>Ga0163144_10000717_pt1 | contig 77913 bp, 59 predicted proteins | sample OliLak19BULKMAT1_FD_123175 | JGI IMG/M metagenome (GOLD analysis project Ga0163144, IMG submission 123175) | Freshwater microbial mat bacterial communities from Lake Vanda, McMurdo Dry Valleys, Antarctica - Oligotrophic Lake LV.19.BULKMAT1 | ecosystem: Environmental > Aquatic > Freshwater >... | reverse complement strand
TCTGTCAGGGCGAGCCCTGACCTACGGTCTGCTCGACAAGGCGACACCTGCATCGGTGGTGCTCATCGGCCGTGGAAGCGGCCCGTGAGTCGGTCGCGCGACCTGAGGAATTTGCATTCACTTCTCCGTAGGGATAGTGATCAAAAATCACGTCCCGACGGCGAACCCGGCCGCGATTTTAAAAATCACGCGGCCAAGCCGGCGCAAAGTCCGCGCGCTAGTGAGAGTGATCAAACTCATGAAAGTCTTCGCGCTTACGTCACGACGTCCGTCGCGCGGTCGCAGGGCAAACCGAAAGGCAGCAATCGCTTGCGCTGCGCAACGCGGATTCGTCGCTCGCCCTAAGTTCAGCGAAAATCGCCACGAACGCGATCACCACGATTTTTTTTTGCGCACGCGCGCGAAATTCACGCGCAAATCGCGAAAACCGAAGTCAACCGCTTGCCGCCGTTGCAGTTACGAATTGCGCAAAAGTGCGCACTTTTGCGCAAAGTGCGCGCTTTTGCGCGCCGTCCTGTCTGCAATCCTCGAGCACGACGTCCGCATGTGGGTCGGGAAAACTTAGGCCAGCAGCGCGGCCTGCATCATAGGTGGGGGATTGAAATGTCGCCCATCGATGGCCGACGGCGGCGCGGCAAAGCGGGCGTTCAATCGCTGGCACACGCGGGCCACGTGAACGTGCCAGCGCGACTCGTACAGAAGGTGTCCTGAAGGCGAAATGATCTGCCACATGCCCGATAGTTCGTCCCGGTGGTAATCGTAGCCGCGCGCGAAATCCATGGATCGCTCCTTCTCGGCAAGGGATGAGTGGCAACCAGTCTCGCATGACCAGAAAGCACTGTGTTCGAGGAATCTCGATGCCAGACGTGTGCTGCGATGGTATTGCGAATCGTGTGCCACACCGCTTGGAAGCGGCATGGATAAGGAATTCAGCGGGCAATTGGCCAGCGGGCATTTTGGACCCCGTCGCCCAGTTTCCGTAGAATGCCCCAGGGCCGTTGGCGGGGTTGTAGAATCTTCATTGTTCGATAGGGTTCCGTATTCGATGGTAAGACGTTCGACCAGCCGCAGGCGGTTTCTCGATTACCGCCGCGATATTCGCCGGCGGCGTGCCGAGGGCGATTTCCAGGCCCCCTCCTCCGCTCACGGCGCCCAACCGCGCAAGTTGAACAAGCATCGCTCGTTTGCCCGACTTTTCTGGGAGTTTCTCAAGCTGTTGAAGGGGCAGCGGCCGGCCATCGTGTTGGCGCTAGGAACCTTGGCCGTTTCGACGCTTCTGAAGCTCGTGCCGCCGGCCGCCACGAAGATTGCCATCGACTACGTGTTGATCGACAACCCGCTTCCCGAGCGACTGGTGCAACTGGGACTACCCCAGGGTCACACGCAGTTATTGGCATTGCTCGCGCTATTGGTGGTTGCGGTGTCGCTCGTGCGAACCGCCATTCACGTGTGGGGACGCTGGTATGCCACGAAGGCCACCAAGCGGGTCCAAGCCGCGGTCCGCCGCCGCGTGTTCGAGCACGCGGTCCGCCTGCCCTTGCACCGCGTATACCAGATCAAAAGCGGAGGCGTGGCCAGCATCCTCCGCGAGGACGCCGGCGGCGTCGCCGAGCTGATCTTCAATATGCTCTACAACCCCTGGCAGGCGATCATCCAGCTGGTGGGCAGCTTTGTCGTGCTGGCCTGGATCGATTGGCGATTGCTGTTGGGGTCGCTCATACTGCTGCCCACGGTGTTTCTCACGCATCGCACGTGGATCAACCGCATTCGGCCCATCCACCGCGACATCCGCATCCAGCGACAGGACATCGACAGCCACGCTACCGAAGCGTTCGGCGGCATGCGCGTGGTACGGGCCTTTGGCCGTTCGCGCAGTGAGACGGCGCGCTTTGCTCGCAGCAATCACCTGATGGCCCGGCAGGAGCTGCTGGCCTGGTGGTGGGCGCGGGTCGTGGAAATCGTCTGGGAAGTGATCATACCGCTGGCGTCCGCGGCCCTGCTGCTTTACGGCGGTGCGCAGGTGCTTGCCGGTACTCTGTCGCTGGGCGATTTGATGATGTTCCTCTTCTATCTGGCGATGCTCTTGGAGCCACTGGCGACACTGGCCAATAGCGCCACTTCATTGCAAAGTGGCCTGGCCGGACTAGATCGGGTGCTGGACCTGCTCGAGGAAGACCCCGAGATGCCTTCCCCGCCGGGCGCGGTGAAACTGCAGGCAGCGGACGTGGCCGGGCGGATTACGCTCACGGACGTCAACTTTCGCTATCCTGGCGCCGCGGAGTTGGTGCTCAAAGACGTGAACCTCGACGTGTTGCCCGGGCAAATGACGGCACTGGTTGGCCCCAGCGGCGCCGGCAAGACGACCTTGTGCAATCTGATCGCGCGATTCTACGACACGACCACGGGCACGATCGAATTGGATGGCGTCAATCTCCGCGAAATCGAAGTCGACAGCTACCGCCGGCTGTTGGGGATTGTCGAGCAGGATGTGTTCTTGTTCGACGGCACCGTGGCCGAGAACATTGGCTACGCCTCGCGCGACGCCAGCGAGGACGAGATCCGCAGCGCTGCGCAATTGGCCAATGCAGACGGCTTTATCAGTGCGTTCCCCGAAGGCTACAACACGGTGATCGGCGAACGCGGCGTGCGGCTCTCGGGCGGGCAACGGCAACGCCTGGCGATTGCCAGGGCCGTGCTCGCCAACCCGCGGATTCTGATCCTCGACGAGGCCACGAGCAATCTCGACACCGAGAGCGAACGGCTCATCCAGGAAGGTCTGCAAACGCTGTTACGTGGGCGGACCAGCTTTGTCATTGCACACCGGCTCAGCACGATCGTACACGCCGATCGGATCGTGGTCATTGCCGACGGCCGTATTGCCGAGGTCGGCACGCACGAAGAGCTGATGAGCCGTAGCGGCCGCTATCGAAAGATGGTCCGCATGCAGATGGACGCCCATGTCGAAATGCAGGCGACGCCGCAGCCGACTTAGCAGCGTAATGGCAGATCGCGGCGCAATAGCACGGCCGTCTTAGCGGCTTTCAGACCGACGACGCCGGCATCCCGCTAGCGCGCAGACCACGGCGACGACGCTGAGAAGTCCCAGCGACGTGGGTTCAGGAACGATCGCCTCTGCCACAGCACTGAAGTAGGCATGATCCGAGCGTTGGCTGAGTAGGGGATCCTGAACCATATAGATTGAGTCGCCCGGATTGACGCTGACATTGAAGGAGTAGGGCACTAAGACGCGATTGCTGGTTCCGACTTCTCCGTCCCAGTAGCCACCTCGTGGAACGTAGTGCGCCCGGAACAGCGTTTGATTGTGGTAGAACAGGATGTTGAAGCCGTCATTGACCTCTAACTCGGATTCGATATGGCTTGTGATGCTACCAGTTACGTTCCCAATCAAGCCGCTGATCTTGAGCGACGTGGTTGCAGTCAACGTGTCAGTCCACTTGATCGCGGGCAGTTCCAAGGAGTAGGGCAAGGCATTGTCGTACGAGGGATTGGAGTTGGCGTGGAGAAACAGTGTTGCCTCCGGAGCGGACTGGCGAATGGTCGTGAATGTCTGCGCCGGTCCATTCTGGTTCCACACACCATTGGGGCCGAGTGGAAAGAGCGACTGATCGTCGTGGTTGGGGACCCAGTCACTCCCATTAACGATCATCTGCTTGAAATCGCTGGGCTGAGTGAAGCTGTTGGTCTGGAAAAAACCGTAGCTCAGGTTGTTCTGGCCCTGAGTGGTCGAGAAGTCGTTGACGAGATCAAAAACCGGCGCCGCGTGCGCCAGGGGCAAGGCAAACAAGACCGCCAGCGTAGCCAAAAACGACGCTCGTTGAATGCGAACTCGACTCATCCAGATTCTCCCGTTCGGCCGGAGCCACAGGGCTCCGCTGCCCCCCGCGACCTAGGTGTGCTTTCGTGATGGTGTTGCCGACGTCGACGAACGTCCCGTGCAATTCGTTGGGAGCGCCTGCGCGTTCAATGCGGCACCAGCACGCGCGACGGCGCAACGTCCTAACGATTCACGAGAAACGAATCCCCCGCGCAACGGCGAGCGCGGGAAACCTTGACCCACTACGTGTTCGACCGACAGGCAACGTAGACTTCGGCCCATCGGACGCCGTAGGATGACCCACTCGCGAAGCGAATCACAATCGCGTCGCGGGCTCGCGGTCCTTCGCGCAAAGATAACCGACTGCCTCGTATGCACGGACCGCCGCGGGTGCTTTGTCCCGCCGCGATTCGGCCGTATAAACATCCCCGCACAGCCCCGCCACACGTCGGCCAGTATTAGGCTAGTTGTTGCCTCAATGGAAGCGCACAAAACCTTGCGGCATCGATCTTCAAGAGTCGTCGTTCAAAATCTTGAGGACCGAAAACCTTGAGGACCATGTGGGCGTCCACCGGGCTAAGAGCGCTATGCTCACGATTGAACACCGACAGTTCGCGGCAGCCGCCATGGAGACCCTTGTGAAAGGTCCGCGCAGGGCATCCCGCTTTACCACGACGCGTCGGCGCTTGCTCGGAGTAAGACTCTCTAGCTGCCAAGCTGGATCGTCTTACCACGACCACTGCTTGTTGCGTCGACGGTGCAGACCGCCGTAACCCGTCGCTTTTCGACTCGCGGCGCTACGCGCAGTTCCCGATCGACGTGTCCGCGCCGGGCGCTCGGTTGACCGGCGACCATAGTCGATGCTGTTGTCGGCGCTGTAGTCCGGGAGCTGGCTGCTGTACGATTGCATGATGCTTTCCTTTTCAAATCTGGGGACAGCCACCGTGGCCGTCCGGTTTCGACAAGTCTTACCCGTGGGATCCACTCCGCGCGGGCAGGTTGTTTCTCGCGATGTTGATTTCGATTGGGTTCGCTCGCCGACTAGTTCATTCGCCGGCTAGCTCATTCGCCGGCTAGCTCGGTCTGCCGGCTAGCTCGGTCGGTACAAGGCTCGTGCGTCGCTCGTGTGCCCTATTTTTTCTTTCGCCGCGGCCATGCGTTGCACAATGACGCGTGCTTCGCTGCAAAGCGCCGACAGGTCGTCGCCGTCAGTCGCGCCGGGAAGATACATCCAAACGCCCAAGTGCCGGGCCCAGACCTCTTGTTCGGCGTCGCCTTCGTTGCCGCAAGTCAGAAGTAATACGTGGCTGGTGCAGGCCAACTTTTCGACCAATTGGCGAAAACCAGTTGGTTCGCCGCCATCGGGTGAGGTAAGGTCGATGATCGCGAGTTGCAGAAACGTCCACCGCGCTCGATCCAGCGCCGACGAAGCGTCACCGCAGGTCGTGGTTTGCCAGCCCCCATAGCGGGCGGCCCAGGCCATCGATTCACGTCGCGACTCGCCGGTGGCGACGACGAGGCACTGCAGCGCCGCCGGTTCGCGGACAATGGCTCCGCGCACCTCGTGAGAAGAGTCGAGTGCGGGCTGCCGTTTAGGTTGCATCATCGGTGTCGCTCGCGCGTGACGGATTGTCGTGTTGCCGATCGATCGTGCTGTATCAGACGCCTCCACCACGCTTCGGCGTTGTCCGGCCACTCCGCTCATGGACGGAAATGCACCAGACCTAACCGAAACGGCGAAATTACCCTGCTTCACCGATCTCCATGCGGTTGCCGCCGCGACCGGCGCACATAACCGCCCTGGCTGCGCAGACTCACTACGGTCACAAGCCTGCAAGGCAAGCCGCGTGCCAAAATGCGAAACGGGGCAGGTCCCCCGGCTTATATGCTTTGGGAGACTGGACTTGGTGCCGTAGATAACGGCTACGACGGGAAAAATGGCCCCACCGCGCCCCTCACAAAAATGGTGACATGCAGCGCCGACGTCGCCATAAAGTGCTTATGACACCATGGGTTGCGTCCGGTTTCCCCAGGTCGATGAATGTCCACCAGCACGGTGAGAAAAAACAACCCGCGCGCTGAGTAAAGTCCACGGATTTACTGTACAGATACCCGCGTGAGAGATGCGGGCAACACGGGGACATGAAGCGTCGCTGGATGGACGGCGGGGCCGGCCACTTGTCTGCCCCCGCAGATCTCCGCTTGCGCGAAGAGGACTACCCCCAAAGACTGACGACGATCACCAGAAACTACTTCCCGGCGGGGTCAATTCGGCCAAGACGCGGATCGGCGGATGGTGGACCCTTGGGTTGGCGATTGCCCACCTCCGGCAACAAGGCTTCCTTGGGTTCACCCAAAGAGGCGTGATCGGAATCCAAAGTCAGCCTGGCCAACAAACGGGTGAGCGTATTGGCGTGAACTCCCAACAATCTCGCGGCCCGTCCCTTATGGCCACGAGTTACGCGGAGCGCCTGGCGAATCGACTCGTCGCGAAGTCGATTCAGGTTCAGGTAGGGCAGGAGTTCGCTGCGTAGGTGGCCGCCCGGCGGTTCGGGCAAACTGGGCGCACAATCGAGTACGTACGACTGCTCGATCACCTGCGACAACTGCCGAATGTTGCCCGGCCAGTTGTATTCGCAAAAGCGCCGCAACATTTCGGGGTCGGGTCGCCAGATCGTGCGTTCGTAACGGCGAGCGAATTGCTTGGAAAAGAAATCCACGAACTCGGGGATATCTTCCACCCGTTCGCGCAAGGGAGGCACCCTGAGCTCGACAAGATTCAACCTGTAGTAAAGGTCCTCGCGAAAACGACCTTCGGCCACTTCGATGGCCAGATTACGGTTCGTGGCAGCGATCACCTGCACGTCAGTCTTGACCGGGTGCGAGGCGCCGACGGGAGTGACTTCGCGCTGCTGCAAGACGCGCAACAGCTTGGGCTGCAATTCCATCGGCATTTCGCCGATTTCGTCGAGAAAAACCACGCCCCCTTCCGCGGCGCGAAACACCCCCAGCGAACTGCCAGCCGCGCCGGTGAAGGCGCCTTTTTCGTGGCCGAATAACTGGCTTTCAGCCAAACTTGGGGTCAATGCGGCGCAGTTCACGGGAACAAAGGGCCTCGTTCCGCGCGAGCCCGACGAGTGAATGAGATCGGCCCAGAGTTCTTTGCCGGTTCCCGTTTCGCCACAGATTAAGCACGTGCAATTGACCTCGGCGACACGTTCGGCATGTTGGGCGATGCGCCGGATGATGGCGCTTTGACCGAGAACCCAGTCTTGCGACCTGCGCCGAGCGCGCATGCCATTGGCGGCGCCAGCCGCAGTGGGTTGAGATTCGTTGATCATTGTTTTAAGGGCCTCTTTCGCCACCAAACCGGCATGCATACTCACCGGTCGAGTTGGCGGCGTTTGTAGGCTTGCAACGGTCTGTTCAGTCCCGAAGCAAGCGAATCGTCCAGGTCATTAGCTATCCCTAGGTGCAAATACGAATCAGCAAATCCCTGCTGCACACGCCAACTTGTTCACTGCCGCGTTCTTTCCGGCTCCAACCTTCGTGCCCATCATGATCCCATGGCATAACACGTAGACATTTGCCTGAAGTTCTTGAGAACGTGAGGCGAAGCGGCACAAGTTACAGTCAATCAGCCCTTCATCGTACTTAACGCCCTGTAATAAGGCAAACGACTTGCGCTGTTTTTTCGACCCAGTTTGGCCGCCAACGCACAACGCGCAAAACGGCGCAAGACTCAATCTCGGGCAAACTTGCGTGCGAGCTTTGCCCGTCTATGGTTGTAACCGACGAGGCAGAGACGCCCGTTCTAATTGGGACGCCTCCAGAGACCAGCACTATTGAGGGGGTACGCGACGTCGACCAGTCTTAGGTGGCGATGCGCCGATGCATCTACACTAAGGTGTTGTCTTGAAATATGTTGGGCGAGAACCTCGCAGGGGTATCGCTTGCCGTATTGGCGCCAGTTGGTCGGCGTCCGCTGAACTGATGCTTTGCGCGCTACCAACCTCGATTCCAAATGGTGCATGCTGGCTATCCAGATAATTCGCCGATATGTTGTGCCGTCATGGCACAAGCAAATTCGTCGGCAAGGGACACTTCCGCTCCTGAAACTTCCCGGCTGCAGCCGGTCCTAGGGCTCGCCTCGGCCGTGGCTATTGTGGTTGGCGGCGTGATTGGGTCGGGCGTGTTTCTTAAGCCCGAACAAGTGGCCGAAGGCGCCGGCGGTTATTTCGGCCTCATTCTTACCTTGTGGATCGCGATTGGCGTCGTCAATCTTTGCGGTGCGCTCGCGCTGGCCGAACTCTCGGCGATGATGCCACATGCGGGCGGCAGTTATGTATTTCTGCGCGAGGCCTACGGCCGACCCTGGGGCTTTGCCTGGGCCTGGGCCGAGTTTTGGGTTATTCGCTCGGGCAGCACGGCCACGCTGGCCGCGGCGATGACCGTGTCGCTGCGACAGCTTGCCGCGACAAACGGAATCATTCTTACCACCTGGACACAGCGATCGATTGCCATTGGCACGATCCTGGGCCTGGCTGCGATTAACATCGTCGGCACGCGTTGGGGCGGCGCCGTGCAGAATCTCACGACGGCTATCAAAGGCGCTTTCGTTCTGTTTTTGGCTTGCCTGCCTTTCTTTGCCATCGGGTCCGAGCCCGTGGACAACGAAGCCCTTTGGCCGACGCTGGCCCAGTTGGGATTGCTGGGCGGCATCGGCAGCGCTCTGTCGGGCATCATGTGGGCCTACGACGGTTGGGCCTCGCTGCCCAATATGGCCGAAGAGGTCCACGAGCCACAGCGCAACGTCCCCCGCGCGCTCATCGGCGGCATCATCATCCTGATTGTGCTGTACGCCGGCGCCAACGTGGCCTATCACATGACCTTGAGCTCGCGTCAGATCATGGACATGGATGGGAATGCAACGGCCGTTGCTGCAGCCAAGAAGCTCCTGCCTGGCATTGGCGAGCGGTTGACCTTGGCCATGATGATGGTCTCGGTGTTCGGGGCATTGAACTCCAATATGCTGACCGGACCGCGCGTCTTGTTTGCCGTGGCGCGGGATCACCATTTTCTGCGCTCGCTGAGCCGGATCGATCCGCGTTTCGGCACACCGGCGCTGGCCATTGGCGCGGTGGCCATCTGGTCGTGCGTGCTGATCCTGGCCGGCGACTTGAGTCGCGATCCGAAGAAGCCGCTCTACGATGTTCTGAGCGACTACTGTATTTTCGGGGCGTCGCTGTTCTATCTAGCCTCGGTGCTGGCCGTGTTCGTGTTGCGGCGGAGCCGACCCGACGCGCCGCGACCGTATCGCGCTTGGGGTTATCCCGTGCTGCCGAGCATTTTCGTCGTGGCCTATATCGCTTTCCTCGGCTTCATGTTTTGGGCGGCACAATGGGAGTGCATGATGGGCCTGGCCCTGATCGTGGCCGGACTGATCTTCTACGCGATCTTCGCACGCGGCGACGGCAAGTCTTAGTTTCTCTAACTCAACCTCCCAGCACGCCGTCATTCCCGCGCAGGCGGGAATCCAGGGACTCGGAGAGGGCGGTTGCGAAAGAGACCGTTGCTCGGCCGTGGTAACTCCTGAGGTGCATGGCCGCCTTGCAGTGTGCTGGATTCCCGCCTGCGCGGGAATGACGGGCGAGTAGTAAAGTTACAGGTTCTTAGTTTCACTTGGCCCTCGGCGCACGTCACAAATTGCCTTGGCGGAATATTCGCGAATCCGCCTGGAAAAAAGTTGACGCCCTTGGCGTCGCCGCCGACAATGCCAAGCTCCTCGCGCCTGGCTCCGCTGGTGACGATCCGCCCTGTCGACAACAACTAGAGCCGCGTGACGCCTCGCACCCGCCCACGCCACCAGAGACCGCGTTCATGACGAGCCAAAATCGCACCGTGTTCGCGCTCTGCGTGCTGTTTGCGATCAATACGATGAACTTCCTCGACCGTCAGATTCCCGGCGCCGTGGGGGAGAAAATTAAGGAGGAGTGGAACCTCAGCGACAAGGAACTGGGATTCGTCGGCACTGCGTTCATCCTGATCTACGCGGTCATCGGCGTACCGCTGGGACGCCTGGCCGACCGCAGCAACCGCTCGTGGCTGCTCGCGGGCGGCGTCTTTGTGTGGAGTTTGCTCACGTTCGGTTCTGGCCTGGCCAGAACCTTTTGGCAGATGGTCGCCTTTCGCCTTGGCGTCGGCGTGGGCGAGGCGACCTGTGCGCCCGCTTCAAATTCACTCATCGGCGACCTGGTGCCGGCTTCGGGTCGCGCCCGAGCGCTATCGCTTTTCATGCTGGGGCTGCCGATCGGCATCGCGCTGAGTTACTTGATCAGCACGACGATTGCCCAGAGTCCCAACTGGGGATGGCGCTACGCGTTCTACATCGCTTTGATTCCAGGCCTCCTGTGCGCCGTCGCGGCGATGTTCATCAAGGAGCCCAAGCGCGGTGGCAGCGAAATACACGACATTGGCGCTCACCAGCGCGAGGGCTCGCCGTACCGGCTCGTGCTTTCCATCCCCACGATGCGCTGGATTATCGCGTCGGGCGCGTTGCACAATTTCAACATGTACGCGCTGGGTTCGTTCCTGGTGTCTTTCTTGATTCGAGTCCACGGCACAAGCATTCAACAGGCCGGTCTGATCGTGATGATCGTCTATGGAATGGCGGGAATTCCTGGACTTTTCGTCGGCGGATACCTGGGCGATCGGATTATCCGCACTCGGTCCAACGGCCGCATGTTGGTCGCAGCCGTGGCGATCGCAATGACGGTGCCCTTGATTTATCTGGCCATCCGACGACCCGTCGGCGACCTGGTCGTATTCGGCGTGCTGATGGGGCTGGGGTGCGGATTGATGTACACCTATTATTCGACGGTTTATGCGACCATTCAGGACGTCATCGAGCCCTCGCTCCGCGGCACGGCCATGGCGCTCTATTTTTGCGCGATGTATGCCCTGGGCGGTGCGCTGGGACCGTATGGATTTGGCGCGGCAAGCGACTACTTCGCGGCCCGTGCCGCCACTAGCAGCGGCATCGAATTGACGGGTCTGTCGGGAGACGCACTGAAAGAAGCGCTCAAGCCGTTTTCGCCCGACGGAGTATGGGCAGCGATGTACATTATCCCAGCGGTCTGCCTGGTTTTGGCGATCGTCCTGTTCGCGGGCTCACGCACGGTCACCCGCGATGCCGAGAAGTTGCAGCGCTGGATGCGCGAATCGGCCGCGGCCTCCAAGCGTGCAAAGGGTGCCGAAGTTCCAGCGTAATGCTGCTTCGCGCGCCCTCACAGCATGCTCGGCGAAGGATCGTGGACGACCTCTTCCGGATCGTCGTCCGTCAACGGGGCGGCCGCGTGCTCAAAGCGGGCATAGCCGACCAACGGGCTCCCCTGCTCGAACTTGCACGATCCGTCGGGCTTTTCTTCGAGCGTTGCCCAACGTACGTACGACAGCAGCATCGCTTCGGAATCGAAAGTCGCGACCAGCTTGCGGTTATGGCCCGATTTCAAGCCGTAAAGATAGTGCATGAGAGGCTCCCTAAGTTGTTTGTTTGCCCGCCAAATGAAGTCCGATAGCACGACCCGTCGACCGCTGGCTGCCGTATAGCAGTTCGGTATGGTCGTATGATTGTACCGGCGGATGGAGGAACGTGGGGCGGGCGTCCCGCCCGCCTGGAAGCATCGGAGAAAGCGGCGGACGGAATGCCCGCTCGCCAGACCGGGATGCGCTCTCCCAGTGTTTGCATGGATTGACGAAGGCAAATGCCCTGGAACGATACCTTTGGTTGGATTTTCGCCATCTCGGCGGTGATGTTTGTCGCCAGCCTGGTGGCACTGCCGTGGGTCGTGATCAACATCCCCGCGGATTACCTGTCGCGCCGCGAGCCACATCCTAGCCGCTTCCAGGGACAACATCCGGCTGTCGCCGTGACCTTGCTTGTTTTGAAGAACGCGCTCGGGACGATTCTATTGATCGCTGGCCTGGTGATGCTCGTGACGCCAGGTCAGGGACTGCTAGCGCTTGTCGTAGGGCTTTCCCTCGTCGATTTTCCCGGCAAGCGGCGCGTGGAGCGACGCGTGATCGGACAGCCCAAGGTGTTGCGCGCCATTAACGCTCTGCGGCGCAAGGCCCATCGCCCGCCGTTGGAAGCGCCCCTGGACCCGATTGACGCCGACTTGCCGATGGTTAAAACAATCCGCAAGCCACAATCCGAAATCCGAAATTGAGCGTGTTGGGAAGCCGCCGCTTTGCCGTCGTCTGACGTATCGAAACGGAACGCTCCGCTTCGCGTCGCGGCTAACCGTGAATGCCGACGCGTTCTTTCCCCGACCCCTGGATCCTGACCCCCGATCCCTGTCCCCCGAATCCACTTGCCGTGCGCGTTCTCAGCTACAACATCCACAAAGGCATCGGCGGCCGCGACCGACTTTATCGGCTGGAGCGGATCGTTGAAGTGATCGAGTTGGAGAACCCCGACCTGGTCTGCCTGCAAGAGGTCGACTGTCACGTTCGCCGCTCGCGCTATCACGATCAGCCGCGGCTGCTATCCGAGCGGTTCGCCGCGCATTCGTACCAACGGAACGTCTGCCTGCGCGAAGGGGGCTATGGCAACCTGCTGCTGTCGCGGTGGCCGTTCGTGCAACAGCATCAACTCTCCCTGCGATTCAACGGCAAGAAACCTCGCGGCGCGGTGGTTGTGGTCGTCGACACGCCCGAGGGCCATTTGCACCTGGTGAATTGGCATCTGGGACTGGGCGAGCGCGAGCGGCACTGGCAGGTCAACCATTTGCTCGAGCACCGGTTGTTTCGCGAGTCCGAAAAATTGCCCACGCTGATCATCGGCGACTTCAACGACTGGCGCAATACGCTCGCCGCGGGTCCCTTTACCGAGCACGGCTTCCGGCATGCGACCGCGCCGCCGTCGCACTTTCGCTCGTTTCCCGCCTACCTGCCGATGGGCTCGCTGGACAAGGCCTACTACCGCGGCGAGGTCCGCGTGCGACACGCGGCCGTCATCCGCAGCAAGCTGGCCAAGCGGGCATCAGACCATTTGCCGCTGGTGGTCGATTTTCATCTGAATGGGGCAGGAGACGTGTTGCCGCATACGGAGTGAAGTGCATGCCCGCACGCTCGCCGTTGGCTCGCGGCTAAACATTTTCGTTTTCCCCGACCCCTGTCCCCCGTCCCCGCTCCTCACAGCCACCACCGCAGCACGTGCGCGCCGCGATCAAGCCACCGCCGCCAACGGCTGCGATTTTCCAGGTGTTCGACGGTGACTTTCTGACTATGCCGAATGTCTTCCTCGCAGATCGTGGTGAGAGCTGCCGCGAACATTTGCGAGCGGATCACCGCCAGAAACTCGTGATTGATGTGCAAACTTCGCGCATCGAGGTTGCAAGATCCCACGGCCGACCACAGTTCATCGACCACGACGGCTTTGCTGTGCAGCATCCGCCTTTGTCGTTCGTACACCTCGATCCCGTGGCTCAGCAGCTTGGCGTACAAGTGCCGCGTAGCCCACTCGACGAGCTTCACATCGCTATTGCCCGGCACGACCACTCGCACCTGGCAGCCACGGCGGCGGGCCTTGAACAGTGCCCCCAGCACGCGGGGCGTGGGCAGGAAATAGGCCATCGAAATCAAGATGGTCGCGCGCGAGCGGGCGAAGAGTCGCGGGAAGATCCGCGCCGCGCGGCTCGACTTCCAGCCCGGGCTGCTGTCGAAAAACCGGATGCTCTCACCCCCGCCAGTGGGCAGCAGCCCGCGTCGATATTCGCGCGACCGCCTGCGAACGGGCTCGCGCCGGGCCCGTCGCCACGAGCGAGCGAAGCTTTCGGCGACCTCGACAGCCTGGGGGCCCAACAGCCGCACGTGGACGTCGCGCCACCCATTCTCCGAGGGCAGGCTGCCGGAACCGAGGACTCTTGCGGAGGTATCAGCCACCGGATCTCCAGCCGGAGTACCTGCGACCGGCGGGGGTTCCACGACGTTCATCCCGCCAAAGTAGGCCACCCGTTCGTCGACGACCAGCAGCTTGCGATGATTGCGGCGGTTCATCACTTCAAACAGGGCGAAACGCCGCATGGCGTCCCAGATCGTGTGGTAGGCATGCACCCGCACGCCATCGGCCACGAGCGCGTCGAAGACCGACGACGGGGTCGTCTGGCTGCCAACCGCGTCGTACAACAGCCGCACGTCGAGCCCCGCGGCAGCCTGTTCACCCAAGACACGTGCGACTGAACGCGCGACCGCGTCATCGGCAAAAATATAAACTTCCAGCCAGATTCGATGTTGGGCCGCTCGGAGATCCGCCAGCATGGCTTCGAGGTACGTGCGCGAGTCCGTGAATAGCCGCAGCTCCTGGCCGGCCACATGCAGCGTCGGCGAGTCCGATGAATTCGCATCGGGCGGTGCAGGCGTTGGCGCCGTCTCAGGTTGCGTGGTTTCTGGCTCCATGCGTCGATCATAGTCCGCAGGCCCGGTGCCTGGAACATCTGGGCCTCATGAACCAGGTAGGCTGGGGCGGCAGCCCCACCTTCATGCTACGAGCGCGTCAGAACAGGCAAGGTGGGGCTTGCGCCCCAGCCTACTTCGTGTCAGCTTATGTTGAGCGCGTCAACCTTAGCCGTTTCCGCCATCGCAAGAAGTTGTCTACAATCATGCCTAACGCGATTGCGAACGATCAATGGAGAACACGATGACGCAGCAACAAGGCGGTCAAACGAATCCCTACGAACTAGGACTGGATCGCGTCGATGCCAATTACATGGCCCTGTCGCCGCTGTCGTTTCTCGCCCGTTCGGCTGATGTCTACCCCGACCGTGTGGCCTACGTCCACGGGGAGCGGCGGGTGACCTATGCCGAGTTCTTCGCCCGCTGCCGTCGGCTGGCTTCGGCGTTGCAGGCCCACGGCATCGGCTTGGGCGACACCGTGGCCGTGATGGCGCCCAACGTGCCGGCGATGCTCGAGGCCCACTACGGCGTGCCCGCGGTCGGCGCCGTCATCAACGCGCTGAACTTCCGCCTCGACGCGCCGGCAATCGCCTTCATCCTCGAGCACGGCGAAGCGAAGGTGCTGCTCACCGATCGCGAGTTCTCGCCCGTCATCAAGGCGGCACTCGCCCAAACGAACCGCCGCCCGCTGGTCATCGATATCGACGATCCGCTCTTTACAGGCGAGGGAGAACGCCTGGGAAAGATCGAGTATGAAGAGTTCATTGCCGGTGGCGATCCCGAGTTCCCCTGGACCTTGCCAGCCGACGAATGGCAGGCCATCGCGTTGAACTACACCTCGGGCACCACGGGCGACCCCAAGGGCGTCGTGTTTCATCATCGCGGCGCGTATCTCAATGCCATTGGCAATGTGCTGGCCTGGAGTATGCCGCACCATGCCACTTACCTGTGGACGCTGCCCATGTTCCATTGCAATGGCTGGTGCTTCACGTGGACGATGAGCGTCATTGCCGGCACGCACATCTGCCTGCGAAAGACGACGGCCGAAACGGTCTTTCCCGCGATCGCCGAACACGGGGTCACGCACTTTTGCGGGGCGCCGATCGTGCTTAACATGCTCATGAATGCCCCGCACGACGTTCAGCAGCGCTTCGACCGCACGATTGAGGTCATGACCGCCGGCAGCGCGCCGCCGGCGGCCGTGATTGCCGGCATGGAAGCGATGGGCTTCCACGTCACGCACGTATACGGACTCACCGAGGTGTACGGGCCGGTCGTCGTCTGTGCCTGGCACGACAAATGGAACGGATTGCCGCTGCAAGAACAGGCCACGCTCAAAGCCCGGCAGGGGGTCCGCTATCCCGTGCTCGAGGGTTTGACGGTCGCCGACCCCGAAACACTCGCGCCCACGCCCGCCGACGGCCAAACGATGGGCGAAGTCATGCTGCGAGGCAATGTGACGATGCGCGGGTATCTGAAGAATCCGCGGGCGACCGAAGAGTGCTTCCGCGGCGGCTGGTTCCACTCGGGCGACCTGGGCGTGATGCACCCCGACGGCTACATCGAGCTCAAGGACCGCTCCAAAGACATCATCATTTCAGGCGGCGAGAACATTTCGACAATTGAGGTCGAAGGCGTTCTCTACCAGCATCCGGCCGTGCTCGAAGCCGCCGTCGTGGCCCGGCCCGACGCGACTTGGGGCGAGACGCCGTGTGCGTTCGTAACGCTCAAAGTAGACGCCGGCCCCGTCACGGAGCAGGACATCATCGACTACTGCCGGCAGAACCTGGCGCACTTCAAAGCGCCCAAGTCGGTCGTGTTTGGCCCACTGCCGAAGACGTCGACCGGTAAGATCCTGAAGTACGAGCTGCGCGAGCGCGTGGCGAGGCCGTAGAATTGCGGATTGGCGAGCGGGATGCGTCAGCTTCCCGGTTGTTAGCCGCAACACTCGCGCGGCTCTGTTGGGAAATTCAACCATGTCTCAACCCTTGGTAGCTTGCGAACAGATCGACGGCGTTGCGATCCTCACGCTCTGCGATTCGGCACGGCGAAACGTCCTGTCGCGAGCCATGCTCGCAGAGCTGCGCGACCGTTTGACCGAACTATCGCGCGAACCGCAGGTCAAGTGCATCATCCTGGCGGCACAGGGGCCGGCCTTCAGCGCCGGGCACGACCTGCGCGAGGTGCTCGCCGCCTCGCCCGAGGAGCTTGAATCGCTCTTCGCGCTCTGTACGGCAACAATGGAGTCGATACGCACGGCCTCGCATCCGGTCATTGCCCAGGTGCAGGGCATCGCCACGGCGTCCGGTTGCCAGTTGGCGGCGACGTGCGATCTGGTCGTCGCGGCTGAAGACGCCAGCTTCGCTACGCCAGGAGTGAAGATTGGTCTGTTCTGCTCGACGCCGGCCGTGGCCCTGTCGCGGGCCGTGGGAAGCAAGCAAGCGATGGAGATGCTGCTCACCGGTCAGCCGATTTTGGCGGTCGAAGCCCAGCGGATCGGCCTCGTGAACCGCGTCGTGCCACGCGACCGGCTCGCAGCGGCCACGCTCGAACTGGCCCGGCAAGTCGCCGATGCCAGCGGCGAAACGCTCGCTCTAGGCAAGCGAGCCTTCTACCAACAACTGCCGCTCGATCGAAGACAAGCTTACGAACTGGCCGAACGAGCAATGATCGAAAACGCCCAGATCGCCGACGCCCGCGAAGGCATGCAGTCCTTTCTCGACAAGCGTCCGCCGAAGTGGCAGTCGTAGGCGTGCAGCTCCACTGATGAATCACATCATCGTTTAGCCGCGAGCCGCAGGCGAGCGTGTCTGGGTTGTGGCGCACGCACGTGGGCCTCAACAATCGTCCGCCCAACGGTTGACCCAATCGTCCATCTCCGTTATCCATACCCAAGTTGGACACGCGTCGCCTCCGGCACGCAAGACGGCAAGGACGTTGTATGTGGCGTGGCCTTTGGTCATCGATTCGTCGACGGTTGGGCGTGAGCCTGATTGCTCTTGCCGGCGCTGCGGTCTGCTTGCTGTTTTCCCGCATGACTCTCGCTGAGGGGTTCCCCGTCTTTGAGCCCGTCTCGCCGCCGGCCGAGTCGATCCGCGACCTGTTCATTCTGGTCGGCGCCATCTCCGCCGGCATCTTCGTGGTCGTGGGCGGCATGCTGGTGTACTGCATCGTGCGGTTTCGCTCCCGCGCGGCGGCCGGCCAGCGCGAAGCCGAGCCGCCGCAGCTCTACGGCAGCAGCCCGATCGAAGTTGCCTGGACCGTCGGCCCCGTGCTGATCGTGTTCGTGCTTTTTCTCGTGGTGATTCGCACGGTATTCGAAGTCCGCCGCGACGACATGCCCAAGGACGCGTTGCACGTCCGCGTCATCGGTCACCAATGGTGGTGGGAGTACGAGTATCTCGAGTCGGGCGTGCGGACGGCCAACGAGCTGCATATTCCGGTCAGCGACGCGGACCAGGCCCGCGCGGTGTTCTTGGAGCTGGAATCGGCCGACGTGGTACACAGCTATTGGGTGCCCCAGTTGGCCGGCAAGACCGATCTGATCCCCGGTCGCAAGAACACCATGTGGTTCGAGGCCCAGCAGGCCGGCGTTTACGACGGTCAATGCGCCGAATACTGCGGCACGCAGCACGCCAACATGCTGATTCGGGTCGTCGCGCATCCGGCCAACGAGTTCCAGAAATGGCTCGACGACCAGAAGAAGGACGCGGCAAACGAATCGACCTTGGACGACGCCCAACGGGCAGGCCAGCGCGTGTTCCTTACCAAGACGTGCTTCAACTGCCACACGATCCGCGGAACACCGGCCCACGGCACGGTGGGACCGGACCTGACGCATCTGGCGAGCCGCGAGACGTTGGCCGCGGGTGTCATCAAGAACAACCGCGAGCAACTCACCAAGTGGCTCGCGGATCCGCAAGCCACGGACATGAAGCCCGGCTGCAACATGCCCGATTTGCAACTTACGAAAACTGAAATCGCCGATTTGGTGTCGTATTTGGAGTCGTTGAAGTAAAAACGCGTTCAGCGCGGTAAAAAAACGCTCGCCGTTGGCTCGCGGCTAAACATCCAATCAGAAATCCGAAATCAGCAATCGCCGCGATCTCGTAGCAGACGCATCACAGACACCCACTCATGAGCATCACACTCAACACCACCGCGCCGGCTCACGATCGCGGGGGCGCGCTCTACGAGTGGGTCACCACGGTCGATCACAAGCGTATCGGCATTCTCTATATTGCCACGAGTCTGTTGTTCTTGGGCATCGGCGGCGTCGAGGCCCTGCTGATGCGCTGGCAGTTGAGCACCGCGCGGGCCGACGCGATCGGCCCCAGCACGTTCAATCAGCTCTTTACGATGCACGGCACGACGATGATCTTCTTCGCCGCCATGCCGCTGTTGTTCGGCATTGCCAATTACATCGTACCGCTGATGATCGGCGCCCGCGACATGGCCTATCCGCGGATCAACGCCCTGGGTTACTGGCTCGTGCTGTTCGGCGGCGGGCTGACGTACTTCAGCTTCGTGGCCGGCGGCGCGCCCGACGTGGGCTGGTTCGCTTACGCACCGCTGACCGAACACACATTCTCCCGCGGCACCGGCACTGACTATTGGATTCTCGGGCTGCTCGTGAGCGGCGTGGGAAGCGTGGCCACGGGCGTCAATCTGGTAACGACGATCATCTGCATGCGGGCCCCCGGCATGACGCTGGGCAAGCTTCCCTTGTTCGTGTGGATGATGCTGGTTGATGCCGTACTGGTCCTGTTCGCTATGCCGCCGCTGACCGCCGCGCTGATCATGCTTTTGCTCGACCGAACTTTGGGATCGCACTTCTTCGACGCCACGGCCGGCGGCGATCCGCTCTTGTGGCAGCACTTGTTTTGGTTTTTTGGCCACCCCGAGGTTTACATCGTCGTGCTGCCGGCGTTTGGCATGATCTCCGAGATCATTCCGGTCTTCTCGCGGAAGGTAATCTTCGGTTACGAGTCGGTGGCTGCGGCGACCGTGGCCATCGGCTTCATCAGCTTTGGCGTGTGGGCGCACCATATGTTTGCCGTGGGTATGAACCCAACGCTCGACGCGTTTTTCGCCGGCGCCAGTTTTATGATCGCCGTGCCCACGGGCATCAAAGTCTTCAATTGGGTGGCCACGCTCTACGGCGGCAAGCTGCGGATGGCCTCGCCGATGCTATTTGCGCTGGGATTCTTGGGGATGTTTCTGATCGGCGGACTAACGGGCATCATGCTGGCCGCCGCGCCGGTCGATTGGCAAGTGACTGACAGCTACTTCGTCGTCGCGCACTTTCACTACGTGCTCTTCGGCGGGACCTTGTTCGCCACGCTCGCGGGTCTTTACTATTGGTTTCCAAAAATGTTCGGCCGCATGCTTTCGGAGCGGCTCGCCCGCTGGCACTTCTGGTTGCTGTTGATCGGCTTCAATTTGACCTTTGGGCCCATGCACTTCGCGGGGCTGGCCGGCATGCCGCGGCGGATCTACACCTATCAGCCCGGCCGCGGCTGGGAGATTTGGAATCAGCTTTCGACCGCTGGTGCGGTTGTGCAGGCGGTGGCGTTCCTGTTTTTCTTTTGGAACATCTATATCTCGCTGCGGCGTGGTGCGATCGCCGGCGACGATCCTTGGGATGCCTGGACGCTGGAATGGTCGACGACTTCGCCGCCGGCGTCGTACAACTTCGAGAACATTCCGCTTGTCCGCAGCCGGCGACCGCTGTGGGACCAGAAACACCCGACCGACCCCGATTGGCAGCATGAATAACGCAGGAACGCGTGCGTGATGTCCGCCGACAGTCAATCCCTGGCAGCTTCGACCGATGCGCAGTTCGGCGCAACCGGCGAGCATGCGCGGCACACCGCGCACGACGCACCCGACCGCAACAAGGTCGGCATGGCCTGCTTTCTGGCTACCGAAGCGGCGTTCTTCAGCACACTGATCGTGGCCTATTTGACTTATTTGGGTAAGGACACCGCGCCCCCCACGCCGGCGGAAAGCCTGGATATTTGGTTGGCACTTGCGAACACCGCTTGCCTGGTCACCAGTAGCTTCACCATCGTGGTGGCCGAGCGGATGTTGTCGCGGGCACGGCGCGGCGCGTTCCTGGGGGCCATGCTTGCGACGATCGCGCTGGGTGTCGGCTTCCTAATCATCACGGGTTACGAGTGGTATGGCCTAATCGAGATCCACGGACTGACGATCGGCCGCAATCTGTTCGGCACGACGTATTTCACGCTCATCGGTTTTCACGCGGCGCACGTGAGCTTGGGCTTGTTGGTCATGTCGGGCGTGGTGCTAGGTACAGTCGCCGGCAAGATCAACCAATTGCACGCGCCGCAGGTCGAGTTACTTTCCTGGTATTGGCATTTGGTCGACACGGTGTGGATCGTGATCCTGATTGTTGTGTATCTGTTCGGACGTTAGCCGCCTCGCTTGCGAGGCGCTTCGCCGACGAATTTCGCGTGACGATGACTCGGCAGTTGTACGAGAGGTCCCTGAACGGCGGATCGCCTCGCGAGCGAGGCGGCTAACATTTGTGATGTCCAAGAAGAAAAAAAACTCGCCGCCGCTTCAAGGCCCACCGTCCCTGGCGTCCGACACCGCGCGCGGCGAGCGCACGATCGAAATGCCCGCGCCGACCGCCTGGCCCATTGTGCTGGCGCTGGGGATCACGCTCGTGGCCGCCGGCATCGCAACCAACCTAGTTTTCTCAGCGGTGGGGTTGCTCGTGTCGATTGTGGCCGTCGGCGGATGGATTGGTCAACTGTCGCCCCAGGTCGGCACGATCGAGGAGCCGCTAATGCCCCCCTCGCGGCAACCGCGGCCCGTGCAAACCGCGCCGGCGGTTGTCGAATCGCTACGGATGGGCATGCCTGGCCACCGCATGCGGATTCCCGAAAAGGTGCATCCCTACTCGGCCGGCGTCAAAGGGGGTGCGCTGGGCGGTGTGGCCATGGCGGCGACCGCTCTGGCCTATGGCGTGATCAGCGGTCACGGCATTTGGTATCCCGTCAATTTATTGGCAGGCATGCTGATGACGATCGCGCCCGATGAACTTGGAAAGTTCTCGATGACCGCGTTGATCCTGGCAACGTTCATTCACGTTGTTTCGTCGCTGGCGGTGGGCCTGTTCTTCGGCATTCTGCTGCCGACGCTGCCGCGCGGGCCCGTGCTATGGGGCGGAGTCATTTCGCCGCTCTTATGGACCGGAGGCATCCACGCGCTAATGGGCGTGCTCAACCCTATCATGGATCGCGAAGTTGACTGGAAATGGTTCCTCGTTTCGCAGTTTGCCTACGGACTGACCGCGGGGATCGTCGTCGTGCGGTCCGAAAAGGTTTACGTATCACAAGAGCGACGACGCTTTGAAACGCCCCACGATTCGGATGCAGATGGCAGCGGGGGCACCCTATGACGGACCGCTACCCAACCATGTCCGGTGCCACTGCTGGCTTGTCCAGCAGTGCATCCTCGTTGCAGCTCGACAGTTGTGCCCGGTCTCCTGACCGCGGCACACGCGAGGGTAATGCCCCGGCTTTACCCACGGATTTCGCGTGGCACGGTCGGGAGACCGTGCCACAACCTGGTCAGACCGTGCTTCAACCTGACGCACTGCTGGGCAAGCCAGCAGTGGCACTTCGGGTTGCAATCGCATTGGCTTCCGTCCTTGTTCTCGCACTCACTGGTTGCGGAAAGCCTAATCCTGACGATCGTCCGGAACGTCCCAGTGAAGTAACCAAGTTCGGCGACCTCTATAATCGCCATTGTGCCGGCTGCCACGGTGCCGAGGGCAAGCTTGGCCCGGCGCCTCCTTTGAACGACTCGCTCTTCCTGGCTATTGTCACCGATGAAGATCTCTCTGGCGTGATCACGTCGGGGCGCAAGGGAACCCTCATGCCCGCCTTCTCGCGCCAGCACGGCGGCCCGCTCACGCCGCAGCAAGTGGCAGCGCTGGTGGCGGGCCTGCGCAAGAATGAGAAATGGTCTACTCCGGCCGTTGAGCATCAGCAACCACTACCGGCCTATTCGCTTTCCTCCGCGCAAGGCGCCGGCGCCGCGACGGCGAATTTGGAAAACGGCGCAATGGTCTTCGCCAAGGCTTGTGCCCAATGTCACGGGACCGAAGGGCAGGGCGGACCCAAAGCCGGTGCGCTCAACGACCAGGCGTTCCTGCAGTTGGTGAGCGATCAACTACTACGGCGAATCGTCATCACGGGCCGGCCCGACATGGAAATGCCTAGCTTCCGGCGCGATTTGGATTTGCCAAACTTCCGCCACATATCGGCCGAACCACTCACTCCGCAAGAAATCACGGACGTCGTGGCGTATGTGGCCGCTTGGCGCAGCGCGCCCGATCGTCGTCCCATCGCTGCGCTCCAACCTCCTGAAAAAACGACTGTAAGTGCATCGCCATGACGAGTAGTGACCCACGCCCCTCGAACACAAAAGGCACCAATTCCGGGCGTCGCACCGCGCTGGTGTGGCTCAGCGTCATCGCCGGCGGGCTGGCCACGGCCGTGGCCGGCGTGCCCATCGTGGGCTATCTGGTCGCGCCACTGCGACGTAGCAACCGAGACGAGTGGATGGATCTGGGCCCAGTCGAGAAGTTTATCGTCGGCAAGACGCAGATTGTCGACCTACTCAGCCCATTGCGCGAGCCGTGGGATGGCGATACGGGCCGGCTGGCCGCCTATGTGCGCCGCGCGACTTCCGAGGACTTCCAGGTGTTTGCCATCAACTGCACGCACTTGGGCTGTCCAGTGTCGTGGTTTCCCGATTCGGGGTTGTTCCTCTGCCCCTGTCATGGCGGCGTGTACTACGCCGACGGTGCGCGGGCCAGCGGACCACCCCCGCGCGGTTTGTACAAGTACTCAAATCGTATACGCAACGGACGACTCGAAGCGCTCGTGGGGCATTTGCCGACATTGCACGATACGCCGAAGGAAGGATGAACAACTTTTGATTCGCCGCATAATCATGTTCCTGCACGCGGGACGCTCGCCGTTGGCTCGCGGCTAAACGTTGAATTCTTGATGAACTCCCAATCCCCTATTCCCGACCCCCTTATTTTCATGCCCCGCTGGCTTAACAACGTCTGGCAATGGATCGACTTCCGCATGGGCCTGCGCGATGCGCTGGTACCGCTCATGCAGCATCCCACGCCCCGTGGCGCTCGCTGGTGGTACGTCTTCGGCAGCGCCACGCTCACGCTGTTTCTCAGCCAGATTGTCACGGGCATCTGCTTGGCGCTGGTCTACGTTCCCTCAGCCGACCAGGCTTACGAGACGCTTCAATATTTGAACTACAGCGCATCGCTGGGCTGGTTTATCCGCGCGCTGCACAATTGCTCGGCCAGCGGCATGATCATCATGCTGGCGCTGCATATGACGCAGGTCTTTCTGATGGGGGCCTTCAAGTACCCGCGCGAGATGACCTGGCTGGTGGGCGTCGTGCTGCTGTTGTGTACGCTGGCAATGTGCTTCTCGGGCCAGGTGCTTCGTTGGGATCAAGACGCCTATTGGACAGTCGGCGTCAGCGCCGCCATGGCCGGCCGCGTGCCGGTGGTTGGCCCGTCGATGGTCCACATGCTGCTGGGCGGTGAAACCATCGGCGGGCAGACGCTCAGCCGGTTCTTCGCACTGCACGTATTCATCGTACCGGGCGCCCTGATATTCTTTCTCATTCTGCATCTGTACCTGGTGCTCAAGCACGGCATTTCGGCGCCTCCGGTGACCGGCCAACCGGTCGACCCGAAGACCTACGCCGCGGAATACGAAGCTGAGTTGAAACGCGGCGAGCCGTTCTTTCCCTTAGCGGTCGCACGCGACGCGATTTTTTCCTCGTTGACGGTCATCGTCGTCTGTGGCATCGCCGCGTGGCTCGGTCCGCAAGGCCCTGGCGAACCGCCCGACCCGACGTTGATTCAGGCCACGCCGCGGCCCGACTGGTACTTCTTGCCGCTGTTTGCGCTGCTTGCGTTGTCGCCGCCCGAGTTGGAAGTCGTGGCCATCTTTGGTGTGCCCGCGATCGCGATTGGCGTGTTGGTGCTGGTTCCGTTTGTCGCCGGCAAGGGAGAACGGAGCCCGCGCCGCCGCCCTGTCGCCGTGCTGTCGGTGTTGATGATTTATCTCGTGGTAGGCGTGCTAGGCTGGGTAGGCTATCTCTCGCCTTGGTCGCCCGACATGTTCGCCTGGAGCGGCACGCCGGTGCCTGTGCGAATGATCGAGGGGCTATCGCCGCGCGAACTGGCCGGTGCGGCCGTATTTCAGAACAAGACCTGCCGCAACTGCCACGCGCTGGATGGCGCGGGTGGAAAGCGCGGACCCGACCTGACGAGCGTTGCCACGCGCTTGACCCACGACGAGCTGATTCGCCAGGTGATCCAAGGGGGCGGATTGATGCCGGCCTTTGGAGATCAATTGAGCCCGGCCGAGGTGGAAGCGATGGTGTCGTTCCTCGAAACGCTCAAACCGCGCGGCCAGCCGCCGGCCGAATCGCCGGTGGCGAGCGATCGGTAGTCGTGCAGATCGCGCTCGCCGTTGGCTCGCGGCTAAACGATAAATCATAGTATGGACCCCACGCTGGCCGCCGTGCTTTCAAGCTGGACGCTCGACGGCTGGCTCGTCGTGCCGCTACTGGCAACGGCCGCAATCTACCTGCGCGGCTGGTTCCTACTGCGGCGACGCGGAGCCGCTCAGTTTGACGCGCGACGATTGGCGCTGTTTCTCGCCGGATTGGCCGCGATCTATCTGGCCCTTGGCTCGCCCATCGACGCGCTGGCGGGGTTCCTTTTGCAACTTCACATGGTGCAGCACTTGCTGCTGATCGTCGTGGCCGCGCCGCTCATTTGGCTGGCCGCGCCGCAGTTGCCGTTGCTGGTGGGTTTGCCGGTGGCCCTTCGAGAGGTCTGGATTGAACCACTGCTGCGCGCGTCGTGGCTGCGCGCGGCATTGGCGCGCATTACACAGCCCACGGCGGCTTGGACGTTGCACGTCGCTGCGCTTTGGCTGTGGCATATCCCTCGATTGTACGAGGCGGCTCTGGCGTCGACGGCTTGGCACTACGTCGAGCACGCCTGCTTCTTCGGCACGGCGCTGGTGTTCTGGTGGCCCGTGCTATTGCCGTATCCCAGCCGCGCGGCAGAGGGTCGTTGGTACGTCTTGCCCTATTTGTTCTTGGCGGGCGTGCAGGGCACCGTCCTCTCGGCAATCTTGACGTTCTCCGATCGCGTGCTCTATCCGCACTACAACCTCGTGCCGCGGCTGTGGGGCGTGTCCGCGCTAAACGATCAGGCCCTAGCCGGCGCGATCATGTGGATCCCCGGGTCGCTGGCCTATCTGATCCCGCTGGCACTGATCGGCAGCGAGCTTCTTTATGGTAAACGACGGGCCGCGCCGAATAATCGCCAAGTACCAGTTCGGAAACTCCTGACGGGGTGGCACGCTCTGAGCGCAGCGAAGGGCGTGGTACGCACGGAATCGCCCCTGCTGGCTTGCATTTCCGCACGCGGCGTAGGCGCCACGAAGGTCCTGTCGCTGGGAAGGATTTCAAGCCTCCGCAGCGAGGCCAGCTTCCTGCCGCTCCATGTCATCGACGCTCCGCGCACTTTGGTCCGCACTGCTAGGCCAACCGCGCACCCAATTGGATTCGATCTGCTCAGCGTGCCGCTCTTGGGTGGCTTCCTGCGATGGCGACACGCGCGGCTGGCATTGCAGGTTCCAATGTTTTCCGTGGCAGCGGTGGTAGTACTGGATGGACTGTTGGGCCCGCAGGTTGCTCCGCTGAACCTGGCGGGTGTATTGCCTTGGATTCACTGGCGCGGGCTGCTGGTGCTGGCGCTGCTGGTCGCGGGCAACGTCTTCTGCATGGCGTGTCCATTCACGGCGTCACGAGGTCTTGCGCGACGGTTGTTGGGGGGCAACCGGCCCTGGCCGCGCTGGCTACGCAGCAAGTGGTTGGCCGTCGCACTGTTAGCAGTGTTTTTCTGGGGTTATGAAGCATTTGCGATTTGGGACAGCCCGTGGTGGACGGCTTGGATTGCCGTGGCGTACTTTGTGGCCGCGTTCCTCGTGGAAGGTCTGTTTCAAGGGGCGGCCTTCTGCAAATACGTTTGTCCGATTGGGCAGTTCAACTTTGTGCAGTCGCTCATCTCGCCGTGGGAAGTGCGTGTCCGCCAGACGGACGTTTGCCAGACCTGTACGACCAAGGACTGCATCCGCGGCCGAGACAACATCGAAGGTTGTGGCCTCGAATTGTTTCAGCCCCGCAAGGCGGGCAACATGGACTGTACATTTTGCCTCGATTGCGTCCGCGCGTGTCCGCACGAGAATGTCGGCGTGCTGGCCGTCGCGCCCGGCAGTGGACTGTTGGGCGATGCGGATCGCTCCGGCGTGGGCCGCTACTCGCGCCGTGCCGACCTGGCGGCGCTCGTCGTGCTGCTCGCGTTTGCCGCTTTCGTCAACGCCGCGGGCATGGTCGCGCCCGTGTTGGAAGTCGAAGACGGGCTCTCAGCCGCGCTGGGCTTTGACGACCGCATACCGGTGATGACAATCGGCCTGCTGCTGGGTATGGTCGTCGCGCCCGTCGGACTGGTTTCGGGCGCGGCATGGGCGAGCCGCTGGCTTGGCGGCCGGTCGCTTCAGGGCGAAGACGGCAAGCGGCGCGTCGGTTGGCGTACGCTCGCGCTCCGCTTCCCCTATTCGCTCGTTCCCATCGGCTGCGGCATGTGGTTGGCCCACTACGGATTTCATTTGTTTACGGGCGTCGATTCAATTTATCCCGCTGCCTATCGCGCGGCGGCCGATATGGGCTTTGGTGAGGCAATCTCGGTGGCAAAGGCCAGTTGCTGCACGGCCAAGTCGGGCGATTGGTTGCTGCGTCTGGAGATCATGTTTCTCGACGTCGGCCTGCTGGGTTCGCTGTATGTCGCGTATCGAATTGCTCGCGACATTTGGCCGTCGTCGGGGCGCGCGCTCGCGGCACTCGTGCCCTGGGCGGCGCTGATTGTGCTCTTGTTCGCGGCCGGTGTGTGGATCGTGTTTCAGCCAATGGAAATGCGCGGCACGATGAACCTGGGCTTGTAACTGGTGAGCTTGGTCTATGAAAGACAACTCAAGTGAACCGCGACCGGCATTCAAGCGGCGCACGATGGCGACGACGGCGATTGCTTTCATCGCGATGACGCTAGTGTGCAGCCGCGCACTCGGCGATGGCGGCACGCTGCGCTTGAACGAAACGGCGGGGCCCTACAGGGTGAGCGTGTTCACCTCCCCTTCACCGCCGCGGGCCGGGCGCGTGGACGTGAGCGTGCTGGTACAGGACGCCTCGACCAGCGCGATCTTGCCCGACGCCACCGTGAACGTAAGCGTCTCATCCTTCGAACGACCGGAAGTTGTTCGCGGCTACGTGGCCACGCATGAAGCGGCCACCAACAAGTTGCTGGTCGCGGCCGAATGCGAATTGCCAGTCGCAGGCAAATGGCGGGTCGACGTCGACGTTGAGAGCCAACGTGCCGACGAAAAGCCACTCGCTGACGGGCGTGCGGCTCAAAGCAACGCGACATTTACTCTCGAAGTCGGCGAGCCATTGCCCGCCTGGTGGGACATGACCCTGTGGATCGGCTGGCCGGTGATCGCCATCGGACTTTTTGGCGCGCATCAGGTTCTAGCGATTCGCAGCGGCCAGAGACACCACAGGCTGCGGCATTCCGACGGCGAGTGGGAAAGAACCGCTTAGCCCACTAGAAAAGGTGACGGACCGACCAACGGCAAGTTCGTCCTCAGGCAATTAAAGAATCGCCTGCGCGTTGAATCAGCGCGTATCAACACTCCATTTCGCACTCGAGCCGGCAACGCCCCACCGTCATAATCCGGCCAAGCCGCGGTTGTGCATACTTAGGACCGCACTGCCGACCGTCGGCAGGTATCACAAGTGATTGATTCGGCTGCACTTAAAACCAGCGAGGGCGACGGGACTCGAACCCGCCACCACCAGATCGACAGCGAGCCAAAATCGCTCGGCTTTTTCGGCGTATTCCCCGAGGAATAATGCGATTCTACGGTGTTCAGCTACCATTGCAAGCACTCTCACTCTCTGTCACTATTTGCCGGGGAATTGCGGTATTCGTGACCGTCGTGCTGGCGCAAGACGGATCAGGGATATATTGTCTGAGTTGCCACTCGAGCGACGCGCGTGTCAATCTACGAGGACTTCGTTAAACTTCGTACTTGGGATTCACATACCGCAGGCTTGAGGCCCTGGAGATCGGATTGTGGGCAAAGCCAGTACGAAGTCAGTCAGCGAGAAGCTTTTCGCCGCGCTGGCCAAGATCGATCGTCCCGGCGCGTTTTGCACGTCCGGCAACGTGGCGGCCGTGCTGCCGGGCTTGGAAGTCGATAAGCTGGGCCCGATCGGCCTGCCGTTGATGGTCAAGCAGGCCGAAGAGCTCAAGAGACACTGCGAACAAGCGCCCTTTGGCAAAGGTGAAGAGACCCTCGTCGATTCGAAGGTCCGCCGAGTGTGGCGGTTGACGCCCGAGCACTTCTCCCTGATCAATCCCGCCTGGAAGTCCGTCTTGAACGATACGGTCGCCATCGCGCGGTCTGAACTGGGACTGGATCCACAGAAGCTCGAAGCACACCTGTATGAGCTGTTGCTTTACGAGAAGGGCAGCTTTTTCCTGCCCCATCGCGACGGCGAAAAGCTCGACCGCATGGTCGCCACACTCATCATCATCTTGCCGTCCTTGTATGAAGGGGGCGAGCTCGTCGTGCGGCACGAGGGACAAGAGCAAACGATCGACCTCGCCGGCGACGGCAGTCAATTTCAGACATACTTCGCCGCGTTTTACGCCGATTGCGAACACGAGGTTAGGCCGCTGCGCTCGGGCTATCGCCTGTGCCTGGTCTACAATCTGACGCTGGCGAAAGCGAAGAAGGCCCTCGGCGCTCCACGCAGCTTGGAGCACATCGCAAACGTCGAGGGTATCCTGCGAGACTGGTCGAACGATCCGCACGGCCCGCGGAAGTTGGCCGTCACGATGGAGCATCAATACACCCAAGACGGCCTGGCCTGGGACGCGCTCAAAGGGGCTGACCGCGCCAAGGCCCGCGTCTTGGCCGAAGCTGCGCTGCGGGCCGGCTGCCAGGCGCACTTGGCGCTTTTGACCCTCTGGGAATCCGGAGCGGCGGAATACGAGGACTATTCTCCCCGGCGTGGGAAAGGTCGTCACAGAGGTGAGGAAGACGCGGGCGAACACGAGATGGGAGAAATTTTCGACACTAGTCTGACCGCGGATCACTGGAGCAGCCCGACGGGCGATCGTCCTCGCTTTGGCACGCTTCCCGTCGAGCGAGAGGAGGTCGCTCCGCAAGAATCGCTGCGGGACGTGGAGCCTGAGGAGGATTTTGAAGGTTACACCGGCAACGCGGGCATGACGCTCGATCGTTGGTACCGCCACGCCGCGGTGTTGCTGTGGTCTGACAAGCGGCACTTCGACGTCCTTTGCGAAGCCGGCAGCCGAGAGGCGGTCCCTGCGCTCGCTCGGATGGTATCAGCTTGGCGCCGAGCCAAAGGAGAAGAGGCTGCGACCCAGAAGGAACGGTGTCTTGAGTTCGCCGACCGGATATTGGACCAGTGGGAGGCGAACCCGTTTCGAGGATCGCGCTCGACCGAAGAAGATGCCGACGCAGCCGACCTGATGACTTCACTTGCGCGACTGGACGATCCCAAACTGATTCGCACGTATCTGCGCGACGTGTTGGCCAAGGATGCCTCGCTGAAGCCGGGCAAGGCGACCGTGAAGACCATCGTCCGCCACGGTTGGGCGACTTTTCGGCCTGAACTTGAAACCCTTTTTCAGGCCACCGATGGCGAAACCATCGAACGCAACGCGCAACTACTGGAGCGGATGTGTCTTGCAAGCGCCCGGGGCGACGGAAAGAAAAGCGACGAGGTGAATGCGCGAGAAACGTGCCGTCTGCTCGCCGAAGCGGCCGTTGCCGCGCTCGAAGCGATCGATGCACGAAAGGAGCCGGGCGACTGGAGAATGTCGCGGATCGAACGCTCGACGTTGCTCGCCAGGCTGGCGCGCGCCCTGCTGGCGGCGGATCTCGACGACCTGCTGTCGCGGGTCGTTGCTCACGTGTTGGAGTCTCCGAAGCGGTACCCGCTACGAACCGTGCATATTCCGGCCTTGGCGAAGCTCGGCCCTTGGTTGAAAAACAATCTCAAGCGTTGCCGCCCAGCTCTGTCGCACTGGGGTACTGCCTGTCGCGAGCAATTGGAGTCGCTGACGGCCGCGGCCCCGCAGCCGCCGCCCGATTTTCGCCGCGATGCGGACGTGAAGTGCAATTGCCAGGATTGCGCCGAACTGAAGCGATTCCTGCACGATCCGCAGCAGCGCGAGCACGGCTTCCAAATGCCGCAGCAACGCCGCGATCACCTGGAGTCCAACCTCCGCACGTACCATTGCGACCTCGACTGTAGGACCGACAAACGGCCCCGGCCGCAGATTCTGATCTGTACGAAGAACACGGCCTCGCACGAGCGACGACTGAAGGAGTATCAGGAGGACCTGGAACGCTTGGCCACCCTGCAATCACTCGAAACGAGTTTGCCTTCCTGGTAGCTGGAGGCGCTGATTCTCATCATGACTCGCGACGATCACTCTGACTATGCGACAGCGCTCGCAGGATCGCATCGAGCACGCTCCCGGCAACAACGTGCGCAGTCAGCAAGGCGTCAACCTGTTGCTGAATCTCCGGGGCCCGAGCGCATACCTCGTCGAGGTACGCTGCCCGCTCCGCGTCGGAGGTGATTTCCAAGGCGCGGTCAAATATGGATCGGACGTTGAGTGATTCATTGGGCATGGCAACGATCCTGACCCAGGAAGGGCCTTCAAATAACAGTGCGACGTTGATCGCCAAACTGTGCCACGAGGAAAACGGGAATTCTCAGTTCAATTGCTGATACAGCCAGGCGCGCGCGTAAGCCCAATGTCGATTTGCAGTTCGGACGGAGAGATTGAGGGTCATGGTGGTTTCCTCAATCGTCAGTCCGGCGAAATAGCGTAGTTTCACAACTTCATCCGCCTCCGGCACTTCCGTTGCCAACCGCTCTAGTGCTTCGTCGAGGACCAGCAGGTTGCCATCGGCCGCACTGGAATCCTGGAGCAAGCTGTCGAGGTCAATACGGTGCAATCCTCCGCCGTGTCGCAGGCGGTGCTTGCGCCGGGCGCGTTCGACCAGAATTCGACGCATCGCCCTCGCCGCTGCGGCGAAGAAGTGACCACGGCTGTTCCATTGCTGCACCTTTTCCACGTCAACCAGCCGGATGAACGCGTCATGCATCAGTGCCGTGGCCTGAAGCGTCTGGCCTGGCTTCTCCTGCGCCGGCCGCTGCTCGGCAAGTCTTCGCAACTCAGCATCGACGAGCGGCAATCACTGCTCGGCGGCGCGAGAATCGCCCTGTTCAATGGCCGACAGGATGTGCGTGACTTCGTTCATGCGGTCTTGGCCAGATTGGTGCGGCCGCCACGAAAAGTGTCGCAGAAGTGTAGCCGCGCCGATACAAGTCTGCGTTAGCGGCGAAGCCAATTCTCTCGATAGCAATCAGCCGATGCCACTAGACGACCCGTTTACTAGCTTCCAGCGAGTTGCCTTAAGGAGATGGACTCCAACGAGAGCCGGCACCGATTCGCTCGCCCCCATACCATCAACCGGACTGCTGCCCGGATTCTCAAAAAACGACCGCTTGATGAGACGCGGCTGGGAGACATACCTCTGGAACTCGCGCTGGGCGAGTCACTTTGACAAAAGCATCGAATTGCGAATGGAGTCAGCAGGCGTATCGCAAACGAATCAGGCCAAAAGCGATCGGATATGTTGGCATGTCAGTAGATTGACCGTTTGCAGTTCCGCGACCGCCCGGCAAAAAAGTTCTAACCGTGTCCTGTCGCCCCGACTAGGAAATGCTCACCGCAGATCATAGCCGGTGAGCCTTTTGCGATAATTGAACTGGCGAATGGGTTGCTGAAGTCACGTTCCCCATAAGCTCCTATTCTGTCAAAGCTTGCACGAATTCGCCGCGTTTCTTTGCTTTTTGGAGGAAACCGGGGGGTGCAAACTTTTCGACGCCGCTCCGCAGCAGGGCTGGCAGGATTCTAAATGCGCCACACACGTCCAGCAACTTAGGATCGGTGCGGACATGCATCGCCAAATCAATTGAACCATTTCGTATGGCTGCCTGCGGCCGTGCTTTTCATCGAAATGTTGTTCGACTACTGGCGTCGTCTGTCCGTCGTAGCCGTTCGTCGAATGGCTAAGCGCGTCCGCAATAGACAATGGTCCTGTGCTTACGCGGTAGAATTTGCCTGCCCACTCCGAATCTAACGGATCTTGTCGAACGCTTCGCGGCCTGTCATGCCCACTTCGATGCCTAACTTTTTTGCCTTGGGCGTGACGGCCGTGACTTTCGAGTCGAGCATGCCGGCGGTGTCTCGCGCGGGGATGATGGCGCAGGCTTCGCCGAACTTTTCGAACGAGCCAATGTTCAAATAAGGGCAACCAATCACTCCTTTGGAGCCTTTGACGACTAGCAGCTTCTGATCGAGCTGGATTTCGTGCCTCGTGAGTCCGCGCCAGACGACGTCTTCATCGAGCGAGGGATTATTCTCTTTAACCGCTGATTCGGCGTGCGGCGCGTCACTAACAATCGGGCTGGATGCTTCCCCAGAGGGCCGCCCGCAGCCGGCGGCGAATAGCCCGACCAGTAAGGTACCAGCGCCAAACCAGTTGTATCGTGACATGGAAGTCCTTTTGGCGAACGCGCTTCTTGATAACTTCAAGGACAATCGGCACAGAGTGCTCAGGGACACTTCTATTGACAAGAGCATTCAATGTCCCCACTTCAAGTGCAACTAGTCTTTGCCGGCATCGCCGGCATGTCAATGACTAGGGGGCACGGACGAAGCCTCGCTGGGCCCAGGCTGCCTTCCGCGCTGCAAGGAATGAGTTTTGGCTATCGTCCCCACGCTGGACAAGGCGGTTGCTTTGCGATACAAAGTATAGTGGCGTTGCCTGAGAATCTGGCGTCGCCAGTTGGTTGCGCCGCGACGACACTTGATCGGGTGTCGACAAGCGCCGACGCGGGTACGCAGCTCGATCGTGGACTAGGATAGGGAGAACTAGCTTGGCTGCGGGACCGCTGACGATCGGGCTTAACGGCGCACTTCACATTCGTGAGGAGCGCCTATCGATACGGAACGATGCATGCCGTCTGATGTATGTTAGCGATATGCATCTTCGGCGGACACGCTCCGATAAGCTCTGTCGCCAGATCGTCGAATCTGCCCGCTCATCCGAAATCGATATTTTGCTCTTGGGCGGCGACCTGGTGGACGGTCCCGCGGAATTAGGCAAGCTTTGCGATTTGGTCGGCGCGCTGTGCGAGTTGGCGCCAGTCTTCGCTGTTGGCGGCAACCATGACAGGCGCGTCGGCATGGACCGGGTCCGCGACGCGGTGGTGAGCGGCGGTGGTAAATGGATTCACGCCGGCGCAGCTCGAATATCGCATGGTGCTCGAGTGATTGCCGTGTCCGGTCCCAACGCGCCGTCGTTACCCGAGGGTGACTTTCAAGTTCTGTGCGCGCACAACCCGCGGGTCTGGAAAACCGCCCGTCAGCGCGGTTATGACCTGGTTTTGGCCGGGCATCTTCATGGCTGCCAGGTGGTCGCGTTTGAGTATCGAGACCGCCTTTTTCCCGGCGCGCTATTTTACCCGTATTGTTATCTACGCCATCAGCATGAGTCGACATGTCTGGTGGTTAGTCGCGGCGTGAGTGACCTTGTGCCGATCCGCTGGCGGTGTCCACGGGAGGTTGTTTTGTGCCACGTGTAACACCAACGCACTCAACATGCTTGACCGATGAACTGTCAGCGCACATGCGAACGACGGAATGCTCGGGCACCGGAATCTCGTCGATCCTGACTGCGGTCAGAAGCCTTGTACGCGGGCTGCGGCTGTTCCTGTCCGCCCGACCGAAGACACCGCTGCGAGTCTTGTGCATCATGGCGTTCGACATGCTGCACATGCGTCGCCATGCCACACCACTGCCCATGCGTAAACTCAGAACGCTGGCGGCACTGCTCGATTTCGGAGCCTGCGCCAATGCGGCTTTCGATGGCAAGGATTGTTGCCAACACGAGTGTCGCGTTACGCTGCAACTGCTTGAAGACGCTGGACTCCGTTCGTCCGTCGTCGAGTACCTGCAAAGACTTCAGGACCTGGAATGCGGACGGCCATTGCCCGGCGGAGACAATTGGCAATTCCAAAAGGTGAGTTTGTACCGCGAAGACGTCGTACGGCTTTCACTAGCAATGGTGGCCAAGGCAGCCAATGGCAACCAGTGCCTCGACGAGGAAATCCGCGCGACCTATCGCGACGCGGATCTCAATATCCTGTTTCGCATCGTGATGCAGTGCCAGATCATCGACGACGTATTGGACTATTCCGCGGACGCGTTCGCTGGCTTGCCTAGTTTTCTGACAGCTGCCCCGTCACTAGGACAGTCATTCGAACTAACTCGGTTGGCAGCACTTGGCTATGCTGACGACCGCGGCTTGCTACGAACTGGCGATGTTGTCTGCCTGCGATTAGCGCTGCGTTTCGTATCGACTTGCACGAAACTCGCCATCGCTGTAGCCCGTTGGAGGCAACACAACGCACTCGCGACGGCAGTTCATGGAACGCATCGATGGACGATGAGACAGGCCATCTACTTGACTGAACAGGTTCCAGAAGCATTTATCCGGCGCAGGTGAGCACGGTTTAGACCAGAATGAATGGGAAGCCCAAGCTCTGAAAGGTCGAACAGTGGTTTGATCGCGGTATCCGATCTCCAAGCCGCCGAGACGTTCGCGGAAACATTGTCATCGATTGAGTGGGCTCAAGCCTTCCTAGCCGCGCTTGCAAAAGTGCTGAATTCTCGGCGTCGCCACAGAATGCTCGCACGCGAGTGTCAGTTTCTCGACTGGCGAACTGTGGCGGCTGCTTTCTTCGTTTCGTCCGCGGGCGCATTGACGGCCTGACCGTCCGCGATTTCCGCCAGATCGCCTAGCAAGACTTCTTCCTGACCGGTGAATTCTGTCCATGAGCCGCGGTCTTTTTTTTTCAAGACTTCGATCCATTTGCCATCGCCCACGCCAGTTTGCACTATCACCTTTGCGGCACGGCCACTTTCCAGCAGGTAACAACAGGTTTGATTGCCCAGTTCCACGATCCCCTCAACGGGAACGGCAAATACATCGGACCGCTTGATCGACAAGGTTGCATACGCGTACATACCCGGCAATAGCTCGGACTTGGGATTGGGCACGTCAACCTCGGCGCGCAAGGTTCGCGTGCCACGGTGCAGCGACCAGGACGTTCGCGTCACGGCGCTTTGAATTTCCCGATCGTCGAGCGCCTGTACGCGAATCAGTGATTCGGTTCCGATTGCTACGTGCTTGGCGTCGATTTCCGGCACGTCGACGAAGACCCGAATGCGGTCGGTCCGGGCCACGACATAGATGGGCGAACCCTTGGCGGCGGATTGATCCGCCGAGCCGCGTTCGGCCGATTTGTCGCCGCCGGCGGGCTGCACGAAATCGCCAGTATTCGCGCTGCGAGCCACGACCACGCCGTCGTAGGGAGCCATGAGCTGCGTGTATCCGACGAGTGCGTTGAAGCGTTGTACTTCGGCTTCGGTGACTTTCGCCTTGGCTTGCGCGGCTTGCACGTCGACGCGGGATTTTTCGATGTCCGTCTGTCGCGCTAGCACGATGGCCTCGGCCTCGGAGACTCCGGCCGCCGCCGAATCGGTCATGGCGATATTCGACTTGAGCTGTTTTTGCGACTCTTCCAAGATCTGCTTGTCGATGACGTCTTCGGCGGACAGCTTGGTAAGGCGCTTAACTTCGGATGTCCAACGATCCACCGCGGCCCGAGTACCTTCCAGGTCCGCGCGGGCCTTCTTCTCTTGGGCTCTGGCCACGCTGAGGTTGTGTTCGGCGACTTTGACGAGTTGCCGGGCGACCTCGATCAGAATCCTGTCCTGAGCCAATTGCGCCTTTTTCTGTTCCAGCTCAGCCTGCAGTTCTGGCACGAACAAAGTGGCGATGACCTGGCTCTTCTGGATGCGGTCGCCGATGTCGACGCTCCACTTTTCGATGTAGCCGGCCAACTTGGGATAGATCGAGGTCTGCTCGTAGGCGTCCATGAACGCCGGCTGACCGATGGTTCGTTCGATGGTCCGCCGTTCTGGCCGCGCTACGCGCACGCGCGGTTGGACTAGCACCGGCGGCGCGGCCGTTTGAGCCTTCTCGCAACCGACCACAAGGCCGAGTACCAGCCAGGCAAAACACCGTCGCGGAGCGGCGGTCATCGAGACCGAATGGCGCAACATGGTCTGGTCCTCAGTAGAATCCTCACCGCACAGCATCACACTAGGTAGCCTCGCCGACGACATCATGTCGATCGAAATGACGGCTGCGCTCGTCGTCTGGATGGAGGGACGTGGACATGAATCCCCGTTCGCCCATGACGATGCAAAAGAACGCCGGCAGAATTACGAGCGTGCTGAAAGTCGAGACCAGCAATCCGCCGATGACGGCACGGCCCAAGGGAGCCTGCATCTGGCTGCCTGCTTCGAGCGCGAGGGACATGGGAATCATGCCGACCATCATCGCGCACGCGGTCATTAGAATTGGCCGCAATCGTTCGGTTGCGCCCAAAGCCGCGGCTTCCGACACTGATCGTCCCTGTTCCCAGGCCCGGGCAGTGAAGGTCACGAGCATCACCGAGTTGGAAACCGAGACGCCGATGCACATGATCACACCCATGAATGACTCGATGTTCAGTGTCGTGCCAGTCAGGAGTAGCATCGCTGCGACGCCACTGAGCACACCGGGCACGGCGGCCACCGAGATCAGCGCCAGCCGCCAGGATTGAAAATAGCCTGTCAACATGACCAAGATAATCACGACCGCGATCGCCAAACCGCTGGCAAGCGACTCGAACATGGCGCGCATGGGGGCGATCTGTCCGCGCGTCATGACACGCACACCGCGCGGAGGCTCGCCACCCCGCGCCATGGCTTCGTCGATCTGCTTGGCGGCGCGGCCAAGATCGGTCCCTTCAACATTGGCGCTGACGCTCAAATACCGTTGCATCGACGTCCGATCGTACTCGCCCGGCATGACTCCCTTGCTGACCGAGGCCACGTCGCGCAACATTAAATTCAGCCCGGGATTGTACGGGTCAATCGGAATTGTCTCGATTTGGTTCAGCGAGTTCATGCGCTGAGTTGGCACTTGGACCTGCACCTGATAGCTGACGCCACTGTCTGGATCCTGCCAATAGTTGCGCGCGACCATGCGGCTTGATGAAGTGGCCACAAGCACCGAATCTCCAATTTGTGCCGTTGTCACGCCGCTGAGGCCGGCCTTTTGCCGGTCGATCGCAATAGGCACCGTAGGGTAGTCGAGTGTCTGCTGAATTTGGACATCGCGCAAGTCCGGCAACTTGTTGAACTCAGCGCGCACGCGCGTCGCGTACTCGCGCGCGAGCTCCAGGTCTGGGCTAGCCACAAGCACTTCGATGGGGGCTGGCGATCCGAAACTCATCACCTCACTGACGATGTCGCCCGGCTCAAACGAGAACGTCAAGTGACTCGCGCGCGCGGCGGCCTGGCTCGCGGAGAGGCCTTCTTTTTGCAGTGTTTCAGCGAGCCACGGTCTGATCTTCTCTGGCAACAGCTTGCGTAATTCCTCGCGGAGCGCGTCTAGCCGTATGCCGGATCCTTCACGCAAGGCCACCCGCAATTGACCATCGTCGGGACCGCGCATGAACAACAGCATATTGTTCAAGCCGAAGTTGGGCGCCTGCTGGCCGGCGAAACCCATGGAGATGAGCACGTTCTCGGGTTGAACGGCTTGGTCAATGACTTCCAAGGAGCGCACCCAGATTTGCCGCGTCAGCTCATAGTTGGTTCCCGGCGGGGCGCGAAAGCGAAGGACAAACTCTCCGGCGTCCACCTGGGGAAAAAGCTCAGTGCCGAGTTGGCGACCGGCCAAGGTGAGCACTGCCGCGCAAGTGATTCCGTAAACCGCGGCGACGAGCCACCGCCGGCCGACAACCCACGTGACCAGCAGTGCGAACCTGGACTGCACACGTTCGAAGAAAGGAGCGCGCTTTGTTGCTTTCCCTTCGTGGGCGGCCGAGGGAGTTTCGATGTGCCCGTGATGCTTGAGCAACCAGATGGACAACACCGGCACGAGCGTACTCGACAGCACGTACGACGAGATCATGGCAAAGCCGACTGCCATCGACAACGGTACGAACAACGACCGCACCGGCTCTGCCATGAGCAACGCGGGAATAAACACCGACAAGATGCAAAGCATGGCCAGCAAGCGGGGGACGGCCGTTTCATTGCTGCCACGCTCGACCGCGCGGGCGAGCGATTTGGTGCGCGTCATCTGAACGTGAATATTCTCGATCGACACCGTGGCTTCGTCGACCAGCATGCCGATCGCCAAGGCCAGCCCGCCGAGCGTCATGATATTGATGGTGTTGTTGGTCAGCCATAATCCCAAGAGCGAGCCCAAGAGCGCCATGGGGATGTTGAAGACAACAACAATCACGCTCCGCCAGTCGCGCAGAAACACGAGAATCATCAGCCCAGTCAACGTGGCGCCGAGCAGGCCCTCGGTCGCGACGCTACGAATCGCCTGCTTGACCGTGGGAGACTCGTCGAATTCGTAGCTGATCTCGACCGTCTCGGGCAGTGCATTCTCGAAGACCGAGAGCGCCTTGTGAATCTCGTCGACGACGGTCAGCGTGGAAGCGGTATTCTTCTTTACCACCGGGATATACACCGAGCGTCGGCCGTTCACCATCGCGTAGCCAAAATTCAAATCCGTCGAGTCGGCGATCGTGGCGACGTCACGCAAGTAGACATTGCGACCCGCGCTCACGGGGATGCGGCCAAACTCTTCGATGTCCGTGATCATCGCGTTGGTCGGCACGAGCGGCATTTCATCCCGCACGTACAGGTTGCCTGCCGGGGAGACGACGTTGCCGGCCACGAGCGCTTGTACGATCGCGTCGGGCGTCAAGTTGTACGAACGTACGCGGTCGGGATCGATGTTCACCACGATCGAACGCACGTTCGATCCGAAGGGCGCCGTACCCACGGTGCCAGGCACATTGGCCTGCAACAGTGGGCGGATGCGCTGCTGTGCCAGGTCCGCCAGCGAGCCTAGCGATTCCGATTCGCTGGCCATGACCAGGTAGCCGACCGGTACGCTGCCGCTATCCATGCGCATGATTTGCGGCGGCAGAACGCCAGAAGGCATCATGGCCTGGGCGCGATTGGCCTGCGCGACCACTTCGGCCATGGCTTGCGACATGTCCGTGCCCGGATAGAACGACAGCTTGATCAGCGCGACCTGCTGAATGCTCTTCGACTCGACGTTCTGCACTCCGTCAACGTACTGGAAGTTCAACTCGAACTGGTTGACGATCAAACCTTCCATCTGCGCCGGGCTCATCCCATTGAAATTCTGGATGACGTAGATTTGCGGCAGATTGAAGGGTGGAAAGATATCCATCCGCATGCGGAGCACGGCCAGAGTGCCGCCTCCAAAGATCGCCACTGCCAGCATCAGCATGGTGATCGGGTGCCGCAGTGCGAAATTGACGGGATTCATCGCGGGCTAACGTAATCGATTTGTGCATTGGCGGAGAAGACGACAATCGATATCGGCCGTCTTCGCATGGTGCCGCAAGCTGGCTGGGCTGCTAGCAACTTCGACGCTAGCATCAGGGGCGCGCCGCTGGCTGGCTGGCAATTTGGCAAGGAATGGCAGTCTGGCCAATCGCCGAAGGGCGTAGAGAATGCCTGGGGCGCATTGATTACTTGATTTTCGACAGCGCGCCCGAATCTGCCGATCATATCAACAGCGCCATTGCTGTCTTGCCGGAACTCCCTCCTTCCGTCCGCTCCCGAGCCATTCTTCGTGCGCACATGTTTCTCAAGCCCCCTCGTGGGATTGGCGATTCTGATCGCCGCGCAAGCTGCCGGGCCGAATTATTCGGCGGCAAGTGAGCCTCCGCCCGCGCGCGCTGAGATGGTGGTCGCGCCGTCTCCCGATTCGTCGAAGTACAAATCGGACCGTGAGTATAGCTCCGGACTCATCTATCAGGGGCCTCTCGTCACGCGACTGCCGGCTGTCGTTCTGATCGACCCGACCCAACCGGCGGGGGTCGACCGAGCGCTGCCGATTAACTTGGCGACGGCATTGCGGCTCGCGGACGCCCGCCCAATCTTGATCGCGGCTGCGCAAGCCAGCGCGCGTGTGGCGGAGGCTCAATTGGAACGCGCCCGGGTCCTGTGGTTGCCCAATCTCAATGTAGGGACGAGCTATTACCGCCACGATGGCGGCGTGCAAGGTAGCTCGGGTGAGTTTTTCAATAACGGCCGCAATCAATTCATGGCCGGTGGCGGAGCATCGGCCTTCGTGGAGACAACGAACGCTTTCTATGCGCCCTTGGCCGCTCGGCAGGTATTGCGATCGCGACGGTTTGACGTGCAGGCGGCGCGTAACGACATGCTCTTGGCAGTGGCCGAATCGTATTTCAATGTGCAGCAAGCCCGTGGACGAGTGGCCGGCTTTGAGGACTCGGTTGATAAGGCCCGCGCGCTGACCAAATCGCTCGACGCACTGGCCGCGGGGTTGGTGTCACCGATTGAATCGCACAGGTCGCGCACGCTGCTGGCCTCGTTGAGCCAATCCGTGGCGAGCGCTCAGGGCGAATGGGGCGTGGCGAGCGCGGAGCTCACACGTACGTTACGGCTCGATCCCACGGTCTGTGTATTGCCCGTCGAAGCGCCGCAATTGCAATTGACGCTGATTGAGCCGCAACCAAACCTGGATCGGTTGATCGCTGTCGGATTGACGCGCCGGCCGGAGTTGGCTTCGCAGCAGGCCCTGGTGCAAGCCACGTTGGTGCGGCTGCGACAGGAACGTATGCGCCCACTCATGCCTAGCCTCGTGCTCTCGGGAAACGCCGTTCCGGCCGCTCCTGGCGGCTACCTGATGGGCGGCGTGTTCGCGTCGAGCAACGATGGACAATCATCGCCTGTCGTCGGGCGCAACGACGTGAACCTGCAAATGCTGTGGGGCGTGAACAATTTGGGTTTTGGCAACCGCGCCATGATTCGCGAGCGAAACGCCGAGCAACAGCAGACTTTGATTGAGCTGTTCAAGACGCAAGACCTTGTAGCCGCCGAAATAGCCAAAGCCCACGCCCAGTTGGAAGCGGCCGCGACGCGCGTAACGCAAGCCGAAACTGGCGTGAAAGAAGCGCAACTTTCCTATGCGGGCAACCTGAAGGGCATGAGCCAAACGACGCGGTTCGGCGAATTGTTGATTCTCGTGAGTCGGCCGCAGGAAGTCGTAGCGGCGCTCCAGCAACTGGCGGACGCCTACAACGACTACTTCGTGGCGATCAACGATTACAATCGCGGACAGTTCCGTCTCTATCGGGCGTTGGGCTATGCGTCCGGCATCCTGGCGTACGAGCAGTCGCTGGGTCCAGTCGAACCCGTCGACACAACGCGGCCCACGGGCATGGCCCCCGTTTGTCCGCCCTGCAGGATTGACTGAGTCTCGATCGCCGTAGATGTCGTTGGAGGTTTGCTAGTTGGAGGCCTTCAATTCAGCAAAAGTCACCGGCTATTTCTCGGGCTCGTCTCCGCTGGCAATAAACTTGTCCTGGCGGGGAAATTTCTCAAACAGGCTCGCCGGCTTGCCGAAGTTCGTTGCCAGGACGTCGGTTGGATTGCCCGCGATCCACTGCGACAGGTCGATCGACTCGTAAATCCCGGTATTGAAACCGATGAGGATGCGACACGGCTTGTTGCCGACGTTCTCAATCGAATGGCCGTATCCCTGCGGGATATAGGCCACGTCGCCCTTCTCCAACGATTCGGTGCGATACCGGCCGTGCGAGCCAAACATCGTTACGCTGATCGAGCCTTCGATGACATACTGCCACTCGTCGGAGGTCGGATGCCAGTGCAGCTCGCGCAGCGCGCCGGGGTCGAGGTCGAGCACGACTCCGGTGATCGTCTTTGAGATCTCGAATCGCGTGGAATCGACCCGCCAGTCGCGTCCCCCTTTGAAGACGTGGTGCGGTGGTTGCGCCAGCAATCGGTACTTGTGAGTTAGGGGCGGCAACTTCCATCCCTGCAGCGGCGGGGTAGGCTCAGCCGGCGGCGCCTTACCTCGGGCAAAGTAAACTTCTCCCTTGGGGAATCCATCGAACGACGATTCGGGCAAGCCGAAGTTCTTGGCCAACAGGGCCTTGGGCGTGTGTCCCAGCCAATCGGTGATGCTGAACGTGCCGAATTCCGAGAAGTAGCCGTTGTCGAAGATCAAGATGAAACGGCAGGGCTCGCTGCCCAGGCACTCGAGCATGTGACCGTGACCGCGAGGGAAATACCAGACATCGCCCGGATCGAAATCATTCGTTTCGGCATAGCCCTGCGGGTCGATGACCGTGGTGCGAATGCGTCCTTCGAGCACGAAGGCCCATTCGGCGGCGGTAGCATGCCAGTGCAGCTCGCGCATGGCTCCCGGCTCGATCTTCATTGAAACACCGGCGATCCCTTTGGAGATCGGCAACTGCTGGACCGTGGCTTCCTTGCCGTAGCTTTGCCGATGACTTTGCCCGTGGATTTATCGAGTGCGAACTTGAACGTCGGCAGCTCTTTGCCGGCAAGAATTGGATCGGGCACATTATTCATAAAGCTCGTGTCGCCGCCTTGGGCGTTGCCCGTCCCGCCGAGCGTGGACGTTGCGGCGGCCGCCAGTGCCGCAGCACCGGCAAGAAAGTCTCGACGCGGGACGTCTGACATGATCGATTTCCTCATTTGGGGGAGTACGGAGCGATTCGTAGCCACAGGGCCGACGGCCTCGAGTCTCGCGCAAATTGCGAGGCCAGGTCGTGTCCGAAAATGTACCGTAGCGCGCGGTGATGGTCTAAACCTTTCGACGATGCTTCTCGTCCCTTATCGGCCCGAGAAGCATCGGCGGACGAGTAAGGCGCCCTCAAATTGAACAGGTTCCGCGCTCCAAATCATTTTGAGTGAAGGAGTTGCGACTGCGTTCGAATGCGGCCGATTTAGCCTTTGCGCCAATTCCAAGGTGTCGAGGGTTTCGATCTCTATGTTAGAACACGACCAATCGGGCGAAATTCTCGTTGTCAATTCAAATTCACACGACGCAAACCGCGCCCGCAGGTGCGGGATCGTCGAGCACGCGCTGGACGTGTTAGTAGATTTGCATTTCATTGGACGCGTGAGTCTGGCCAGTCGCCGCCCCCTGAACTAGTGTGGGTTGTCGCAGGACATTGGCAGGCCTGTTCCTGCTAGTCCGTCGTCATTGAGGGGACGGTTGTTCGCATGGTACGATGACTTCATGCCCGCATTCGCGGCATCGACCGGCCCAGTCGTCAACGGAAAGAAGATGGAATCGCATGGCGTGGATGAATCGAGCCGTATTAGTCCTCGCAAGCAAGCCTTACGAGTTCGGTATGTTTGCCCGTTTGAGCGTCGTTGGATTATTCCTGCTCGCCGTGTCCACCGTGCGTGCCGCGCCGCCTGCGCCCGTTGACTTCAACCGCGATATTCGTCCCATCCTTTCCGACAACTGTTTTCGTTGCCACGGTCCGGATACCAGCTCGCGCGAAGCCGACCTTCGCCTCGATGTCGAACAGGCGGCAAAGGCCGATCGCGACGGTCACGTGGTGGTCGCGGCCGGTCAGGCCGACAAGAGCGAGTTGATTCGCCGCATCACGAGCGACGACGAAGCGGAGCGAATGCCGCCCCAAGAGTCGGGCAAGCAGCTTTCGCCGGCGCAGATTCAGCTTCTCAAGCGGTGGATTTCCGAGGGCGCGGCCTGGTCGCTGGCCTGGGCCTACGTTCCGCCGAAGCGGGTCACCGCGCCGACGCCGAAAGATAGTCATTGGCCGTTGAACTGGGTGGACCAGTTTATTCTGGCGCGACTCGAGACCGAGGGGCTTGCTCCGTCGAAGGATGCCGACAAGATCACGCTCGTTCGGCGGTTATTCATTGACCTGGTCGGGTTGCCGCCAACGCCCGAAGAGGTTGACACGTTCGTCGCCGACGAGAGTCCGCAAGCTTACGAACAGTTAGTCGACCGCCTGCTCGCCTCGCCCCGCTTTGGCGAACGCATGGCCATGTACTGGCTCGATCTGGTCCGCTATGCCGACACGGTTGGCTACCACGGCGACCAGGATCACAGCATTTCGCCCTATCGCGACTATGCGATCGACGCATTCAACCGAAACCTGCCGTTCGATCAGTTCACCCGCGAGCAATTGGCCGGCGACCTGCTGCCAAATCCGTCGCAACAGCAAAGAATTGCCACGGGCTACAATCGCTTGTTGCAGACGTCGCACGAAGGGGGCGTTCAGCCCAAGGAGTACTTGGCGATCTACGCGGCCGATCGCGTGCGTAACCTTTCGGTCGTCTGGATGGGCGCCACGCTCGGCTGCGCGCAGTGCCACGACCACAAGTACGATCCGTACACTTCGCGAGATTTCTACTCGATGCAAGCGTTCTTCGCCGACATCGACGAGGCGAAGCATTTTGGCGTGGGCACCAACTCGCTGCCCACGCGACGACCGCCGGAATTGAACCTTCCGACCGAGGCGCAGCGGATCGAGGTCGCGGCGCTCGATACGACGCTCGAGGAATTACAGCGACAGGAGAAGGACGCAAAAGCCAAGGTTCCGGCATCCAAGGACGCAACCGTCGACAAGTCAGCCGTTGAAAACGCTCCGACCGGCAAGGGGCCGGTGGAGGGATCCGCGGGCAAGAAGCCAGCTGCCGACACCCCGACAAATACCGCCGGCGACAACGCAAAGGCCGACCGCGCAAAGGCCGACAAATCAGACGCTTTGTCCAAGCAGATCGCGGAGATCGAGAAGAAACTCAAATCCGTCGACCAAGACGTCCGCAAGTGCATGATCACGGTCGCGGTCGAACCGCGCACGATCCGCGTGCTGCCGCGCGGCAACTGGTTGGACGAAAGCGGGCCCATCGTTCAACCTGTCGTACCCGAGTTCCTGGGCAAGCTCACGACGGCTGACCGCCGAGCAACGCGGCTCGATTTGGCCAATTGGCTGACCGACGCGAAACAGGGCGTCGGCGGTCTCACGGCACGCGTGATGGCCAACCGCTTCTGGTTCTTGTTCTTCGGCGCGGGGCTGTCGCCCAGTTTGGACGATTTTGGTGGACAGGGGCAGCCGCCGACGCATCCGGAACTACTCGACGCATTGGCCTTGGAGTTCGTCGAACACGGTTGGGACGTCAAGCATCTGATCAAGTTGATGGTCATGAGTCGCGCTTACCGGCAGGCGTCCGACGCAGCGCCCGAGTTGCGGCAGCGCGATCCGCTGAACCGGCTGATCGCGCGGCAGGCCAGTTTTCGTTATCCCGCCGAAACGGTCCGCGACACCGCTCTGTCGATCGGCGGATTGTTGCTGGTCGACGCGACGGGGGGGCCGAGCGTCAAGCCCTACCAGCCGCCGCGCTACTACCGGCATCTCAACTTTCCTGAGCGCGAGTACGAAGCGAGCGCCGGCAATGACCAGTGGCGACGGGGCGTCTACGTCCACTGGCAGCGCCAGTATTTGCATCCGATGCTCAAGGCGTTCGATGCCCCTACCCGCGAAGAGTGTACCGCCGAGCGGCCTCGCTCCAATACGCCCGTAGCGGCGCTCGTGATGCTGAACGATCCTACGTTTGTCGAAGCCAGCCGGGCGTTTGCCGCCCGCATACTGCACCAAGGCGGTACGACCGACGTCGACCGCTTGGACTTCGCGTTTCGGCAGGCCGTCAGCCGTCGCCCGCTCGATGGTGAGCGAGAGCTGCTTGAGAGCCTGCGTTCCAAGAGTCGCGATTACTACGCCGCTCACTCGGCCGAAGCGGACCGCATGCTGCACGTCGGGCTCAAGCCCACGCCGGAAGGTCTCGACCACATCGAGCTGGCAACTTGGACGGTCGTCGCTCGGGCGATCCTCAACATGAATGAAGCGATCTCTCGCAATTAGCAGGGCATGCGCTGGGCAGTCCCACCGGCAGCTCGAAGGCGCCGAAGTGACGTGTTGTTCATTCAGCACGCCAATCAGTTGTGCGATGTTGAGGATCGCGGAATGCTCGCAATCCGCCTGGCGGATGTCATGAGAGCGTTGTTTGGTGTCGGTACACAATGCAACGGCGGGCCGCCCCCGGCCATGTGGCGGTTGGTCGCGCGTTGACCATTCGGCCAAGGCGGTCCGGTCTCGGTCGGCCATCTCTGTCGACTCGGACATGGCGCCGCTTTGCTAGCGCGGTGATTCGTTACGGAGCGATTTGCTCGTGGTCCTCCGCGGACCATTCTGACCGTGCAATGTTCACGGCGGTCGCAGGACGTGGCGACAAACCACGCGGGAAATCCGCGTCTCGTTCGATTCAACACGGATGACTCGATTCAAAGCGACTTCTGGCATCGAATGTGCATAAAAGTTTTTGCACCATCGTGACCCATCGCCGATCGGGTCGTTCGTACTTCGTGGTCGTAGTGAAAGGAGTGCTCCCATGCGTCGCTCGTATCCATGTATCGTAATGTCAGCCGCCGTCGTTGCGGCGACGGCAGTCCTAGCCGTGGCTCAACAGGACACCGTGCGCACCAGGCAAAACCAAGCTCAGGCAATTGATCGCGCCCAGCGGCCGCCCGCCGATGGGGCCGAGGTTCGGGCCGTTACCGCCGCGGACCACTTCTTTGCCAACTGCGTTAAATCCGAATCGGAAAACGAAATCGCCCTGGCCAAGTTCGCCCAGCAACACGCTCAGAACGAAGAAGTCAAGAAATTTGTCCACCAGATGATCCAAGACCACACGCAATGCGTGGAAAAGTTGCAGGCGGTGGCTTCCAACGACGCCGCGCGGCCCACGGCGGCGGCGGCAGCCCAAGGTGCTGGCCAACCTCTCCAGCGCGTGGAAGCCAGGGACGGCATCGTCGCGGACAATACGAGCCGTTCCGCTGCCGCACAGAAGATCGCCGGCGTCGACATGATGCAGTTGAAGAAGGAGCTCAGCCAGCAGTGCCTGGCATCAATGAAAGCCGAGCTGGAAAAGAAGTCGGGACCCGAATTCGACCGCTGCTTCATGGGACAGCAGGTGTTCGCTCACATGGCAATGTGGGATGCGCTGAAGGTCTTCGAGAAGCACGCTTCGCCCGAATTCCAACGGACGTTGGCAGCGGCGCAGGAGAAGACGGAGCACCACCTGCAGGAAGCAAGGCGCATTCTCAAGGATCTTGAGGCAAACGCGCCAAGAACGGCCAGCCGTGCGGCCAAGGCGGCGGAGTAGCCTTGGACGGATCTGGCTAAAGCCTTTTCTGAAACGCTGTAGCCCCGGCGTTCGCTAAAGCCTCTGCCGCTGAAACGCGGCAGAGGTTGTTTTGTTGCGCGCGAGCTGGTCGGGCGGAGGCCGAATCGACTTTAGCGCCCGACTTTGGTTGGCAGAGAATGGCGCGAGAATCCTTCCACGACATCCACCAAGGTGCGAATGTCCAAGGGCTTCGCCAGGTAGTCGTCCATGCCTGCCGCAAGGCAGCGATCGCGGTCGCCCGGCATCGCGTGGGCGGTGAGTGCGACGATGGGGGTCTTGGCCGTTTCAGGCATGGCCCGCAGTTCGGCAGTCGCCTGAAATCCATCCATCCGCGGCATCTGCAAGTCCATGAGGATGACGTCAAAGTGGGCTCGCGACGCCAATTCGACGGCCTGTTGTCCGTCGCCTGCGACTTCAACCACATGCCCTCGCTTGCCCAGGAGTCGAACAATCAGTTCCTGGTTCGCGCGGGTGTCTTCGACCACCAAAACTCGCAATCCGCTGCCGGACGCAGTCGCGGTCGATGGCGACTTGGCGTCGTGACTGTGTGCGACTGCGTCGCGCGTATTTCCGTCGTCTCCAGGTTGCGGCGCCTCGGCCCGCACCAATGACACGCTCAGGCTGAATGTGCTGCCGATTCCCAAGTTGCTGTGCAAGGCCAATCGACCACCCATCGCCTGCGCCAGATCGGAAACAATTGCCAATCCCAAGCCCGTTCCACCGTGACGGCGCGTGGTGGAGGAATCGACTTGCGTGAACGGTGCGAAGATCCGCTCTCGATCAGCGGGGGAAATTCCAATGCCGGTGTCCGACACCGAAAACCGCACGCCGACTCGATTTTCTGCCGCTGCCTCGGAAGTGACCGCGACGGCAACCCGACCTCGATCGGTAAATTTGATCGCGTTGGAGATCAGATTCAGCAGCACTTGGCGCAGCCGCAGTGGATCGCCGACCAATCGATCGGGCACGTCGTCGGCGACTTGCGAGAGGAACTCAATCCCTTTATCGGCGGCGCGATAGCGAAACGTTCGTTCTAGTTCCGCCACCAACTCTCGCAAGTTGAACGAAACGCTTTCCAACTCGCACTTGCCCGATTCTAGTTTGGAGGTATCCAGAATCTGGTTGACCAACTCCAGCAGGACGTGGGCGTTGGATTTGACGGTTTCGAGGCATTCTTGGGCAGCCTGCGGCAAGGCCTCGGTCAACGCCAGATCGGTCATGCCAATGATCGCGTTCATGGGCGTGCGTAGTTCATGGCTTACATTTGCCAAAAACTCGGTCTTGGCGCGATTGGCGCGCTCGGCGGCCAGGCGGGCCGCGTGCTCTTGCGCCAGGGCCACGCGCTCGGCGGCTTGACGCCGGATTTGATGCACCATCTTGTACAGTTCGACGAACACCGAGACCTTCGCGCACAGCATCTCGGGAACGACCGGCGTAAGAATAAAGTCGACCGCGCCCAAGGAATAACCACGGGCCGCGAACGTATCGTCCGGCAAAGCCGTGATGAAGATAATGGGAGTATGCTCAGAGCGCCGCCGCTTGCGGATCATTGCGGCCGTCTCGAAGCCGTCCATTCCCGGCATATTGACGTCGAGAAGAATCACGGCGAAATCGGCGGCTAGCAATTTCCGCAGGGCTTCGGCGCCCGAATGCACCGCCACGATCGGCTGTCCCAACGGCGCCAGGATCGCCTCGATGGTGAGGAGTTTTTCTGGGACATCGTCGACAACCAGGATTTTCGCCGCGTCATATTCCATCGTTATTTCGTCAACCAGGACCGAAGCACCGAGAGCACGCGGTCGGAATCAACAGGCTTGGAAAGATAATCCCAAGCTCCAGCCTCAATGCACTTCTCGCGATCTCCCTTCATGGCTTTGGCCGTAACCGCCACGATCGGCAGATCCCTGAATTGCGAGAGCTGCCGGATGGCTTTCATCGTATCAATGCCGTCCATTTCCGGCATCATAATGTCCATGAGCACGATGTCGACGTCCGGTGCCGCACGCAGCAGGTTGATCGCGTCGCGACCCGTTTCGGCCGATACGGTAATCATGTCGTAGCGCTCCAAGATGCTGGTCAGGGCAAAGATGTTCCGAATGTCATCGTCGACGATCAGCACCTTCTTGCCCGCAATGAACTGCGCCGGATCGTAGAGGTCGTGGATCATTTGCCGTGCCGGTTCCGACATGTTGGCCAGCGGCCTGCACAACTGCAAAGCCGCGCGATCGACAAGACGCCCAAGCGTGTCGACCACGCGCAAGCCGAACTCGTTGGCCAGAGATATCCACCGCTGGACGTCGTCCGCCGATTCGTCGGATCCGATGTAGAGCACGACCGGCGAGATTTGCAAGGTGGGGTCGACGGTGAGCTGCTCGGCCAGAGCCGCCAAGGTCATATCATTCAGGTGAGGCGAAAGCACGGTGCAGTCGATGCTGCCCGCCCGCATGGCCGCTAACGCCTCGGCGCCCGTCTCGACGGCCATAACCTGAGCGCCGATTCCGCCCAACGCTTCGGCGAGAATCATGCGTTTCGAGGCATCCGGTTCGACGACCAGTATCGACCGCTCCGATCGGTCGACGAACTTGCGAACGTCGAGGAGAAACTGCTCCAATTCCGCCGCGGTTGGAATGGGTTTTGGCAGAACGCCCTGAGCGCCGATCTTGAGGCCACGCTCGGGTTGATCGACCGTGGACACTACATAGACGGGAATATGCCGAGTCACCAGGTCGTTTTTCAACCGATTGAGCACGCGCCAGCCGTCAATGTCGGGTAGCGAGATGTCGAGCAAAATGGCATGCGGCTGGTAGTCGCGGGCCATGGCCAGCGCCGCGGCGCCCGAGGGAGTCACGAGTCCCTTGAGCCCCGTATTATGCGCCGTCTCGAGGATAAAATTGGCAAAATCGAGGTCGTTGTCGACGATCAGAAGCACGCGATCCTCGGACGCCACTTCGCTGCGGTCATCGGCCACGTCGCTCGTCAACCAACTCCGGACATCCTGCGAGGCAAGTTCGACTGCCGCCTGAGCGCGTCCATCGGAAGCCGCCGCGAGCACGATTTCCATGTGTTGAGCCGCTACCCGCCGCGCAGTTTTTTGGGCCGCGAAGTTTGGCGGCAAATATAAGGTGAAGGTGCTGCCGACGCCCGGAGCGCTTACCAAGCCAAGTTCGCCGCCAAGCAGCCGCGCGATCTCACGGCTGATCGCCAAGCCAAGTCCCGTTCCGCCGTACTTGCGGCTGGTGCTGCCGTCGGCCTGCTGGAACGCTTCGAAGATGATTGCCTGCTTCTCGGCCGGAATGCCGATGCCCGTGTCGGTGACGGAAAATGCCACGGCGCTGCCGGCCGCATTAAGGCTTTCGTTTTCGGAGTGCCAGCCTTCGCGGGCGATGCCCACGCTCAGCCGCACTTCGCCACGGTGCGTGAACTTGAAAGCATTCGACAACAGGTTCTTGATGACCTGCTGCAAGCGCTTGCAATCCGTGGACATGGATTGCCGCAGGTGCGGATCGAGCTCGACCGAGAAGTCCACGCCCTTGGCCTCGGCGACGTGGCGGAAGGTGCGCTCGACAAAGCTGTGCAAATCGGCGTATCGCAGCTCGCCGATATCCAAGACGGCGGTGCCGGACTCGATCTTCGAGAGATCGAGAATGTCGTTGATCAACATCAGCAAGTCGTTGCCTGAGGAATGGATCGTCTTGGCGTACTCGGTTTGCTTGGGCGACAGGTTTCGGTCCGGGTTCTTGGAGAGTTGATCGGACAGGATCAAAAGGCTGTTCAACGGGGTGCGCAACTCGTGCGACATATTTGCGAGGAACTCGGACTTGTACTTCGAGGTGAGCGCTAATTGTTCGGCCTTTTCTTCCAGCGCCTGCCGAGCTTGCTCGACTTCCTGATTCTTCTGTTCGACCTCGACGTTTTGATGGGCCAACAAGCGAGCCTTTTCCTGAAGCTCTTGATTCGTTTGTTGCAGCTCTTCTTGGCGGCTTTGCAGCTCTAAGGCCAGCGATTGCGATTGCTTGAGCAGGTCCTCCGTGCGCATGTTCGCTTCGATCGTGTTCAGCACGATGCCGATGCTTTCGGTCAACTGCTCTAGAAACGCCTGGTGCGTGGGGCTGAATCGCTCGAACGAGGCCAGTTCGAGCACGGCCTTGACCTGGTTCTCGAACACGATCGGCAACACAATAATATTGACCGGCGCGGCCCCACCGAGCCCGGACGAAACGCGCACGTAATCCTGCGGCACGCTGGGCAAGAGAATCTTTTGCTTCTCGATGGCGCATTGCCCGACCAGGCCCTGACCCAGCTCGAGCCGCTTGCCCACGTCGTCGGGATGTTCGTGAGCGTAACTGGCCAGCAACGTCAAGTAGGGCTTGTCGCTGCTGGCGTCGTACACATAAAAGACGGCGTGCTGCGCGGAGACGACCGGCGCGAGTTCCGAAAGGATCAGACGACCCACCGTCAGCATGTCCTTCTGCCCCTGCAGCATGCGGCTGAACTTCGCCAGGTTCGTCTTCAGCCAGTCTTGTTCGGCATTCTTGAGCGTCGTGTCCTTGAGATTGACGATCATCTCATTGATGTTGTCCTTCAACGAGGCCACTTCACCTTGGGCCTCGACATTGATCGATCGTGTCAAATCGCCCTTGGTCACGGCGGTGGCCACTTCGGCGATGGCGCGTACCTGCGTCGTAAGATTGGCAGCCAATTGATTGACGTTGTCGGTCAAGTCCTTCCACGTTCCCGAGGCGCCCGGCACGCTGGCCTGCCCGCCGAGCTTACCTTCGACCCCCACTTCGCGGGCCATCGTCGTCACTTGTTCGGCGAAGGTAGCCAACGTTTCGATCATGCTGTTGATCGTATCGGCCAGTTCGGCGATTTCGCCCTTGGCTTGCACAGACAGTTTCTGCTTGAGGTCACCGTTGGCCACGGCCGTGACGACGCGGGCGATGCCGCGCACTTGGCTCGTTAAGTTACCGGCCAGCGAGCTCACATTGTCGGTCAAGTCCTTCCACGTGCCGGATACGCCCGGCACTTCCGCTTGCACACCCAGCTTGCCTTCGGTTCCCACTTCACGGGCAACGCGGGTGACCTCGGAAGCAAATGAGCGGAGCTGGTCGACCATCGTGTTAATGGTGTTCTTCAATTCCAGGATTTCGCCGCGGACGTCGACCGTGATCTTTTTCGACAAGTCGCCGCGGGCGACGGCCGTGGTCACGTCGGCGATGTTACGGACCTGGCCGGTGAGGTTGCTGGCCATCGAATTGACGCTATCGGTAAGATCGCGCCACGTGCCTTCGACGCCGCGGACGTCGGCCTGGCCACCGAGCTTTCCTTCGGTACCGACTTCGCGGGCCACGCGCGTCACTTCCGCGGCAAATGAACGAAGTTGATCGACCATCGTGTTAATGGTGTTCTTTAGCTCCAGAATTTCACCGCGGACGTCGACCGTGATCTTTTTCGAGAGATCGCCGCGAGCGACGGCCGTGGTCACTTCGGCGATGTTGCGGACCTGGCCCGTGAGATTGCTGGCCATGAAGTTCACGTTATCGGTCAGGTCTTTCCAGGTGCCGGCAACTCCCTTGACATCGGCCTGGCCGCCCAAGCGACCTTCGGTGCCGACTTCGCGGGCCACGCGAGTGACCTCGGCGGCAAAGGAGCTGAGCTGATCGACCATCGTGTTGATCGTATTCTTGAGCTCGAGGATTTCACCGCGAACGTCGACGGTGATCTTCTTCGACAGGTCGCCGGAGGCCACGGCCTTGGTCACTTCGGCGATGTTGCGCACCTGTCCGGTCAGGTTGCCGGCCATGAAATTGACGCTGTCGGTGAGGTCTTTCCAGGTACCGGCCACGTCGCGCACTTCGGCCTGTCCGCCGAGTTTGCCCTCGGTGCCCACTTCGCGGGCCACGCGGGTAACTTCCGACGCGAACGCGCGGAGTTGATCGACCATCGTATTAATGGTTATTTTGAGCTCGAGGATCTCGCCGCGGACATCGACTTCGATCTTTTTTGAGAGGTCGCCGTTGGCCACTGCCGTGGTTACCTCGGCGATGTTGCGGACCTGGCCCGTGAGGTTGCTGGCCATGAAGTTCACGTTGTCGGTCAGGTCTTTCCACGTGCCGGCGACGCCCTTGACCTCTGCTTGTCCGCCGAGCTTTCCTTCCGTACCGACTTCACGGGCCACGCGGGTGACCTCGGCGGCAAACGAGCTGAGCTGATCGACCATCGTGTTGATCGTGTTTTTCAGTTCGAGAATTTCACCCTTCACGTCGACGGCGATCTTCTTGGACAAGTCGCCAGTCGCCACGGCCGTGGTCACTTCGGCGATATTGCGGACCTGGGCCGTGAGGTTGCCGGCCATGAAGTTCACGCTGTCGGTTAGGTCTTTCCAGGTGCCGGCGACACCTTTCACTTCGGCCTGCCCGCCGAGCTTTCCTTCGGTACCCACTTCGCGGGCCACGCGAGTCACTTCCGCGGCAAAGGAGCTGAGCTGATCGACCATCGTGTTGATGGTGTTCTTGAGCTCGAGAATTTCGCCCTTCACGTCGACAGTGATCTTCTTCGAGAGATCGCCGTTGGCGACCGCGGTCGTCACGGCCGCGATGTTGCGGACCTGGGCCGTAAGGTTGCCGGCCATGAAGTTCACGCTGTCGGTCAGGTCCTTCCAGGTGCCAGACACGCCTTCGACGCGGGCTTGACCGCCCAAACGGCCCTCGGTGCCCACCTCGCGTGCCACGCGCGTGACTTCCGAGGCGAACGAGCGGAGCGGGTCGACCATCGTATTGATCGTGTTCTTCAGCTCCAAGAACTCGCCGCGGACGTCGACCGTGATCTTCTTCGACAAGTCGCCGGTGGCCACGGCGGTCGTCACCTCGGCAATGTTGCGGACCTGGGCCGTAAGGTTGCCGGCCATCGAATTCACGCTGTCGGTCAGGTCTTTCCAGGTCCCGGCGACCTTCTTGACGCCGGCCTGCCCGCCGAGTTTGCCTTCGGTGCCGACTTCGCGCGCCACGCGCGTGACTTCCGAGGCGAACGAGCCAAGCTGCTCGACCATGCGATTCACGGTCTTGGCCGTACGCAAGAATTCGCCTTCCAGGGGGCGACCGTCGATGTCCAACGCCATCGATTGCGACAGATCGCCGCGTGCCACGGCGCCGATGACGCGGGCCGTTTCGTTGATCGGGTGCGTCAAGTCGCTAATCAGGTCGTTGACACTCTTGACCGATTCCGCCCAAGCGCCGCGCAGGCCGCCGACAGAGGCACGCTGCTTAATTTTTCCCTCGCGTCCGACGGCCCGACTGATACGCGCCATCTCGTTCGTTCGCCATTCGAGCTGATCCATCACGTCGTTGAAAATATCGCCGACCTTTCCGCCCAGGCCAATCCAAGTGGTCGGAAGCCGGACCGTAAAGTCCCCCTTGCGCAGGGCGAGCAACGCCGCCGCGAGCGTTTCCAAATTCACTTCATCGTTGCTGTCGACGGCGCGCTCTTGAATGCTGGCCATATTGGCTTCCTTGATGACGAGACTCGAAGGGGTGCGAATAACGGCGGCACCCGGCGACGACGAAGTAAGTAATGCAATCAGACTCTGCGTGATGAGAAATCTTGCACTACGATATGAACAGAGGCGGACGTTCGCAAAGATTGGTCGTCAGATGGCCATGCTGGTCGTTTCTTGGCCAATGGAGCCTCATGAGTCCGCCCTTCTGGCAAGTGTCATAGAGCTGCGGGACTGTGAGCTGCGGGACTGTGCAAATTTTTGGCAGCCGGTTATGAGGCTTGGTGGGTGCCGCCTCCGGGACCGACCAGCGTTTCGACCACGGCAAGCAACTCGCGGGCATCCGCGGGCTTTGCCAGCACGCGCTCGATACCCACCTCCATTGCCGGGAAAATCGTGTTGATGTCGGCGTGGGCGGTCAAGAAGATGCCCAGCAGCGACGGGCGCAACGCCTTCGCTTTGCGGAACATTTCCACGCCGTTTATGCCCGGCATGTTGTAATCGACCACAGCCAGATCAAACGGGATCTCGGCCAAAAGATCGAGCGCGGTCCAACCGTCGCGAGCAACCGCGACGGAATATCCGCCACCAGCCAGAATTGCCGCAACAACCGTGCGATCGCTGCGCATGTCGTCGATAACCAGGATATTTGGGTTTGCCATAGAAGAGACCATGAGTGTTCGAGATGTCTGTTAAGAAGGCGAGGCGCGCGACTGCGCACGCGACACTCTATCTGTCGTCCTGCAGAATGCATAAATCGTGCCGCCGTTGGGCACAGTTCTTGCGGGTTAATCCGGTGGCATCCCTGTACCGAAGGACCGGGGCGCCGTTGACAGAGGAGAACTATGCGCACGGTGGCTTTCGCAAGGATGAACCAATGAAAGTTGTATCGCAATTGGTCGAGATCCACTTGCCGGCGAGGCAAGGGGAGCAAGTCGTGGACGAGTTGATGCGGGGGCGTGCGAGTCGACTCTTGCAACGGAGCGGCTACCACCAACTTCGCCGGCTCGAGTGCCAGGTACGCCACGGCGTTATCGAACTGCACGGCACGGTTTCGTCGTATTTTCTAAAGCAGATGGCTCAAGAGGTGCTTTCTCGGCTCGACAATTCGCGAGTGCTAAATTGCATCCGCGTCGAATGAGCGCCGCGGCAGCCGTATCGTTCCGGAGGCGAGGCGAGCCTTAGGATCCGCGCAAGAATAACTTGGTCAATTAGCCACGGATTGAACACTGATTGAACACGGACGACAAATACAATCACGAAACTAGGAAAGCTCGAAATCCCGAAAACAACGCTTGTTCTCGCCGTTTTCCCTGGTTCATTTTTTTCGCGGTCCTCTTCATCCGTGTCGATCCGTGTTTCATCCGTGGCTGAAAATCGATCAACTTATTTCTGCGCGATGCATTATCGAGCCAGGGCGTTGCATCTCTCGCCTGCCTCCGTCACAATTGCGGGTAGTCCGATTCCCGACGACCCGATCTCATTCGTCTGCCGGAGGTTCCCCGATGCGCACGCTGCTTGGCTCTCTGCTCCTACTGTTTTCCATAGTTTTGTCCGCCACCGCTGCCGACAAGCCGATTCGGCACCGCCTCATGTTCTTCGAGTACGGCAGCGCGGGCAATCGGTTTGTCGAGGTCGATTCGGATGGCAAGATCGCGCGCGAGTTCAACCCGCGGAGCATCGCGGTTATTTTTCAAGCGCTGCCCAATGGAAACGTGCTGTATGCCTATGGGGGCAATCCAACCGGCGTCGTCGAGGTCGATCCTCAAGGTGAAACGGTTTGGAACTATGTGAGCAAGTGCCCCCAAGTGCTGGGCTGCGAACGATTGGCCAATGGCAACACCTTGGTCGCCGAGCAAGGCCCTTGTCAGGCGGTCGAAGTCGATCCCAAAGGCAATGTCGTGCATACGACCAAGCTCAAGACGACCGAGGAGCATTTCCATCGACAGGTCCGCAATGTTCACAAACTGGAGAACGGCCATATTTTGGCGGCCCACGAAGGCGAAGGCGCCATCCGCGAGTACGACGCCGACGGCAACGTCGTATGGGAATACAAAGGGGTCGAAAATGCTGGGGAAGCCCTGCGACTCGACAACGGCAACACGCTCATTGCCGGCGCAACCGCCAAACGCGTGTTCGAAGTGACGCCTGAGGGAAAAACGGTGTGGGAGTTCAAGGCCGAAGACGCGCCGGAACTTAACCTCACTTGGGTATCCAGCCTGCAAGTATTGCCCAACGGCAATTACCTGGTCGGCAATTTCGTTCGCGAGCAGGAAGGCAAGGGAGTGCATGCGTTCGAAGTGACGCGCGACAAGAAGGTCGTTTGGACCTTCGCCGATCACGAGCACTTCAAGTCGCTCTCCATCGTGCGGGCGGTCGACAAACCGGCGCGCTGAAAAGGGCAGCTCGCTTTCAGGTGAAGAACATTTTCTCGGCCGTCTTCCGCAGCAGCCACTGGCGATCGTCGGCAGTCAGGAATTCCAGTCGCTCTTCAATCAGCTTCACGGAGTCGCAATACGTGTGCTTGTCTTGCACCTGATACGGGCAATCGGTGGCCCACATCAGGCGCTCGCGCCCAAAAGCATCCAAGAGACGTTGCACCATCGGCCCCAGGTCCGTGTACGGCGCCTGCTTCTTTCCGAGCGCATAAAACGCCGAAATCTTAACCATCGTGTTCTTGTGTCGCGCGAGTCCACACAGCTTCTTGAGATCGGCTTCGTGAATCTGTCCATCGACGCCGATACGGGCAAAGTGATCGATGACCACCGGCGTGCCGGGGTACTTCCCGCACATGCGGTCGATTTCCGGTAGCGCGTCGGGATTGACCAGACAGCACATGGCCAGCCGCTCGGCCGCGCCGCATTCCCACATGGACGCCATCTGAGGCGAGCCGAGCCAACGGTCGGGAGGCAGGTTGCGCGGGAAGATGCGAAAGCCGCGAACGCCCAATGCCTTGAGCCGCTGCATTTCATCGGCCGGTTTCGCCGCCTTGCCGCTGTTTTCGCGAGCTCCACTCGTGCTGCCGTCGTCAATCACGGCGATGCCCGAAAAGACGCCGGGATACGCCTTCATGCTGTCGAGCATGTACGAGTTGTCGAAGCCATAAAAGCTCATTTGCACGAGTACGACCCGGCTTACGCCGCAAGGGCGGGCTTGGGCCAAAAGCTCCCCGGGCGTGAAACTGGGCGGCTTCATCTCGTCACGCTGGTAACCGGCTGCGAGTGGGTACTTGACCGTGTCCGGCGTCCAGACATGGACGTGCGCATCGATGTAGCCGTTGGCCAGAGTGTTGGCGGGCTTGTTCTGAGTCATGGGAGCTTTCCTAGATTGTTCGGCCGCGATACTGCGAGCGGACAGCCACGTCAACGGGCCAAGTGCGCCGATGGTCGCCGCGCCGGCAACCATTGCTTCGCGCCGGGAGAGTGGGCGAGTGCGACCGACCTCGTGCTCGTGCGCGCCCGCAACGGGAATAAGGCTTTCCAAGCGTGCCGATCGATGGTTTGCCATGCTGCACCCAATCGTTAGAGTTCCGCGCCCACTTGAGTGTGCCGCTAGTTTTTCTCCAAGTCGACCCGTTCGGAGGGGTCGATCCAGAACCAGAGCGTCGCGCCAAAGAAACACAAGATGCTGGCGAAGCCGATTCCGATGCGCCAGTTGTCGAAGAACTGGCTAATCAACGGCGTCGCGACGGGCGCGATCAGTCCCCCGAGGTTCGCGCCCGTATTGAAGATGGCCGCCGAAGACCCACCGCGCCGGCCACCTAGTTCGATGGCCATGACCCAGCAGGGGCCTTCCGCCATACCGAAACCGCCCATGGCCAACGTGAACCAAACGACCATCCAGGCCGGCTCATCCGCGAACAAACCAAATAATGTCAAGCCGGCGCCAAGGAGCATTCCGACGACGGGAACGAGCGGCCGTGTGCGCGGTCCAAAGCGGCGATAGATCCAATCCGAAAGGAAGCCGCCGAAAAACATGCCGGCGGCCATGCCCAGTGTGACAATTGTGGAATACAGCCGGCTGACCGAAGTGTCGAGCTCGATGACCTTATTGAAATAGTATTCCACCCAATAGAAAAAAAGGTACTGGAAGTAACCGACTGTCGCGTAACTCAGGGTCAGCAGCATCAGACTGCGATTTCGCAACAGCGAGTAAATCACGCCTGCCGCGGCGGGCGAATGGGCTGACGCTGCCGCAGTGGACTCCGTGACAGAATCGGCCTTCGGCAGCGCGGGGGACTGATACGGATTTCCCGACTCTGCACGCGTGTCGACCGCGCCGTTGACTTCAGTGCCGGTCGGTTCCCAAAGCGGTTCGTCGTCGGGGACTCGATCCGACGCGAAGACCGCCCAAATACAGGCCAGAATGGCGGTCGCTGCGCCGCAAATGGCAAAGGCAGCCGGCCACTTAACCCAGTCGATCATCGCCCCGAACACGTAGTAGGTGCTGGCAATGCCTAACAGCGCTGCCGTCGTCACCAGACCGTTGCCCAGGGCGCGTTGCTCTCGCGGCAGCCACTGAGAGATGGAGCGCGCGGCGCCAGGGTGCATGGGCACACTGACAACGCCCAACGCAATGCGAACGCACCAAAACGCCGCCAGCGCGGCGCCCGTCGTTCCAATCGTGTCGACGAATCCAATCGCCCCCGTCAGCGTCACGAACAAGGCAGAGCCGATTCCCATCGCCAGCATCGCGCGTTTGGGACCAAAGCGATCGATGATCCATCCGCCAGGCATCATGCAAAGCGTGTAGGCAACTAGGTATGCCGTGTACACGGTCCCCATGCGGATCTCACTGATCCCATATTCCTCCATGATCCGTGCGTTGCCCGCCACGGAGATGCCGATGCGATTGAAATGGCACACAAATGCGAATGACATCAACATCAAGACCATCGGCCACGGCGACAGGGCAGGCGAGCTCGCGGCGCTGGGCGTCGTCGCTACAAGATCAGGTGTACGAGTCATGACGCCTCAATTCGCAGTTAGGGATGCGAGATCTCAAAGGGCGACGATTTCGGTCCGCAGGCAGGGCTCATCGGTGGCAGACCGATGGTGCAGGGGCGATCGCCACCGTGACTCTCGCTGATCGCGTCCGCCGGATCCTAAGATGCAGACCTAGGGATTGTCCCTGACGACGAAACATTTACAAGCCGCGTCCGCGCATCCGGCAATTTCGGGATGGGCAGGGGACTTCCAGGCAGACCCTGGAGAGGAGACAATTGGCGCGCAAAGGTGATCTCCTGATCGCGGACGTCGAGCTGGCGCCGCCGCGGCCCGATGCGATTTTCGAGAGAATCCGGCGACACGTATGGCTCCCCTTGCGATGCCTCAATGTCTCGACTCTACGTACCGACAATAGCGAAGGGAACAGCACGCGAGCTTCGGTCGAACCGCAACGATCCGAGATTCAGGTGGTGGTTCAGTCTGAGTTCCGTTCGTTGGGTGCCTGGGGTTGGCGGGCACCGCGTACTCGTGGTCGGCGAACCCCCAGATTGGCACGCGTCTGTGGGCTCACTTCGTTCGACCACAGGCACCCCGAAATCAAACCGACCCACTATCCAAATTCATTGACGATCGTGCAATTTGCTGGCATCCTCTTGCGGATTCTTCGTGAGCCGGCCGCTAAACTATCTCCAATGCCCACGACATCCCGCCGCCGTTGGTTCCAGGTGAGCGTGGCCGAGTACCTGTTTTTGACTACGCTGCTGGGTGTCGTCTGGTGGCAGTGCGCACGCTGGCCGGTCGTGGAAACAAGTCCCGTCGAGGTTGCGAGCGACCTGCCCGGTCCGGTACCATCCGTTAGCACCAGGTAGCTAAAGGACATGGAACGCAAGGCAACATGGCGCGTGGTAGGAGTTCGAGGGGGCATTTTGTCGGCCGCACTGATCGTTAGTTGGGTTGCGGCGTCGAACGCCAAACGAGTCCTTGCGCAGCAGCGCCGGCCTTTAAGATCCAGTTGAGGCATTAGTCCACCCCCCGGCCAAAGCGCCCCATTTTGACCTTGGTTGGCCCGCCGAGAGGAGCAGTATCTAGAATGTCGTCGACGAACGATTCGCCTTCATCCACCGTGCCGCGCGATCTCGCGTCCGGTCTAGTCGTATTCCTTGTGGCATTGCCCTTGTGCCTGGGAGTCGCTTTGGCATCGGGCGCCCCACTCTTTTCGGGGGTGCTAGCGGGGATCATCGGTGGCATCCTGGTAGGAGTAATAAGCGGATCGCAGACGAGCGTCAGCGGACCGGCCGCCGGCTTAACGGCAATCGTCGCCGCGCAGATTCTATCGCTCGGGTCGTTCCCCGCCTTCCTGCTGGCGGTCATGCTCGCGGGGGTCATTCAGATTGGCCTGGGACTGGCTCGGGCAGGTTTCGTTGCGGCCTTCTTCCCGACAAGCGTGATCAAAGGACTGCTCGCGGCCATCGGTGTGATTCTGATTTTGAAACAGATACCTCACGTCTTCGGTCACGACCCCGACCCCGAAGGCGATTGGGCATTCTTGCAGCCGGACCACGAAAACACGGTTTCTGAACTGGCTCGCATTTTCGGCGACTTCCATCCCGGCGCGGCCACGATTGGCCTCTTGTCGATCGTGTTGCTGATCGTCTGGGACAAGTGGAAGCCGCTGAAGAAGTCCGTGGTCCCAGCCCCGCTCATCGTGGTGCTGCTGGGCGTGGGTGTCAGCATGTTGTTCCGAAAACTAGGCGCACCGTGGTACATCGAGCCGAGCCATCTCGTACAGGTGCCTGTTTCAGAAAGCCTGGCCGGGTTTTTCGATTTTCTGCAATTGCCGGATTTTTCGCAGTGGTCGAACCCAGCGATCTATCTCGCCGCGTTGACGATCGCCGCGGTTGCTTCGTTGGAAACGCTGCTGAACCTGGAAGCGGTCGACAAAATCGACCCGCAACAGCGCAGCTCGCCGGCGAGCCGGGAATTGCTTGCTCAGGGAATCGGGAACGTGACCGCCGGTCTGATCGGGGGACTCCCCGTCACGTCGGTGGTGGTGCGCAGCTCGGTGAACATCCACGCCGGTGGGAAGACGAAGCTTTCGACGGTTGTCCACGGCGTCTTGTTGCTGGTCAGCGTCGTGTTTCTACCCGTCTGGCTAAATATGATTCCGTTGTCCTGCCTGGCGGCGATCCTACTGGTGACGGGCGTCAAACTGATCAGCCCATCGCTTGTGATGCAAATGTGGAAGAAGGGGCGGTATCAGTTCGTCCCCTTCGCGCTGACGGTCGTGGCCATCGTATTGACCGACCTGTTGATCGGGGTTCTGATCGGACTGGCGGTGAGCATCGGCTTCATCCTCAATAGCAACATGCGCCGCCCGCTCCGCCGTTGCGTGGAAAAGCATCTGGGAGGCGAAGTGTTGCATATCGAACTCGCCAACCAGGTAAGCTTCTTGAATCGCGCCGCGCTGTCCAAAGTGCTCAACGACGTACCCCGCGGCGGCAACGTGTTGCTCGACGCGCAGAACACGGACTATATCGACCCTGACGTGCTCGACCTGCTCCGAAACTTCAAGGAGCAAATGGGGCCGGCGCGCGGTGTGGCGGTAAGCCTCGTTGGGTTCCGCAGCAAGTACCAGCTTGTGGACCAGATCAACTATGTGGACTATTCGACTCGCGAACTTCAGAGCGCACTGACTCCGCCGCAGGTGCTCCAAATTCTCAAAGACGGACACGAGCGATTCCGCACCGGACAGCGACTGACCCGTAACTTCGGGCGGCAAGTCGACGCCTCGGCCGACGGCCAGCACCCGCTGGCCGTCGTCCTCAGTTGCATCGACTCCCGCACACCTGCCGAGTTGATCTTCGATCTCGGCATGGGCGACATCTTCAGCGTCCGCATTGCCGGGAACATTACGAGCCGGAAGGTCCTGGGCAGCGTGGAGTACGCATGTGCCGTGGCCGGGGCGAAATTGATCTTGGTGATGGGGCACACCCAGTGCGGCGCCATGACCGCGGCCGTCGATCTCATTGGCGAGGCCCAAACACCCGCCGAAGCGACGGGTTGTCAACATCTCGGCCACATCGTCGGCGAGATTCAGAAGTCGACCGACTTGGCGGCGTGCCGTCGCGCTGGACTACTACCGGCGGCCGAAAAGAAATCATTCGTCGATGGCTTAGCCCGCCGCAACGTGTTGCAAGTCGTTCAACGGCTGCGGGAGCAAAGCATGACGCTGGACGGCCTCGTCAGGGCAGATCGCATAGCAATCGTCGGCGCGATGTACGATGTGGTCACGGGAGAGATCGAGTTCCTACACGATGTGGGAATGAAGCCCAGCATGGGCAGCCAAATGAAGGTTGTCCCCTCAGACCATTCGTAATCTCGATTTTTGGGAAGGCTACTTCGGTCGATGCATCACCCGCACTTCAGTATCCGCACATGAATAACCTGTTCAATTTGCCACGGAAGTGAACACGGAATTGAAGAAGAAATTGTACCGCGGATGAACGCCGATAAACGCGGATGAAAACGGACGAGACTATTGGGTATCTTGCTCCAGACTTCATATCCGCGTTTATCGGCGTTCATCCGCGGTTCAACCGTTCAATCGATTTCCGTAAATCCGTACTACGAACGTTGATTTTGCAGGTCGATCTCAGCAGCCAAAATCCAAAAGGCATGAAGCAAAATTCACGCAGAGGAAGGGTAGACCGGATCAACAGGATTTACAGGATGAAAGGAAAACGACAACAAGTCATCCCAATCCCGTCGATCTTGTTGATCCTGTCCGCAAGTCTTCGTCTCCCTGAACGATAAACATTGAATTTGCACGCGTCTTGGGCGGATTTTGAAGTCCGAGTCTTCCCTAGTCCAGGAATGAATGCCTGGGCGAGTGAAAAGTGGCGATCGACCACCGACCTCGGCGTGTGCGTTCCATGGACACAATCAAGTTCGAGACAGTACGCGAAGTTGAGCGAACCTCCTCGCTGCACAGCCGCCAATGCGCGGCGACCATGCGCGTCGGCAGTCCACAGGACCAATTCAAGTCCCTTCCCGCAGCGACTGCTCGACCGTCTCCATCACGCTGAAGAACTTGTCGAGACGCGTGACGCTTAGCACCGAGCGCACAAAGGGGCTGGGCGCCGCCAAGACCAGTGTAGCCCCCTTGGTGTTGGCGCGGGCCGCCAGAGTTACCAATTCGCTTAGGCCCATCGACGTTATCCGCGGCACGCCCGCCAGGTCCAACACGATCCGATTGCCGCGCTCGACGACCAGCGGGTGCAGTTTCTCCTCGAAATGGCCGTGCGACTCTTCATCGAGGATGCCCGACAACCTCGCTACGAAAACGCCGTTGACCTGTTCGACCTCGATCTCCATTGCTGGACTCCTCAGCGTGTCCCAATTCATTCACTCGGCGATTCGATCTCGCGCGGCTCGACGCTCAGCATAGTCGACAGACCTGCGATTTGCATCGCGCAGTCTTTGCAACTCGCAGTCATGGAGTGCGAGGGGGCGACAATCGCTTGTTGCCAAAGAGCCACCGAACCGATGGACTCGTGAATATGCGCGAACGCGCCGGCGCGAGATAGCCTCAGGGGAGGAATGGACCAAGCGCAAAAAGGCCAAGCGCAAAAAAGAAGCCCCCGCAGGTGGGGCAGGAACCTGCGGAGGCCGGACTACCGTGGGCAAGCCCACGGCAGTTACGTGTAAGTATGTCCGACTCTCGCCACTTTTCAAGTGCCATGTACGAAAATTTTCTCCTCGCCAACCGTTGAGATTTGCAGTCGATTAGTGTGTAGAGCGAAGCTGGCGAACTACCCCCCAGAAAAGGTATCAGGAATTGCCCGAGTCCGGGCATTGCAACTACAACTGTCGTCATCCTGACAGGTGCAGTTGCCGCGAGCGCGACTTAAACTAGTGCTGTGTCAAACCTTCGTTTGCGGGTAGCGGAACTCGTGAGAGTTCCCTAATACCCTGATTCTGTCGCGAATATCAGAAGTCTCACGACTTCTGCTACCCAAAATCTGAGCATTGACGCTGAACCAGGTCCGTCCGAAACTCGCTCCTGTCGCGACGCGTGTAGACACGAACGGTCACAAACGCAACGAGGTAGACATGCCGCAGGTTCTCATGCCAATAGGCGACGCGAGTGAGGTTTTGGACACCATGTATCCTTTTTTTCGGTTACCCGAAGACGGCTTCGAGGTCGTCGTGGCCGGACCCGAAGCCCGGCTGTACCACATGGTGCAACACGAGATTCCGCCCGATGCTCAACCGTCCTGGGACATCACGCGTGAAAGCCCCGGCTATCACCTCCGCGCGACGGTCGCCTTTCGCGATGTCGATGCCAGCCGATTCGCCGGGCTGTTTCTTTCCGGTGGTCGCGCGCCAGAATACTTGCGCTACGACCAGCACTTGCTGGAGATCACTCGGCATTTCTTCGCCGCCGGCAAGCCCGTCGCATCGGTCTGTCACGGCATTGAGATTCTGACGGCCGCCGACTGCATTCGCGATCGACGCGTAACGACAGTCGCCAAATGCGCTCTCGACGCCCAGCAAGGAGGCGCCAAGTACGTCGACGAAGCGTGCGTCGTCGATGGCAATCTGGTCACGGCACGCACCTGGCACGATAACACGCCGTTCCTCAAGGAGTTCGTGGCGCTGCTCAAAAGCGCCAATCGGTAGGCTGGGGCGAAGCTTCATCCTACGCGCTACGTCGGCTGCGCCACCAGCCGCGGATACAGCATGACCAGGACCGCCGCGACGATCAGCCCGAATGCTATCCAATCGTTCCACCGCGGCAGCTCCTTCAGATAGAGGAAGCTGAACACGACGAACACGGAAATCGAGATCACTTCTTGGATGATCTTCAATTGCGGCGCGGTGAATTGACCGTGGCCAATACGATTGGCTGGCACCTGCAAAGCGTACTCGGGCAGGGCAATCAGCCAACTGACGAGAATGACAACGATCAATTGCGTCGACTTGAAGCGCAAGTGTCCATACCAGGCCAGGGTCATGAAGGCATTGGAGCCAATCAGCAGTAGAACGGTCCTCACGCGTGTCTCCTTGTTGGAAATGGCGGCTGACCAGCGGCAAATGGCAGCCATTTTGCGTTAGAACTTCTTATTTTATTCTCGGACGTCATTCCCGCGCAGGCGGGAATCCAGGGGCTCGGGGAGGGGGGTGGCGAACGAGACTAATGCGTGGTTATAGATTTTGCGGTGCAGAGCCGACTGGCGATGCACTAGATTCCCGCCTGCGCGGGAATGACGGTAAGGATGCCCCCCCGACACCTCGGCCCCTGACACCTCGGACCCTGAAATCGATGGCCTAATTGTAGATCGGTTCCACGGGGGATATAATTCCACCAATGCCTAACACCGCTAGCACCCTGCCGCCTTACGGAGCTATCTCCATGTCCCGTTGCCGCCTTTTGTCGATCGCGGTGTGCGCATTGACCGTATCCTTCTGCCTGCGGGCCTTGGCCGACGAGCCCAAGAAGCCCGAGGCAGTTCCCGACAAAGGCAAGGCCACGAAGAAGGACAAGGCGGCTGCCAGCTTCCTGCGGTTGACGCGCGACTCCCACGACGATCCGCTCGCCATGAAGACCGCCATCGTGCGTTATGTACCCAAGGATAGTGACGGCAAAGGGGACGACCGCAAAGGTTTGGAGGTCGACCTGATCGGCGCCGTGCATATCGGCGAAAAGAGCTACTACGACGCGCTCAACAAGGAGTTCGAGAAGTACGACGTCGTGTTGTACGAGTTGGTCGCACCCGCGGGGACGCGCGTTCCCAAGGGTGGGGGCGACGGCGGCAACCTGTCGGCCGTCCACATGCTGCAAGACGGCATGAAGAACATGCTGCAGCTCGAACACCAATTGCAGTACGTCGACTACCAGAAAAAGAATTTCGTCCATGCCGACATGTCGCCCGACGACTTTTCCAAGTCGATGGCCGAGCGCGGCGAAAGCTTCATGACGATGTTCTTCCGCATGATGGGCCAGGCGATGGCCCGTCAGAATCAGAACCCGCAACGTTCCAACGACCTGGAAATCATCATGGCGCTTTTCGATCCGAATCGAGCCATCGTTCTCAAACGCCTGATGGCCGAGCAGTTCGAGGATCTGGAAGGCGCGATGGACGCTTTGGACGGGCCCAACGGCTCGACGATTCTGACGGAGCGAAACAAAGTAGCGCTCAAGGGCCTCGGCAAGGAGATCAAGGAAGGCCAGAAGAAGATCGGCATCTTCTACGGCGCGGGCCACATGCCCGATATGGAAGAGCGGTTGATGAAGGAGTTCAACCTGAAGCGCACAGACGAGCGCTGGCTGACCGCCTGGGATCTACGCGACAAGGCCAAGGACAAGCCGGCTCGATTCAAGCCGACCGTTCCCAAGAAATCAACGCCCGAAAAAGCGCCCGCCGAGAAGGAAAAGAAAGCAGTTCCGAGTTGACAGTCTGTTGAAGAATTGCCGCTGCGAGGCAAATGCTGAGTGTCACTGGCTTTGCCAGTGTGAGCTCGTCGTGGGTTGTGGGATCTGGCGGAGCCAGTGGCACACCGAGGTTGGGCAGGCAAACTCTCTCCAACGGGCGCCAAAGGCGCGCGATTAGAGTGCGCCGTCCGTTGATTCAACGTCCGATCGAGCCGACACGCCAGGCAATGCCCGCCGCTGCGGCATCCCCTTTTGGCACGAACTCGAACACCTCAAAACGTTCCTTGCCGCCTTCGCGCCGCAAATAGTAGCTGCGAAAGTCGTGCTTCTCGTAGCCAATCCAGTCGAAGCGCTGCTGCATCTCGGCTAACCACGAGTTCGCGTCCGCTTCGTGCGCGTGGTCGGCTCGGCTGAACATCACGCAGCGCAGCGGCTGCCGGGCAGTCACCCCGCTCAGATCGGAAGGATCTTCCCCGCCGCGCGTGCGCGGTGAAAAGATGGCTTGGTTGCACAAGTACTGCGCCTGTGCGGCGCCGCTGCCGCGTAGGGCCGCCGACGCGAATCGAACGTGCAGATCCCGGCTCATGCAGGCCAGATGCGAGTCGCTGGCCTTCTCGCGCCACAGGAAGCGCGCAAAGTCACGCATCTGCTCATCGTAGGGCTGTTTGTAGGGGTGGACGATATCGTGAGCGATCATCCCGCCGCCAAAAACTGCCAGGGATGCCGCCAACCCGTTCATGGCGATTCGTCGTGTCGCGGCCCCCTTCAGTCGGGCCAGCATCGCCACGGCGCCCAAACCAGCCAGAATGCAGATCATCGGCGCCAAGTGCTGCGTTACCCGAGCGCTCCCGCCGTAGGGGTATCGATTGAGGGCCGCGGCGACAAGATTCAACGCAAATGGAGTCAGCAACAGCACCAACACCGTCGACTGCCGACATCGCCAAAGAACCGCAATCGCCACGGCGCAGCAAACGAACACCAGCGCACTGCCGCCGTGGTCGCCGCCGACCGGATAGCCAAACATCCGGCCCGTGTGCTGTTCGAGCATCCACAGCATAAGCCGTAGCGGCTCGGTCAACGGCGGAAAGCGATTGGCCCAAAAGTCGGTCGTGGCCGCGCGCTCGACGCTGTAATCGTACTGGGCGCGTCCGACCGCCAGAAACAGCACGGAAAAACTAATCAGTAGTGACGCGTTGTACGCCAAAAAGGCCAGCCACTGGCGGCGCTGACCGCGCTTCCACAGATCGACAAATATCGCCAGGCTGACCCCGCCAGCCACGAACACCGCCGGATACGAGAGACCGACGGCAATCGGCATGGCCGCGGTCAATGCCCACAGCCAGCGGGTTTGTCGTGGCTCGGTCCGCAATTTGAGCGTCAATGCCAAGAGCGCGAGCGATACCAGCAGGTCGGCAGAGTAGGACTTGACCTCCACGGCGTGACGGACCGGCGAGTACGAGACCGCGAATACTGCCACCGCGGCCAGCAACGCCGATCCGGAGAGCAGCCTCGCGGCCACATGTCGAAACACGAAGACGGCCCCCACACCGCACAGGACCGGAAACAAGCGCAGCGACCATTCCGAGAAGCCCAGCAGCTTCACCGCCGTGAGCTCAATCCACAGAAAGAATGGCGGACAGACCTGACCAAATTCCAGCGGTGCGAGCAGCTCCGCATATCCACGGTCGATGAAGTTCGCCGCGACATAGGCCTCGTCGCACCACAGCGGAAAACTCAACAGATATCGGCCCAATCGCACGACAACGCCCAGCAGCACGAACGCCCACACCGCGTACGATAGCCGACGCGTCGCCGCGCTCCCGCGAGTCCCAATTAGGACATGGTTTGAAGGCGACGCCTCAAGGGGCAAGGCTTGCAAAGCCCGCGCGGCCCGCGGCTGGGAGGAGTCGGCCGCGCGGGAAAGTTCCATGGGATTGTCCCGGGTGAATCGTGAACGGCCGAGATCCTGTGGCGCGGTGGGCCGGACGATCGATGTGTCGGCCAATTCGACCGGAAACCACCACGATTGGAAAACTGGGCAATTGGGGGCGGAGAATACGCCTTTCCATCGGGCCGTGCAAGATCAGCAACAACCCCGCGAACCGACGCACCGACGCGATCACGATCTACGGGGCTTGCTTTACACGCGCGGCTGCATTTCCCATACTACCTACCTGTCGAGGACGCCCCAGGGTTGGGCTGCGTCCTTTGGCAACCGAGGGAGCGGACAGGGATGGCGCGATTGTCGATGAACGAAATGACGACCTATCGCTGGTCGTTCGAGGAAGATGTGGCCAATATCGCCGCGGCGGGCATACCGGCGATCGGGGTTTGGCGGGAGAAGTTGTCCGACTTCGGCGAGGAAAAGGGCATCGAGCTTTTGGCCGAAAGCGGCCTGGCCGTGTCGAGCCTGCTGTGGGCGGGCGGGTTCACCGGCAGCGACGGGCGTTCGTTCCGCGATAGCATCGACGACGCGGCCGAAGCCATCCGCCTGACGGCCGAGATGCACGCACCGTGCCTGGTGGTTTACAGCGGCGCTCGTGCCGGCCATACGCACAACCATGCCCGCCGGCTGGTGCGCGAAGCACTCACCGAGGTGCTGCCGCTGGCCAGCGAGCTGGGCGTGACGCTGGGGATCGAGCCGATGCACCCCAATTGCGCCGCCGAGTGGACTTTTCTGACGACGCTCGACGACACGCTCTTGCTCATGGACGACATCGGCCACCCGAATCTCAAGCTCACCTTCGACACGTACCATTTGGGCCAGGATGCGACGGTTTTAGAGTTGATCCGCAAGTTGGCCGGTCGCATTGCCATCGTGCATTTGGGCGACAGTCGCGAGCCCCCCCAGCGAGAACAGAATCGTGCTCGGCTGGGCGAAGGCACCCTCCCCTTGCGGGCCATCATCGCCGCCTTGACCGCGGCCGGATACCAGGGAGACTATGATGTAGAGCTCATGGGCGAGGACATCGACGCCTCGTGCTACCAGTCGCTGCTGGAGCAGTCCAAGCAGGCGTATGGAAAGCTGGTCGAAGTTTAGACGGTAATCGACGGTCGCTCCGAAGAAGGAAACGAATCTCAATGACGGTGCTGCACTCAGGTTCAACGAAGAAGTTCGCCTCGGGCTGGGAGAACGTGTTCTCAGGTCAGACTGGCCGAGCCGGCAAATCATCGCCAAAGCCGTCAACTAAGAAGGCCGCCGGCAAGAAGTCCGCTGGAAAGAAACAGTCCGCGGCCAAGAAAAGCAAACGCCGCTAGCTCAGACGGTGACTGGAAGCTTTGGCTGCATTCACGCAAACCAGGTTACAGCGGCTGGGCAGCCAAGGGTTTGGGCAGCCCAAGATTCCTGACACCCTCCTGCGCGAACAACCACGGAGGTCTCACCGATGAAGATCCAGTTGCGCTACTGCTCGATGTGAGGTTACGAACCTCAGGCCGTCAGTTTGACGGGTCAATTGCTCGAGACATTCAAACAGAAGATCAAAAGTCTCGAGCTCGTGCCGTCGGGAGGCGGCTGCTTCGAACTCTCGCTCGACGGTGATCTGGTCTATTCCAAGCTCCAGACCGGCGAATTCCCCGACGAGGCAAGAATCCTGGAGCTGGTCGGCAGGCGGCTATGACCGGAATCTGAAGGTGAGGGGCCGAAGGCGTCTGGAACCGCTGAAGGTGTCAGGAACCATTGGCTGTCCACACGCCAACTCGTGGGGACCGCACGACAGCCAATGGTTCCAGACACCCCCGTGGTTTCCGAAGTCCCCGTGGCGCCCGACGTTGTTGTGCCCTACGCGCGCGATAGGTACTCTCCCGTGCGCGTGTCGACCTTGACCATCTCGCCTTCGGAGAGATATTCGGGCACGTGTACGATCAAGCCAGTTTCCAACGTCGCCGGCTTGGTGCGGCCCGTCGCCGAGTTGCCTTTCACGGTCGGATCGCACTGCGCGATCTTTAGGGACACGGTCTGGGGCACTTGCAGCCCCACGGGCTCGTCGTTGTAGATGAGCGCTTGCAGGCCTTCGAGCGATTCGGTGAGGTACTTTATCTCGTCCTCGACGTCGCCAAGCGGCAGCGAGTACTGGTTGAAATCGGCGTCGTCCAGCAAGTGCATGTGCGAGGCGTCGGAGTACATGAACTTCACGTCCCGTTTTTGAAAGTCAGCCTCGTTCAGCGTTTCCGTGCCTTTGAGCGTGATGTCAACCTTCTGTTTGGAAAGCAGATTGCGGGCGCGAAATTTATACAACGTCGCCGCGCCGCGGGCCGAGGGACTTTGCACCGAGATGGCTTGGATGATGCACGGCGCGCCCTCGTAATTGACGATCAGACCGCGTTTGATTTCTTTAGCTAGCATGCGTGGTTTCCGGCCGCTCCGAAGTAGTGAAGTAAAAAGAAGTCCGCATCTCAGCTCGCCAGAATCGCCCCAACACTACAACAGCCAAACACTACAACAGGCTGCCCGATTGCGGATCGACCCCCACGCCGCCGGTCAACTCGATCAACGCCTCGAGCACGACCAACAGTGCGCTAGGGTCCAGCATTTCGTCCGACTCTTCCTCGGGCGGGGCGTCGGCTAGTTGCTCAAAGTGCATGACGTCGAATCGCGCGTCGAGCGATACCAGCCGGGCCAATTTGGTCGAGTCGACGCTCTCGCTGGGCTTGAACTCGTCGGCCAACGCCATGCATTGCTCGACCACTTCATCGCCCGCGAGATAGCTGACGTCGAGGGCGGCAAAGTCGTCCGGCGAGAGGATCGTCAGCGATTCAAAGCGGCCTTGGTCGTCGGCCTGTACGTCGGTGATCTGGAAATGGTTGGGTATCGCCGCCAATGTTTGCCTGACCTGGTCCAGCGTCGGCCGCCGGGACGATTCGAACAGCACGAAATACGTTTCGCGCCATTGATATCGGTCGCTCTGGAACGTCGACATGACGCGATCCTCCTACAGCGGTCGAGCGTTGTACTCACCCCTAAGGGGTCCGCACATAAATAACCTGCTCAATTTGCCACGGATTGAACACGAATTAAACACGGACAAGAGAATGCAATCGCGAAAGACAGAAGGTGCGAAAGTCCGAAAACAAAGGCTGTTTCCTCGTTTCTGCTCGTTCCTGTCTTTGTGATTCTCTTCATCCGTGTCGATCCGTGTTTGATCCGTGGCTATAAAACTGCTCAAGTTATTTCTGTACGAGCCCTATGGGCATTCATTCCCAATCGTCGGGGGCGCCAGGCCCACCGGCCCAGTCTTCCAGGGCCTTCATCAGCGCCTCACGCTCCTCTTGGTTGGCCCAGACCACTTCGCCCTGCTCTAGCCGCACTTCGTAATCGCCCTCACACTGACAATCGTCCTCCCCACAGAAATGCGGAGTCGCCGCGACCCACATCACGCGATAGAGGGGAACGTGCTTGTCGTCCACAAGACAAAAAACAGACATGGCTAAATGACTCTCCTGGTCTCAGGCGGCTTGTTCGTTTCGATACCCTGGGCGGCCGCCACGCCCATCTCAAATGGTTACTTTGCCGGATTCTCCGTTGCCGCGCCCAATTCCGCGGCACGGCGCGTGGCGGCGACCACGGCCGACATCAGCGCCGTCCGCACTCCGCCCGCTTCCAATGCCGCCAGACCCGCGATCGTCGTTCCGCCCGGGCTAGCCACCGCGTCCTTGAGCACGCCTGGGTGCTGGCCGGTCGACAATACCAGCTCCGCGGCGCCGCGCACGGTTTGCGCGGCCAACGCGGTGGCCACGTCACGCGGCAGGCCCATCTGCACTCCGCCGTCGCTCAAGGCCTCGATCATGACGTAGACAAAAGCCGGACCGGAACCCGATAGCCCCGTGACCGCATCCATCAGCTTCTCGTCCAGTTCGTGCGCTTGGCCTACTGCCGAAAGCAGCCGGCCGATCAATTGACCGTCGGCCTGGGTCGCTCCCGGACCGAGGCAATAGGCACTGGCGCCCTGCCCCACAAGGCAGGGCGTGTTGGGCATGACCCGCACCAGCCGCGGTCCCGTTCCTAAGCCGGCGGTAAGCGCTGCCAGCGGCACGCCCGCCGCAATCGAAGCCACGAGATGCTTCGCGGTCAACTTTCCGCGTAGGTCTTGTAACACTTGAGCCATCTGTTGCGGCTTGACGGCCAGAAAAACAACATCCGTTTCGGCGACAACCTTGGAATTGCTCTCGGCAACCCGGGCGCCCGTGGTACGGCGGAATTCGTCAGTGGCGACCGAGGAAACGTCGCTGGCCACCATTGCATCGGCAGTGGCCAACCCTGATGCCACGAACCCCTGTGCCAGGGCCGTGGCCATGCGCCCAGCGCCGATGAATCCAATGCGTTGCTGCGACATCAGTTTTTTTATCGTTTGACCGGACTATCGAAGGACTACAAAAGCCTGTTCTACCCTGCCGCGTAGGGGTTTACGTCAGACGACACGGCTGGCCCGAGTGGCGAGTTTACAGCCAACAAACGCGTGAGGACTGGGGACGTCGCTTTGCCCGGTCTGCGAACCTGCCCCATGCTACGCAAAAGACGCGCCGTAGACAATCGGCCGTAAAACTCGCGGGCTCGGCAACCGTATCGCACCACGCATTAATGGTGCTGCCGCGAGCGCAAATCGAACCACACGCTCATATTAGCGTGGGCTCCCAGGAATACTGCCGAACGCGGCACGGTGCGGGGACCACCGCAAGGCTTTCCCGATTCCCAAAGCAAAGTACCTCGCCCGAGTTGCCCGCGTTCCAGCGTTGAGAGCGTCAAAGTCGTCTGGACGCCGCAGGCCCATTTTGGGAGACTCCGCGACCCACTTCCTTGGTTTTCCACTGCGTGGACAGATTCCCGTCCCGTACTAGTGCTGTGTCAAACCTTCGTTTGCGGGTAGCGGAACTCGTGAGAGTTCCGTAATACCCTGATTCTGTCGCGAACATCAGAAGTCTCACGACTTCTGCTACCCAAAATCTGAGCATTGACGCTGCACTAGCCCGACGCGCTAGCAAGGGAGTTGCGCTAGCTCAACTGCCGCACTGGCCCATCGGGTTGACTTGAGCGCATACCAACGGGATCGATGCGGCCAACGGATTCGATTTCGAGGAGTACGTAACGTGGAAACGCGATGCCTGTGGTATGTCGGCCTGCTCGTGGCCCTGGTCGCAGGGTGCCAGTCCGACCCGGTCTCTCCCAACAGCAAGGCGATTGGCTACAAGCCCACCGCCCCGGCGTCGTCTAAAACCGCTTCGTCCGGCAAGAAGCACGAGGGACAGCAAGCCAGTTATTCGCGCCCAGTCGAGTCATCCGATGCTTCCGACGATCCCTCTGCGCTCGAAAAGCTGACGAGCGGCACCAAGGGCATGTTCTCTCGCGCCGGCCAAGCGCTGTCACCGACGAGCGGCCGCGCGGAGAGCAAGTCCGGCTGGGCAACGCCGAGCCGCCAGGCCCAGGCGAAAAAGAAGAAGCCCAAAAAGCCGTCGGCCTTCTACACGTGGCTGCACCCCGAGCCGAAGCAACCGCGGACGCTCAAAGAGTGGATGTCGCAGGAACGTCTCGATCCGTAGTCGGCCACGACCAGGGCAGTGATCGCGCGACCGTACTTTGTGCAACCGTGGCGCAAAGATTCCCGTGCGCCACGCTGAGGTGCCATCCTTCTGCGCTCGCGCACCGGTCCCTTCGGTCAACTACAATGGCGGCATTCCGCGCTTCCGCGACTTGGGCCGCCGATGAACTCCACGCTTCCGCAACACGACGTCGTTCTGCTGGGAATCGGGCATACCAACGCTCACGTGTTGCGGATGTGGCGAATGTCGCCGCTGCCCCGTGCGCGATTGACGTGCGTGTCCAACACGCCGATCGCCACGTACTCCGGCATGCTGCCAGGGACTTTGGCGGGCCTCTACGAGCCCGAGCGAATGCAGATCGACCTGGTGCGGCTCTGTGCCGCGGCCGGCGCTCGACTGATCCTCGGCGAGGTGCGGGGACTGGACCGCCAGCGGCGCGAGCTGCTGATCGCCGACCGCCCGGCCCTGCCCTACGACGTCCTCTCGATCGGCATCGGTTCGGTCCCCCGCTGCAACGCAATTTGCGAAGGCCCGACCGCGCTGCTGCCCGTCAAACCGATGTCGAGTTTTCTGCCCCGACTGGATGAGCAGCTCGAGCGGCTGCGAACGAAGGCGGCCGGGAGACCCTTGCGATTGGCCGTGGTCGGCGCCGGAGCGGGCGGCGTGGAGGTTGCCTTTTGCTTGCCTGCTCATGTGCGGCGGGTCTGCGGAAACACTTCGATTGAGCTGTCGTTAATCGATCGCAACTCACTCCTGGGAGCTGACGCTTCGCAAAAAGTCGCTACGCTTGTTCGGCGAGAACTGGAGGCCCGTGGCGTCAAGCTGCACCTGGGACAGGCAGTGACGCACCTCGCTGAAGACCAACTCACGCTCGCGGATGGTCGCCCATTGCCGGTCGATCTGGTCGTGTGGGTGACCAGCGCCGTGGGTGCGCCGCTTTTGTCGCGGCTGGGGCTCTCCACCGACGCGGACGGTTTTCTGCTCACGCGGCCGACGCTCCAATCGATCGGCGACGGTCGGATCTTCGTCGTAGGCGACTCGGGCACGTGCCCCGAGCGGCCGGCGCCCAAGGCCGGCGTTTACGCGGTGCGGCAAGGACCGGTCTTGTGGGAGAATCTGCGACGTGCATTAGCGAACGAGCCGCTTGTAGAGTTCACGCCGCAGCGAGGATTCTTATCGCTGTTGGCCACCGGCGACCGCCGCGCGATCTTCAGCTACAAGGGCCTGGCCTTCCACGGGTCCTGGTGCTGGCGGCTGAAGGACCGCATCGATCGTCGCTTCATGGCGATGTACCAGGATTATCGGCCCATGCCGATTAAATCGGCGCCAATGCCAGCCGACGAAGTATCCATGCGCTGCACAGGCTGTGGTGGCAAAGTCGGGAGCAGCGTATTATCGGCGGCACTTGCGCGACTGAGTATTCCTGCCTCGCCGCACGTGCTTTTGGGTTTGGACCAGCCCGATGATGCGGCGATCGTGCAATCGCCGGGCGGACGGCCGATCGTGGCGACGGTCGACTTCTTCGCCGCGCCGCTGGACGATCCCTACCTCGTCGGTCGGTTGGCGATGCTCAATGCCGCCAGCGATGTGTTTGCCTTGGGCGCCAGGCCACTGGCCGGGCTCGCCATGGCGACGATTCCGCTAGGGCCGGCCGGCAAACAGGAGCAACTTCTCTACGAGGTGTTGGCCGGAGCCCTAGAAGAACTTCGCCGCATGGGAGCGACCTTGGTCGGCGGTCATACGATTGAGGGGCCGCGGTTGACCGTCGGATTTTCCCTGCTGGCCGATGCCGGCGAGCGACCAGCCCCGCTGAAGTCCGCTCTGCGACTGGGCGATTGTCTGGTGCTCACCAAGCCGCTAGGAACCGGCGTGCTCTTGGCCGCCCACGCTCAAGCTCGCTGCCAAGCGGCGTGGTACGAGGAGTTGGTACAAGCCATGCTCCAGAGCAATCAATTCGCGGCTTCGCTGGCGGAGCGGTTCGACGTGCTGGCGATCACCGATATCACCGGCTTCGGTTTGGCCGGTCATCTGCTGGAAATGCTGCGGGCGAGCAAAGTCTCGGCTAAATTGCATCTGGACGCGATTCCGCTCTTGGCCGGATTCGAGCAGCTTGCCGGCGAAGGTGTGGAGAGCACCTTGGCGCCCGCGAATCGCGATGCGGAAGCCGATATCTCCGCCAGTGTAAAGCAGCGGACTTCGCCACGGTACGCCGCGCTCTTTGACCCGCAGACCTGTGGCGGACTATTGCTCGGCGTGCCCGCGGAGCACGTGAGCGGAGTTCTCGACCAACTGGCGCAGGACGGAACTGCCCCGGCGGCGGCGATCGGCGAAGTAGTAACCGGGGCCGATCGGTCTCAAATCACGCTTTGCTGACCGACGGGCTTGCCAATGCCGCGGCCGGGTCGTCGTTTTTCACAGCTCGGGCTTCTCCTGGGCAACCCAAATGGACGGTGGTCCATGGACAACGGATAACGCCTGGCAAATGGCGGTTCGTGGTTCGATCGGCCACTTTTCACTCGCCCAGGCATTCATTCCCGGACTAAGGAAAACTCGGACTTCAAAACCCGCGCAAGAAGCGTGCAAATTCAACGTTTATCGTTCAGGGGGACGAAGACTTGCGGACAGGATCAACAAGATCGACGGGATAGGAATGACTTGTTGTCGTTTTCCTTTCATCCTGTAAATCCTGTTGATCCTGTC
>Ga0163144_10000716_pt1 | contig 77945 bp, 63 predicted proteins | sample OliLak19BULKMAT1_FD_123175 | JGI IMG/M metagenome (GOLD analysis project Ga0163144, IMG submission 123175) | Freshwater microbial mat bacterial communities from Lake Vanda, McMurdo Dry Valleys, Antarctica - Oligotrophic Lake LV.19.BULKMAT1 | ecosystem: Environmental > Aquatic > Freshwater >... | reverse complement strand
GGTGGGGGGGGGGGGGGGGGGGGGGGGTGGGGGGGGGGGGGGGGGGGGGGCGCGGGCGGCGTTTCAGGCGCTGGTGCAGCAAGTATCGTTGGTGCGTCCCTGGCGGGAAGGACGATGGACATGGGGTAGGCGGGTCGGATTGCCGGGGTGGTGAATCAAGGAACAAAGCCGGGCCAGTGGGCGTCGGCGCGTTCGGGGCGGGGAACCCACATGACGGCGTCGGGATTGTCCAGATACTGCCGCCAGATGGGCACGCCAGACCGCAGGCCGAGCTGGCGGTAGGCCTCGGGGCTCTTTTGGACGAGCTTCGGATGGGTCGGGTAGCGTGGATTTTTGTCCCAGGCCAGAGCGTCACCCACCAGTCGGGGGAACCAAGCCAGGCCGCCGTGGGCGCGCACGCCCAGGTAGTCGAAACCGAAATCGCGCACGCACCACGCCCCGAAGGTGAGGTGCTGGCTGGGATCGGCGCTGATGGTGGCGTGGGCCCAGTCGGGCGGCACCACGACAACTTCTCCGGGACTGGCGGTGACGGCGAAGCAGCGGCCGGGATTGTCCTCGGCGGCCTCCTGCATGAGGATGACGGCGCGGCCCGACCAGATTTCGTAGAGCTCGGCGGTGGAGCGCCCGCAACTGGCGCTCACTGCATGGAGGTGGCCCTGCGAACGCACAGGCTCCTCGCCGAGACGGCCAGCGGCGTAGGTGACGACACCGAAGAGCAGGTTGCGCGCGAGCAAGTCTGCGCGGCGCGCCTCCGTGCCGACATCCATTGCGATGGCGTAAACGATCTCTGGGCCGCGGCAATGCGGGTCGCGCAGGCTTGGGCGGATCGCGTCGAGGCGGCGCAATTCGCACGACGGACCGAAGACGCCGGGGCCGTAGCGGAATCCGAGCGGAGCGGTGGTGGGCTGGATGTCGAAACCGGGCTGGATGGCGGGGGTCATGGCTGGGTGCGCACGAAGGCTTTGAGGGTGGCGAATTCGCGGGACGGGTCGGGCTGGGTCGGGCGGATGGTGTAGGCGCCGGCGGCGGCGGGGATGATGAAGGTCTCGGCGTAATGGACGACGAACGGCGCGAAGGCATCGCTCGGGCTCTCGACCACGACCTCGTCGCCCTCGATGAGGTTGAGCACGTTGACGCCGCCGGTCGCCGCGCCGCCGGTGTGGTGCTCGACCTTGCCGGTGAACCAGTGGCGGCGGGTCTCGATGAATTCGGCGGCATGCAGGCCGGTGCGCTCCTCGCGCCACCCGGGGCCGGAGGCGACGGGCGTGAACTGGTTGACGAGATGCTGGCGGGCGTAGCTCTCGTCGCGGTGCCACTGCACCACCTTTTCACCGCGGTCGATGTTCACTGGGCGGGGTTTTCCATCGAGGCCGAGGCGGGCCCAGTCCCAGAGCTTGAAGGTGAAAATGTAGGGCGTGGCGCTGACTTCCAGCACCATGGAGTTGGCACCGGAGCAGTGCAGCGTGCCGGCGGGGATGAGGAAGTGGTCGTGTTTTTTGGCCGGGAAGGTGCCGGAGAAGCGCTCGACGTCGAAGAGTTTCTCTCCGCGCTGGGCGGCGCGCAGCTCGGCGAACATCTCCTCGGGCTTGGTGCCGTCCTTGCAGCCGAGGTAAACCACCGCGCCGGGCTGGGCATCGAGCAGGTAGTAACTCTCGTCCTGGGTGTAGGCCAGGCCGAAGTGCTCGCGGGCGTATGCGATGAGCGGATGCACCTGGTAGGACAGGTTGCCGCCCCCCATGGTGTCGAGGAAGTCGAAGCGGATGGGGAACTCCGGCCCGAAGCGGCCGTAAACCGGTTCGCCGAGCAGCTCGCGCGGGTGACGGAACACGAGGTTGATCGAGGGAATCTCGACACGCACGCCGCCGGCGAATTCGAGGAGCAACGAGTTTTCCTCGGGCACGCAGTCGAAGCACCATGCGTAGTTGGGCGGGCCGTCGGGGAGTTGGCAGACTTCGCGCATCCACTGGCCGCCCCACGGACCCGGGTCGAAGAATGGGACGACGCGGAACGGGCGTGCCGTGGCGGCGGACAAGCCGGCGAGGTGGGCCGCACCGGTGATCAGCCTGGGCGCAGCGGCCACGGTGGTATCGAGCAGGAAGTCCCACTGGATCATCGTGGCCTGCTTGAGGCGGTCGGCCACGCGCCAATCGATGAAGAAGCTGCGTTTGTATTGGAGCGAGGCTTTGGAGCCGCGGTTGCGCACGCCGAGGTTGTCCACCGTGCCGCGACGCTGGCGGAGCTGGCCCTCCCAGCGGGGCATGTCGGCGAAAACCAGCAGGTCGGCCTTGGGCGCGAGCAGGGTGGCCGCGGGGCCGACGACCAGCACGAGACCGGCGACACTCTGCGCGGGCAAGGCGGCGGTGAAGGCGGCGGCCTTGGCGGAGTCGAGGAAGGCGGTGAGATTGAGCGTCTGGTTGAGGTAACCAAACACCGGGTCGTCACCGCCGAGGAAAGGGGCGACGAGGGTGTCCAGCTCGGCGGGCGTCTTGAAGGCAGCGAGGGTGTCGAGCGTGTGCGCCGGGGCGAGGCGGTGGGAGAGTTCGGCGCGAACTTCCTCTTCGTGCACGCAAGGGTAGCACTCGACGGCGATAACGGCGCGGGTGCGGCCGGCGAGGGCGGTCCTCAACGTGGTGACGATGGCATCCCAGCCGGAGGAGCAGGCGCTGGCGTGCACGGCGGGCACGGCGACGGCGGGGGTCTTGTCGTAGTTGGCGGCACGGAGGCCGAGACGTTTGAGGTGGGACATGGAGGTCGGTGGTGAAATCAGGCGTCGCCGCGGCGCTGCCATTTGGCGTCGCGCCAGAGGTCGGTCGGGGTAGTTGCCCAGGACGTAGGTCGCGGTGAGGACCGTGGTGAGGCTCGGCCGAGTTAGAATTAGGCGGACGGGCGGTCGAGGAGGACGGGGTTGCCGTCGCGTTCGACGAGGATCTTGGCGAAGTTTTTCTTGGCGATGGCGCCGTAGTCGTGGCCGGCGTTGCTTGGGTAGATGCCGAGGTAAACCAGAGGCTCGGTGCCGATGTTCATCGTGCGGTGGGCGGTGTGTCCCGGGACATAAATAGCACTGTTGGCGCGCAGAGGAACCATGCGGGTTTCGCCGGTGGCCTCGTCTTCGAGCAGCATCGCGCCTTCGCCCTTGAGGCCGATGTAGAGCTCGGCGGCGGGGCGGTGCGAGTGGTAGTGGCCCTTGGTGAGGTAGTATTCGTTGCCGATCTTGCCAGGGTAAATGATGCCCAAGCCGTAGTGGAGCTGGCCGTCGCCGTTGGCGGGTTCGACGGCGGAGACCTCGTAGAGGAGCGGGTTGCCTTGAGCGAGGGCGGCCTCGTAGGCGGCGGAATCGGCGAAACAACCGCGCACGTCGGCCAGGTAACGCTTCACCATCGGGCGGTTGCCCAGAGCGGCGGAGTCGAGGGAATAGGAGACGAACAGATCTTCGGGTTTGATGTGCTTGAGCATCGTAAAGAATCAGGCGGGGATGATGAGAGGGCGGGCCGGTTTGAGGCCGGCATTTCGCAGGACATTGAGCGCAGCGCCGTGGAGCGGATCGTGCACCGCGGGGAGGAGACGGGCGGCGGGGCAGGCCCGGCGGATGGCGGCTTCGACCATGGGTTGATAAGGTGTGCCCGACGTGATGCAGCCGCCGAGCAGGACAACATCAGGACCGGATGGAAAATCGAGGGCTCGCGCCGTGGCAGCCACGATCTCGGCAAGGGCCTCCGCTCCGTCGGTGAGCACGGCGGCGGCGGTGGCATCACCTTCGCCAGCGAGGCGCACTACAACGGGAGCAAAGGCGGCGACCGCGCCGGGATCCCAGGTGCCGCCATAGAGACGGGCGAGCAGCTCGTCCGGTTCGGACAGACCGAAAAAGGCGAGCGCGGCGGCCAACAAACGGGTGGCGGGAGCACGTTCATCAGCGGTGCGGGTAGCTGCACGCAGGCCCTCGGCCGCCAAGCCGAAACCGGCACCCCGATCGCCGAGCAGCCAACCCCAACCGCCGCACATGAAGGTGTGGCCTCCCGCATCGCGGCCGAGGCCATTGCAACCGGTGCCACCAATCAGGGCGATGCCGGGTGCCCCATCGAGTCCGCCGGAGAGTGCATTGTGAAGATCGTTGGCCACCGTCACCGCCCCGGCGCTGGCCAAACCGACACCCTCGGCGGCGGCGGTCATACGGGCGATGTCGGGGGTGGACTTTACCCCGGCCAGACCGAGAAATGCCGCGTCGGCGGGGACGACGGATTTGCCGGCTGCCGACCACGCTGCGCGGGTGGCGGCGAGCAGGTTGGCGGTCGCCTGGGCTTCGCCGACGTTGTTGAAATTGGACGCACCGGCGGTGCCGACACCGAGGGCGCTCCCGTTTTCGTTCAGCAAGATCGCTCGCGTGTGAGTGCCGCCGCCGTCGATTCCCAAGTAGTAGGGCATGACGACAGGTTGGGGGCGAATTGGTGACGCTGGGAGTTAAATAACACTTTATACCATGAAGCCGGCTATTCTGACATCGGGCAGTGTCAATCAGCCGCCACCAACGCGTCGGGGAGCCGGCCTTTGAGGAATAGGGACGGGCGGCCCGGGCAGCAAACCGCCTCGCTGCCCCGCTGACGGATCATCAAGTCGATGAGCTTTCGGTCGCGACGACTGAACTCGCTCCCAGGGGCGGACAGGAAGGTCGTGTCCCGAGCCAGGTGCGCCACCCTTCGCTCAACTCAAGTCGCGCGTACCCACCGACCGCGAAAAGTATGCGAAACGGCAATGTCCAGGAAAGCTCGTAGCTTCGGAATCCAAAATAGCGGCCAGCATTGCTTTTGCCCCACACTCCCCGTGCGATGCGCGACTGGGCGATCGCCGCGAGCCTCCGGTTGTAGAACGAGATCAACTTGAATGGCAACACGGTGTACGGGCCTGCGAAACTCGGCGTTTCCAATGCCACCGCCCCATGTTTATAGGGCTGTGACACGACCCCTGCATAGTAGAGCCCCAAGTCGAGACGGAAGGCGAGCGTTTGGAGCTCATGATCGCCCATGTAGAAATATTTGTCCTTGTAGATCGCTCGGAACCAGCGGTCGTAGCTGGTGGAAAAAAGCTCGTTGTGGCGGGCGATCAATGGAGCTGCCGGTTCGTTGCGCAGGCAACCATCGACGAGCGCGGCGGCCGCACTGGCCGTGTAGCTGATCCAATCCATTCCGGGCGAGTAAAACGGATCGATGAAGCCCGCGGCATCCCCCACGAGCACAAATCCGTCTCCCGCAAAGGTGGTGGAGGAATAAGCGAGGTTGCGGCGGATGTGAACGTCCCCTTCGGTCCACGTCGCCTCTGCGAGCAGCTCGCGCGCGGCCGGATGTTCCATCAAAAGCGTCCGCAATCGTTGTCCCACGGAATCGCCGGCGGGCAAATCCACCAGACGCTGGTCGAAGACAACTCCGACGCTCACGTCGCCACCTTTGAGAGGAATCATCCATGCCCACCATCCCTGACCTATGAGGTGGTTGGTCGCCGTGAAACGTGTGGCTTTGGTCCGGCACGACCAAGCCGGAAATTTTTCCGCCAGCTCGGGCGAATCCCAGTTTTTAACGCCGGTCCAACGACTCCACGCCGAGGCAATCGGGTGTTCGGTATTGGGTCGCAGCCAGCCGTTTTTACGAGCCAGCAAGGCGGCCACGCCAGAGGCGTCCACCACCCAGCGAGCCGTCTCGACACCGGTTTCTCCGGAATCGTTCTCCCAGGAAACGGTTTGGCGCTCGCCGGGTGCAAGAGCGACGTCTCGCACCCGTACAGGCCGGCGCAACACGGCTCCGGCAGCCGTCGCCCGTGCGAGCATTTCCTCATCCAGCACGGCGCGGTCGACCTGGTATCCAGGAAGTCGAACATTATAGCCCGGGCCGGTTTCGCTGCAGTCCGCCAGCGTGCTGGCCCTCTCGTTCTTAAACCAAAAACGCATCCCTTGCTTCGTGAGATGGCTTTCATTGAGGTGGTGCGTCAGCCCGAGGACCCTCCCGAGGAAATACGAGCTGACCTCGACGGTTGATTCTCCCACCCGCCGTTTGAAATGATGGCTGCGCTCGACGATCAGCACTCGCAGCTGAGGGTTGCGCCGCAAAAGCATCCACGCGGTCGACGCTCCGGACAAGGCACCGCCGATCACGATGACATCCCAGGAATCGGACGTATGACGAGGAGATGCAATCATGGGGGAAAGCTCGCTCGTTTGATGAGTTGGGGGAAAGGCCGGCACACCGGCGGAGTGCGCCTCTGAGACTCGGCTGGGATCTTGCGCCCAACCCGCGCCGCTCTAATCTTCGTCTTCTTCGTCTGAGGGACGTTCGAGTTCCTCGCGGCACTCGTTCATTACCCGCAGCCAGATTTCACGAAGATCGAAGAGCTTCGGAAAGATATCATCCCGCAGCGTGGTCAAGGGACGGATGTGCTCGTGTTTCCGGTCTGAAAGCAGGGCGAAGCTTTGGTTGAGCTCGCGGAGTGCTCGTTTGAAGAGGCTGATCGCCATCGCGTAGTCCCCAAAATCAAGGGCTTGGATGGCCAAGGTTGCCTGTTCTTCCCCAAGGTAGAGCGAGCTGTGGACATGGATCGCGACGGGCTGCGGAATCTTGGCCGGGTCGGTTGCCACGCGTTCCCACGACCGCTTCAGCGTCAGATAGATCGCCTTGGTGGCGATGAAGATCGGGTTCTTGTGCAGCGTGTAAGGATCGGAGTCCTCGTAATCAGGCCCATCGGGTCCGCTGTCGTTCGAGGGATTTTCCGTCGCGATAAAAGCGGCCTTGTCCGCCCCTGCAGGAGAGAGTTCGTCGTCGTCGCTGCTCCAGTCTTCTTGGTCCCAACCCATTTGGTGGGCCACGTGATCGATGCGATCGGTCCGGCCTTTGCTCTTCTCGTAAAATCCTACATACTTCTGCAGCACATCATCTTGCTCTCGAAGGTATTTTTCCCAATCGAATTCGTTCCAAGCCAGTTCACCGCGGTCATCCCACTCATTGTCAGAGGGTCCGTCAGATTCAAAATTGCTCATTCGAGGGACGGTCGTTTGACCATCAAGGCAGCGAATGCCTGATGGAGGGAAAAGCAACGCGAAAACCCAACCCGACGCCGCACGCCTTAAATGAATATAGATTGCGATTGATTTCCGCCAATCGACAGGCCAACGTGTTCCGCAACCTATGGCAGATTTACACCATGAGATCGTATTATTTTCCGGCCACGTTCAAGGCGTCGGGTTCCGCTACACCACCTTGCAAGTGGCTAAGGAGTTCGAGGTTGCCGGGCGAGTGGCGAACTTGCCTGACGGTCGCGTCGAGTTGAACGTGGAGGGTAAGCCGGGAGAGATTGCCGCTTTCGTCGCAGCGATCGAGGAGCGGATGCACGGACATATCCGCAAGATCGAGCGTCGCTCCGAACAGCGTGCGGCCCAGTACCAAGGCTTCTTGATCTCTTGAGTCGTGACTGCCGCGGTCGAGCTTCGAGGGGTCAGCCGAGATTTTTCGGTGGGATGGTCGAGAGCACGAATTCGAGCACTCGACTCCTTGAGCCTCCGAATTGAGCCCGGAGAGGTCGTGGGCCTTCTTGGTCCCAATGGTTCAGGCAAGAGTACCACCATCAAGATTGTCCTGGGATTGCTGGAGCCCACGGCAGGCGAGGTCAGGATCTGGGGCCTTCCCAGCCGACAGATCGCTGCGCGGCGGAGTGTGGGATACCTCCCGGAGTGTCCTCATTTCCATCGTTTCCTTTCGGGTCGTGAACTCGTGCGCTTTTACGCCCGGATCTGTGGGGTGCCGGCCCGCGAGCGTGAACGTCGTATTGTCGAGGTGCTGGAGTGGGTTGGTCTCGTTCATGTCGCCGACCGACGAATCGAGTCGTACTCCAAAGGCATGCTCCAGCGGATCGGATTGGCGCAGGCGTTGGTCCATTCGCCGCAGTTGGTGATTTTGGATGAGCCCACCGCCGGCGTTGATCCGAGTGGGACTGCCGAGATGTCGGACTTGATTCGAAGACTCAAGAGCGAGGGCAAAACCGTTTTGGTGACGTCCCATCTGCTTTCGCAGATCGAGGAGGTCTGTGATCGGGTGTTCATTCTCGACCGAGGACGATTGATCGCCTCCGGAAGTCTCTCCGAGTTGTTGGAGAAACGGGGCTTGGTCAGGCTGTTGACGGAGGAACTGGATGTGGACGATCTCTCTGCCCTGCGGCTTTGGCTCGGTGCCCGCGGGCGCTCCCTTGTTGCGGTGGAGCGTGTCCGTGATCGACTCGACCAAGTCTTCGCCGAATGCGTTCGGGCACAAGGCGAACTGAGGGCGGGATCGGGGCTTCGAAATGGAGAGGTCGCCGGATGAAGGCTCTGCTGGTTTGGTTTCAGGGAGTTGCGCGGGTGGGGGTGATTGCACGTCACGTGATCCAGATTGCTTTGCGCCAGAGGTTCGTGGCTTTCTGTTTTCTCGTCGCGATCGGTCTGATGGGCTCGGTGCGGGGATTGCGCCTCTTCAACTTCGGCGCCACCGAAATGACCTTTGCCATCGACCTGGGTTTCGGAGTCATGGCGCTCTTCGGCACGGTGCTCGCGATTGTCGCCACGGCACAGCACTTTTGCTCCGAAATCGATCAACGCACGGCGTTGACCCTGCTCGCCAAACCGATCGGACGAGGCGAGTTTTTGGTCGGCCAATTGGTCGGCATGAGTGGGTTGCTGGCAGCCTTCTGCTTCGTGATGCTGGTATTGCTCGCGGTCGCGTTGGCACTTGAATTCGTGGGTTCCGGGGCGAGCGGTACGCGGGTGGATCTGGGTTTGACGGACGTGCCGATCAGGGGGCTGGCGATGGCGGGATTTGCTCAATGGTTGAAACTGACGTTGCTCTCGGCGCTGACCCTTCTGGTTGCGAGTTTCTCCCGCAGCCTGTTCTACACCGTTGGCCTGGGACTCTTTCTCATGGTGCTTTGCCATCTGCAACCGGTGCTGCGTGCGGTTCAGGGTCGATCCGAAGTGGTGGTATTACGCTGGATCGCGGAACTGGTGATTCGAGTATTGCCCGATCTGCGGACGTTCGATCTGGCTCCATCGGTGATCCGGGGGGCTGGGCTTGATTTCGAACTCTTCGGATCGATCGGGCTCTATGGGATGTTTCATTTGGTGGTCATCAGTGCGGTGGCGGTGGCGGCATTTCGCCGACGCGAGCTCTAGGCTTCGACATGGGTGGGGAAAGCTTACGCCTGAAATGCCGGGACGTTGGATTGATCGCCGCACTCTTCGTGGGTGTACTGCTGACTCCGATGGAGCCGCGCCCATCCCCTCTGCTTGCGGAGCTGGGGAGGGGGCGTCTTGGGTCGGAAGGCCGGACGAGTTATACGGATGATGGATTGCTCCGTTCACTGCCGGGAGGCTTGCGGCGTTTGGTCGCTGGGTACTGTTGGATCCGAACGTACGCAGCTTGGGAAGCGGGTGATGGGTCGGCGGTCATTGCGGGCCTGGAGCAGACGACCAGGCTCGATCCCGGAGCGCTGCACTTTTGGATCAACGGCGCACGCATGATCGCCCATGATCTTCCTCGTTGGAAACTTGACACGCTGGGCGGCGAGCAGAGCTTGCCCCGGGCGGTTTGCACCCAGGTTCAAGAGGAGCACGCTCAGGCTGCGTTGCGTTTGTTGGCCAGGGCGGAGACGTTCCACCCGATGACGGCGGTGCTGGCGATCGAAGCGGGTACTCTTCACTGGCATGGCCGGCGCGATCTTGCTGCGGCGGTCGATGCCTTCGAGAGGGCCATGCTTTGCGACGACGCCCCTTTTTATGCGTTTCGGATCCACGCGGAACTTTTGCGAATGCGAGGACGCCCACGAGATGCCTACCGGTCTCTTTGCCGATTCCTTTCGGAGCGTCGTCCATGGATGAATCCCAATCTGAGCGGAGTTCAGTCCGGATTCCCCGACCACCCCTCAGCTTCGTTCCGCGGCCGAGGTGATCCGCAGGTGGAGGTGGTTCTAAAACGAATTCGACAGTTGGAGCAGGAATTGGAAATTGATCCGGGCCAGTCATTTGAGTATTCTGGAAGCCGGTCGAAGTAGAATTTGTCTTGAATCGAGATTAAATATATAAAAGTTCATCAATTCACTCAACTAAAGCTCTTGTGGATCAATCCAACCTCCATCCCATCTTCCATCGTGTTCTTTCGAGAGCGGACAAGGAAGCTCGGCTGCGCCAATGTGCGCGGGTGCTGTGGTTTTATGGATTGAGTGGTTCAGGCAAGAGCACGTTGGCGATGGGTTTGGAGCGTGCCCTCGCGATGGATGGGATCACGACGCACGTGTTGGATGGCGACAATGTGCGGTCAGGGTTGAATCGCGGGCTTGGTTTCAGCGATGCCGACCGTCAGGAAAACCTTCGCCGGGTGGCGGAGGTGGCTAGGCTGTTCGTCGACGCCGGTGTCGTTGTGCTGTGTTCCTTCATCACACCGCTGCGGGAGCATCGAGCCCTCGTACGCGGCATCATCGGCGCGGACGATTTTGTCCCCATATTTGTCGAAGCCTCCTACGAAGTTTGTGCTGGCCGCGACCCCAAGGGCCTCTATGCGAAAGCGTTGGCAGGGGGCTTGACCCAGTTCACGGGGCGTGACTCCGGATTCGAGACGCCGACCGCGGAGGAGAAGGCGTGGGTGGTGGCGACCGAGAGGGAGAAGCCCGAGTTTTCGGTGACAAATCTCCGTGACTTCGTTCTTCCGAAACTTCGGCCCGCAGGTGCCGCCTGATCCGTCGGTTGCGCCCGGTTGAATCGATCTCTCCTCATGAGTTCCTATCATCTCACGCACCTTGCCCAACTTGAGCACGAGGCGATTTTCATCATGCGCGAAGTGGCGGCGCAGTTCGAGCGGCCGGCCTTGCTGTTTTCCGGAGGCAAGGACTCGATCGTGATGGTTCGACTGGCGCAAAAGGCTTTTGCACCCGCGCGACTTCCGTTTCCGCTGGTCCATGTGGATACCGGGCACAACTTTCCGGAGACGATCGCGTTTCGTGACCTCTTGGTGAAGGAGTTGGGCGCGCGACTCGTGGTTCGTTACGTCGAGGATTCGATCAAGTCCGGTCGTGCTCAGGAGGAAAAGGGGCCGAATCCATCGCGGAATTCCCTGCAGACGGTGACCCTGCTCGATTCAATCGAGGAGTTCAAATTCGATGCCTGTCTTGGGGGCGCTCGGAGGGACGAGGAAAAAGCCCGGGCCAAGGAGCGATTCTTTTCCCACCGGAACGAGTTCGGGCAGTGGGATCCAAAGAATCAGCGTCCCGAGTTGTGGAATTTGTTCAACGGACGGAAACATCCGGGTGAGCACTTCCGCGTATTCCCGCTCTCCAACTGGACCGAGATGGATGTCTGGCAATACATCGCGCAGGAGAGACTGGCGATTCCGTCAATCTATTTTTCCCACCGGCGCCAGACGGTCCGCCGCGGCGGGGTTCTATTGGCGGACACTCCGTTTATCACTCTGCAGGAAGGGGAGCAATTTGCGGAGCGGACGGTGAGGTTCCGCACGGTGGGCGACGCCACCTGCACGGGTGCGGTTGAAAGCACGGCGTCGACGCTCGACGAAATCATTCAGGAAGTCGCTTCGGCCCGGGTGACGGAGCGCGGCGCGCGTGCCGATGACAAACGATCGGAGACCGCGATGGAGGATCGAAAGAAGGCCGGCTATTTCTGAGCCGTCGAACCGCCGTTTGACTCCGCTCGCGACCCGATCCCCCTGACTCCCTGTCTTTCCCATGTCCAACGACACCCTTTATCTTTCCATGGACCTGCTCCGTTTCACCACGGCGGGCAGCGTCGACGATGGAAAATCGACACTGATTGGGCGCCTCCTCTACGACTCGAAAGCGATTTTCGACGATCAGCTTGAGGCGATCGAGCGGGCGACGGAGCAGCGTGGCGAAGACTACCTGAACCTATCCCTGCTGACCGACGGCCTGCGCGCCGAACGCGAGCAGGGGATCACGATTGATGTCGCCTACCGTTACTTTGCGACCCCGCGTCGGAAATTCATCATCGCGGACACTCCGGGCCACATCCAGTACACGCGCAACATGGTCACGGGAGCGTCGACCGCCAACCTGGCGATCGTCCTCGTGGATGCGCGCAAAGGCATCGTCGAACAGACCTGCCGCCACTCCTTCATCGCCGCGCTGCTTCGTATCCAACATTTGGTGCTGGCGGTCAACAAGATGGATCTGGTCGATTGGTCGGAGGCCCGTTTCAACGAGATTGTGGCTCAGTACAAGGAGTTCGCCTCCCGGCTGGAGATTCCTGACATCCGCTTCATTCCCCTGTCCGCCCTGCATGGCGACAATGTTGTGGATCACTCGACGCACATGCCTTGGTATCATGGGGGCTCATTGCTTTACACCCTGGAAACCGTTTACATCGGCAGCGATGTGAATCACGTGGATGCCCGGTTCCCGGTGCAGACGGTGATTCGACCGAACAGTGACGAACACCACGATTTCCGAGGGTTTGCCGGACGGATTGCGGGGGGGGTCTTCAAGCCAGGCGATGAGATTCTCGCTCTGCCCAGCGGTCGCACTTCCCGGATCAAGTCTCTTCGAGGACCGACAGGGGACGTCGCGGAGGCGTTCGCCCCGATGTCGGTGGTCATGACGTTGGAAGACGAGATTGACCTGTCCCGAGGCGACATGGTGGCGAAGGTCAACAACCCGCCCCAAGTCACCCAGGATATTGAAGCCATGCTTTGCTGGTTTTCCGAAAAGAGGCTGCAACCGGGCGGAAGATACCTTGTGCGCCACACGACCCGCGAGGCGAAGTGCGTCCTCAAGACGGTGCGCTACAAAGTTGACATCAATACCCTGCATCGAACCCAGGGCGATACCGCGATTGGCATGAACGACATCGGGCGCGTCCACCTGCGGGTCGCGCAACCGCTGCTTTGCGACACGTATCAGCGCAATCGAGCCACGGGCAGTTTCATTCTCGTGGATGAGTTTTCTCATGCGACTCTCGCCGCGGGCATGATTGTCGGAACGTCCGTTTCCGAGTTGCCGGCAACCGGGATGGTGGAGATGGGCGGGCTCTGACCGGCCGCGGTTTCCGAGCAGGGGTGCCAGCAGGCGGCTGAGTTCTTCGGCGATGGATTTCGCTTCGCGCCGATCAGACGCACGTTTGCAAAGACCGCCAAGAGGAATCCCTCGACCGTGTAGAGATGGGGGACGATGCTGGTGGAGACGAACTCGGGCAGTCCTTCAGGCAGATTTGGCATCGCGAGTGGAGGGAACTGGGATCCTCGACGACTGCAACCTTATGGCGATCGTTGACCCGGAAGTTGGTTCGGAACTGCGGTTTGAGCCGGGCGATCGCGACCGAGGGGAAGTGGTGGTAGGACCTGGATTCGAACCAGGGAAGGGCGAAGCCCAAGAGATTTACAGTCTCTCCTCGTTGGCCACTTGAGTATCCTACCAAGCGGGAGGGGTCAGAACAAAGGTTGCGTCGTACGGCGCAAGGATTTTCTCACATAACAATAACTTCGTTTAACGCAGGCTTCCTTGGCGGAGCTGTATCTATCTGTTGATGAGATGATTCAGTCGGCGCGGGGGCTTTTCTGCGTCACTTGATTTGTTCTGCGCCTTGAATCAGCGCCTAGACGACAATCGAGTGCGCCGAAGGAGTGCAAAGTTTGGAATTCAACCGCTCGCCGCCGGATCCGGTCGGCGCGGGATGGATCTGCGCCGCGATCCTTGAAGCGACGAAGTGCAGCGTGGAAAACTGTCCGGTGCGGACCATTTTGCGTTTGCTGGAGACATCACGAACCTCTGGCTTGGACGGTCGTTATTCCCGTCTCGTGGCCCTTGGTTTTCCGGCATGTCCCCTGCACCCGTCCTTGCTTTTCGACAGATTAAGAAGTCCTTCGGGGCGGTGAGGGCGTTGCGCGGGGTTGATTTTGAGCTGCGGGCGGGCGAGGTGCATGCACTTTTGGGCGAGAATGGGGCCGGCAAATCGACGCTGATCAAAGTGGCAACGGGCGCACATGCGCCTGATTCAGGAACCATCGAGGTTTCGGGAGAGACGCTCCACCGATTGGACCCAGCGTTGGCGCGACGGCATGGAATCGCCTGCATCTATCAACAGCCCGCACTTTTTCCTGACTTGAGCGTGTCGGAAAACCTCGCGTTGCGGTTGGAGCCCTCCTCGGGTTGGCGACGAGTGGACTGGAGGGCCCGTTGGGCACTCGCGGAGACACTTCTTGCTCGGGTGGGGGCGCATTTTTTGCCCGATCGGGAGGTACGCACCCTGTCGATGCCCGAGCAGCAACTGCTGGAGATCGCCTGTGCAATCGGGGCTGGCGCGCGCATTGTGATCATGGACGAGCCGACGGCGTCGCTCACCCGCCGTGAGCAAGACCGCCTCTTTGGGCTGGTGAGAGCGTTGCGTGACGCGGGCGTGGGCATAGTCTATATTTCCCATCGACTGGAAGAAGTTTTTGCACTGGCAGACCGGGTGACGGTTCTGCGGGACGGGGCCTCGACCGGAACGCAGGCAGTCGGTGAAATGGACGAGGCCGGACTGATTCGTCGCATGGTTGGAAGGGAGGTCGACCACCTGTATCCCCCTTCCGAGGCTTCGCCAGGTCGGACCCGGCTTGAGGTTCGTGGGCTTGCGTGTGCGGAATCCGGCGTGCGGCCGGTCAATCTTTCGGTGCAAGCTGGGGAGGTTTTTGGCCTTGCCGGGCTTGTTGGCGCCGGGAGAACCGAGCTCGCGAGGACACTCTTTGGACTGACGCCGGCCGATGGCGGTGAGGTCTTGATCGATGGGGTGCTGACTCGTTTGCAAAGTCCGCGCGAGGCGATGGCTGCGGGTGTCGCGTATGTGCCGGAAGACCGAAGGCGACATGGAGTCGTGTTGGAGCTGCCGGTAGCGCAAAATGTGACGCTGGCGGCCCATCGCCGGTATTTTCCCAATGGCTGGCTCCGGTCACGCGTCGAACGGATGGCGGCGGATCACTTTATTCGGATTTTAGGAATCAAGGCGTCCGGGGCTGATGCATCGGTGGGCAGTCTGAGCGGAGGGAACCAACAGAAGGTTTCGTTGGCGCGATGGCTCGCGACCGAGCCTAAAATCCTGATCCTTGACGAACCCACCCAAGGAGTGGACGTGGGCGCGAAAAGTGAGATTCACCGGCTCGTTCGGCGCTTCGCGGCCGAGGGAATGGCGGTGATCCTCATTTCCAGTGACTTGCCGGAAATCCTCGGCATGAGCGATCGCATTGGTGTGATGAGGGAAGGGGCGTTGGTGGCGATCCTTCCGGTCGGTGCGACAGCGGCCTCGGTGATGGCGGCGGCGTTTGGCAAGACGGACGACAGGGGTGAGTCATGAAGCGCTACTTTCGGGAACTCTCGGTGCTCGGCGTCCTGGGGCTGCTGCTCGCGCTGCTTGCGTGGCGTGCCCCTGATTTTTACCAACCCCAGCCCTTGCTTTCGCTTTTGACGCGTGAGGCACCCTCCTTGGTGGTGGCCTGTGGCATGGCCTTGGTGATCATGACCCGCCAGATCGACATCTCGGTCGGTTCGCAGTTTTCGGTCTGCAGTGTCGTGGCCGGAGTGTTGGCGGCGAAAGGAGTTCCGCTTTATGGCGTGCTTCCTCTGGCGGTCGCGCTTGGTTCCGTGCTTGGTGCGATGAACGGCGTTTTGGTAGCGGGCTTGGGGCTGCCCTCGATCGTGGTGACGCTGGCGACCATGGTGGCGTTGCGTCAGGCGCTCAACCTGGTTCGCCAAGGGGAGTTCGTCAATCTGCCCGATGGGCTGCAATGGCTCGGGCAGAACCAGTCCGTTGGGCAGATGATCCTTCTCGGTTTCGCGTTGCTGGTGCTGGTTTGCCTCGCGTGGGCGCTGCGCAACCTGGCTGCAGGCCGGCATGTGTATGCGGTTGGCAGTGACGCGGAGTCGGCCCGTCTGGCGGGCATTCGACCCCAACGCGTGACTTTTCGAGCGTTCCTGCTCCTGGGTGCGCTCACCGGTCTGGCGGCCGTGATGAACATCGTGCAATCCCCTCAGGTTCAGCCGCTTTCCGGCATGGGACTTGAACTCAAGGTCATCGCGGCCGCGGTGGTCGGAGGCGTGGCCATTTCGGGTGGCCGGGGAACGCTTTGGGGCGTGCTGGCCGGCCTCCTTCTGCTCGCCTGTGTTTCGCCAGCAATGATCCACCTGCGCATCGAAGCTTATTGGGAGAAGGCGATTCAGGGCGGGATCATCCTGCTCGCGGTCGTTGCCGAAGGATTTCGAAACCGTCGCAGCACCTTGTTCTGAACGCCGCGTCAGACCCCGTTACTGTATTCCTTGGAACTCTCCTTCATGTCGACTCCTGCATCAAAGCCTCTTTGGAAATCGATTCTCTTTCGTCACGAGACCCTGCTTCTGCTGGTTCTGGTGCTGGAGTGGTGGTTTTTCTATGTCTACGGCACGACGACGAACCGTCGGGGCATGGTGGTGGGATTCGGCACGCTCGATCGACAGTTCGATATCCTCCGACACTCGTGCGAGATTGGGCTTTTGGCGCTGGCATTGACCCCGATAATCCTCACGGCGGGGATCGACCTCTCGGTGGGATCGCTTCTGGGGCTTTGCGCGGTGGTCTTTGGTTACCTTGCCCATGATAGCGGTTTCCCGGTTCCGGTTGCGGCTGCGCTGACGCTTCTGCTGGGAGCCGCGGCGGGTGGAGTCAATGCAGGCCTGATCACCACGCTGCGACTTCCGCCGCTGATCGTCACCTTGGGAACGTATTCGCTCTTCCGGGGCCTTGCCGAGGCGCTGACGAGGGGTTCTGTCACATATACGGACTTCAGTGCCGGGTTTCTCTTCCTCGGGCAGGAGCGCTGGGCGGGGTTGCCGGTTCAGGCGTGGGTGTTTTTCGGAGTCGCCGCGGGCATCTGGTTGCTGGTCCATCGGAGCATGGCCGGAAGATCGTTCCGGGTCGTTGGGTTCGCGCCGGAAGGCGCCCGGTTTGCCGGGCTTTCGGTTGGGCGTCATGTTGCCCTGGTCTATGTTTTGGCAGGGCTGGTTGCGGCGATCGCCGCCTTGATCTACACGGCGCGGCTCGGCCAAGCGAAAGCCGATGCCGGCACGGGGTATGAGTTGTTCGCGATCACCGCGGTCGTTCTTGGAGGCACGAGTATTTTTGGAGGACGCGGGAGCGTGACCGGCACGCTTCTTGGGGTGGCGGCGATCGCAGTCCTCAAAAACGGACTCGCGACACTGCCCGTGGTCATTCGGATGAATGCGGCGGAAGAAATGGCCGGGCTCCTGACCGGAGTCCTCCTCATTCTCGCTTTGGCCGGGAGCAAACTCTCCGGTCTTCTCCTCTCAGCTTGGAAGCGTCTGATGGTCTCCGCTCGCCAAACGGCCTCGAGTTGCGCATAGCTCTAAGATATCGCGCCGCCGGCACCCTCATCGTACGGCCCGATAAAAACCTTTTCCCCTGATCCCCATGAAAATTCGCTCTCGATCGCTAGTGATCCTCGTTGTGATGGGTTTCCTGATGCCCGCGCTGCCGGTCATGGCCGCGGGTGAGAAACTGATGATCGCCCTCATGCCCAAGTCGAAAGGCAATGCTTACTTCCTCTCCTGCAAGGCGGGTGCTGACAAGGCCGCCAAAGAGCTCGGCATCGAACTCCTGTTTGACGGACCGGTGGATTCCAACGCGGCGAAGCAGAATGAAATTGTGGACAATTGGATTACGCTCGGGGTCGACGCCATCGCGGTGGCCGCGGAAAACCGGGAGGGAATCTCCACGGCTCTGCGCAAGGCTCGGAAACAGGGCATCCGGGTGGTGACTTATGACGCCGATGCGCTTCCGGATGCACGCGACTTTTTCGTTAATCAAGCCACTCCGCAGGGCATTGGCCATGCGCTGATGGACGAGGCCGCTCGCCTGTGCGGAGCGGAAGGCGACTTCGCCATGATTATTGCCACGCTGACCGCGGGCAACCAACGCGAGTGGCAGAAGCATATTGAACAACGTCTCGCGGAGAAGTACCCGAAGATGAGGCTCGTGGCGGTTCGCCCCTGTGACGACCTGAAGGACAAGGCGCAGTCCGAGGCCACCGCGATCATGAGTGCGAATCCCAACCTGAAGCTGCTCCTCTCGATCTGCTCGCCTGGGGTGCCCGGTGCCGCCGAAGCGGTCAAACAGGCGGGCAAGGTTGGCAAGGTGAAGGTCATTGGGCTGGGTCTGCCGAACGAGAACCGCCGCTACGTGAAGGAAGGGGTGACGGAGAGCGTGATCCTTTGGAATACGGAACATTTGGGGTACTTGACCGTCTACGCTGCTGCGGCGCTGGCTCGCGGCGACCTGAAGTCCGGGGCTAAGAGCTTCAAGGCGGGGGGGCTGGGAGAATTTCAGATCGTTGGAGACAATATTCTGTTGGGCACGCCTTTCCTCTTCAACAAATCGAATATCGATCAGTTCGACTTCTAACCGACGAGGTCACGGCTTTGCAGGCGACGGCTATCGTCCCCTCAACCAACCGGGTTGGAGCCCGATCGACTCGGTGTGGGACTGTCTGATTGCCGGTCCAGTTGTGTTTTGCATCAGCACCGGATGATTTTCTGATGCTCCCGGCACGCTGCGCCTTCGTTCAGTCGTGCGCGCCCCATCTGTGAAGTGGACCCCAAAAATTGGACAGTGGGGATCGTCAAGAATAGAACCCCAAAACAGCGTTCATTATAGGGTCAGTCCTCACCATGATCCTTAAGGATCGAGAGCGAGCGGGCGAAGAGTCCGACGGCGAGAAAGACGTGGGGAGAACGGCAATGGCGGAGCCGTCGCACAGCGGGTCGAACAACGCATGGCTGGCATCAACCCTCGGCGTCGCACCTCTCCGGACCGGAGCGAAGCGGAGGGAGGAAGCAGGGCTCGTGACAGATCGGAGGCTCGGCGGAGAGCTGGCGCGAGACGTGCCGCTTGCATCTTTGTGCGCGTTGCGACTGGACAGCTTGTCAAGAGTCAAGACCTGACGTCTTATCTGGCTTCAAATTCTCCAAGCTCTCGGCTGTGAAGAAAGCATCGTTTGCAGAGTCACGCATGCGGTCGCACGCGCGACGAACGGTGAAGTGCCAGCGCGGGTTCATTTATTTAGCCAGTGGATTTTAATTTCTTTCTCCAAGGCTTCGAATTCCCGGTCGCCGGTGACGAGTTCAGCTTTCCTCTCTTTGGCGAGAGCCGCTGCAAAAGCATCTGCGAGGCTAATGCGATATCTGGCTTTGTAGATGGCGGCTTGGCGGGCGAGTTTGAGGTCGTCGCCGATGCCCACGATGTCGATGGGGAGATTGGCAATGATTTGGGTATGCTGCTCAGCGACATCTTGGGATACCTCACGCATTGTGCTGTAATAAACCTCAGCCCAATTGACGACGGTCATAAACAGCCGGTGTTTGTCTCTGCCGGCCTGATCGAGCATTTCTTCGACTGCGATAGCAGCCGGCTCATCCTCGAAGAAGGCCACCAATGCCCAGCTATCTAGTACGCGACTGGCCATGTTAGAGGGACCTTTCGTGTTTGCGGTCGACCATCATGGATTTCATGACGCCGCGGCCTTTTAGGGAACCGCGCAGGCTTTTGATGTAAGAGCGGGTGATGGGTCGAATGAGGATGCCTTCGGGTGTGGTGGTGACCGACGCCTTGGTGCCATCCTCAATTTGAAACTCCCGGCGGAATTTTGCAGGAATCACCACTTGGCCCTTGGTGCTGAACTGGACGGTTTCAGTGGTTGAAGTAGTATTCATTGACGAAAGAATGACACGTCAAGTAAAGTAAGACGATAAAAAAACGTAGGAAATAGTATAAAAGATGGAAACAGAACAAAAAAGAAGAAAAGGCACGGACGTTATATCCGAATTTTCTGAGAGTGCCCGTCTCTGCCTTGGACTTCGACGCGGCAAGGGTTCTTTGGCTGGTCGCGTATAGCCGCGTCAAGCTGGCGCACGCGGCACGCGACTGGGCGAGGTTGTCTGGCTAGTTGGCACCCGCAGACTTTAGCCGAATGTGGACTATCAGGCCACGGACGATAAGTCACGATTCGCGGCTTTGCTGGGAGTGGGGTCTGGAGGGAGATCTAAAGACGAGATCTAAACACGTCACGTCTTGATTCTTGACAAATGAGGGCCGTGGTCGGCGAGATGAGGGGATGGCAAGACCCCTGAGGATCGAATCCGCGGGGGCGTGCTACACCATGATTCGAAAAGCATTTGTCATGACCGTGTTGCCTGGCCACGAGGCCGAATACGAGCGTCGTCATCGCCCGATCTGGCCCGAGCTTGAGCAGGTGCTGAAGGAACATGGGGTGCACACGTATTCCATCTTTCTGCACGCCGAGAGCAACCGGCTGTTCGCTTATGTGGAGATCGAGGATGAGGTGCGCTGGGCGGCCATCGCTGCAACCCCGGTGTGCCGGCGCTGGTGGGAGCAGATGAAAGACGTCATGCCCGCAAACCCTGACGCGAGTCCGGTCTCCGCCGAGCTCAAGGAAGTGTTTCATCTCGAGTAGACCCTTCACCAGGTCCACCCCCTCTTCTTTGACCCGTCGGGATTTTGTCCGGAAGACCGCGCTGGCAACGGCGGCGACCCGTTTGGTGTCGGAATTGCAGACGGTGCCTTTCGTTTCGGAGGGAACATCCCGGTGCCGGAGCCAAAGCACGGGGTGGTGCCGATCCGCTGGATCGATCAGGTCAGGCCTCGCTGTAATCCCGGGGCAACCTGTGGGGGCCTGGCCTTCAGGGGCATTGTGCCTCCACCTCAGCGTTTGTGGTGCGGACCGAAGCCGGCGTTGCGGTTCCCGTGCAGAGCTGGCCGCTGGCGATGTGCTCCGACGTGACGTAGAAATGGACGGCCCATGCACTGCCGGCCGACGCACCCGCAGCCGACCGATATGAACTCGTCCAGGGATCGCCTCGGGATCCGCCTCTGCGCGCAGTTCCGATCCCCGACCGAGGAGTCCGAGGGGAGTGCGCTTCACTCCGGGGCGATGTAGCCATTGGGCCCGCCGAGTTGCATGAAGCGGCGGTGGACGATGGCTGAGAGGATCAGGGCGGTGATCGCAAGGACACATCCGGCGGTGAAGGTGTAGCGGTAGATGTTCCCCGTCTGGTCGATGATCTGGCCGACGATGGGTGCCACGAGCATGTTGGCAGGTGCGGTCACGATGCCAGCGGCGGAGGCGAACTGGGCAAACCGGTCGTGCGGGAACAATCGCTGCCCGAGGGACGCCGCGCTCGTGAAGTAACAACCCGAAAGCACGCCATGGAGCACCCACGCGACAAAAAACGTGGCGGGTGTTGTGGCGAACAAAGCGCCCCAGACCGTCACGGCCACATAACCGATGAGTGCCGCGATGGAGACCCGCAGCGGATGAAATCGATCGGCCAGCCAGCCGAGCGGGAACGAAAGCATGAGCGAAATAAAATAAGTGAGCGCGAGGAACTTGCCGTAGGTGTCCATGCTGACGGCGAGACTCTTGGCGTAGGGGAGCGCGAAGGTGTTGATCGGTGCGAAGCATACCGCCGCGGCCATCATCATGAGGAACACGGACAGGTAATACGGCTTCGAGAAGCACTCGCGGAAATAAGTGCGTGTACCTGCGCCAAGGCGTTGGGCGAGGCGCTTGTGGGCTGGATTGACGGGTGGGGGCGGCGGGTAATTGCCCTCGCGCACTTTGAAACACACCCAGAGGAACGCGGCTCCGTAAAAGACACCGATGATCGAGAGGATCAGAGTGAAGTGGTTGGGCACTTTGCCCATGATCCAGAAATTGAAGATCATGCCGTCGATCAGGCTGACTGCGCGGAACAGCGCGTAAAAACGTCCCAACAAAGGCTTCGGCACCACGTCGTTGATCAGCCCGCCGAACACCGCCTGACCGGCGATGGTGGCGAATTCAAACGCCGCCCAGAATACGCCGAAACAGACCACCGCCACGATCATCTCATTTTCGAGGAGCTCAAGTATCCGTCCGCCCGATGCCGATGCGCCGAGGTGCTCGTGGAGCCAGGAACCCAAGGGGCTGCCCGGTTGACCAAGTCCATGCAACCATCGAGCGAGCACGGGCGTCCAAGCGAGGCCGAGCATGCCGAACGCGGCGATCGGCGTGGTCAGAAGGAGAAATGGGATACGACGGCCGCGGGGTCCGCGGTGGCGGTCGGATTTGACGCTGATGATCGGACCGAGGATCAGCGCGACGAGCGCCGGGAAAGAAGTCAGCAGAAGCCCAAAGAGCAGATTGGGAACACCAATGGAGTTCAGGTACCATGCCGCCATGCCGCCGACGGATCGGTCCCGCATGGCCCATGCGAAATCGCCCCATAAGAGGAGTAGGAACAGCGTCACCAGCCCGCCGGAGGTGTAGGTGAGCGTGCCTGCTCGCCATAGTGGCTTCGGAGTGGCCGTGGTTTCGGTTGGTGTGCTTCCCGGGGCGCTGTCAGATGAAGGTGAAGGGGCGTCGGGCGCGGGCAAGGGGGTCATGGCGAAGGAGGTCGTGCAGGCCCGAAAGCGCGCGTGTTTCCGAATAGTCAGTCAAGGCAGGCACACCAAAGCGGAGCGATTGAGGTTGGGTTGAGGTGAGTGGTCCTGCGAATGGTGCTTCATGGCGGATCGCGAGATGAACGCACTCGATCCTTTGCAAAAGCCCATCGTTGTCCAGCAGCCTATGGTGGCTGGGTCCCGTCGCAAAGCCTGATGCCTTCCGAATCAGTTGTCGTTCGGGGCCGAGCGTCTCATAAATCGGCCTACTCAGAGGAGGGAGGTCGATCAGCGCGACCCCTTCGGACAGTTCACCGATTTGACGGAGCAGGGCCGTGCGCCCGGGGGGGCGCAGACTCCGTCCATCGGGGAAGCATCGCCGTTGACAAAAAGAACCCGCCGGCGAGCGCCGGCGGGTTCTTCGAGCAACGATGCCGAGGATTTGTCGGAAGGATCAGGCCATCTTTGGGATGACGGCGTCCAGTTCCACGCTTTGCGTGTGGTGTCGCTTGACCTTAAAATAGGTGGCTCTCCGGCTAATCATGCGGTCGAGTTTGTCGACCAGCATCGAAACCGCCTTGTGGCACTCATCGGACGACACCGATGCGTTCATGTCAGGACCATTGATGGCGATATGTCCTTTCGCGGTGAATCGGTTGCTCACGGATTGTTTGGGGTCACACTCCAGTTCCACGCGAATACGGATAATCCGTTCCTCATGACGAAACAAACGCTCGGTCTTCTCCCGGACGAACGTCTTGAGTGAAGGCGTCAGTTCGAGGTGGATGCCGGAGACGATCAGTTCGGGGGTGTGGTTGTTACTATTCATGTTTTTTTGGGTTCCTTTCGGGTTCCTTTCGGCTTGATGCCGAAAAAGTGGGTCGTGAAACGGGAGTTCAGCAACGAGTCATCGTTTTGCGTTCAAGACTCCCTTTCAGGGATGCTGTCCTTTGGACTGGCAGATCTTCCGAGTTGGGAAAATCGATCATAAAGCTCGTGGCAAACATGTTTCGCGCGACTGGACTTTGCAACCTTCTACGACACGATTGAGGAAGAAAAGTAGCCTAGCTTAATGCGCGCCAAGTCATGAAAAAATCCACCCTAGTCCCGCTACGAGTGGGCCCAGCGAAAAGCCTCCGCAGGATGGGTCGGGAAAATCCCCTAGGGCACCCCATTTGGGGTGCTTGGTACCGGGGCTTGCGATGAGGGCGGTGGCCAACGCCAGCGGCTATGCGAAACCGATTGGTCCCTGGGAACGTCGTCTCCAGCAGGGTGTGGTCCGCCAGATCACCGAGGCTGAGCTCCGGAGCTGGATTGTGCGGGAAGATGACCGGATCCTGGCGATCAACAAACCCGGTGACGTTGTCTGTCATCCTTCGAAGGATGGGCCTTGGTCGAGTCTCGCGGGCGCGGTGCGGGAGTACCTCGGTGGGGGGGCGGCCCACCTGATCTTTCGTCTGGATCGCGAGACCAGCGGTCTGGTCCTGTTCGCCAAGGACGCGGCGATGGCGCGTCGCTTGCAGATGTCGGCGCAGGAACGTCGGTACGATAAAGGGTACGTCGTCGTGACGGTGGGCGAAATCGCGGAGCCAGTGACAATCAATCAACCGCTGGGCCCCGATTTTGAAAGCGCGGTGCTGGTCAAGAGCCGCGTGACCACCGATGGCAGTGGTCAAACGGCGTGCACCCACGTGGAACCCGTGTCATGGGGCGGTGGATTCACCTTGGCGCGGGTTCGCACCGAAAGCGGGCGCAAGCATCAGATTCGCGCGCATCTGCAGTGGTTCGGTCATTCGATTGTGGGTGACAAGATCTACGGCCCGGATGCGCGGCTCTTCCTGTCCTTTATTGAGCAAGGGTGGACCGATGAGCTGGCGGCTCGTCTGCTCCTGCCCCGTCAGGCGCTGCATTGCGGTGTGATTGATCTGTCGAAGGCGGGGGTTGACCTTCGTTATGAGGTCCCTCTGACGCCTGACTTGGTTGAGTTTTGTCGTGCGCGCGGGTTGAGGGTTCCGCCAGGAATTTAGTGCGCGCGGCGGATCGAGCCCGGTCTTCTATTCCAAAGTCGAAATCCGCTCCATGGCTTCGGTCATTGCCAGGACGTGCATCTCGATCCGTTGCTCAAGGAGGTGGGACGAAGGCGATTCGAGGGTGTAGCCACGTGACGTATGATGGGCGCACAGGTAAATTGCCTCGGGCCAATAGTCGCGCAGGACCGGGTCTGACTCGGGCCGGATTATCCCCCCCGACGCGGGGCGACCATCGATGATCTCGTGGAGATCGATGGGGAACTTGCGCCCGACGCGCGCGACGATCGGTTCGGCGAGTGATGGGAGTCTGTCAGGGTTGAGTTCGTAAAGGTAAAATCCGGTCGCTTCCCAGTCCTCATGCAGGCAGAATGAAACGTCGAATCGCGGTTGGTACTGCAGCCAGTGGACATGCGCGGCCACTTCCTGAGTCTGGCGGTGGCGGTAGTCGCGATTGAGGTCAATGCTCTGGTCGTTTTCCCGAATTCCGCGCTCGAAACCGGTCGGATTGAGCAGGGGCATCAAGAACCAAACCGCGCGATCATCGAAGAATTCCGATTCCAGCAGGTTAAGCAACGCCAAGGGGCCGGAAGGTTCATCCCCATGTACGCCGCTGGAAACGTAGCAGCGCGGACGCGGGCCGGGAACCCGTTTGGTCAAGGCGATCAGGGGGCAGCCGGCGACCGTGGTCAGCGGCTCGACGCGAAACCCGCGGCGGCGACCGGCCTCATCAAAGCGGGAGATCAGGTCAGCGGGAACGAAGGGTGCAGCTTTGACAGCGGGCATGCGTTGGTTCTTGCTGACCGTTTCCTCCCAGCACAAGCGCAAGCTCCGATTTTCCTCCATGTCCCAGGTCCGTGTCCGTTTCGCTCCGAGTCCCACCGGTTTCTTTCACATCGGCAGCGCCCGCACGGCCCTGTTTAACTGGCTTTACGCGCGGCACACGGGCGGGGTCTTCATTCTGCGGATCGAGGACACGGACAAAGAGCGGAACAGTGAGGAGTTCCTGCGGGTGATTTACGACAGCCTGACTTGGTTGGGGCTGAACTGGGATGAAGGCCCGGGGGTGGGAGGCTCGTTTGGACCTTACCGCCAAAGCGAACGGGCGTCGATCTATCGGGACTATCTCGAGCGCCTCCGCCTTGCCGGCCGCACCTACGAGAAGGAAGGGGCTACCTTTTTCAAAATTTCGGGTGAACCCCAGCGGATTGAGGATGCCATCCGCGGGCAGGTTGAGCGCGTGGAGGAGAAAGACTTCGTGATTGTCCGCTCCGACGGGAATCCGGTGTTTCACTTTGTCAACGTGGTCGACGACATTTCGATGAACGTCACTCACGTGATCCGGGGTGAGGATCATCTTTCGAATACCAGCAAACACACCGAACTCTTCCGCGCATTGGGCGCGCCCCTGCCGGTGTATGCGCACATTCCCCTGATTCTGAAGCAGCATGGCCCGGGGAAGATGTCGAAGAGGGACCAAGGCGCCTTGATTGAGGAGTATCAGCGCCGGGGCTTTCTTCCGGAAGCCGTGGTCAATTTTCTTTGCCTTCTCGGCTGGTCGCCGAAAAACGACGCGGAAAAGATGCCCTTGGCGGAGATCATCCGGCTCTTTGATTTCCCTGGGGTCAATCAAAGCAATGCCCGCTTCGATGAAAAGAAACTCGCGCACATGAACATGGCCTATTTGCACGAGATGTCGGCCGAGCGATATGTGCCTCTGGCTTCCGACTTCCTTGCGCGCCGCGACTTTTTCACGAAGGGCACTCCTTCCGCCGACTACCAGCGCGAGGTCCTCACCCTCTGCCAGGTCAAGGTGCGTTCCCTGGAGGAGCTGCCGGCGGCCATCGGCTACTTTTTTGAGGAGGACTTCGCACTCGATCCGAAGGCTAAGGAGAAGATTCTTTCCAAAGGCGACCCGAAGGAACGTGTGCGCGAATTGATTGCCGCCTTGTCCGAGACGGATTTTTCGTCCGATGCCACGCTTGAGCTGGGCGTCCAGGCGCTTGCGGTCCGCCACGGCCTGCAGGCCGCGGAGTACATCCATCCCGGGCGTCTCGCGGTTTCCGGAGTCAGCGCCGGGCCCAGCTTCTACGGCATTTTCCGCGTGCTCGGCCGTGACCGGGTTCAGCGGCGGCTCGAACGCTTTCTCACGTTGGTTTGAAATCGACGCAATGAATCCCTTGCCCAACACGTCCGCGGCGGTCCCCTGCATCGCGCTGATTGCGCACGATGCGAAGAAGGAGCAGATGGTCGCCTTCGCCCGCCGTCACGCGGTGTTTTTCCTCACGCATCGCTTGGTTGCCACCCGAACGACCGGCACCCTGATTCGGACTCATGCGGATTTGCCGGTCGAAGCGATGCTCTCAGGGCCGCTTGGCGGCGACCTGCAGATCGGGGCGATGATCGCGACCGGACAGGTCAGAGTCGTCATTTTCCTCCGCGATCCTCTGACGGCCCACCCCCATGAACCCGACATCGCGGCCCTGCTCAAGGTATGCGACGTTTACAATATACCGTTGGCGACCAATGAAGCGACGGCGGAGGTGCTGGTACGCCACCTCGGTGAGGCCGACGCGCGGCCGGCTGGTTTGGACTAGGGATTCACGGCGGACGCGTCTTCTGACCCAATGCTCACGGACGGAGGTGGAGTGGGCGGTGTCGCCACGGCACCCCCCTGAATTTCCTTGAGGATCCCGGCGAGGTAGGGGATCAGCTGTTTTTTGCGGCTGACGATTCCCGGCATGTCGAAGATCTCGTCCTTCTCGACGTGGGGGTAACGAATTCTGGCGATGAAATCGCCGTCGCCCTTGACCAAGAGGAGCGAATTCTGGGTGTTGATGTCGGTGACCAACAGGGCCGCGAACAGCAGGCGTTCCTCCTCCTGTAATTTCTGCAGGGCGTTGGTGATCTTGCGGGAGTGATTCCAGAAATTGCCGAAGCCCAGCTCCTCAACCTGGGAGACGGAGAACCGTGCGGAGTCCTCCTCGTAGATTTTGAAGTCGGAACGGATCACGACCTCCGGGGTGTTGGCGAGAATCACTGAACCGGAGCTGAAGATCGCGTCGGCGAGCGACTTTGAATTGACGCCGGCGATCGTGGCGAGCCAGGTGAGCAGCGAAGCGTCTTTTTCCGTGGAGGTGGGCGAGTTGAGGTGGAGCGTATCCGAAATAATCCCACCCATCATGATGCCGGCGATGGACGGCGAGGGGGTGAGGCCCTCCCGGCGATAGAGGTCGGCCACGATCGTGCAGGTCGATCCGACGGGCTCGTTGAGAAAGAGGATGGGCTGCTGGGTGTTGAGCGCGCCAAGCCGGTGGTGGTCGATGATCTCGCTGATGGTGACCTCGGCGGCCCCGGGTACGGCCTGGGTCAACTCGTTATGGTCGACGAGCACGAGTCGTGTCTTCACGGGCTTGAGGATATCGGTGCGGGTGAGGATGCCGTGCAGTTTGCCCTCGTCCGTCAGCACCATGAAGGCGGCGACATTGGCGGTCGCGAATTTCCGGCGGAGATCGGTCAGACGGAGGTCTGCGGTCACCGACACGTACTTCCGATCAATCAAACACTCGATGGTGGAGGCGGTGCGGATGACCCAGGCCGTGGTCGCTGAGTCGTGGGGGCTGACGATCAGGGAGACGCCGCGGACCTTGGCTTGGGCGACCAATTCGTCATCAACCGGGAGATTGCCCGTGATGATCAGGGCTCGGACTCCGATTTGGAGCGAGCGCTGCTGGATGTCCCAGCGATCACCCACAATGATGATCGATTTGTTGGCAGGAATGCCTTCGTCCTGCGAAATTTTCCAGAATGAGCGCACATCCATGGCGCCCACGCGGACAAAGAGGTCCTCATTCGTATCGGCATTTTCAACGTGGACCACCTTGGCCCGGAGGGCTCGGGTGATGTGCGACAGACTGGTGCGGACTCTGCGCATGTCCCTCGCATCGCGGATCCGGGGAATGAAAAACCCGCCAAGTTGGAAGACCGAAACCGAACCGACCAGCCTTCGGTCCTCGGCAACGACCGGAAGAACGCGCACGTCGTGCGAATCGATCAATTCCAAAGCTTCGGCGCAGGTGGCGGTATCCGGAACGGCGATCACGTCCCGCACCATGACATCGCGCACCCGGGGAGTGACATCGCTGAGGTAGAGGGGCAATGCGTGTCCGAAACGATTGAGAATCGTATCGATGCGGGCGTTGGAGTTCCCGCAACGCGCGGCAACGTAACCTGGATGGCCCCGCGCCTCTTTGTACGCCGCATAGGCAATCGCGGAACAGATCGCATCGGCATCGGGGTTGCGATGTCCGATGACGTACGTGGTATTCGTGGTGGCGGCGGAGGGGGCTGCAGTCATTTAATCGGGGACGAAGAGAACGATGGCAGTCGTATCGCAAAGGGAAAGGAATTCTTCGTCCAAGTTCCCAGGGCTCCGGATTTCCGTGCGGGTGGCGCAGGTCAGGCTTAATTCGCCCACGTCCTAGAGCCCGGTCGGATTAGCTCCGTCCTCAGAGGCCAAGGCGTTGGTGGGATCCAAGCCGTAGATCTTGCGATTGGCACCCGCTTTGATGGTTTTTTTGAGGTCGGAGGTGGAATTGCCGCGCGTATCGACAAGCTTGTCATCGAGCCGGCGGAAATATTGGACGTGGTTCCCCAGAAAGAGCACATGACCGCCAGAATCGCCGTAGACGCCTGCGTTGGCGTCGTTTGAAGTTCCGTTCCACGTGCCGGCCGCGGTCAGACCCCGCGTAAACGCCAAAGGGGTGGACGCGGGATCGCTCATTTTTAGGCCGCCCACCAAATTTACGCTGGGCGTCCGGTTGAGCAGGTTTGGATGCAACGTGTTTCCTGTGAGATCGTTGGGGTCAAGAACGCGGGCCGGAAAGTTGCCATCGAACTGGCTGTCGTTCTTCGAGAAGTAGAGGCTGGCTTCGTTCAAGCCCCCGCCCTGGGCCAGCAGGCCCAAGTAAACGTAATAACGGTTCGGTCCAGTCACCGACGGGCCTGGCGTCGAACCGGGATCGGGGAGTCGGTCTTGGTTGTCCGCGGCGTAGAGAAGAGCAGCTTTGCCGATTTCTCGAAGGTTGCTGGCATCGACGGCTCGTTGGGCGGTTTCGCGGACCTTCCCAAGTGTTGGAATGAGAATGCCGGCAAGAATTCCGATAATGGCGATGACCGTGAGCAGTTCGATCAGCGTGAAGCCGAGGTGATGTGATTTTTTATGCAATTTCATGGCGAATGATTCATATTAGATATGAAATTGCGTTAGCAAGCCGAAAGTCCCGGGAAATCGAAACGCGCCGAGCTCGACAAACGCGTCGGACGATTTTTACGTTTGGCGGAATGAAGATTTACCTCGATGGAGCCTTGGTCGATTCCGCGGATGCAAAGATCTCGGTCTTTGATCACGGTCTCTTGTATGGGGACGGCGTGTTCGAAGGGATTCGGCTCTATGGCGGGAATGTTTTTCGTTTGGAAGAGCACCTTGAGCGTTTGGAGTACTCGGCGAAGGCGATCCTGCTGACTCTCCCATGGTCGAGGAAGGAGTTGAGCGATGCGGTTTGCGAAACCTGCCGGGCCAACGGGCTGACCGACGCTTACATTCGCCTCGTGGTCACTCGCGGAGTCGGCGACCTCGGATTGTCACCATGGTCGTGCAAAAAGCCTTCGATTTTCATTATTGCTGACAAGATAGCACTTTATCCAGCAAAGTATTATGTTGAAGGCTTGGAGATCGTCACCGTGCCGACACGGCGAATGAATCCGGCGGCGCTGAGTCCGGCGATCAAGTCCCTCAACTATCTCAACAACATTCTCGCCAAGATCGAAGCGAAGCAATTTGGGGTGCTCGAAGCGATCATGTTGAACGATCAGGGCTTTGTCGCGGAGTGTACCGGCGACAATATTTTCATTGTCCACAAAGGAACGATTTATACGCCTTCGTCGCAGCAGGGCGCATTGAAAGGGATCACCCGGGACGCGGTTTTTGCGATCGCCAAGGAAATCGATGTTCCGATGGAGGAGCATGATCTGACGCGCTACGACGTGTGGAATGCGGACGAGGTGTTTCTCACGGGAACGGGTGCCGAGGTCATCCCGGTGGTGAAGCTCGACGGCCGCGAAATCGGTACGGGCAAACCCGGTCCGATTTTTGCTCGTGTGCTGGAAGCGTTTCGCCGTCGGGTATTGACCGACGGTACCCGGATTTGAGTGCCCAAGGTGCCCCTCTTCCGGGCGAGGCCGGCGGGACTGATTCGTGCAGAATGGCTCACGGGTGCGCCGGTAAGGCGCATCCTGTCCCACTTCATTCGCTGCTCCTCGGCAGCGCTCCCACGCTTGCCTTGGTTCGCCGCCGGTGGCACGCTGCTTGCATAACGTAGCCGGAAATGTTTCCGCTCTTCACAATTTCAGTCGTGGCGTGTCGATAATTTCGACGCGTATGATATCTTCGCCCCATGCCCAGTTCGCTCAAATGTGATTTCTGCACCAACGCAGCCACGGTGCACCTTACGCAAATTGTTAATAACAAGGTGCACAAGGTGGACCTGTGTGAAGAGTGCGCTCAGGCCAAGGGGGTCACGGATCCCAACGGTTTCTCGTTGGCCGATCTCCTGATGAAAGCTTCGTTGACCAACGAGACGGTCACTCCGTCGGGGGTGCGGTGCGAGCAGTGCGGATTCACCCAAGCTGAGTTCAAAAAGCACGGACGATTCGGCTGTCCTCAGTGTTATCAGACTTTTTCGGGGGTGATCGAACCGATGCTGGGTTCAATGCACAAGGGAACGGCGCACACGGGGAAGATTCCGATGCGCGCCCTCAATCGGAAGTCCCTCCACGATCGTCTGAACAAACTCGAGGGTGAACTCGATAGCGCCATCAAGTCTGAACGCTACGAAGACGCCGCCCGATTCCGCGATGAAATCCTCCAAGTCAAACAAGCCTTCGTCCCGAAAACCGCGGGCGACCGCTAACCCCATGACCATCGCCTCCCTGATCGACACACCGTCCGAGCTGACAAACTCCGCGGGCAGCAGCAAGTGTGCGATCGTGTTGATGACGCGTGTGCGCTTGGCGCGCAACCTCGCCGGGCGCTCCTTTCCCGGCTGGGCTGATCCTGACCAGCGAGCGGACATCCTCGCGGCCTGTCGCGAGGCGGTGACCTCGGTCCCGCAGATGAAGCGGTGTGTCAACGTGGGGGTTTCCGACTTGAACGAACTTCAGAAGCAGATCCTCGTCGAACGACACCTGATTTCCCGTGAGCTCAGCGGATCCAAGTCCGGCTCAGGCGTCGTGATCAACAAGGATCAGACGTTCTCGGTCATGATCAATGAGGAGGACCATTTGCGCATCCAGGTTCTCCGGGCAGGATTCCAGCTGAAAAAGGCTTGGAACGCGATCAACGAGCTGGACACGGCGTTTGAAGAGAAACTCGACTATGCGTTCTCGCCGCAACTGGGTTATCTCACGGCTTGCCCGACCAATCTGGGTACTGCCATGCGCGCTTCGGCGATGATGCATCTTCCAGCCTTGGTGATTTCCGGGCAGATGGAAAAAGTGGTCCGGGCGGTCAACCAGCTCGGCATGGTCGTCCGTGGCTTGTTCGGGGAGGGCTCCGATGCATCGGGCAGCATTTTCCAGATCTCCAATCAGACGACGCTTGGGGAGCCCGAGGAGGAGATCATCAAGCGCCTGCAGAGCGTGCTGCAATCGATCATCGAGCACGAGCTGAACGCCCGCCAGAAACTGATCGAAGCGGACTCGCGCAAGCTGTTCGACAAGATCGGCCGAGCCTACGGGATCCTCCAGCACTGTCATCTGCTGAACTCGGCTGAGGCGATGAATCTGCTCTCCTTGCTGCGGCTTGGCATCGACCTGCAGATCTTTCCCGAGGCCTGCCGCCCGGTGATCGATCGGCTCTTCATCGAGGCCCAACCCGGACATATCCAGCATGCGCTCAAGCACGACCTTGAGCCAGGTGAGCGCGACAGCACGCGAGCCGCCCGGCTGCGCGAGGAGTTTTCGCGTTTCCCCATTCCGACTTTCACAACAAACGGCAACAATTAACGTATCCAATCCGTAGGATCCTTCGCCACATGTCTGAACCGATGAACAATTTCACGCCGCGCGCGCAGCAGGTGCTCGCGCTGGCCCGCAAGGAGGCCGATCGCTTCCATCACAACTACGTCGGCACCGAGCACATCCTGCTTGGTCTGATCAAGCTCGGTCAGGGCGTGGCGGTCTCCGTGCTCCAGAAAATGGGGCTCGACCTGGAGACGGTCCGCAACGCGGTTGAGAAACAGGTGGGCACCGGCACCGAAACCAAGACCCAGGGCAGCATCCCCTACACGCCTCGGGTCAAGAAGGTGCTGGCTCTCGCGGGCAAGGAGGCGAAGGCGCTCAATCACTCCTACGTCGGCACGGAGCATATTCTGCTCGGTCTCCTGCGCGAAGGAGAGGGCGTCGCGGCCCGGGTGCTCAAATCCTTGGACGTTGACATCGAACGCACGCGCAACGAGATCCTGCGGGAACTCGATCCGCAGTTCTCCGGTTCCGGGGACACTCCGGGCGGCGAGGAAGCCGCTGCCCCTTCGCCGCGGGGCGGGGGACCCGATGAGAGCAAGAAGGAGGTCAAGACCCCGGCCCTGAAGGCCTTTGGCCGGGACCTCACGGAGTTGGCGCGCAAGGGTGAGCTGGACCCGGTGGTGGGTCGCAAAAACGAGATCCGTCGCGTCGTGCAGATTCTCTGCCGCCGGACCAAGAACAACCCCGTGCTGATCGGCGAGGCGGGAGTCGGCAAGACCGCGATTGTCGAGGGTCTCGCCCAGGAAATCTCAAGTGGCATCGTGCCGGAGATTCTCTTCGACAAGAAGGTCATCACGCTCGACCTCGCGTTGATGGTCGCCGGCACCAAGTACCGTGGACAATTCGAGGAGCGGATCAAAGCCGTCATGGACGAGATCCGTCGCGCGAAGAACGTCATTCTCTTCATTGACGAGATGCACACCATCGTCGGCGCCGGAGCCGCCGAGGGCGCCATGGACGCGTCCAATATCTTCAAGCCCGCACTGTCCCGCGGGGAACTGCAGTGCATCGGCGCGACCACCTTGAACGAGTACCGTAAGTACATCGAAAAGGACTCCGCCCTCGACCGTCGTTTCCAGTCGGTCAAGGTCGAGCCACCGTCGGTCGACGATACGATCACGATTCTCAAGGGTATCCGCGGAAAGTACGAGGATCACCACAAGGCCACGTTCTCCGACAAGTCCCTCGAGGCGGCGACCAAGCTGTCCGATCGTTATATCACCGGGCGCTTCTTACCCGACAAGGCGATCGACGTGATGGACGAGGCGGGGGCGCGCGCCCGCATTTCGGCCCTGAGCCGTCCGCCGGATGTCGAGGACATGACGAAACAGATCGAGGAGGTCTGCGCCCAGAAGGAGCAGGCGATCGCCGCCCAGCACTTCGAGGAGGCTGCCAAGTTCCGTGATCAGGAAAAGCAACTGCGCGTGAAGCAGGAGCAGATCACCGAGCAATGGAAAAAGGCTCGCGAGGAAAAGCGGGTTGCGATCGACGAGGACCTGATGTTGCAGGTCGTCGCCGACTGGACTGGAATCCCGCTTTCCCGGATGGAAAAGAAGGAAAGTGAGAAGCTCCTCGGGTTGGAGGACGAGATCAAGAAGTCCGTTGTCGGTCAGGAGACGGCCGCCATCGCCATCGCCCGGGCCCTGCGCCGATCCCGCGCGGACCTGAAGGATCCCCGACGGCCCATTGGTTCCTTCATGTTTGTCGGCCCCACAGGCGTCGGCAAGACCGAGACCGCCAAACAATTGGCGGCGCAGATGTTCGGCAACCAGGACGCGCTCATTCAGATCGATATGAGCGAGTATATGGAGAAGTTCGCCGTCTCGCGCATGATCGGCTCGCCTCCGGGTTACGTGGGTTACGACGAGGGTGGTCAGCTGACGGAGTCGGTCCGTCGCCGTCCCTATTCCGTCATTCTCTTCGACGAGATTGAAAAGGCCCACCCCGATGTGCTCCAGCTCCTCCTGCAGATTCTCGAAGACGGTCGATTGACGGACTCGTTGGGTCGCACGGTCGATTTCCGAAATACGATCATCATCATGACCTCCAACGTCGGTTCGGCGCTGCTCCAGCGCCAGACCACAATGGGTTTTTCAGCCGCGACCGGCAGTTTCTCTGACCACGAGCGCATGCGCGAAAAGGTGCTGGAGGAGGCCAAGAGGATCTTCAAACCCGAGTTCCTCAACCGCATCTCCGATATCATCTTCTTCCGCCCCCTCGACAAGGATGACCTCTCCAAGATCATCGAGATTGAGCTCGTCAAGTTCTCCTCGAGGCTGACCGAGCGGAAGATCACCCTCGAGTTTACCCAGGAGGCCAAGGCTCTGCTGATCGAAAAGGGATACGACGAGAAGTACGGTGCGCGTCCGTTGCGTCGGGCGATCGAGCACTACTTGGAGGATCCTCTGGCCGAGTCGCTGCTGCGGGGCGATATCAAGGAAGGCGAGGCGGTGCTCGTCGTCCGCAATGGGGAAAAAATCGAGTTCAAGCAGAAGGAACCGGCCAAGCCCGCCGCTGACACCGGTGTGACGACCTGAGGTGCCTTCCGTCTGACTTCAAGGCCGCCGGTTTCGGCGGCCTTTTTCGTGGGCGGCACCGTCGAGTCGCTCCCGGATTCAGGGTGCGGCGGATCGTCGACGCAGGATGATGATTCCGCCTGCGGCGAGCACCAGAATCGAATAGAAGGTCCCGCGGCTCATGCCCAAGATCAGCGCGGCGTCGGGCTCGCGAAACAGTTCGCAGAGGATGCGGGCGATCGCGTAGCCGAAGAGGCATTCGCCGGCGATCCGCCCCGGGCTGCGGACAATGACGTCGGTTCGCCAAAACCGCCACTGCAGGTAGATCAGCAGGACAAGCCCCTCAAGCAGGGCCTCATAGAGCTGAGATGGGTGCCTTGGCGCGATCATCGGCAGGGGCAGGCCGGTGGTGTCGCTGTTCGGAAAGATCACCGCCCAGGGCACGGTCGTGACGCGGCCCCAGAGCTCGCCGTTGATGAAATTGGCGATGCGCCCCAGCATCAGGCCCAGCGGGGTGGCGGTGGCGACGAGATCGCTCAGGTGCGCCAGCGGGAGCTTCTGTCTCCAGGAAAACCAGAGGAGGGCGAAGAGCACTCCGAGCAAACCGCCGTGAAAGGACATCCCCCCCTCCCAGACGCGCGCGAGGACCAGGGGGTTGGCGAGCACGGACTCAAAATGATAGAAGATGAAGTAACCCAGCCGGCCCCCGAGGAGCACGCCGATGACGAGGGTGACCATGAAATCGCCCACGAGACTCTCGGGCAGACGCGAGCGTCCGGCGCGGGCGTAGCGTACCAGCAGCCAAGCGGCCCCGAGAAAGCCCAGCACGTAAGCCAGTCCGTAGTAACGCACGCCTATGGTATCCGAAAATCGGATGAGGAATGGGCTCCAGTCGTGGATCCAGTAGGGCGTGGACATGCGGGAAGTGCTCGGGTCAGGGTTTGGGCGTGGGAGCCGGCGAAGGGGCGGGCGGCGGGGTGGAGCCCGAGGCGGAAATCGGAGTGAAGGGTGTGACCGAGCCCTCCCCGGATCGGCGGTTTCGGGGCTGGCCCTGCCGCTGGAGCTTGGCCCGGGCGAGTTCCCGCATGTCGACCGCGATGTCGTCCTTCTCGAAGATTTCCCGGCCGAGGAGCTGCTCCATCACGTCCTCCATCGTGACCACTCCCGAGGTGGACCCGAACTCGTCGACCACGACCAGCAGTTGCTGGTGGGTCTTGAGGAAGACCTGGAGGGCGTTTGCGGCCGTGACGGTTTCCGGAATGAAGTGCACCTCCTGCATCAGGCTCTCCATGGTGGCCAGATCCTGATCGTTCGCCTTGGCCTTGAGCAGATCGCGCCGCCTGACGAGTCCGACGACGTCGTCGAGGTTGCGCCCGAAAACCGGCATGCGTCCGAAAGGGACGTTGGGGTATTCGCGGAAAACCTCGTTGACGGTGGATACCTTGCGCAGCGCGGTCACGACCGTGCGCGGGGTCATGATCTCGCTGACGCGGACGTTGTCGAGGGCGAGGGCGTTGGTGATGATGCTTGATTCGCTGCGCGTGAGGGTGCCGCGTTGGGCTCCGCGTTCGGCCAGGAGGATGATCTCCTCATCGGAATCATTCGATTCCTGAGGGGGGCCGATGAAGAGACGGACGATGCGGTTGCTGACATAGGTCACCGGGCGCAGGGCGCGGCTGGCGAACCAGATCGGATAGACGAAGAGCGGCTGAATGCTGCGACGGTAGCTGACGCCGATGCTTTTGGGGAGCACTTCGGCAAAGATCAGGATGACGATCGTGAGAGCCGCCGAAATCACGCCGAGTGCGGCGTCGCCGAGCAGGCGCGTTGCAAGTCCCCCGATGATGACGGAGCCGAGGGTGTTGGCCACCGTGTTCAGGGTCAAAATGGTGGAGATGGTTTCCTCGAGGGCCAGTTTCAGGCCTTCGAGTTTTTCTCCGCGGCTGGGCCGGCTTTTTTTGAGCGCCTCGATTTCAGCGACCGTGGTGCTCAAAATCATGGCCTCGGAAATCGAGCAAAGAAAGGAGATGCCCACGGTCAGAGCGATCGCGGTCAGCAGCAAAGTCATAGGAGGGAGTTTAGCGGTGCGTTGGCGGAAGCGACAAAAAACCCCCGGTGGAGGGTTGGGCGAGGTTGCCGATCACGATTTTTGGTTCACGCAAAGAGCCTTGCGCGAAACGGCCGGGTGGGCCGTGATCACCACCATGCCAGTTCTCAAGCGAACCCCGCTTTACGGATTCCACGTCGCGCACGGAGGTCGCATGGTCGATTTCGCTGGCTGGGAAATGCCGGTGCAGTACCGCAGTATTTTGGAGGAGCACAAGGCGGTCAGGCGGGCGGCGGGGCTGTTTGACGTCTCCCACATGGGAGAGGTTGAGGTGCGTGGAAGGGATGCCGCCGCGTTTCTCAACTTCCTGGTGACAAACGACGTGTTGAAGTTGTTTCCTGGCCGAGGACTTTACTCGCCGATGTGTTATCCGGAAGGCGGAGTGGTGGATGATCTGCTGATTTACCAGCGAGCACCTGAAGCGTACTTTCTTTGCATCAATGCCGGCAACCGTGACAAGGACCTTGAGTGGATGCGGCAGCAGGCGGGAGGTTTTGAGGTCGTGATCGTGGACCGTTCTGACGATTATGCCTTGCTGGCGCTGCAAGGCCCACGTTCGGCCTCAATTTTGCAACCCTTGACGGGTGCGAAACTGGATTTGTTGAAATACTACCATTTCGGCGAAGGAACGGTCGCGGGAATGAATTGTCTGATCAGTCGCACGGGATACACGGGCGAAGACGGCTTCGAGCTTTATCACGCCGCCGGCGATTCGGTCGCCTTGGCCGAGGCGCTGGTCGCAGCGGGAGCGGCGCACGGGCTTGAACTCGCGGGGTTGGGGGCCCGGGATTCGCTGCGTCTCGAGGCGGGATACCCTCTTTACGGGCATGAGCTTTCGTCGGACATCTCCCCGCTGACCGCAGGCATTGGCTGGACGGTCAAGTTCAACAAGGGCGCAGACTTTTTGGGTCGATCCGCCTTGGAAGTCGAAAAACGCGATGGGGCCCCATCGGCGGTCGTCTACTTCAAGACCGGTGACCGGAGAATCGTGCGAGCGGACACGCCTGTACTTGGATCCGAAGGTGCAACGGTCGGACGTGTGCTTTCTGGCACACTGTCGCCGATCCTGAACGAAGCGATTGGATCAGCGTTGATCGTCCGTGCCGCGGTCGCGGAGCCGCTTTCGGCCGACATTCGTGGAACGGCTGTCCGATTGCTGCCGACCAAGCCCCCTTTTGTAGAGCTGAAGCGGTCTTGATCTCCATTCCCCAAAGCCTTTTCTCCATGAGCCAGATTCCCGACCAGTTGAGATACGCAAAATCCCATGAGTGGGTCAAAATTGAGGAGGATGGTACCGTGACGGTCGGGATTTCCGACTACGCACAGAACTCCCTGGGTGACATCACTTACGTGCAGCTTCCCAAGGTCGGCGCAGCGCTGGCGGCGGGCGCGGTTTTTGGGGTCGTGGAGAGTGTCAAGGCGGCCTCGGATCTCTATGCGCCGGTGGCAGGCACGGTGGTTGCAGTGAATTCTCGACTCGATCAGGCACCGGAGACGATCAATCAGGATCCCTACGAAGGGGGTTGGATGCTCCGGCTGAAACCGGAGCATGTCGCGTCGGCGCAGGTCCTTTTGGATGCGGCTGGCTACACCGCCCTGACGGCGTGATGGCGTTGGGATCCGCCTGAAGGCGGGACTAAAAAGTCGGACGCGGGTTGCATTCACGCTTTTCCCGGAGGCCTGTGGACCTTATGGTTATAAGGCTCATGGTCCCTCAGCCTTTTCCGTTCGTTGCCCTTTTTGCGTCGCTTGCCATCGCTTTACTGGTGGGCTGTGGCAAAAAAGGGACTGCGAATGCGCCGCGCTCCGCGGGTGGCCGCAATCAAGTGCAGCCGGTCGAGGTCACTTCGGTTGTTCGTCGGGATATGGCTGAGACGCTCACGGTGGTTGGCTCAGTGGCACCGAATGAATCAGCGGAAATGCGGGCCGAAGTGTCCGGACTGGTGCGGGGGATTTTCTTCGAGGAGGGTCAGGCGGTGAAGAAGGGTGATGTCCTGGTGAAGATCGATGATGCTGAGATTCGTGCCCAGTTGGCGCAGGCGGAGGCGCGTTTTCAACTGACCACGCTCAGCTTGGAGCGCGCGGAGAACCTGCGCAAAACCCAGTCGACGACCCAGGCGGAATATGATCGGGCACGAACCGAATTTGCTTCGGCCAAGGCGGATCTGGCGGTCTTGAATCTGCGGATGGAGAAGACCGAGATCAAAGCCCCCTTCGACGGCATCATCGGAGCTCGATCGCTCTCACCAGGCGACTACGTGAACAGCCAAACACCGATCACCACGATCGATGATCTTTCCCGGTTGAAGATCGAGTTCCAGATGCCTGAGAGGTTCCTCTTCAAAGTGCATCCCGGTACCCGAATCACCGTGGCTTCGCGTTCGAACGAGTCCCGGCAGCTGGTGCAGGGTGAGGTCTACTTTGTCGGCTCCGTGATCGATCGGGCCACACGTTCCAGTGCCATCAAGGGGCTCTTGGAGAGCCCTCCGCCGAGCCTCAAGCCGGGTATGTTTGCGAACATCGAGGTCGTGCTCGATGTCCGGACGAACGTATTGACGGTTCCCGAGGGCGCAGTGCTGACCACAACCAACGGCACCACGCTGATTGTCGTGAAAGGGAGTGAGGGTGACAAGTCGGCGGAGTTCGTGCCGGTGCGTCTGGGCTTGCGGTCCAAGGGCTTGGTCGAGGTCGTTCCGATCAAGGGAGCACTCGATGAAAAGTCCCAGATCGTCGCGTCCGGGGTGGGCGGCCTCATCCTCTTCCCCGGAGCCAAGCTGGAACCGCGTCCCCTCAAGGCTGAATTCCGCGTCGCTGAGTAGGCCCGTATGCCCTGCGTTTCTCCGTCGCTCCTCCAGATCGCCCGAACCGCCTCATGATTCTTTCCGATCTCTCCATCAAGCGGCCGGTAATTTGTCTGGTTGCCTCCATCTTGATTCTCCTTGTGGGTACATTGGCGTTCCAGAAACTGCCCGTGCGTGAGTATCCGGTGACGGACGCGCCGGTGATTTCGATTGAGACGAGTTATCCGGGAGCGTCCGCCGAGGTCGTGGAATCGAAAATCACCGAGCCACTCGAAAAGGACTTGTCCGCCATCGATGGTATCCGGGTGATGCGATCCTCCTCTGGAGAGGGCTACTCCCGGATCAGTCTCGAATTCAATCTCGATCGCAATCTGGACGAGGCGGCGAACGACGTGCGGGACCGGGTCGGTCGGGCGCGCAACAACCTTCCCCAAGAGGCGCGTGAGTCCCAAGTGTCCAAGGTTGACGCCGATTCCAGTCCGATCATGTCCATGTCGTTTACTTCGGAAAAGTATTCCCGACTGGAGCTCTATGATTTTGCCGACCGTTTTGCAGTGCAGCGAATTCAGACCATTCCGGGTGTGGGGTCGGTCAATATCCGCGGGCCCCGTTACACCATGCGTCTGTGGGTCGATTCGGACCGGTTGGCGGCGTATGAACTGACGGTGGCGGACATTGAGAACGCGCTTCGCCAGCAGAATGTCGAGGTGCCGGGCGGACGGATCGAATCTGTCGCCCGTGAATTCACCGTCCGAGTGCAGGGCAATATGGCGGAGGTGGTGGATTTCGAGAACTTGATCCTCGCGGTGCGCGGCGGCTATCAGGTCAAATTCTCCGACGTGGGCCGGGTTGAGCTCGGCGCAGGCATCAATGATTCCCGCAGTGAATCGTTCTTCAAGGGGGTGCCTTCGGTCGGGGTGCAGGCCATTCGGCAGTCCCAGGCGAATCTGCTCGATGTGGCCAACGCGATCAAAGCCCTCGTGCCGGCGATCCAGCGTGAATTGCCCGAGGGGGTGAACCTGACGATCAGTTACGACACCAGCGTCTTCGTGGACCGGTCCGTCAAGGAGGTGTACAAGACCCTGGTCGAGGCGACCGTGCTGGTGATTCTCGTGCTCTTCCTCTTCCTGCGGGATTGGCGGGCGACGCTGATTCCGCTGCTCGCCATCCCGGTCTCCATCGTGGGTGCTTTTGCTGTGATGAGCTGGTTGGGATTCACCCTCAACGTGCTGACTTTGCTGGCGCTGGTCCTGGCGGTCGGACTCGTCGTGGATGACGCGATCGTGATGTTGGAGAATATTTACCGACGGATCGAGGACGGGGAGTCCCCGATCCATGCGGCGGTTCACGGGGCGCGACAGGTGGCGTTCGCCGTCATTGCCACGACCCTCACGCTGGCGGCTGTATTTGTGCCGGTCGCGTTTCAGTCGGGACAGACCGGGCGACTCTTTTATGAGTTTGGGTTCACCCTGGCGATTGCGGTGCTGGTGTCGGCGTTTGTCGCCCTCACGCTCACGCCGATGCTCTGCTCGCGCATGCTCACGTCCAAGCGTCGCGAAGATGGCACATCGGCTCATGGATGGAGCTACCGGGTGACAGAGCCCTTTTTTGTCGCGATGAATCGCGCCTATGCGGCGATGCTCCGCGGATCGTTGAACGCCAAGACGATCGTGCTTGGCTGCGCGCTGGTGTTTTCGTGCATCGGTCCCTGGCTTTACCTGAAACTCCAGCGAGAACTCATTCCGTTGGAGGATCGGGGAATCTTCATCGCCCAGTTCATTCCGCCGGTGGGCTCCACGCCTCTCTATTCGATGACGTATTCGAAGGAGATGGAGAACATGATCCTCGCGATCCCGGAGATCGACCGGACATTCCACCGCGCCGGTGAGGGGCGCGCTTTCATCTACGCCACGCTGAAGCCTTGGGAGGAGCGCACCCGTAAAACCCAGGATATCATCAATGAGCTTCGTGGGAAGTTCTCGTCCACGATCACGGGCGGACAGGCGTTTCCATCCCCGGTTCGGCCCATCGGCAGCCGGCGCGACACGCCGGGGCTTCAGATGGTTCTCCAGGGCGCTGATTTTGCGACGCTCCAGCGCGTTGGGGCGCAGTTCCTCCAGGAAATGCGCACGAGCGGGATCTTCTTGCAGCCCCGGCTCGACCCGCAGCCGACCAAGCCCCAGCTCGATGTCCGGATCGATCGTGCCAAGGCGGCCGACCTCAAGGTCCCTGTGATCGACATCGCCAATACGATGGAGACATTGCTTGGCGGCAAACGAGTGACCCAGTTCCAGCGTGGAAATCAGCAATATGATGTCGTCGTGCGCGTCGAGGATGAGAAGCGGGTGACACCGGCCGATCTCGGTAAACTCTACGTGCGCTCGCGGGATGGGCAGCTGATCCAGCTTGCCAATCTGGTCACCTACGATGAGACCGTCGTGCCGGAAAGCTATCCGCACCTGAATCGGCTGCGTTCGGTGACGGTTTCAGGTCAACTTTCTCCGGGCAATGCCATGAGCGACGGCATCGCTTTCATGGAGGAAAAGGCCAAGGAATTCCTTCCTGCCGGTTACCGCTTCACGTGGGACGGGGAGACGCGGGATTTCGTCGAGAGCGCCAGCGACACCCACATGCTCTTTGGATTGGCGCTGGTCTTCACCTTCTTGATTTTGGCGGCCCAGTTCGAATCGTGGATCCATCCGATCACCATCTTTACCGCAATCATTCTCGCGATTTCCGGCGGGCTGATCGTGCTCTACTGCACCCGGTTCTGGGGACCGGCAATGACGGACAATCTCTTCGCGCGATTCGGTCTGATCATGCTCATCGGATTGGTGGCGAAGAACGGGATCTTGATCGTCGAGTTCGCGAACGATCTCCAACTGCATGGAAAAAATGCGTGGGATGCGGCCTATGAGGCGGCGACCCTGCGGTTTCGTCCAATCCTCATGACCTCGATCGCGACGGTGCTGGGGGCGGTTCCGATTGCCTTTGCCACCGGAGCGGGCGCCGAAACGAGGAATCCGATGGGGCTCGTGATCGTCGGTGGGTTGACCTTGGCGACGGGAATTTCCCTCTTCGTTGTTCCGATCGCCTACATCCTGATCGATCGTCTGGTGGTGCGGGTGACGGGTCACAGCAGCGCTCACGGCCTCAAGAAGGCTCAGGAAATTGAGCGGGAGACTTCGGACGAGGTGCTCGAGCCCGCCTCGGTCAAGTAGCCTCCTCAGGGGTTTGGCCGGCGTTGAAGGATCGGCGTATTCAGGCGGATATCACTTCAGCACGTTTTTCCGAGGGAAAGATGGTGCTCCGGGTTCGTCTCGCAGAGACTCGGAACCCACGGCGCAGGCAAGCCCCTTTGCGGGGGCTTGCCGTCAAATCCATCCTGCTCAGGCCTTGCCGGAGCGCTCGTACTTGCGACGGTCCGTCGCCACCAGGATGCGCTTGCGCAGACGCAGGCTCTTGGGTGTGACTTCGACGAATTCGTCCGAGGCAATGTACTCGATCGCTCGTTCGAGGGAGAGCTTGGTGGGCGGCGTCAGCTGGACGCCTTTGCCTTCTCCCTGTGAACGGAAATTCGTCAGTTGTTTCGCCCGGACCGCATTCACCTGGATATCCTCGTTGCGCGGGTTTTCGCCGACGATCATGCCCTCGTAAACTTCTTCACCTGGGCCGACAAAGAGCTTGCCGCGTTCCTGGACCATCTCGAGAGCGTAGGCCGTCGTCACACCGGGATCGGTGGCGATGATCGTACCCGTGAGACGGGTGAGCACTTCGCCGGCGTAGGGCGCATACTCCTTGAAGAGATGGCTCATCACGCCGCGACCGCTGGTCGCGTTGACGACGTCGATTTCCAAGCCGATCAGGCCGCGGGTCGTAATGGTGGCCTCGATCATGGTCGAATGAGCCATCTTCTCCATGTTGGTCAGCAGGCCTTTGCGATTGGCCAGATTCTGCATGATCGAACCCACGCACTCATCGGGCACTTCGATCCAGACGGTCTCAAACGGTTCCAGACGCTGACCATTCTCGTGTCTCTCGATCACGGTCGGGCGGGAGACGAGAAGTTCGAATCCCTCGCGGCGCATGGTCTCGACGAGAACGGCGATCTGCATGGCGCCACGAGCCTTGACGTTGAAAACCCCCGCCTTGTCGCTGTCGTCGACGTAGATCGAGACGTTGGTCTTGAGCTCGCGGAACAGACGGTCGCGCAATTGACGGGAGGTCACGAGTTTGCCCTCCCTGCCGACCAGCGGCCCATCGTTGACGCAGAATTGCATCTCGAGGGTCGGAGGGTCGATCTGGGTGAAAGGCAGCGCGTGGCCGGCTTCGTCAGCCGTGAGGGTGTCGCCGATATCAACGTCCTCAAAGCCAGAAAGGCCGACGATGTTACCAGCGACGGCCATCTCACACTCGCGCGTACCCAAGCCGGTGAACTCGAAGACCTTCGTAATCTTGGCGCGGATGCGTTTGCTGTCGGAGTGACGGATGATGAAGACGCTCTCCCCGACCTTGACATTTCCACCGAGAATTTTGCCAACGGCAATGCGGCCCACGTAGTCGCTCCAATCGATGTTGGAAACGAGCATGTGGAAGGGCTCATTGGGCTTGGCGAAGGGAGGTGGCACGTGATCGAGCACCGTTTCGAAGAGCGGCGTCATGTCCTTCTTTTCCTCGCCGAGGTGGTACATCATGTAGCCGTCGCGGCCGGATCCGTAGATCACCGGGGCATCGAATTGTTCTTCGGTTGCATTGAGCTCGAGCAGGAGATCGAGAACTTTGTCGTACATCTTCTTCGGATCGGCGTTTTCGCGATCGATCTTGTTGATCACGAGGACCACCTTCAGACCGTGGCCCAGCGCTTTGCGGAGCACGAAGCGCGTCTGGGCTTGAGGACCATCGTAGGCATCGACGACCAACAAAACGCCGTCGACCATCCGCAACGCGCGCTCGACCTCTCCGCCGAAATCGGCGTGGCCCGGCGTGTCGACGATATTGATCGTCTTGTCTTTCCAGTGGACCGAGGTGTTCTTGGCCTTGATCGTGATGCCCTTTTCTTTCTCGAGGTCCATGGAATCCATGGCGCGTTCCTCGATATGCTGGTTGGCACGATAGACGCCACCCTCCTTGAGAAGTTTGTCGACGAGGGTGGTCTTCCCGTGGTCGACGTGGGCAATGATGGCGATGTTACGGATGTTCTGGTTCATGGCGCTGAGCACAGTGCTGCGTGTTGAAAAACCGAATAACCTGCCGGTGCGCTCCACGCTTGGCAAGACGGAAGCCCGCGGCCGAGTTTTTGGCTGGTGTACTTCCCCCGCCCCTAGGTCCCATTAGTCCCATTAGTCCCATAGGTCCCATTCCATCAACGACTAAAAACCAGCCTGTCCTAGCGTCACAACCAAACCCCCAAAAACAAGAAGGCCCCGGGACCTTGCGGTCCCGGGGCCAAACTTGGGGGTGGGCGTTCGCCACGCGCTCTTCCCCGACGCACACCTTGGGCGCACTCGCTTTCGCGGGCGGTGTGCTTCCCGACGCCACTCCGTGCGGCATCGCACGGCTTTCGGTCTCATGGCGGGACCGTCCTGGCCCTTACGGGCTGGGATTTTCGAGTGAGGTCTCTGCGCCCAGTTCGGTCGTTCCCTGCCGGGAACGGCGCGCCGGACGAGGTGCTGACACGCCTGCAACTTAGTTCTATTCGCGTCGGCACCGTGCTCACGGGGACGGCCCCGGCTTTTGGCCGGGCGTTGGCCCCGTGCTACGGGTCTAGCCTCTTAACTCTCAGGCTGCGTTCGGCTTTGCAGTTGGGTGACGCCGTTTGGCGACGCCGCCCCAATCTAAGGAGGTTTGGCGGGCTTTGCCGGGCCCGTTCGCTCCCCGCATCCCCATTGTCCTTGCGCGCCCCATCCCTAGAGATCGGGCCTTTTGGCAGGTGGTCCTGCCGGACAACGCGTTTGCGTGCTGGTCTGCGCAGTAGCAGCCGTAACCCTCTGGGTAACTGCGTCAGCACACGGTTCGAAACGACCCGTGCGCCTGACTCGGCTTGGACGCGGTTTCTAATTCACGCCTTGCCGCTCAGCTCCTGATTCGTGGCAACTGGCACGGTCACGACACCGTCCAGAGGAGCTGGTGAGATGTGCCTGCCAAGATCGCTTGCGCGGTTGGAGGGGAGGGAAGCACCAGCTGCTTCCTTCCGTTCCCCGGTCGCCCGGGATTATCCCAGTTGTCCTGCGGCGGTTTTTTCAGGTCGCCGTGGTTTCAACTGTTCTTTCAAGGAACGAGTGAAACCATGGACTCAGTACTGGAAAATGGAAGATAAAGAACTGCACAACTTATTCACCAAGAGTACACTTGTGGATAACTGGTGAATAACTTTATTCACCGGTTATTCACCGCTGCGGAGTGGCATCACTTTGACTCTGGCGCGTCATCCAAACGCCTGCTTGCCAGCCGCGTGCCGGCTGCACTTGGTTGCCTGCGTCCATGTCGCCGCGCGAACTGCCCATTTATGAACTTGAGTCGGACATCGTCGCCGCTCTGCGCGCTGACCAAGGGCGGTTGATCGTTCAGGCACCGACGGGCTCGGGCAAGTCCACGCAGCTTCCCCAGATGCTTCTCCGGCACGGACTGCTCGGGGAGCGCGGTGAGGTCGTCGTTCTCCAACCCCGCCGACTGGCGACCCGGATGCTGGCGAAGCGGGTGGCGGAGGAGGTCGGTTCACCGCTCGGTGATGTGGTGGGTTATCAAATACGGCTGGACTCCCGCACCAGCGAGAGGACGCGGATCCGTTTTGTCACCGAAGGGGTGCTGCTCCGGCAGATGTCGTTTGATGCATCGCTCCGCGGCATCTCCGCCCTGGTTTTCGACGAGTTCCATGAGAGGCACCTCTACGGCGACATCTCGCTGGCGCGGGCGCTCCAGATTCAACGGACCCGCCGTCCGGATCTGAGGATCGTGGTCATGTCCGCCACACTCGATGCGGGTGCGTTGCGGACTTACCTCGCCCCCTGTGTCGTGTTGCTTTCGCAGGGGCGGAGCCATCCGGTTGGCATCGAGTACCTGCCGCGCAGCGTCGACTTCGAACGCGAGCCGGTGTGGGAGGTCGCAGCGGCCGAGTGCGAGCGGGTGATCGAGCGCACCTCCGGGGACGTTCTCGTGTTCATGCCCGGCTCCTATGAAATCAACCGCACGGTCCAAGCGATCCAAGGAGCCCGGGGAACGCGCGGCTGTGTGGTCTTCCCTCTCCACGGTGAATTGCCACCGGAGGCCCAGGACCGGGCGGTGTCCCGTTATGATGCACGCAAGATCATTGTGTCCACCAACGTTGCCGAGACCTCGCTGACCATCGACGGAGTCACGGCGGTGATCGACAGCGGCCTGGCGCGCATGGCCCGCTTCGACCCACACCGCGGGATCAATACCTTGCTGGTGGAAAAGATTTCGGCCGCCAGTGCGGATCAGCGCGCCGGTCGCGCCGGTCGGACCGCGCCTGGGATTTGCGTGCGGCTGTGGACCGAACGGGAGCAGGCGCACCGGCCGGCCCAGGAGTTGCCGGAGGTGAAGCGTCTCGATCTTTCGGAGGTGGTCCTGACCCTCAAGGCCAGCGGAGTGGACGACATCGGCGGATTTCCCTGGCTGGAAGCTCCGGAGGCCAAGGCACTGGCTCGCGCGGAGACGCTGCTGGCCGACCTCGGAGCATTGCGGACCGCTGCGCCGGGCGAACCGTCGCGAATCACCGAGACCGGACGAACCATGCTGCGGTTCCCGGTGCACCCGCGCTACGCCCGGATGCTCCTGGAGGCGGATGCCCGCGGTTGCGTCCGTTCGGTCGCGTTGATGGCGGCGCTGACCCAAGGGCGGAACTTCCTGCTGCGCGGTGTGACTCGCGAGGTCGAGGATGCAAGGGAAGAGGTGCTGGGCGAAGAGACTGAAAGTGACTTCTTCCTCATGATGCGTGCCTGGCACCACGCCGAACGCTCCCAGTTCAACCTCGACGCCTGCCGGCGCCTGGGAATCCATGCCCAGGGTGCCCGCCAAGTCGGTCCACTCTTCGAGCAATTCCTTGAGATCGCCGCCAAGGAAGGACTCGACGTGACCGAACATCGACTGGACGGCACGCAGGTGCGCAAGTGTGTGCTGGCCGGATTTTCCGACCAGTTGGCCAAACGGCTCGACGCCGGCACCCTGCGATGCGAGCTCGTGCATGCCCGCCGGGGATTGCTGGCCCGCGAGAGCGCGATTCAGCGAACGCCCCTGCTGGTGGCCGCCGAGATCAGCGAGGTCGAGGGGCGGGGAGGCGAGGTCAACGTGCTGCTCTCGATGGCCACCGCGATTGAGGAGGCTTGGCTGAAGGAGCTCTTTCCCGACGACTACCGGGAGTCGCGCGGGGTGGTCTATGACGAGCAAGCCAAACGTGTCGTATCCCGCCGTGAGCGCCGTTTCCGGGACCTCGTGCTCGAAACCAAGTCGAGCTCGGACGAGGCACCCCTGAACGAAGCGGCGGCGCTGCTCACCCGCGAGGTGCTTTCGGGTCGCTTGAAAATCGACGCCTGGGACGAATCGGTCGAGCAATGGATTGTGCGGGTCAACCGGATGGCCGAATGGTTTCCGGAACTGGAGGTCAATCCGCTGACCGAGTCCGATCGCGCGACCTTGATCGAACAGATTTGTTACGGGGAGCTGGGCGCACGGGCAGTCAAGGAGAAGGAGGTCATGCCGTTCCTGCGCGATTGGCTGACGGCCGAGCAACTGGCCGTGCTGGATGACTATCTGCCGGAACGCATCACCATGGCCAATGGTCGGCGCTCGCGGATCGCCTATTCGATCGATGGCCCGCCCGTGCTGAGCGCCCGGATTCAGGAACTCTATGGAGTCGAGGGCAGGTTCACCCTCGGCCACGGACGCGTGCCAGTGAAAATCGAGGTTCTCGCGCCCAATCAGCGTCCTTTGCAGGTGACGGACGATCTGACCCGCTTTTGGAGTGAGATGTATCCGAAGGTCAAGGCGGAGCTTTCACGGCGCTATCCTCGCCACGAGTGGCGATAACTGCCGCCGCTGCGCAGTGTGGATTGAGGAAGCCCACTGCCCAAGGTCTTTCCTCGCGGTTCCCCCTGGTTCATTCCGGCACTGGCTCAGATCGCATTCGTCCTCCCCGCCCAGTCCGCCCCACCCAGACTCAACCCCGCGGGCAGACTCTCGCCCACGAGTGATGCCTGCTCGGCCACGACGACCGGCATCAGCTCGTGCAGAGGGTTACGCCGGGTGTCGGGCACGCCCCATCTCCTCAGCAGCGCGTCGATTCCGTTGCGGCATCCCGAACCAACATCCAGCGGCCGGAGCCCTGTGCGCCGCGCCGCCCGCAGCCAGGCATGGGTCGCGTCCGGACGCGCTGACTCCGGGACCACGGCCTCTTTGAGTTGGTCCCAAATCCGGGTGACCACGTCGGGTGACACCACCTGATCCGTGCCGGCGTGAAAGAGGACCCGCGAAAGCAGTCGCCCCAGGCTTTTCCAGAGCGCGCCATCCTGCGGTTGGGCGAGCACGGATCCCGCGATCCTGGATGCCAGATCGCCGCGGAGCCCCACCGGCAAATTCTCCAGCGCGCCGGCCAGGAGGGCGATTTCCGCCGTCGGGGCCGACCCGCCTGCCCAATCGGCCGCCGCCTGTTCCCAGATTGCAGCCGCCTGCTCCGGGCGCAGTCCGGCGGCGAGACGTCGCGCGCAGATCCAACGTTGAACTTTGACCGCGGGGCGGATCTTGGGAGAGACGTCCGCGAGCACCGGCCAGATTGACTCCAATCGATCGGGATCCCGCGGCGATCCGCGGCCAGGTCGTAACAGAAATCCGGTGACTTGATACCAGGCTTCCTCGTGTTCGGTCGTCTGCGGACGCCGGGTCGTGGCTTCGCTCCACACATCGAAGAGCGCTCTCACGAGGCTGGCATTCCACGAAGGACGCGGAGCCCCGAGGATCCTTTCGCCTGCGGTGAAGACGGCATTCGCCGTCAGACGATCCTTGCCCACCGTACCCTGCTTGAAACGCTTGACCATCGCCGCGGCCGCGGCTGGCACCAACGGCAGCGTGGGCGCGGGGAGTGACGGCTCGGCCGGTGCAGGAGTGCCGGCGGAGGAGGGCGAAGGTTTCGGAAGGGCCACCGCGGGAGGGTGGTTTCGCAGCGCAAATTCCAGCGGCCACGGAGTCTTCCACGCAAGTTCGGGTTCCGCACAGAGCAGCTCGACGCGCAGCAGTCCGGTCGCCCGCAACGTGGTTCTCAGACGCACGGCCACGCGCGGATCCTTCGGTATCCGTTCGCCCTTGGGTGGCGCGAGCCGTGTTTCGATCGACGGTAGTTCGGCGAAGCCATCGTCACCCTCGGTGGAGACGATCGCGCCGGCGACATCGCCAGGGCGCCGCGAGTGCCAGAAAAGCGGAAACGCGGCCGGCTGGCCGATGAGTGCCCGCAGTCCGGGGTTTTCCGCGATCGTCGGCTGTTCCGGCCCGGTTCCCAACGGGAGCACACAGAGCAGGTTCGTGTCGCCCACGCCGACATAGTACGCATGCGCGGCGCCGGCTTCGATCCGCGCCGAATCTCCCCGTGCTCGGAGATGGAGAAAGCAGGCGGCACCGCGCGCAACCGCGAGGTCCGGTTCAGTGTTCTCCAGCAGTTCCGGGGACCTGCCTCCCTGCCAATCGGTCAGGTTCTGCAGCAACCGTTCGCGCACCCTCCGGGCTTTGGTCAGACCACCATTGCAGAGGAGGTAATCGATCTTCGGGCGGTCGCGGAGAAACTCCGCGAGATGACGCGTGATCGCGGGATCGCGCGCGTAGGGCAGGCCCATCTCCCGCAGACCGCCGCCGGCGCGGAGCGCGCGCTCCGCCGCCCCGACGCGAGGAAAAAAGCCCTCGATCAGGAGCCTCCCGATCTCCCTGCTTCCGATCTCGGTTCTCAGGGTGCCGGTCAATAATGACGCACCCGGACGGGCGACCGCGATTGGCCAACTCCGTTCGTTCGATGGACCGACCTCGCCCTCGGCTCCGTTGAGTGCCTCCTCTTTGATCTCCCGGCACCGCGCCAGCAACTGAGCGAAGGCCGTGGGTGGCAGTTCGGTGCCTCGTCCGAGTTGCGTCTCGACGTGGTGGGCCAAGGTCAGGTCGAGATTGTCGCCCCCGAGCAGCAAGTGCTCGCTGACGGCCAAGCGTCGCAGGAGCGGCAGGTCGTTTCCGGGGCGTTGCTCAACTGAAAAGAGACTGAAGTCGGTGGTGCCGCCGCCGAGATCGACCACGAGAACGTGGGCCGGTTTCCCCACGATCAATCCTGGAAGTGGCCGCGGGGCTTCGTTTTCTCCCGTCGCCGCTTGAGCCTCCAGCCAAGCATAGAAAGCGGCCTGGGGTTCCTCGAGCAGCAGCGTGTCGGCGGGAAATCCGGCGAGCTGCGCCGCCTCCAGCGTCAACTGCTGGGCGACCGGGTCGAAGGAGGCGGGAACAGTGACCGCGACTTCCTGTTCGGCCAAAGGCGCGGCTGGATGGGCGACGTTCCAGGTGGCGGCGAGCGTGCGCAAGAGCGCCGCCTGTGCCTCAACCGGGCTGAGCAATTCGGAAGGCGCAAGGTCCGGGGAGCCGATTGGCAGAAATTTTGCGTGCCGGTCCACCGCGTGATGACCCAGCCATGATTTGGCCGAGCGAACGACCCGCCCGGGTACCTCCGCCGCCCTGGTCCGAGCCCAGCGCCCGGCAATCCAGGCATCCCGGCCTGATTCTCCCGGCGGCAGATAAAGGCAGGACGGAAGGGTGGATGCGATGCCCTGCGAGTGCGCGGTCTCCGCCTGCGGGATCGACAGCACGACCGATCCGTCCGCGACTCCGCCTTCCGCAACGGACGCGATCGCGCAGTTTGTTGTGCCCAGGTCAATACCGATGCGAAAACGGGGCATGAAGGCGGCGCGGCAGTCGGGTCGGGGTTCGGGCTGACCTACTTCATCCGCACATTCAGTTCCAGTTTCCAGCGTTGCCGCGATTCGGCGTGCACGAGGTAGAGCTCGAGGTTGCCGAGCTCGGTCACCACCGCTTCCAGCTGCACCGGGACCTCCTCGCCGGGAGCGTGACCTTCGGGCGGAGGCAGGTTGACCTCCAGCCGGGCGCTCTCCTCCAACTCGCTGGCATCGGGCAGGAGTGCTCCCGGCTGGTCGCCAGCGCGGGCCTCGGAATGGAAGAAGCGGAACTCGGCGGTCTCCCCCGTATAGAGCAAAAATTCCTGACCGGCGATCGCGTGGCGCGTGCCTTCCTCCATACCCTGAGGAGCAACGCAGAGGGCTTTGGTCGCGGCGCGCCGGCCGGGCACGGCCAAGGTCGAGGACTCCATGCCGATGTAGTAGGACCGGGCGGTGCCGGCCTTGATTCGGACCCCGCGGCCCGTGGAGCGCAGGCGGGCATAGGCTGCTGCTCCGAGGGCGACCGCGTGGTCCGGCCGGGCACCGGAAAGCTCGCGCACGGGTGCGCGAGACCACGAGCCGAGAATTTCGCGCACGCGCTCCCGCAGCACGGCGGAGTTGAAGGCTCCGCCGTTGAAGAGCACCGCGTCGGGTACGAGCAGGGCGGCGCGCTCGAGCCGGGTCCGTCCGCCGACCGCGGCGAGCAGGGCGGGTGATGACTCGACGTTGGTGCGGGCGCGTGTGAGGAAACGGGCGAGATGCTTGGAGAGTGCCGCGTCGGTCGCGTAGGGCAGACCCGCTTCGCGCAAACCACCCGCCCGGCGGATGACCGGAAGATCCGTTGGACCGGTCTTGGGCAGAAAACCGTCCACCACCACGCGCATCACCTGTTCCCGCGTAAGTGTGGCGCGCAGGGTCGTGGCGACCAGCCGCCGGCCCCGGGAGGGAATGGAGAGCGGCACCTCCGCCAGCGTGGGATCGCTGAGCATGGCCTCCTTGCCCGCTCGCGAGGCGTGCACCAGCGCGAGGAATTGATTGTCATCCAGCGGGGTCCCGGCGGTGGCGAGGTCGTCGGACACGGCGTGCGCGAGGGCGAGGTCCATGTTGTCGCCCCCGAGCAGCAAATGCTCGCCCACGGCGATCCGCTCGAGCGCGAGGTCCCCGCCCTTTTCGGATACGGCGATGAGACTGAAATCAGCGGTCCCTCCACCGACATCGCAGACCAGCAGGACATCGCCCGCGCGGACCTGGTTGCGCCAGCCGGTGCCCTGACCCTCCAGCCAGGCGTAGAACGCGGCCTGGGGCTCCTCAAGGAGCGTGATTTCTCCGAAACCCGCCTGGACCGCCGCTTCAAGGGTGAGCGCGCGGGCGGCCTCGTCGAAGGAAGCCGGCACGGTCACGACGGTGTGACCGCCCGAGAGGACCTGGTCGGGATGCCGCTGCTGTTGGCTCGCGAGCAGATGGGCGAGCAACTGGCGGGAAACTTCAAGCGGCGACCATTTCTGGCTGACCACCGTGCTGCCCCAAGGGAGAATCGGGCCGCGTCGATCCGCCTGGGTGTGACAGAGCCAGCTCTTGGCGGAGGTGATCAAACGATCTGGCTGGAGAGCGCCGCGCTCACGGGCGAACCGTCCGAGTAGCCAAGGGGCGGGGGGGGCGTTGGCGGCAGGAGCCCACGGAAGCGAGGCGATCGCTTCGCCGGCTTCCCCCTCGGCCGGCAGGAAGACCGCCGAGGGCAGCAGATCGGATTCACCGACGCTGTGCGGCGTGAGCACCTGCGTGATGGGTTCGAGGACCGGCGGCCCCTCCGCGGCGGCGGTGGCCATTGCGCAATTGCTCGTTCCCAGATCGATTCCGAGGAAGGTGTTCATGGAGGCAGGTGCCGATGGAAGGGATCAGCCGATCTGGACCTCGGCGGGTGCAAGGACCGGCCAGGGCCGTGCAGGCGAGATGCCAGTGACGCGGGGGAGCTTGACGATGCGCACTTGCCAACCTGGGTGGAGCAAGGTGCCTGAGTACGGAGGCTGCGCCGGCACGGACCCGAGCAGACGGTGGGCGGCGGCATCGTAGCCGGGGGCAAGGACCACTTTCGTGCCTTCGGCTTCTGTTCGGACCGGCTCAATGTCGAACGCGTCGGCCAGGACCTGCCGGCAACCGGCGTGGACCACGCGGGCGGCGGCACCGACCTGCGCATCGGAGGCCCCGGTGATGTCTTCGCGGACGAAGTCAACCAGCCGGCCCTTGTCCTGAAGGAGGGCCAGCAGGGCGACGACCTCCGCTTCGGCGCGTGGTCCCACCGGCGCGGGTGCCGGTGCAGGAACGGGGACAGAGGGGATGGTTGCCGCAGGACGTGGAGCCGGCGTGGCGGCGCCCTTTGCCGCCGTCATCACGATGGCGATGCCGAGGACGGCGGAAAGCAGATGAACCGGGATGCTCAGCCCGGCCTGTGGGACAAAGGCCATGGCGGCGTTGGCGACCGCGAGCGTGGCACCCAATCCGTAAAGTAGAGTCTTCATGATCGGCCTGAACGATTCGATCAACCCGAGGGAAGGCAACGACGGAGGCTTGGAATTCCGGCCGACGACAACCGGTGCTTGAGCAAACGCTGAAAAATCAGCTCTTTAGGTTCGTGCCGATAGGCCTGGTTGCCAACGCTTTGTTCGCATCACGCCGGGAGCATCGACGCCCCGGGGTACCGACTCCGGGTCGTTGAAGCGCGCTACTTGACGGAACTGGCGGTGCCTTGGGCGACGCTTCGGGCCGCGCTTCCGACTCCGTAAAGCAGGAGGAGCGCTCCGATCGGGACGAGCGCCACGCCGAGGCTGGGGTCACCGTCATGCACGATGATTCCACCGAGGAAGAACCCCGCCGGCAGGATCGCCGAACCCCAGATCAGAGCGGATGACGCGCGGGGGCTGATCACGACTTCCTTGACGGTGCGAAGAGTCAGGCCTGCAGCGATGTTGACCAAGGCGAGCAGCGTGCCGTGCGCATGGGCCAGGGTGAACATCAGCCGCCGCGTCTGGTTGCTGACGTCGAGGTACCAGCCAAGTTTGAAGCCGTGCAGGGTTTCAAGAACCACGCCGAGGGCGAGGAACACAAAAAGGGTCCACCAGCCGTAGCGAAGATGTCGATGGGAGAGGTTCACGTGAAAAAGGGAGGAGCAGGAGGCAGAGAGGCGTTCACTCGGTCAGCAGCATCCGTCGCTGGTCGCGTTGATCCAGCATCCGGTCAAAGATGTCCTGCCGGAACATGCCGTCCCCACGGAGCAGGGTTTGGGGGCGGTAGGAGACCTTGGCGGAACGCACCTCAAACCACCACTTGCGATACCCCAGATCGACGGCCTCCTTTTGGCGGGCGTCGTTCACCGTGTAGTCGAAGGCGTGACCGCTGAAGCCGGGCAAGGTCTGCAATGACTTCCAGGCGGCAAAGCGCACGGCCGCGTACGGGTCGTTCAACGAAAAAATCAGGTAGGGATAAAACCACTCCAGGCCGGAGGCCTTCTGGGCGGGTGCCCAACCCATGCTCCACGCGATCAGGCTGCGTAGTCCGGCGTCTCCTCGGAGCAACCCTTGCGCACCGGCTGAATAGAGGCGGTCGTCGGCGGACAGCTGGGGCGGCTTCTGCCCATACCACTCGGCGAGTTTGTCGGCGGTCCAGGCGAGGGGTTGATCCAGGTGGCAAAGCGTGCAGGCGTTCGGTCGGCCGAACTCGGTCGTCTCCCGGGCGGTGGGCGATGAAATCTCGTGGCTGCGCAGAGCCCGCAACAACCCGTAAGTGGTGTGAGGCATGTGGCAATTGTAACAATGGCTGCCCGACGAGCCCGCCGCGTGATGCGTGTGGGCGGTGAGGTTCGTCTTCATCGTTTGATGGCACTGAAGGCACGCATCGTCCGACTCTCCGAGGCCGGGTTTCATCTGCCGGCTGGCCTTCCAGTCATTTAAGCTGCCGGCGTCGGTTTCCTCGGGATGCATCTGATGGCACGACAGGCAGGAGAACTTGCCTCCCTTGAAACAGGGCGACGCCATCGTGCCGTTGTACTCGCGGCCGGTCACCCGAATCATGCCGTCCGGCCAGAAACTGTCTCCGAACGCATGCGCTTCGCGCGGGGCCGGTTCCTTGGGTTGGCCGGGGCGAGGGGGTTGGGTCACGGTGCGCGCGTCGAGCTGCTTCATCCCGGGTCGGAAGCTCGAACCTTCGCGATCGAATTTCGCCGCGTCAGCCGCGTTGGTGAAGGCCTGGATGCTGTGGCACTGGCCGCACGCGAGAGACGACGTCGGTCCATCCATTTTGGCGGGGTTGGCAATCGTCGGGTCTCCCGCTCCGCTCAAGTGCAGTGCGAACCGCCGCAGCGGATTGCGGTTGGCCTCGATGTGTTCCCGGCCACCGCCGTGGCAGGCCTCGCAGGAAATGCCGAACTCCGCGACCTGCGAGTCGAAGTATCCGTTGGGTTCAGGACGGGAGCGTCCCTGGGTCGCGTGGCAGGTGATGCAACCATCGTTCCAGCTGCCTTTCTCGTAGACCTGCTTGATGTCGGGCGACACCAGAAAGCTGTGGGACATCGGCACCCACTTTTTCTCCGCGATCAGGTAGGCGAAAGGAAACTGGCCGAGGGTCCGGCCAAGGCCGGTCTCCGTCCAGCAGACCTGGAGGTGGTGGGACCCGGTGAGCAGGACGATCTCTTTGGGCGGCCCGAACGAGGCGGCGGGGGCGCCCGACGGCCGGGAGCGCACGCGGTAGCCTTGCCCGCCGCGATCGACCCGGTAATCGACCCCATCGTGACTCAGTTCGAGCCCGTCCATCGGCGCCGCAAAGTTTGCGGGCTTTGCGACCTGCGTCATGGTCCGGTGAAACGAAGCGTGCCAGCTCGCGTAGTTGCCCGGGTGACACGAGCGACAGGTGTCCGATGAGACCAAGTCGGAGGCCAGCGCCGCGATCGGCCGGTTATCGGGTGGTTTGGACGGTGCGAGTCCCTGAGAGAGTGAGACGACCAGCATCGTAGCGCACCACAGCACGGCGGCGGCTCCGGCCCAGACGATCCGCGAGGAAAGCATCCGTCGAAGGTTCGACGGACCGGCGCTGGGGTGGGGCGGGGGCACGAGCGGGAGGAAACCGGTTGGCGGTTCATCCACCGGCCGGAGGTGGGGCGATGTTGGCGCGTCGGGCCTTGACCGCCGATGCGAACTGCTCGACCGCTGACTGCAGGCGCGTACGAAGATCGTCGTGCATCCAGAGCTCACCCTCCGGCGACACGCGGACCTGTTCGTCGATCGAGTAGACCCCCTGCAGCAGGTCGGTCGCTCCCAAGGCGGAGAGCACCGGTTTGAGGGAGTAGTCGATTGCGAGCAGGTGGGCCATGGTGCCGCCGGTCGCGAGCGGGAGCACGGTTTTTCCGCGCAGCGCCTGCTGAGGCAGGATATCGAGAAAGGTCTTCAGCGTGCCGGTGTAGGCGGCCTTGTAGATCGGGGTGCTGACGACGATTCCGGAGGCCTGGTCCACCGCAGCCTTGGCGTCGGCGAACGTGGGGCTGTCATAGCGGGCGAAAATCAGATCCTCCGCCGGAAAGTCACACACGTTGACCAGGCTGACCGAGAGGTGGCGTGCCTCCAATTGGGCGCGCACGTCCTTGAGGATGGCGACGGAGCGAGATTTGACGGAAGGACTGCCGGAAACGAGAACGATGTCGGGCATGGTGTGGGAAAACCGCGGACCCTGACCTGAGAAGAGCGAAAGGTGAAGGGCGAATCCACCGGCACCGCGAACCTGCGCAAAGAATAAAACATCTGAACCGTGCCTTCGCGCGCTCCAGCGACTTTCCGGTCGAGAGTCGCCCTGACCGTCAGGTGGCGATTTGCCAGTCCGTCAGGACAAGGAAGAGAATGATCATCACCGCGGCGCAGACCAGGCGGGCGATGGTCGAGAGGACAAACCCGACGGCGGCACCGACGCCAGCCCTGAGGGCGTCGCGGTCGGGAGTCTGCGCGATGAGTTTTTCCGCCGCCACGGCACCGAAGACCGTGCCGAGGATGAGGGCGGGCAGGGAAAACCACAGGCCGATCAATGCGCCCACTCCCGCCCCCGCCATGCCCCATCGCGTGCCCCCGCCCAGACGGGTTCCGATGACCACGCCGGCGAAGTCCACCAGAATCGAGATCATCCAGACGACCGCGATTCCGCTCAATGCCACCCAACTGATGCTGTTTGGCAGAAGGAGTTTGTGCAGGATCATGCCGGCCATGATGAGGGTCGTGCCGGGGAGCAAGGGGATGACGACGCCAGCGACGCCGATGATCGTCAGCATTCCGGTGAGGAAAAAAACGAAGGGTTCCACGGCGTAAGAACCCGATCGCGGCCGAAAAGTTGCAGGGACGAAAGTCCGGCGAGGTCCATCGGTGTTCTCGCCATCCTCCGCGCGAGTGCCCACCGTAAGGACATGATCGCGGCTTTTACTCGATGAAAACGGACCAACCACCGGTGGACGAAGCCTACATGGGCATTCGGCGCACCGAGAACCTCCCGCTTCGCCTCACAGTCGCGATTCCGTTAACCCTTGCGATCATCTATCTTGCGATGGGAGGGGTCTTGCCGGAGGCGCTGCGACCGGGACGATGGATCGGGCACGCGCTCAACGGCTGGCTGCAACTGGGTTTGACTACGCCGGTGTTCTTTTGGTGCGGGGCTCCGTTCATCCGCCGCTGGGCAACTTCGATTCGCACCCGGGACACCAACATGTTCACGCTGACCGTCACCGGGACGGGATCGGCCTTTGGTTTCAGCGTTTACGCCGTGCTGTTTCCGGAGGCGCTGCCCCGTGCCATGGTCGTCGGCGATCATCTACCTCTCTACTTCGAAGCCGCGGCGGTCATCACTGCGATCGTGCTTGCCGGACAGGTGATTGAGCGCAGCACCTATGACCGCGCAGGCGCGGCCATCCGGGCGTTGCTGGATCTGACGCCGCCAGTCGCAAGGCGCGTGCGCGATGGACGCGAGGAGACGATTGCGGTGGGAGATGTGGTGGTGGGGGACATCCTGCTCGTTCGTCCGGGGGAGAAAGTCCCGGTGGACGGAAGGGTCACGGAAGGAAACTCGGCCGTCGACGAGTCGATGCTCACCGGTGAATCGCTTCCCGTGGAAAAACACCCGGGCGATCTTGTCATCGGGGCGACGATGAACCGCCTTGGGGCGTTTCAATTTCGGGCGGAGCGAGTCGGTGAAGCGACCGTGCTGCAGCAGATCGTTCGTCTGGTCGAGGCCGCCCAGGACCAGGACGCGCCGATTGCGCGGCTTGCCGACCGCGTGAGCGCTTGGTTTGTGCCGTGCGTGCTCAGTGTTGCCGTGCTGACCTTTTTGGGATGGTGGCTTTTCGGGGGCGAGCAGGGATTGAGCTTTGGACTGCTGGCGGCGGTTTCGGTGCTGATCATTGCCTGTCCCTGCGCGCTCGGACTGGCGACCCCGACCGCGATCATGGCCGGCGGCGGGCAGGCCGCCCGCCGGGGAATTCTGGTCAAAGGGGGTGAGGCGATGGAGCGCGCCCAAGCATTGGATACGATTGTCTTCGACAAGACCGGGACCCTCACCGCGGGACGCCCCGAGTTGATCGCGATCGTCGCTGAAGGGTGGATCGGGGAGGCCGAGCTGCTGCGTCTGGCCGCGGGGGCGGAACGGGCTTCGGAGCACCCGCTGGCGCACGCGGTCATGCAGGCGGCGCAGGCTCGCGGGATCGAGCCCCCGAAGGCGCAGACGTTCCAGGCAGTCCCGGGACAGGGACTGCTGGCGACCGTTGAAGGACGGACCGTTCGCATCGGCAGCGCCCTTTGGCTCGCAGAGGAAGGGGTGGACGTGCAGTCGCTCAACGAACGCGCCGACGACTTGGCCAGCAAGGGATGCACGGTGGTTTTTGTGTCACTTGATGGGCGTCTCGCGGGAGTGCTTGGCATCGCCGACCCGATCCGACCCGGCGCCGCGGAAGCGGTTGCCGAATTGAAGCAGTTGGGGGCCGAGGTCATCCTTCTGACGGGCGATCAGGAGAAGACAGCGCAGGCGGTGGCCCGGCGGATTGGCATCGACCGGGTGTTTTCCGGAGTGATGCCGGGACAGAAGTCGGAAAAAATTGCGGAACTGCAGCGCGAAGGACGGACCGTCGGCATGGTTGGTGACGGAGTGAACGACGCGCCGGCACTGGCGCGGGCGGATGTCGGTTTCGCGCTGCGCAGTGGCACCGATGTGGCGATCGAAGCGGCGGATGTGACCTTGATGCGCAGTGACCCGCGCAGTGTCGCCGAGGCGATTGACGTCTCGCGGCGCACGCTGCGGGTGATTCGTCAGAACCTCTTTTGGGCATTTGCCTACAACGTGGCCGGAATCCCCCTCGCGGCGGGGCTGTTTTACCCCACGTTCGGCTGGCTGCTCAACCCGGTCTACGCCGGGATCGCAATGTCGCTCAGCTCGATCTTCGTGGTCGGCAACAGCCTGCGATTGGCTCGCGCGCGGGACTGACCGGGCAAATGCAACCGATCACTCCTCGGGCGGGGCGAACCCACGTCGCAGCGTGTTCTCGCTGATCACGCGCGAAAACAGGAAGTTCTCGAGATAACCCCGGCCGCCGGCCTTCGTGCCACCGCCGCTCATCTTGAATCCACCGAAGGGGTGGCGTTCGACGAGGGCGCCAGTGATGCCTCGGTTCAGATAGAGGTTGCCGCAGAGCAGTTCGTCGCGGCCTCGCGCGAGGGCGGAGGGACTGCGCGAGAAGAGCCCTCCGGTGAGGGCGTATTCCGTGCCGTTGGCGAGTGTGAACGCTTCGTCGAGGGTGCGCGCCCGCATCACTCCGAGGACCGGACCGAAGATTTCCTCGCGGGCGATCGCGTGGTCGGGTTCCACGTGGGTGAACACGGTTGGCGGGACAAAATAGCCTCCGCTCGCGGAGAGGGAGTCGGGCAGCCGCCCTTGGAAGGCGAGGCGGCTTTGCCGGCGTCCGTCCTCGATCCGGGCCATGATCCGGTCGCGGGACTCCCCGTCGATCACCGGGCCCACGAGCGTTCCTGGCAGGGCAGGGTCGCCGAGCGGGAGGCTCGCGGCCGCGGCGAGGAGCCGTTCGACAAACGCGTCGTGGATTCCGTCGAGCACGATCAGACGGGAAAGGGCGGAACATTTCTGACCGCTGAATCCGAAAGCGGAATACAAGGCGGCGGGGATGGCCTCGTCGAGGTCGGCGTCGGAATCGATGATCAGGGCGTTCTTTCCTCCCATTTCGCAGACCACCTTCTTCAGGTTCGCCTGTCCCGGTCCGGTTCGGCCGGCGGCCTCCCAGATCTTCAACCCGACAGCGCGGGAACCGGTGAAACCGATGAAGTCCACCCGGGGATGGGCGACGAGGTGTGCGCCGACATCCTCGCCGAACCCGCTGACGAGGTTGACCGTACCCGCGGGGGCGCCGGCCTCGGTCAACAGATCCATGAAGACGGCGGCGATGACCGAGGTCTGCTCCGCCGGTTTCATGATCACGCAATTGCCGGCCACCAAGGGGGCAACCGTGAGTCCGCAGAGGATCGCCAGCGGGAAGTTCCAGGGTGCGATGGCCACGCCAACACCACGGGGCGTGTGGACGAGGAGGTTGGATTCGCCGGGCGTGCGCTGGGTGACCTGGCCGGACCCGAGCCGACGCATCTCGATCGCGTAGAATCGGCAAAAGTCGATCGCTTCGCTGACATCGGCATCCGCCTCGATCCACGGTTTGCCGGCCTCGCGGATCTCGAGGACCGACAATTCGAAGCGACGTGCCTCCATCAAATCTGCAGCGCGTTCGAGCACGGCCGCGCGCCGATCGACCGGGGTCGCCCGCCAGGAGGGAAAGGCGGTGACGGCGGCGGCGACAGCACGATCGGCGTCGCCGATCGTGGCGCGGGCCCACTGCCCGACCCTCTCGCTTGGGCGGGCCGGATTGACCGACGCCACATATTCACCGTTGGAGGGCTCCACCTTTTGTCCACCGATCACCAGCGGCCAGCGCCGGACGGCTCCGTTCGCCGGGCTCGCTCCGGAAAGGGCGGCGCGCAAGCGGGCGCGGGACTCGGAGCGCGTAAAATCGGTGTTGGGCGCGTTGCGGAACACCGTTCCCGCGGGCACCGCCGGCGGCGCCGGGGTGGGTGGCAAGTCAGCTTTCTTGGGGGGCGAAACCAACTGATCCACCGGGTTGAGCAAAAGTTGTTCGCGACTGGCTTCGCCGAGGTTGCGGGCGCGGAGGAATCCTTCGTTGGACGTGTTTTCCAGGAGCCGGCGGACGAGGTAGGCCATGCCGGGAAGAAGTTCGCCGACCGGGCAATACTCGCGCACCCGGTGCCCCGTCTTGAACAATGCAGTCTTCAACTCGTCGGCCATGCCGTAGAGCGCCTGGAACTCATAGGCGCGGGGATCCACGTTCAGTCGCTCGGCCTGGGCGATGGCGTGGGCGCAGGACCGTACATTGTGGGACGCGAAGGCCGGGGTGATCAGATCGGTGTTTTCGAGGAGCAGCAGGGAGAGAGCCTCGTAGTTGGCATCGCTCTCGGGCTTGCGCTGCCATACGGGAATGGGCCAGTCGCGCTGCCGGGCGATGACGGTTTCAAAATCCCAATACGCGCCTTTGACCAGGCGGACGGCAATGCGCCGCGACCGGCTGCGGGCCCAGGCGATCAATCCGCGGAGGTCGCCCTCGGCGTCCCTCAAGTAGGCCTGGACCGCGATCCCGACCGCCGGTCCCTGAGCGAACTCCGGTTCCTCCAGGATGGAACGAAAGAGCGCGAGCGTCAGGTCCTTGAGGCGGTAGCTCTCCATGTCGAAATTGACCAGCGCTCCGACCTCGGCGGCCCGGCGCAGGATCGGACGGAGCCGGCGCTTCAGGGCCTCGATGGAGTTCTCGGGGTCGGCCGGATGGACTTCGGGTGTCAGCGCGGAGATTTTGACCGACAGGTTGAGCCGGGGTTGGGGGACGTTCTCCGGACCGAGGTCGCTGAAACTGGGTTCGGGGTTTTTGCGGAGCGCTTCCGCAACCGTGTCGAGCACCGCGAGGTTGCGTTGGAGAAATTCATCAGCCTCCGCCTCGCTGACGACGGTTTCGCCGAGCAGATCGATGGTCGTGGCCACGCCGTTGCGGGCGTTGACGAGGAGCCGCTTGACCAAGTCGCGGGCGTTTTCGCCAGCGACGAACTGGCGGGCCATGTCCGTGACCTGGGCCTTGACCGGGCCGGCGACCAGACCGGGCGCGAATGCGGCCGCTCCGAGTCCGGCCTTGAGCGCGGGGTGGAGTTCGACCGCCTGATCGCCGAGGTACTCTTGCAGATGGCGAACGATTTCCGTGCTGGAATTCAGCGAGGGCAGGACATCGACGAAACGGAACAGTTGGGCCTTGAACGCCGGGTCGCGCATGGACCACTCCATCACACGGGCGTAGGCTCCTTTCTTGGAGAAAATCCCCGGCGAGGGGTGGGCGTCCATCAGCGAAAATAGCTGGGCGCCGAGAGCTTGGATACGCGATTCGAGAACCGGTTGAGGAGCAAGCATGGGAGGTGGGACCTTTAGGCCTGATGCTGGCCGTACCCCGTTCATTCGGCAACGGTGCAGAGGCTGACCGGATCTGTTTGTTACTTCCGACCGGTGGTGGAGCCTCCCCGCGTTTCGATACACTCACGGTGCCGTCCCGACGGCGTGGGGCCTCGACGAAGACCTGACCGCTGAGACGTTTCGCGACGGTTTGGGCTCGCGTGCCGCTCACGGCCTCCGTTCAACGGGCTGGCAGGATCCGGTCGATGGCTTCGAAGAGCCGGCGGGAGTTCCCCAAGTCGCCGCCCTCGCCCCACCGAATGCGCACGAGGGTCTGGTTCCGGTTTTGTTCGACGATCCAGACCCGCACCCGCTGGTCGTTCCGCGCGCGGGCTTCGAGGTAGGCGTCGTAGGTGTTGGTCTGGGCCCGCGTCTGATAGAGGTCGAATTGCTGCAGGGCAGCAGAAGCCGCCTTGGCCGTGGCCGGTGCTGGGTGATTGACCAACATCTGGAATTCACCCAAACGGTAAACGGCTTGCAGTTCACCGCGGTCGTCGAGTTTGACCGTCCGGCACCCCGTGATTGACAGAATCGACAGGGATGCGAGAGCCAGAAAGAGCGGAGGGCAGGACGATTTCATCGGAAGGAGGGTCGCAGCACGCAACCGGGCACCATGCTAGAGGGTTTGGTCCCCTTGGCAATCTGAACCCGTGGGAGTCACGTTCGCGCAGCGGTTCTATCCCTCGCGAACGGCGAAGGGAGAAGATCGCGTTTTCATCGGAAGCGATTGATGCTCGGGCTCAAACGCCGGGCCGGAGAGCCCCAGTTTCACTTTCAGAGCTTTTTTTGAAACTTACGCACGCATCCCTGTGTTCTGCGAATGAACGATGAACTTCCAGTGCAACCACACCCTGCGGAGCTGAAGCCGCCCGACTTCACCACCTTCATGCGCGCCTACCAGGACATGGTTTACTCGACGGCGGTGCGGCTCTTGGGAAATCCCGCGCAGGCGGAGGATATTTCACAGGAGGTGTTCATGAAGGCGTACGAACGCTTCGACGATCTTGGAGGAAGCCCCACCGCCGGAGGATGGCTTAAGACCGTGGCGACCAATATGTCGCTCAACCACTTGCAGCGCTATCGCAAGCGTTGGAAGTTCTTCTCGGAATTCATCCGATCGGATGGCGATGGAGGGGAGTCGGACGAACCCGTGGAGTTTGCGTCCCCTGATTCCGATTTCCTCTCGGGGGTTGCCCAGGAAGAGCGTCGTGCCTGGGTGGATCGTGCGCTCGAACAGCTTCCCGAACATCAGCGGGTTCCGCTGGTTCTCTATCACTTTGAAGATCAGCCGTATGATGAGATCGCCCGTCGCCTCGGCATTTCCCTGGCGAAGGTCAAAACCGACATTCTTCGGGGACGGGCGGCGCTGGCTCAGGTGCTCGCGCGCAGCGGAACCGTACACGAAACTTTTAAAGACCAAGCCCGATGAATCCTTCCGACGACAAAAATCTCGAACACTTGATCGCACGGGTGGTGCGTGATCTGCCGGCGCGCCGGGCGCCGAGCACTCTGGAGAGCCGGGTGATGCAAGCGATCGCGGCGCGCGAAGCTCTGCCTTGCTGGCGCAAATCGTTTGCCCATTGGCCCTTCTTCGTACGGGCGGTCTTCCTGGTGCTTTCCGCGACCCTGGCGGCGGGAACCGTCTGGGTGCTGTTGCGCGCGCTCGGCGCGATCCCGGTCGCGGAGGCCGGTCAGGTCGTCTCCGCCCCCCTTGTCTGGTGGCAGACCTTCAACGCCACCGTTCGCACCCTGGTCGATCTGACCCTGCGGGTGATTCCGCCCGGGGCCATGACCTGGATCCAGATTGGTCTCGGTGCGGTCGCGGTTGGCTACGCGATTGTCATTGGCGCGGGCGCGGCCGCTTATCACGCCCTCCGGCAAGCCCGCTGAACCGGCCCCGTCGCGACAAAACGCCTGAACCGAGATTGCTGAGTAACTTATTTATGAATACAAAAAAGCTTTTTGCCTCCCTTGCGATTGCGTTTGCGATGACCCTGACCTTCGCCCTCTGGGCGCAGGAGCCGGCACCACCCGCGACACCCGCGGATCCGGTGGCGCCGGTCGTGGCGGAAGAACCGCCGTTGGGCGAACTGACCGCTCCCGCCGCGGGGGCAACCGTTCCCGAAGTCTCGCCGCCGGTTGAGGCGGTCGTGACGCCTGAGTCCCCCTCGGGCTCAGCCGGCAAGGAGCGTGCGCGTCGCAACCGTCCGCGGTCCTCGGGGGACGCCATGGTCGTATTCAACCGCGATGCTGAGCTGCCCGCGGGGAGCACGCGTGACGCGGTGGTCTCGATCGGGGGCTCAAGCACGGCCTATGGTGACGTGGCCGGTGCGGTGGTTTCGATTATGGGTGACTCCCGGGCCGATGGTACGGTCGGTGATGTGGTGGTCTCCATTCTGGGAAATACGACGGTCAACGGTCGCGTTGACACGGCGATTGCGGTTTTTGGCGGCGTGCGCCTCGGACCCAATGCCGAGGTGAAAGATGTGATTTCGGTCGGGGGGCCGATTGAGCGTGCCCCCGGTGCAAAGGTGACCGGCCAGGCCCAGGAGGTTGGATTTCTTGACCATATGCCGAACTTCACCGGCTTTCGGGCCTGGATCCGGCATGCGCTCTTCTGGGGACGCCCTTTGGCGGTCGCCGACAACCTCGGTTGGGCTTGGGGGGTGGCTGCGGTCTTCTTTGGGCTCTATCTGGCGTTGGCACTGCTCTTTCCCAAGGCGGTTGAAAGCGGTCTGGAGACGATCGAAACGCGGCCGGGTCGCACGGTGCTCGCCGCGCTGGTCTGCATGGTCCTGACGCCGATCATCACTGTGCTCCTCGCGGTGACCGTGGTGGGTCCACTGCTGGCGGTGGTTGCGGTCACGGTGGCGACGTTCTTCGGCAAAGCGGCCCTGCTGGCTTGGATGGGTCGCCGGGCGATGTTGGGTGCGTGGGCGGGAACGAGGGCCCAGACGGTGCTCGCCGTCGCCGTGGGTGGAATCCTTCTCACCGCGCTGTACCTCGTGCCGCTGGTGGGGTTGGCGCTTTGGAAGCTGACGGGAATGCTTGGGTTGGGAGTGACCGTCTACACCCTGGTGCTGAACGCGCGCCGGGCACGGCCGGGCCGCCCGCCGGTGGCAGCGGCAGCGGGCTGGGGCGCGAGCCCCGGTTTGCGCAGCGCACCATCCGCCTCGTTTACCGTGCCACCGACCAGCCAAGGGTTCACCGCCTCCGGTACGGGTGAGGCGGTTCCGATGGTTCCGGGGGAAGGCTTGGGAGTGACAGAGGAGCCGTCGTCAACCTTTGCTGGATCAAACATCTCCTCCCTCTCGCTTCCGCTCTCCGCGCTTCCCCGGGCGGGATTCTGGATTCGTCTCGGCGCGTTGGCGATCGACGTCGTGGTGGTGGGTGCGGCATCGAGTGTGCTCTCGGTGGGTTCGGTTTTCCTTCTTCTGCTGGCGACCTACGGAGCGATCATGTGGAAAATGAAAGGCACCACCATTGGTGGAATCGTCTGTGGACTGAAGGTCGTCCGCTTGGACGAGCGTCCGGTGGATTGGACGACGGCGATTGTGCGAGCATTGGCGAGTTTCCTGTCTCTGTTCGTCGCGGGGTTGGGGTTCCTGTGGATCGCGTTCGATCCCGAACGCCAGTCCTGGCATGACAAGATTGCCGGAACAGCGGTCATTCAGTTGCCGCAGGGCACCTCGCTGGTGTGAGAGCCGGGGTGGATCGATGGGGACGGACTTCAGGGTTGGCAAACGGGCTTTGAAGCGCATGGTTCCCCCCCATGGAAATGGACTCTCCTCGTGTTGGCCTGATCATGGGCAGCACCTCCGATTGGGCGACGCTTGAGCATGCGGCCGCGATGCTCGGCCAATTGGGCATCCCCTTTGAAAAACGCGTCGTCAGTGCGCACCGTACTCCGGAGTTGATGTTTGAATATGCGCGCTCCGCGGAGTCTCGCGGACTGCGGGTAATCATCGCCGGGGCCGGTGGCGCAGCCCATTTGCCGGGAATGACCGCATCCTTGACCACGATTCCCGTGCTCGGTGTCCCGGTTGAGAGTGCGTCGCTGAAGGGGGTCGATTCGCTTTACTCGATTGTACAGATGCCAGGCGGAGTCCCCGTGGCGACCTTTGCCATTGGCAAACCAGGGGCAATCAATGCCGCGTTGTTTGCGGCCGCGATCTTGGCGGGAACGGATGCGTCGCTGGCCCAGCGGCTGAAAGCATTCCGGGTACTCCAGACGGATAAAGTCCTCGCTTCGCAATTGCCCTGATTTGTCGCGAAGCGGTCGGCCAGTCGTGCGGTTCCGGGACTGCAGGTTCCGGTCCGGGAATGCGGAAGGTGTTCCCAAATCTTTGCGACCCTCCAGTTTTTTCTGGTATTCTTGCCGGGCTTCTGGGTAGTTGAATAGGAATGTCCATTAACACATACGACGAAGTTCCCTACCCAAGTTCCTCTTTCCCGCAGACGCATCCCGTAAAGCTGGCGACGATGGGAAAGCTTTTCGGTCTTACCCCGACCGCGCCGGACAAGGCGAGTATCCTGGAGTTGGGCTGCGCTGATGGCGCGAACCTGATTCCGTTTGCCCAGATCTATCCCCAAAGCACGTTCGTCGGGATCGACCTTTCAGTGAAGCAGGTCGAGCGTGGCCAAAAAGCCGTCGCTGAATCCGGGCTGACCAACATCACGCTGCTCCACCAGGACATTCGGACCTTTGATGCCGAGGGCAAGAAGTTCGATTACATCATTGTTCACGGCATTTTCAGCTGGGTCCAGGAAGAGGTCCGCGAGCGGATTCTTTCCCTGTGCGACACCCTCCTGACCGATAACGGCATTGCCTACATCAGCTACAATGCTCTGCCCGGCTGGCACATGCGCGGAATGATCCGTGACATGATGCTGTTCCACACGGCCCAGTTCCCGGACGTGCAGCAGCGCATCGGCCAGGCCCGCGCGTTGGTCAAGTTCCTCGTGGACTCCGTTCCGACCGAGAACAATCCCTATGGCCAGTTCCTCAAGAATGAGCTGACCGCCATGCAGGGTTGGCAGGACGGTTACCTGCGCCACGACTTCCTCGAAGAGGAAAATCGCGCGTTCTATTTTCACGAGTTTGCCACCGCCGCCGCCAAGCACAATCTACAGTACTTGGGTGAGCCGGATCTCAGCGCGATGCTCGCGGGTAACTTCCCTCCGCAGGTCCAAGAGACCTTGGCGAAGGTCGGTCGGAACATCGTCCAGATGGAACAGTACATGGATTTCCTCCGCAATCGCATGTTCCGGATGACGCTGCTGGTGAAGAAGGATGCGAAAATCAATCGCAATATCGATGCCGCTCTTCTGCGCGATTTTTACATCGGTGCGGTCGCCCGTTCGGTCAAGGAGGAGGTCAGCATCCAGCCAGGCGAAAAAGAAGAATTCCGCATGGCCAGTGGCGTGGTCTTCTCGTCGGACAGCGCGTTGATCAAGTCCATTCTTGTCACACTGCAGAAGGCGATGCCGAACCATCTCCCGTTCGCCGCCTTGATGAGCGAAATCCGTACAAAACTCTCCGGTGGCGCGTCTGCCATCCGGGAATCCGGAGTCGACCAGCGCGAGGAAGCGGTCGTGGCGCAGCAACTTCTGCTCCTTTACAGCAAGGGTTTGGTCGATGTCCTCGCGGTCGCCCATCCCCAGCTGGCCGTCGGAAGTGAGCCGCTTCTCCAGGCACCGGCATTCATGCGGTTTCAGGCGCTCAAGGATGGTCGCAGCGTGACCAACCTCCGCCATGTCTCCGTCAAGGTCGATGCCTTCTCGCGTCACGTGTTGTCGCTCATCGACGGCACCCGCAATCTGTCGCAGATCGTCGACGGCATGGCCGAAAAGGTGAGGGCTGGTCTTTTCAACGTGCAGGAAAACGGGCAGCCGATTCCGGACGAGGCCCGTCTCAGGGGGATCTTGGCTCCTCGGGTCGCCGGCGTGGTCGACCAGCTCGCCCGTCTGTCCTTCCTTCAGGCAGCTTGATCGGGCGGGGTTCGGCGATTCAACCTGCAGAATCCTGCACCGCTTTCCCTGTTCCCTTAACTCCGCCCCTTGGGGGGGCGGAGTTTTTTTTGCTGCCGGCATTCGTTGCCCGGCGCTGACTTTCAAAGCCCTGCGGGCTCACGCATGACTGAATTCGCCCTCGTCACTCCCTCCTTCAATCAGGCTCCCTTTCTGGGTGCCTGCCTGGACAGCGTGATGAGTCAGTCCGGCGTATCTTTGGCTTATGCGGTGCGCGATGGAGGTTCGACCGATGGATCGGTGGACATCCTGCGGGCCCGGGGGACGGACTTGCAGTGGCGCAGTGGTCCCGATGGTGGTCAGGTCGCGGCGATCAACGAGGGATTGCGTGAACTTTCGGGTGAGATCTGCGGATACCTCAACAGCGATGACGTGCTGCTTCCGGGGGCGCTGCAATCGGTGGCCGAGGTCTTTCGGCGGGATCCGTCGATCGATGTCGTTTACGGGAAAGGCTGGTTCGTGGACGCCGTCGGCGTTCGAGTCCGAGAGTATCCGACGCTGCCTTTTTCCTTCGATCATCTCGTCGACCATTGTTTTCTTTGCCAGCCGGCGACGTTCTGGCGCCGGAGCGTGCACGAGCGGTACGGTGGGTTTGACCCCGCCTATGACACGACCTTCGACTACGAATTCTGGTTGCGCCTGGCCTGTCGTGGCACCCGTTTTCATCACCTTCCGGTTTTCCTCGCCGAATCGCGCGAGCATCCTGACACCAAGTCTCTGCGCCGACGCAGCCGGGTTTTCGCCGAGATTCGCGCGCAGCAACTGCTTCACCTGGGTTATTGCGGGCGGAACTGGTGGGAGCAGCAATTGCGTTTCTGGCGCGACGAATCCGGACATCCGCTCGGTCGGCTTGTGCCCGGAAAGAGAGACCAGCGGATCTATCGACTGGCTTGGTGGCCTTATAGCCTCTGGCGAACCCGGTTGGGCGGGCATCTGTTTTATCGCCCGGGTGACTGGCGGGCGTGACCGAGATCGCGGTTTCCGCATGGACGCGCCGCGCTCGCCGGTTGAGGCTCAGAGGGAGTGCAGATCCTCACGCTCCTTTCCCCGATCCTTCTGACCATCCTTTTGGGTGTCGCTTTGGAGCGAGGGGGCTTCTTCGCGGAAGGGTTCATGGCGGGCGTCAACAAATTGACCTACTGGGTGGGCCTGCCGGTGCTGGTCTTCTACAGCCTTGCCACGGCGGAACACGGCAATCAGCAGGCGGGACCCTTGCTCCTGGGATTGGTGGTCGCAACGACCGCCAGCATTGGTCTTGCCTGGGCGTGTGCCCGGCTGCTTGGGGTGAAGACGAGTGGGATCGGTACCTGGATGCAGGCGGCATTTCGGGGTAATCTGACCTTTATCGGGCTGCCGATTCTACTGACGCTACCCGGCATCCCCCGGACTGCCGCCATCCTGACGATGGCACCCATGCTGGTCTTCTACAACGGCGCCTCGGTCGCCATGCTGCTGGCCAGTCGAAACCATCAGGTGGGACGCATGAGCGGTTTGATTTTGCGGGAAGTCGTGCGGAATCCGATCGTGGTTTCCAGTATCGTGGGAGGGTTGTTTTACCTCGTGGACTGGCAGTTGTGGGCGCCCTTGGAGCGGGCGGTATTCCTGGTTTCCCGGATGGCGGTGCCTCTGGCCCTGCTTTGCATTGGCTCGGCCTTGGTGACCACCCCCCTGCGGGGAAACCGGCGACTCGCCGTCGGCGCAGCGCTCTTCAAGGCCCTGGTTTCACCGCTGATCGGCTACGTGGTCGCGCGCGCTCTGGGATTGGAGCCCGGTGAGACCCGCGTGGTTTTGTTGCTCATGGCGTGTCCGACAGCGGCCATTTCCTATACGATGGTTCGCCAACTGGGCGGCGACGATGCCATTGCGGCCAGCTCAATTGTGGTCAGCACGCTTTTCTCGATCGTCTCCCTCGCGGTCATTCTCGCGGTGACCTAGCGTCGCGAGCCGCGAGGGTCGGTCGCACTCTTACGGCTCAGGACCAGGCGTAGTTGAAACTGATGCTGATGCGTTCGCCTTCGGCGCGGTTTTGAGCGACCTCGTGTCGCAGCCAGCTCTCGAAGAGGATCACATTGCCGGCCTCGGCAGGATAGGTGACGTGGGTTCGGTTGGCTTCGCGGGCGTTGGCCCGTTTCGGTGGGGCGGCCATCAGGTTGGAGAGACGGGGATCCTCAAACTTCAAGCCCGGGCAACCGTCCGGGGTCGCGACGTAATACGTTCCACTGATGAATGACAGGGGATGCAGGTGCATCGAGTGGACTGCCGTCGGCGGCATGATGTTGACCCAGCAGTCGGTCATCGAGACCGAGCGCCCGCGCAGATCCATGTCGAGCGCGCGGGCAAACGAACGCACGTGCCGGGTGAGTTTGCGCTCCAGCCCGGCGAAGGTGCTCGAAAATCCATGGAGTGCGTTCATCGAAGCGTAGCTGGTGTATCCACCAGGATAGTTCTTCGCCGACCAGCGGCGTCCGGCAACGTCGTAGTCCCTCAGGCGCGCGCACTCTTCCGCGAGATCGGCGTTGAGCCGGGCGAGTCCGCCGGCCTGCAGAGGTTCGCAGTAGATGAGGGTGGGGAACCAGGCACGAACGGGCATCGGAGTGAAGGGGTTGAAGGTGGAGCGGCGAAGTCAACGGATGCCACCCATCAGTCGCCGGACCCACGGTACGAGGGCCAGCAGTACAACGGTGGCGGCACCGACCCAGAGTGCCTGTCTGAGAAAGAACTGGGCGAGGTCATCGGCGTTGGACGGTGAGAAGCCGCCGGCGAGTACGCCGGCCAGCTTGTTGCCGAGGGCGGCTGCGAGGAACCAGATGCCCATGATCAGCCCAACGAGGCGCTGGGGGGCCAGCTTGGTCATGGTGGAAAGACCCACGGGGCTGAGCAGCATCTCTCCGACGGTCTGCAGAAAGAAGAGCCCGACCAGCCAAAGTGGGCCGACTTTGCCCTCTGCGGTCAGTTTTGCGGCGGGGACCATCCAGACAAAGGAAAGGCCGACAAACAGCAGCCCGAGGACAAATTTCAGCGGGCTGGAGGGCTGTTTCCTGCCAAGCCGAATCCACAGCAGGGCGAAGACGGGCGCGAGCAGGATCACCCAGACGGAGTTGACGGATTGCCACCAGGCCGAAGGGAATTCGTGGCCGAGGATCTCGTTGCGGGTCAGCTTGTCGGCGAACAGCGCGATCGTCGAACCGGTCTGCTCGAAGAGCGCCCAGAAGACTTCTGCGGCAATGAAAAAGACAAGGATCGCGGCGATGCGTTTGTCATCGGGATCGGGACGGAATGCAAAGAAGAGGACGGCCGCGATCTGCAGTGCGAAGAGCAGGTAAACCAACGCCGGGTAGTCGTCGCTGGCCTTCATCGCCGCGATCAGGACGAGCGAACCCAAGGCAACCAGGACCAGTCGTCCCCATGGCCGCGATCCGTCCGGGTTGGGGGCGGGTGGATTGCCGACGTGGGACAGCCGGTTGCGCTGCAGGACATAGGCAATCAGTCCGAAGGTCATGCCGACACCGGCTGCGGCGAAGCCCCAATGCCAACTGTGGGTCGGATCCAAGCCCCACGATGACATCGCTCCTTTCCAACCTTTGCTCTGCGCGAGATATCCGGTGACCAGAGGTGACAGAAAAGCGCCGAGGTTGATCCCCATATAGAAGATCGAAAACCCGGCGTCGCGGCGTTCATCGCTCGTCGAATAGAGGCTGCCGACCATCGTCGAAATGTTCGGCTTCAGCAATCCGGTCCCGAGGGCGATCAGGACCAGTCCGGTGTAGAACGTGGTCAGCGAGTTGAACGCCATCGAGAAGTGTCCGCACGCGATGATGATTCCTCCCCAAAGCACCGCCCGCCTCGCTCCGATAAAGTTGTCCGCGATGAAACCTCCAAGGATCGACAGGAGGTACACGCTCATGGTGTAGGTGCCGTAAATCGCGGCTGCGTCCTTGGTCTCGTAACCGAGTCCACCTTCCGCCACGGAGGCGACCATGAAGAGCATCAGCAGGGCCCTCATGCCGTAGTAACTGAAACGCTCCCACATCTCCGTGACAAAAAGCGTCCCGAGGCCGCGGGGGTGTCCAAACATTCCCGCGGCGTCGGGACGCGCTGGGTTCGAGCCGGGTTGGACGGCCGGTGAAGATGGACTCATTCGTGGCCGATCCTGTCGGTTACGGCCGACCGCGCAAAGCTCAAAACGGCTTGGGGACGACGCCGCGCCGACGGGCCATGCGAGAAAACTCGTTGGGAGTTCCTGGGGAAGGCATCAGCCCTTGATTGCGCCCGCGGACAACCCGCGGACGAAAAGGCGCATCGTGAACAGAAAGATGACGATCAGCGGGACTGCCGCGATGAAGTAGGCGGCCATGATCTGACCCCATTGTTTCACATATTCCCCGTCGAGATAGATCAGCCCGACGCCCAAGGTAAACAGGCTTTTGTCCCGCAGTACAATCAGCGGCAGCAGGAATTCGTTCCACGCCTGTAGAAATGCGAGGATCGACAGCGTGCCGATGATCGGACCCGACATCGGAATCACGATGTTGACGATCTGCTGCAGGTGGCTCGCCCCGTCCATCTCAGCCGCTTCGAACAGATCCTTCGGCAGATCCTCGATGAAATTTCGCAGCACAAAGATATTGAACACCTGCCCGCCAGCGACGCCCACGATGATCAAGGCCCAAAGTGTATTCAGCAGGGAGAACGACTTCAGCAGCATGAACAGCGGGACAATGTTGGCGACGCTCGGCAGCATCATCAGGATAAGAAAGAGCGACCACAGCAGGCCGGAGCACGGCATCCGGTAGCGCGCAAAGAAATAGGCACCGAGAATCGCCAGTCCCATCGAGGCCAGGGTGCCCCCCACGGCCACGAACGCCGTGTTCGCCAGGTACGGCGCGATCAACTTGAAGCCGAAAACCCAGTTCTCCCACTGCCAGGTCGCTGGGTGGCTCGGGAGCCATGGCTGCTCGAGGAAGCGGGTGTTATCCTTGAAGGACACCTGCAGCATCATGTAGAGCGGGAAGAGTTCGATGGCAACCACGGCAAGGATCACGCAATGCTTGAGCCAGTCGCGGGTCGCGGGAGGCTTCGCGGACGTTCCGGTGCGGACCTTGGCGCTCATTTTTCCACCCGCACGTAGCGGTTGTTGACCCACGTCAGGGCGAGGATGAAGCCGAAGAGAATCATGCCGACCGCGCAGGCGTAGCCGAACTCGCCCGCGATGAAAGCCCGGTTGTACATCCACAGCCCGGGCACCATGCCGCGCCCGCCGGGTCCACCTGACTCGCCGAGCAGGAGCAGCATCAGTCCGTAGCCCTGGAGGGTACCGACGATCAGGAGCATCAGGTTGAGCCGCACCTGCGTCAGGATCAGCGGCAGCTCAATGTAGAAAAACTTCCCGATTGCTCCCACCCCGTCGAGTTCCGCGGCCTCGTAAACCTCGGTGCTGATCGATTGCAAGCCGGCGAGGTAAATCAACACGCCGACGGTGCCGATCCACGGAAAGCCCCAGATGAATAGTGCCGGCAGGATCAAGTCCGGCTGTGACAACCAACCGATCGGAGTCATCTCGGAGAATACACCCCAGTGAAACACGGTTTGGTCGAGCCACACCAACCCCTGCTTCAGGCCGGTGAGGTCGAACACGCGGTTGAGCGCGCCGAAATTCGGGTCGAAGAAAAATTTCCAGATGAAGAGCGTCACGAGGTGCGGCACGATCATCGGGACGACGAGCATCGCACGGTAGAAGTATTGCCAGCGCTCGCTGCGGAGCCGGTGAATCAGGACCGCGAGCAGGATCGCCGGAACCATCTTGAACAGATTGAACACAATCAGGATCGAGACCGTTTGGAAGGAGTCCCAAAGCATCTGGTCCCGGAACGCCCGCCGGAAGTTGTCGAAGCCGATGAACTGCTTGGCGTCGCCCCCGGCCCAATCGAAAAACGAATGGTACACGGCGCTCACCGCCGGAAAGTACGCGAATGTCGCCACGAGGACGAGCGATGGCACAATGAAGCCGTAGAGTTTCCATTCTCGAAGCGCTTTTCGCGAGGAAATGGGAATGGCCATGGGGAACGATGCGCGTCTATGAGCGCGACGAAATGTTTCCGAGGCAAGCGCGCTCGGCAGACAAAAAAACCGGGACGCCGCCACGGGCGTCCCGGTTCTGTCTTACCGTCCTGCCAAACCCGCCCTTTAAAACTCGAGCGAGGCGGAGAACCGGAGGCTCCGTGGGCGGAAGTAGGAGACCTGGCGTCGTTCCGCCGAGCCGGTCGGCAGCGTGTAGCTGACAAGTGTCTCGTCCTTCACGTTCCCGAGCAGATTGTCGGCCGACAGGTTGAAGCGCCAGTTCTGCCGGCCTGTCCGGTATTGATAGCCGAAGCCGCCGCGCAGTTCGATCCGGCTGGACGTGTCCGGCGTGCGGAGCAGGTTGACGTTGGTATTGCCGCCCCCGAAGTCCACCGTCGTCGGGCGTGAGCCGGAGTAGATCGCACCGATGCGGACGCTGAGATTCTTGAGAGCGCCCTGCTCGATCTTGTAGTTGCTGAAGAACGAGGCGGTCTGTTTCGGCCCAAGGTCGAGCGTCTTGCCGACGATGCTCTGGCGATTCCACGTCGAGGCGCGCTTCGGGTCGCTGAAGTTGTCGCGGCCGAGCTCGTAGAGCCAGGCGTCGTATTCCGTACCGTAGTTCTGGCTGTTGTTCAGGTCCACCGCATCCACCAGCCGGAAGCCGTCGGAGACCTCCTTGTCGATGTGGGCAAAGCTCGTGATGACCTGCCAGTTCGGCCGCAGGGAGAAGATCACCTGGGCGTCAATGCCGCTCGATTCCTCCTCGTAGGATACGTCGGACCCGCGGCCCCGGTTCGGGTTGTTGCTGGCGGTGTCACCGTAGTTGATCGGGGTGGTCGTCTGCGTATCCTTGAACGCGGCCTCCATTGCGGCCTTCTCCACCGCGTTGCTGCCGAGCGTCTCGTAGTTGACCAGGAAATAGCCGGCCGAGGCTGCCGGGAGGGCGGCGTAACCAGCGGGAAAGTACTGCGACCGCACGGCGAAGGTGCGGGGGCGGGTCGGATTGAAATTTGCGTTGTTCGCCACGAGGTCGATCGAAGGCGCATAGTTGGCGCGCGGCGCGGGGGCGTTGCTGTAAAAATACGTGGCGTTCTTGCGACGGATCTTGAAGGCCGAGAGCGTGCCGGAGATCTTGCCGTTGAGGAGGTCGACCTTCACGCCGATTTCCTCACTGAGGGTGGTCTCGGCATCGAAGTTCTTCGAAGCCCCGTCGCGCTGGCCGGGATTCGGGAAAAGACCCTGCGCCGTCAGCGCGTAGACCGAGACCGCTTTGTTGATCTTGTAGTTCATGCCGAGCGTGCCGGTCGTTTCCTTCTGCGGCTTGCCACCGAAGCGGTAACCGGCTCGCTGCGGGGCGGCGGCGACGCGCGGGGTTCCTGGACCGTTGTCCGGATTGGTCGGGAGCGCGTTGCGCACTCCGCCGACGTAATCGAAATCGAGGACCCGGGAGGCGAAGCGGTCGCGGCGGCCGCCGGCGATCAGCGTGAGCCGATCGGAGAAGAATTTGCCGTTGTAGACCGCGTAGTCGCCGTCGAACCAGTTCCACTGCGTGGTGTCGCGGGCACGCTCATACGTCGTGCCGTCGTAGCGGATCGGGCTGAAATCGGTGACCTTGCGGAATTCAGTGCGGACGAGGCCCGCGTTGGTCGACGTGTTCTGAATCGTCGGATTGTTATTGGGCCTGAAGACCTCATCCCTCGTGCTTTGGCGGCCGAGCAGGAGGTTGTGTTGGGTGGAGCCCACCGAGAACTTGTAGGTCAGTTCGACGCGATACTGGGTCGAATCGACGTCAAATGGGTCATTGTCCCAATCGTACCGGATGACCTTGGCCTGGCCGTTCGGGTAGATCGTGAGCAGGGACTGGTCCGGGACTTGAGTGTACTGGGTGTTGTTCAGGCTCAACGTCTGCTGGCTGATGATGCGGCGCTGGGTGATGTCAGAGTGGAAGAACTGGTAACCCGCGACGAAGGTCAGCCCGTCAAAGATCCTTTGCTCCAGCTGGATCAGGGTGCTCCAGGTTTTATTGCGCTCGAAGGTGTCACGACCGGCGAGATTGAAGGTGCGGCGCGAAAGGCCGCCGCCGTCGCGCGTCCAGTTGTAGAGCTCGTTGTAACGGTTGCGCGCGATCGTGGTATCGTTATTGTCGAAAATATCCCGGTTCGCCGTGCTGGCGCCAAAACCGAGGCCCTCTTGCTTGGAATCCTGCCACAGGTACTCGCCGTAGAGGCTCGTATACTTGAATGGCCGCCACTCGAGCTTTCCGGCGAGATAGTTGACGTTCAGTTTGTAGAAATCCGTTTCGCCGCCGCCGGACTGGTGGGTGCCAAGCACCCGGTAGTTAAGC
>Ga0163144_10000715_pt1 | contig 77961 bp, 78 predicted proteins | sample OliLak19BULKMAT1_FD_123175 | JGI IMG/M metagenome (GOLD analysis project Ga0163144, IMG submission 123175) | Freshwater microbial mat bacterial communities from Lake Vanda, McMurdo Dry Valleys, Antarctica - Oligotrophic Lake LV.19.BULKMAT1 | ecosystem: Environmental > Aquatic > Freshwater >... | reverse complement strand
GCGTAGTACTTACACACCCATCGGGTGTGATGCAAACTGTTCACGTGTCTCATGGTTTCTCCCTGGTGTGGTGCCTGGTGGCTCACACTTGGGCGTTACTAGGGGATTTGCGGAACTGGCAAACTTCGGGTGCCTCCCCGGCAGAGCCGAGAGGTCTCCCTTTGTACTAGCCTACAGCCAGCCCCGCCAGCGATAGACCCAAAAGCCCACGATCTCGTGCAGGGCATAGGTGGACTGGGACAGATTGCTTGCGACGGGCAGCCAATCGGGTAACACCTGTTTTGCCACCAGCTGTTGGTAGTCCGTCGGCGCCGGGACTACCTCCAGCCCCTGCGCCGCAAACAGTGCCAGTGACCGGCGCATATGATACGCGGAGGTCACCAGCAGTATGCGGTGCATGCCACTCGCCTTGAGCAGCTGCGCCGTATAGACGGCGTTGTCGTGGGTGTCACGGCTCTGGATCTCCAGCAGTATGTGCTGCGCCGGGACGCCCATGACCACCAGAATATCTTTCATCTGCTGGGCCTCTGGCCGGGCGCCCTCAAACCCGCCCCCGGTCAGTATGACGACCGGCGCTTTGCCCGCCTTGTACAACGCGACGGCATGCACCAGCCGGTCGGCGTGCTGATTGAGGTCGGGGAGCGTGCCCATATGGGTATCGCCGCGCATGGCGCCGCCCAGCAGTACGATAGCGTCCGCCTTGCCTATGACGGACATGGCCCGGGGCACAAAGCCGCGCTCCAGCGTGCCCATAAGAAAGTTCGCGAACAGCGCCGTGGAGCACAGGTACAGCCAGCCAACGGCCAGTAACAAGGTATAGAAGCTGCTGCGGGACCACCGCAAACGAGAAAAGACCAGGGCCAGCACACACAGCAGCAGGCTCAGGCTGAGGGGATAAATCAGCAGGGACAGTAGTTTGGAGAGGGTAAAAGCGCTCAAGCATAGCCCCTGGGATTGCCCGCCTGCCAACGCCAGGCGTCTTCACACATTTGCTGCAGGCTGCGGGAAGCCTTCCACCGCAATACTTCCTGCGCCAGGGTGGGGTCAGCCCAACAGGCGGCAATATCGCCAGGGCGGCGCGCGACGATCTCATACAGTACACACTTCCCGCTGGCGCGCTCAAAAGCACCCACCATTTCCAGTACCGACACGCCGTTGCCGGTACCCAGATTAATGGTATGCAGTCCACGTTGCCGGCAGATGTAATCCAGGGCGACGACATGTCCTTCCACCAGATCCATCACGTGGATGTAGTCGCGCACGCCGGTGCCATCCGGGGTCGCGTAGTCATTCCCAAAAACAAACAGTTTCTCGCGCTGGCCCACGGCCACCTGCGCCACAAACGGCATCAGGTTGTTGGGAAAGCCCTGGGGGTCCTCGCCAATACGTCCGCTGGGGTGCGCGCCCACCGGGTTGAAATAGCGCAGGCAGCCAATGCTCCAGTCGGGATTCGCACAGTGCCAGTCCGCCAGAATATTTTCGACCATGTGCTTGGTGCGGCCGTAGGGACTCGTTGGAGCGAGGGCGAAGTCCTCGCGGATCGGGACGGTGACCGGGTCCCCGTATACCGTGGCAGAGGAGGAGAACACCAGGTTCCTGACCCCGGCGTGGTGCATGGCAGCCAGCAGTACGAGGGAGCCCGCGACATTGTTGTCATAGTACTGAAGCGGCTTCTCAACCGACTCGCCCACCGCCTTGAGACCGGCAAAGTGCAACACAGCAGTAATCGTATGGGCCTGGAAAATCTGCTCCAGACAAGCCCTGTCCCGGACATCGCCCTGTATGAAGACCGGCGCTATACCACAGATTTCCTGCAAGCGCTGCAGGGCTACCACACTGCTATTGCAAAGATTGTCGAGTACCACCACCTCGTAACCGGCCTCCAGCAGCGCGACACACGCATGGCTGCCAATGTATCCCGCGCCACCTGTCACCAATACGCTACCGGCCATTACTTTCTTCCCAGATTGTCATTGCACCAAGCGGGTGAGAGTATATCCGATTGCACCATGGGGGAAGCCCCGCTGCGTCATTCCCACGGCAGCGCACACTCCGATACACACTCCGATGCAATGCAAAAGCGCGCAAAACAATTTATCATGCAGCACCGAGCTCGCGTAGTAGAGTCACCTCAATGCATATCCTTGTCACCGGCGCTGCGGGCTTTATTGGCTATCACCTCAGTGACAAATTGCTGGCCCGCGGCGACACCGTCACCGGCCTGGATAACCTCAACGATTACTACGCTGTCAGCCTGAAGGAAGCGCGCCTGGCAAGGCTGCAGAAACAGGGTGGTTTCCGCTTCATCCGGACCGACCTGCAGGACCGCGCTGCCATGGCAGCACTATTTACCCAAAACCGCTTTGACGCCGTCATCAACCTTGCCGCCCAGGCGGGTGTACGCTATTCGCTGGAGAATCCCCACGCCTATATTGACAGCAATATTGTCGGGTTCATGAACGTGCTGGAATGCTGTCGCCACCACCACATCGGCCATCTGGTTTACGCCAGCAGCAGTTCCGTCTATGGCATGAACGATGCGATGCCCTTTTCCGTGCACGACAACGTGGATCACCCGATCTCGCTGTACGCCGCAAGCAAGAAGGCCAATGAGTTGATGGCCCACACCTATTCACACCTGTACGGCATACCCACTACGGGCCTGCGCTTTTTCACGGTGTACGGCCCCTGGGGACGGCCCGATATGGCGCTCTTCCTGTTCACCAAGGCCATACTGGCGGGCGAGCCCATCCAGGTCTTCAACAATGGCAATATGCAGCGTGATTTCACCTATATCGACGATATCGTCGAGGGCATTATTCGCGTTACCGACCAGCCCGCCACGGCCAATCCCGACTGGGATGCCGGCTTCCCGGACCCTGGCACTAGCAGCGCCCCCTACCGTTTGTACAACATCGGTAACAGCAAACCGATATTATTAACCGACTTCATAGCTGCTATCGAGACAGCCTTGGGCAGAACCGCTACGCAGGAACTGCTGCCCATGCAGCCGGGCGATGTGGCAGCTACCTATGCAGACATTGAGGACCTGATAGACGCCGTCGACTACCAGCCGCAAACGCCGGTGCAGGATGGCATTAACAATTTTATCGCCTGGTATCTGCAGTACATGCACAAGGAAAAACCATGAATGTTGTAATGATCGGTGCGGGCTACGTCGGACTGGTGTCCGGGGCCTGCTTCGCGGAGTTTGGCGCCAATGTCACCTGTCTCGATGTGGACGAGGGCAAAATCAAAGCGCTGCAAAGCGGCAAGATACCCATCTACGAACCGGGCCTGGAAGATCTGGTGCACCGCAATATGCAGGCCCGACGCCTGCAGTTTTCCACTCAATTTCAGGACTGGATAGCTGACGCTGACCTAATCTTCATTGCCGTGGGCACCCCCACACGGCGTGGCGACGGTCACGCCGATCTTAAATACGTCTACGCCGCCGCCACTCAGATAGCAGAATACCTACAGGGATATACTCTAGTCGTGGACAAATCCACCGTGCCGGTGGGGACGGCGCGCGAGGTGCAGCGTGTGATACAACAGGCCAACCCGACAGCCGACTTCGACGTCGCCTCCAACCCTGAATTTTTGCGCGAGGGCTCGGCTATCAACGATTTTATGCGCCCCGATCGCGTGGTTCTGGGTGTAGAAAGCGAGCGCGCCGAGGCACTGCTGCGAGAACTGTACCGTCCGCTCAACCTGATCGAGGCTCCCATCCTGGTCACCGATCTGGAAAGCGCCGAAATTACCAAGTACGCAGCCAACGCTTTCCTGGCGACAAAAATCAGCTTTATCAATGAAGTTGCGCAGTTGTGCGAAAAAACCGGCGCCGATGTACACGCAGTGGCCAGGGGTATGGGGCTGGATGCGCGCATTGGCAAAAAGTTTCTGCACGCGGGGCCAGGGTACGGCGGCTCCTGCTTTCCCAAAGACACCCAGGCGATGATCCGCATGGCCCAGGACGCGGGAACCTCCAGCCGAATCGTGGAAGCAGTCGTCGCCGTCAATGCCGCGCAGAAGTCCCGGATGGTAGTGAAGATCCAGGAGGCGCTGGGCGGCAGCGTAGCGAAAAAAACAATCGCTGTGTTGGGACTGACCTTCAAACCCGAAACCGACGACATGCGCGACGCACCCTCGCTGACCATTCTGCCCGCACTGATAGAACAGGGCGCAAGGATAAAAGCCCACGATCCCCACGGCATGGACGAAGCACGCAAGGAGCTGCCGGATACCGTCGAATACACTGACAATATCGACGACGCGGTGCGGGATGCCGATGCCATCGTCCTGATGACGGAGTGGAATCAGTATCGGGGACTCGATCTGGAGAAACTGAAGTCCCTGATGCGCGGGGATGTGTTTGTGGATCTGCGCAATGTGTATGAGCGAGGCACGATGGAGGCGCAGGGGTTTCAGTACAGTTGTGTGGGCCGGTAAGCCGCCGAAATCGCAGGCCACAGCCGAAGACCGCTCCCGGTTATTGATGGCTCTGCTGGGGCGCCAGCGTACGGTGGATGTCGCCATGGCTATGATAGCGGCACCCCATAAGATGTTTCTCATATTAGTCATAATGGCCATATTGACTAATATGAGAAACATAGTAGGCTTGAACTATGCCGGCAACTATTGAAAAATTTACCAGTGAGCAACTTGCAGCCCGTGTTAAAGCTCTCGGTACCCAGATTCGTCAGCGTCGGAAAGTGATGGGTATCAGTGTGACCACTGCTGCCGAAGCAGCGGGTGTCTCCAGAGTCACCTGGCATCGCATGGAGAAAGGCGAGTTCACGGTCACCATTGGCGTCTGGTTTAATGCGTTGGCAGTGCTGGGGCTTGAGTTTGGTGTCGGCATGACGAGCACAACGACTCAATCTCAGGCCTCGCCGGATCTCCCTGCGGCGATCCCGGTCTCTGTCGTTCTGGCGGATTTTCCCCAGTTGGCTGCGCTTGCATGGCAGGTTCAGGGGGTGGCTGCAGTGTCTCCCCGTGAGGCATTTGATATCTATGAGCGTAATGAACGCCATATCGATCGGGCGAATTTAGCGCCTGAGGAAGAAAATTTAATAGCTGGACTGGAAAAGGTATTTGGGGGCGCCGCGGGTGTTTAAACGCGAACACCACCAGCGCATACACCGGGTGCTGCTGGCACTGGATGCCCCCATGCTGCGCAGCCATCATTGCCATTTTGGTGGTGGCACCGCGATTGTGTTGAGCCATGGTGAATACCGGGAGTCGGTGGATATTGATTTTCTGGTTTCAGATATTGATGCCTATCGAGATCTACGCAAGGGGCTGCAGACGCAACAACAACTTGAAACCCTTTTTGGGATAGGACATGGGCCCTTGGCCAGCGTACCCGAGATACGCGCAGACCAGTATGGGATTCGCACCAGGCTGTCCGTGGCGACCTCTATTATCAAGTTTAAGATCGTTTTCGAAGCGCGCATCAACTTTGATGAGCCGGGACCAAAAGACCAGATCGGCGGGATCAGCACCTTAAGCGAAGTGGACCTCGCTGCGAGTAAGTTGCTTGCCAACGTTGACCGATGGGCCGATGCAGGCGTGTATAGCCGCGATGTGATTGATCTCGCAATGCTGGAGCTGTCGAAGAGGGCTGCGAGCCAAGCGTTTGAAAAGGCTGAGTCAGCCTATGGAGATGCCGTAAAGCGTGATTTGCACAAAGCAGTGGACATGTTGAAAGGTCGCCCCGACCGGCTGGCCGCCTGCCTTGAAAACCTGGCCATGGACGTACCCCAGGCGCTGATGCTCGATCGACTAAAACGGTTGGCATCCTGCTGCTAGCGACGACGTAGTAAAAAATGAGCGGCTAAATGTCAGGCCGATGTGGACGGAGATATATGAACAAAACGTTTCATTCAAATTCGCCAGTAGCAAATGGCGCCATTGATGCCGATGCCATGGTCCTGATGACGGAGTGGACTAATGGAGGCGCATGGGTTCAGGTATAGCTGTGTTGGGCGATAAGAAGCAACTGACGTGAGCCAATGAGAACACATGTATTGCAGCGGATAGTTAAACTCGGACGAACTGTTCGCGCCAAGGTCGCAATTTATCTCCTGCGTCTGCAATACGGGACGGACGGATTTCCGGTAGATTTGCGCGTTGCAAAGAGCGTGCGCATAGCCATTACGGATGGAGGGGTAGCGCGGTTTGCGCGGGGATCGAGTATCGACAGCCATGCAACGATCGTTGTCAAACATGGAAAGCTAGTGGTCGGCCAGGGTGTCTACATCGGTATTGGCTCACTGATCTGTGCTCGTGATTCAATCAGCATTGGTAACGATGTACTGATCGCAGAATATGTCACAATTCGCGATCAGGATCATGATTTTGCACCTGATAGAGTGACTTCCCGATTGGGTTTTTCCACGGCGGCAATCGTGATCGGAAATAATGTTTGGCTGGGCGCAAAGGCAACGGTAACCAGGGGAGTGACCATCGGAGACAATAGCGTTATTGGCGCCAACTCTGTGGTAACGCGAGACATTCCCCCTAACGTAGTTGCCGCCGGCGTTCCTGCACAAATAGTACGAAGCTTAAGGCCGGACGAACTGCTGCCCGAATCCACCACATGCAAGTAAAGCGTTTTGTCAGGTCTGCACTGAGAGCGACATTTTTGCTATTTCGTCATTTCGGATTTGTTCCTCCCGAAAGAATTTTTCGTCATCTCTACAAATTCGGCGCCTTCGACATCACTTTGCCCAATGGCAACTGTCTTCGCCTAATGGCCTGGGGAGACCGTGTAGAAAACGAGCTCTTCTGGAGAGGCTGGGTCGGACATGAAGCGGACGCAATGCGATGGTGGGTGACGTTCGCCTATGACGGGGGTGATATCCTGGACATTGGTGCGAATACGGGTACCTTCGCGTTTATCGCCAAGGCTATATCGCCTGATTCGTCTGTTCACGCGTTTGAGCCACTGGCGCGAATAGCTATGCGAATTGCAGAGAATCGGGAGGTTTCAGGTCTCGACGTAGTGCTGGTAAAAGCAGCCGTTGCCGACATTGAGGGTCAACTCGACATTTTCGATCCGGGCGGGGACAACGCTTACAGTGCTTCTTTGGATGCTGGATTTCTTGACGCTGAAAAGGAATCGTATCCAGTCGCGGTGACAACAGTTGATAAATATTGTTCTAAACACGGACTTAGTCCCAAACTAATCAAGATAGATGTCGAAGGAGTTGAAGGTCGAGTACTAGTTGGAGCGAAGACACTTCTTGAGCAAGGTGACTGTCGTATCATTTGCGAGTGGCTCGGCGGACTCCAACAGAACAGGGAGGCCTGCGAAATTCTTGCTCAGTGTGGTTACGTAGCCATGGATCCGACGGATCTGGGACGAATCGATCTAGGCAATATACCGGGATACAAAGATCGCAACGTCCTGCTCGTGCATGGCAGTGAAGTACCCGCGCTATATGCAAAGCTTGGCGCACGGCTGCCCGAATCCGCCTTATGAGAGTAATGCACGTCATTGAGTCTTTGGGCACAGGAGGTGCTGAACGACTGCTGACGGTGCTGCTTCCTGCTTTGCGACAGCGGGGGGTCTTTGTGATGGTTGCGGTTATGCGCGACCCCCTGGACCTGAAGGATATTCTCGAAGCTGCGGGGATATCTGTACATCCATTACCATTGCGGTATAAGTGGAATCTTTTGGGTTCCGCTCTGGATCTGGCGCGCCTGGCTCGTAGTAAGGATATTGATATCATGCACGCGCATCTTTATTTCCCTGCTATTTGCACTGCGCTGGTCAAGTTGGTGCACTTGGGCAATGCGGCGACGGTTGTGACCTTTCATAACCTTGCTTATGCCAGCGGCGTGAATAAAGCGGGTCCCGGGCTCCGTGTAAAGAAATTTCTTGCCTCATTACTGTACCCCTCAGGATATGACTGCAAAATTGCCGTCAGTAAAGCGGTGGCCGCACATTACCGCGTGTCACTTGGGTTGGATGCCATCGAGGTTGTGTACAATCCCGTAGACCTCATCGCAATAGACCAGCGGGGATTGCAACAGGTCAGCGCGACGAATGCCGTCTTACATCTTGTTGTACCGGGCCGCCTGGTGCACGAGAAGGGGCATACTGATTTGCTGCAGGCATTGGTGCGCGTAAACGCGCAAGGCCCTCAGGTTCGGGTGACCCTGGCAGGTGGCGGTCCTTTGCGCGGTGAATTGGAGCGGGAAATCAAGGTGTATGAACTTGACGGAGTGGTATCGATTACTGGCGTTCTGGAGCATCGGAGAATGCTCGAGCTTATCGCGTCTGCCGATCTCGTTGTCATCCCTTCACGATTTGAGGGCCTGGGTTTAACGGCGATCGAAGCCATGGCGTTATCGAAACCGGTAATCGTAACGGCGGTCGGCGGGCTTGTTGAAATAGTCGACCATGGTGTGAGTGGCATAGTGGTGCCCCCGCGCGACCCCCGGAGTCTCGCGACAGCAATAGAGTTACTTATGTCGCAGAGTACGTTGCGCGCACAACTTGGAAATACTGCGCGAAAGCGCGTTGCGCAGGACTTTGCAGTGCCCGTTATTACGGAAAAAATGTTCGCGCTCTATAGTAAAATTCTGACCTCCAAGCCATTGATCGGGGAAACACCGTCAAGCCGGGAACAATAGGAACTGGATTGAAGCCAAGTATTCTCTACATCTCCTATACAGGACTGCTGGACCCTTTGGGTCAATCACAGGTTCTGCAGTATGTCATCGGTCTGGCGCGCGATCACCGTATGACGCTTCTCACATTCGAGAAACCTGAGGCATTGCGTGAATCTACCAGGGTAGCGGCCCTGGCGGATGAGTGCCGCCTGGCCGGCATCGATTGGCACTACCTGAAATACCATAATCGCCCCAATATGCTTGCCACACTGTATGACGTTGTTATGGGTACCGGAAAGGGTATTCAACTTGTGCGTAAAGCAGACGCGAAAATGGTGCACTGCCGCAGTTATTTGGCTGGCTTGATGGGCCTGGTGATAAAACGCGTGTCCGGCGTACGCCACATTTTCGACATGCGTGGATTCTGGCCCGATGAGCGCGTCGACGGTGGTATATGGCAGTCAAGCTCTATCCAATACAGGCTGTTCAAGCGTTTGGAACGTACGCTTTTTCTAGGTACAGATCATATCGTTTCACTGACACACGCAGGGGCATACGAACTTGGCAGGTTTGGCTACCTTGCTGGGCGCCTCCCTCCGGTGTCTGTCATTCCAACCTGCACTAATTTGGAGATCTTTTATCCCAAAATCCTCTCCTCTAATGACAAGAACTGCTTTACCCTGGGTTATGTTGGCTCCACTGGCAGTTGGTACCTTTTTGATCAGGTTGCCAAGGCAGTAAAACTGCTATTTGACGCCTATCCTGAGTCACGCTTCCTGGTAATCAACAGGGGCACGCATGATGCAATTCGACGGGAACTCTTGTCCGCCGGTGTGCCAATGGCGCGGGTGGAGATCAGGGCGGTAGCTTTCGAAGATGTTGCGGATGAAATTGCCTGCATGGATGCGGGTATCTTCCTGATAAAACCGCTCTGGTCCAAGCTTGCGTCCTGCCCGACCCGCATGGGGGAGTTTCTTGGCATGGGCAAGCCCTGTCTCGCCAATGACAGGGTGGGTGATGTTGAAGCGATCTTTAGTGAAAGTAGAACAGGGATTGTGGTTCACGACATTAACGCCCAGGCGCTTGGCCACGCCGTGCATCAATTGGTGGCAATGAGTAAAGAGCCCGAAATAGCGGCCCGATGTAGAAAAGCCGCAGAGGAACGATTTTCTCTGCAGGGCGGGATAAATAGTTACGCGGCTATTTACGCGTCGTTGATGAGCGCTACTGTGCGGAGCGCTGCTTGACGCAACCACCACTTAAAGTACTTTTTCTTACTCGCTATCCTCACGACGGCGCCAGTAGCCGCTATCGCGTGTACCAATACCTGCCATATCTGGAAGCTCTGGATGTTCATTGCGACGTACAAAGTTACATGGACTGGGAAATGTACAAGGTCATTTTTTCACCCGAACGCACTGGCCGCAAATTCTGGCTGATGTTGCAAGCAACACTAAAGAGACTGAGGGCGCTAACGCGTTTTTCAGACTATGACATCATCTATATGCAGCGTGAGTTGTTTCCCATAGGCCCTCCTCTTCTTGAGCGCTATATGAAAAAGCGGGGCGCGGTATTGTTCTTTGACTACGACGATGCGCTCTTTATAAAAAAGCCAAGCCGATACAATCCTATTGCCACGTATCTGAGGTCGCCAGGTAAGACATTCGAACTATTTCATATCGTGGATTGTGTTGTAGCGGGCAATGACTGGCTGCGCGATAGTGCAGAGCACCGGGGCGCGCGAGCTGTAACCCTGGAGGTCGCAGAAGACACCGACCGCATCCGGCCACATGCACCACACAACAACAATCGCCCGGTTACCATCGGCTGGCTGGGATCCACATCCACAGTGAAATATCTCAATCTCATTGCGCCCGTTCTCCGACGACTTGCCAAAGAGTACCCTGACGTGCGTTTTGAAATTATGGGAGGAGGTGACTTTCAGATGGATGGCGTACCGTGGCAGATTTCCCAGTGGTCTCTTGACGACGAATTGCAGGCACTCTCCCGCTTTGACATAGGGCTTATGCCATTACCTGCTGACGACTGGGCGAAGGGCAAGTCTGGCGGCAAGGCCCGCACTTACATGGCTGCAGGAGTAGTCCCGGTCTGTACAGGGGTTGGCTACAATCTGGAACTCATTCGTGATGAGGACACTGGATACCTCTGTAATACTGATCAAGAGTGGTATTCCGCGGTAACCACTTTGATAGCAGATCCCGACCTGCGGCAAAGAATCGCGGTTAATGCCCGTGCGGCGATCGTAACTCGCTGTTCTTTGTCTGGCCAGGCCGGGATTCTGCGAACACTATTTGACGAGGCGATTGCGCGGCACCAACCATACACCCGCTCTCAGGCCAATTAGCAGGACAACTGGCGGCCAACTTGTATATCTATATCTTCCTATATTTCTTTCTCGCCATGCTGGGTCTTGTCACCTGGTCCCGAGGCCAGACAGAATTCATCTACTTCATACTATACATACTATTTGTGCTCTTCGTGGGTACACGATTTGACACAGGGTGCGATTTTTACACCTATTTCTGGCGTTTCAAATTATTGAAAACGGACTTCTCCTCGTTAACCAGTATTACCGAGCCAGGCTATTTTCTATTTTCAGTTCTAATCAAAAAAGCGGGACTGGATTTTGTTTGGGTAAATGTATTTGGGGCTGCAATATTTTTCTACTACGTAATAAAGTTCTCCAGGAATCATCCGCGTCCTCTCTTGCTGATTGCCCTGCTATTTCCATTATTGGTCATCCAGCTGTCTATGTCCGGTCTCAGGCAGGCGCTTGCTGTAGCTTTTCTATTCGGTGCTCTGGATGCATTCATAAAGGGTAAACGAACGGCCATTGTCATATATATTCTGATAGGTTCAACCTTTCACCAGTCAGTCATTATCCTGTTGCCAATCGCACTGATGGTCGGCCGTACTTTCTCCCTGATCAGAGTGATTGGCGCTATTGTAATTCTGATGCCAGTTGCCGTATACCTTCTTTCAGACCGGATGGATATTTATCAGGATAGGTATATTGAAGAACTCTACGGTGAAATGAGTTCAGGCGGTGCAATTTTCCGACTTGGTCTGCTGATCCTGACAGCATCAGTATTTGAGCTTTACCGTAAGAATATGGCCCGGATCTATCCCAAGGAATACAACCTCATGCGAGTGTTCTCCTTGGTCTCCTTTGCCTTGGTCCCTGTGATGCTGGTGAATAGCGTTGCTGTTCACCGTTTGATCTACTACGTCGTTCCTATTCAGGTGTATATTCTCGCCGCATTACCTGCTGCCATATTCAAGAGTCGACGAGTTGGCAATTTGGCCGGGCTCGTTCCAATTGCGCTGTATGCGGCCTATCTTGTGGTATGGTTTTCACTCTCACGTCATGCAAATATTTGTTATGTTCCCTACGATAGCTATCTGCTTTAGGCAATATCACCCATGACGACCAATCCGCTTCCACGCGCAGTGGTTCTTGGATTGTCCCCTACAGGTCTTTACGTTGCCCGGGAATTGGGTCGGTCAGGCGTGCCATTACTTGGAGTGGACAAGGAATTTTCCTGTGGCAGTTTGTCACGGTATTTTCGTCAGGGTGATGGTGTATGGCATGAATCCAGTAGAGCAACCCTACTGGCGAAGCTGAAAGTTTTTTCCGCTGCACAAAAGCTCAAGCCGGTGTTAATTCCCACCAGTGATTACTACATCGAGTTTATGCTGAAAAACTATGCTGTACTTGCAGATCTTTTCCATATTGCGTCATGCTACGGAAATACGGCCGGTTTGCTATTGGACAAATTGAAATTTCACGAACTCTGCACGAAATATGGTGTGGCGACACCGAGTGTATGGCAGTTTTCGGACATTTCGGACCTTTTTAGGCTTGTTGAAGAAATTCCAATTCCCTGTTTATTGAAGCCCACATTGATACACAGGGCTAAACTCTACATGCGCGGACAAAAGGTTCTTGTTGCAAATAGTCGCAAGGAGTTGATTTCTCTGGTTGAGCAACTGCCAAAAGAGACCGGTAGTTGGTTGGTTCAGGAAATCATTCCCGGCGAGGAATCGCGCATTACAGTGTTAGCTGGTTACTCCGGTGCGGACACGCATGCCGACGACGTGTTTACTGCGAGAAAACTTCGCCAGTATCCGCCGGGGTTTGGTTCTGCATCGAGAGTCATTAGTGAACACTGTGATGAATCCATAGCGATCACTACACGCTTTATCGACGCGATAGGCTTCAAAGGTATTTATGGTGCCGAGTTCAAGCGCGATTCGCGAGATGGCAAGTTAAAAGTCATTGAAATTAACCCCAGGCCAACACTGTGGTTTTATGTGAGTCACGCGGCGGGTAAAAGACTGGTAGAAAGAGCATATCGTGATCAGGCCGGTCTACCGTTGGCGAATAAATTGGAACAAGACGACGGTGTCCTCTGGCAATATGTGATCAAGGATCTTGCCTCCGCAGTATTGTACAGATTGCACCGCGGTAACTTACATTTTGCCGCGCCTGATTTGTCGGCAGGTGGTGACAGCATGCGGCGCTGCTGGCCCGTATTCAGCATGTCAGACCCACTGCCTTTTTTCTCAGAACTTTACGTTTATGCAGTAAAATATTGGAGGAGACTATTCTGAGAAGCCTGATCATTAACGCCGACGATTTTGGCTTAACCACAGGCGTCAATGAAGCCATTGTTGATACTTTTGGTGTGGGGTGTGTTACGAGTACCACTTTGCTGGTCAATGCTCCTGCCACTGAAGATGCTGTAGAGAAGGCAAAGCAACATCCTGGTTTGGGGGTAGGCCTGCATTTCAATATTACACTGGGACGGCCAATTTCCCCTGCCGACAACGTTCAGACCCTGGTTAATGCAAAAGGTTTTTTTTATCCCAGGGAAGTTTTGGCGCGAAAATTACTATTGCGCCGCGTCGATAGAAGCGAACTTGAGCTGGAACTGGACGCTCAATACCAGCGAATGAGGTCGTATCAGCTGCGTTCAACTCACATCGATAGCCATCAGCATGTTCACGCATTTCCTCTGTGTTTCGACGCCGTGGCGACTTTATGTCAAAGGGAAGGAATCCCGATGCGTATGCCCTGGGTCCTGAATCCCAATCATGTCCAGGTGCCGCCCGGCAGACGATTGAGGCAATGGGTTTTACAACGAATGTTGTCCCGGAACTACGAGCTCTGGAGTGGACTCGTGCGGTGGAATTCAGGATTGGGTAGCATATTTGATTTGGGGATAGGGCAGCAAGCATTGGATGTTGCCCACTACAGATCGCTACTTGAGTGTGCGCCCGAAGGTATTTTTGAACTGATGGTGCATCCTGCCAGAGCGGCTGCGCAGCTTGAGGGCCTCACCCGAATAGGCGACATCAGTGAGCGAGAATGGCGCTTCCTCATGTCGAATAATCTGGGTGCTTTGGCTTCTGACCTTGGTTTTACACTGGCGAACTACAAGAGTCTGTGACTTGCACCAACCGACCAGAACCGTCACTCTTTCTGCGAACACATCCTGGTATTTGTTCAATTTTCGCGCATCTACAATTCGTAGTCTTCGGGGAGACGGCTACCGGGTAGTCTGCCTCTCTCCCCATGACGACTACAGTCAGAAGCTGGTTGACGAACTGGAGTGTGAGTGGTTACCCCTTTCAATGAATAATCAGGGCAGTACTCCGGTTAAAGACCTGGCTCTGGTTTACCAGTTTTATCGCTATTACAAGGATCTACGGCCGGTCGCCGCCCTGCATTTTACAATTAAAAACAACGTGTACGGCACATGGGCTGCGCGCGTTCTGGGGGTGCCTGCGATAAACAATATCTCGGGGTTGGGTACGGCCTTTATTCGCACAGGGCTGGTATCGGCTATTGTGCGATTGCTGTACAGGACCAGCCAACCGCTTGCCTTTCGTATATTTTGCCAGAATGAGGAGGATTTCAAGCAATTGTTGGACGCAAAGCTTGTGCCGCGCGATCGTTTGGAATTATTGCCGGGTTCGGGTGTGGATCTGGATCGATTTAATCCATCCATGAAGACGACGCACACGGGCGCTTTCCGCTTTTTGTACGCAGGTAGAATGCTCGCGGATAAGGGTCTGAATGAGCTGGTTACAGCGGTGAAATCACTTAACCACGATGGAATTCATTGTCACCTGTGGCTGAGTGGGTTTCCTGATGTGGCGAATGTGTCCGCTATTTCCCATCAACAATTGGCGGAGTGGGGAGCCGAACCTGGCGTTCAATGGCTGGGCTCCACTGACGCCATGGAAAACGTATACGCGGCCGTAGATTGTGTCGTGTTGCCCTCCTACCGGGAGGGCATGCCTCGCAGTTTGTTGGAGGCAGGCGCAATGGGATTGCCAGTGGTGACCACAGATGTGCCGGGTTGCCGTAACATTGTAGAAGATGGCTTTAATGGCCTGCTTTGTGCACCAAGAAGCAGCGATTCGCTGCTACGTGTCATGCGCAGAATACTGGCCATGTCCGACGAGGAAAGAGCGAGGATGGGCGACAATGGCCGCAACTTGGTATTAGCAAATTTTGACGAGCACCTGGTCGTAGCGGCCACGATGCGGGCCGTTGATGCCGCATTGCAAGCGCAATAGTCAGCCATTGCCTCGTCGTGAAAGGTAGGCAGGAAGTTTTTCGGGACTGAAAATGACGGCCTGGGTGAGATGCAGTGACCGCGCATAGGCGTCCAGAACTGCTCTCACCGTACTTAAATTGAAGCGTTTCTGCATCGTCTGCAGACGTGCGTCTATTCCAATTTGACCGGGCATTGGCTCCGCTGGCGGATAGTCCATTAACTCAGCTACCAGCTTCGCGTAACGCAGATAGTTTTTTCCGCAATGTTTTGCCACCAAAGTGTAGTCTATGCCGCCTTTTGCGGTTTCCTGAAAGTGTATGTAATCGCAGGCCTCTCGCAGTGGAAACGTCCGGCGCGCCATATGGCCATCATTTACCATTCTACCGAGCACCAAATGAATAATTTGGTACTCCGTCGAAGGAACCAGAAAGCGTGCGCCGTGGCTTTCCTTTGATACGGCTGTACTAAACAGAGGTTCAAGCGAATTTCTGTGCTGGAATCGTTTGGACAAAAAATGACGGTGTAACTCGACCATTGCGACGCAATCGTCTTTCTCCAACTCGGGTAGGTGATGGTGGAGCGAACCTGTCGAGCTTTCGTAAAAGCGGTAACCATCTTCGAGCAAGACTTCCACGGCTGCATCAAGTTGTGTCGGCTGCACCAGTACGTCAATGTCCAACTGCTTTCGAAATCCCAGATTCGGCATATTTGTGCCTAATAGCTGCGCCGTGCCCTTTAAAAATACCGGGACAATGCCCGCCACGTTGAGTATTTTGCAGAGCTTTAGCGCCTGGGCACTGATGTGCATATTGCGCAGAGTGTTGTTACGCAGGGCCTGTCTCAGTCTCTCATTTTCTGGACAAGCTATTTCTGGACCATCCAGCGAATGCCCGTCTGCGCGTTGCTCATCGCACCGAACCGCGAGGGCCGGTAGTACTTCCTGAGTCTCCGCCATGTCAACCAATTGTGGGAACAGGTCAGCAGCAACACTGTCAGCCAACACGTGATTGTCCTGGCCACCCAATACCCTGCAAAGCATTCTGAACAGTGACCAGTTAGTTGGCGGGGGATAGGTCATGCGTGTCCTGCTAGGGGGCTACTGCCGGAAATGACGATGCAAGAGTTTAACGCTAGTAACTTGCTTGTGAATAGGTCAAAATCGATTCCGTTTCACAGGCGTATGTTGCGCGGTAGTTGCCAGTTTTTGTGCATGGTAGTTCCACTGGATGTTCACTTTTTTGGTTTTCAGTCACAGTCCCGGACGTCTTGCGACGAGTCGCCAGTAAAAGTGGATGATTGATCCTGCTTCCATCTCCGGTCCGCAGAGTATCCTGCACTTTATCCTGCGCGGTGTATCCACATCCCTGATAGTGCGGGTTGTCGGGCAGGGCCTGGGACTGCTCGGACATATGTTGTTTTCTTCCGCGCTGGGACCCGCCAGTTATGGATTGTATTCGATCGTGCTTGCCTGGTGTATGTTACTGGTAGTTCCCACCAAGTTTGGCCTGGATCACGTGGTATTGCGCTTTGCTCCAGTGTATCTGTCGAGTGGGCAGCAAGGCACCCTGCAGAGCCTGTTCAGGTTTTGCGCACTTTTTCTACTTCTTTCTTCCTCACTTCTGGCGTTTATCCTTTTTTTTATGACCGGAGCCAAGCCTGAGGTATTTGGAATTGCGACATATTCCGATGCGTTCTGGATTTCAATATTGGTTGCCAGCATGGCGTTTCTGGGTGTGTTTTCCAACTTCTTCCGGGCAGCGCACAAGATATTCTTCTCGCAGTTCTATGAGGCCATACTGAGATCCGCCCTGCTGGTGGCTGCTGTTCTCTTCTGCCTGGCACTGGAGTTCGAGGTAAACCTGAGTGTCGCCTTTTTGATTACCGCGCTCAGTGCTGCCGTGGCAGGCGCTGCCATGCTATGGTCGCTCCACGGGCTGTTTTTTCGCGGCACGAGCGTTGCCGCCACGAGGCCCAGGGTAGCAGCCTGGCTTAACCTGAGTTGGCCAATATTCCTGATTGCCGTGTGCCAGCAATTAATGGCACAAAGCAATCTTTTAGTGTTGGGATGGTTATCGCCAGCCACAGAAGCTGGAAACTTTGCCGTCGCAGTGCGGATCTCGTCCTTCGTGGTATTTATACTGGCAGCTGTCAGTTCAATAACGGGGCCAATGATATCGGTGGCCTATGAGAGCAGGGATTTTGCCAAACTCAGGCGAATTGCAACTTTGAGTGCGCGTGCTTCCTTTGTCTGCGCTGTACTGATTGCTGCAGTGCTTCTGTTCCTTGGGGCAAATATTATCGCCCTGTTTGGCGCAGGCTTTGGCGACGCCTACCTACCATTGGTGATTTTGATTTCCGGCGGTTTGGTTAATGCCTTTACGGGCGCTGTCGGACACTACCTGAATATGACTGATCGACAATTCGTGACGTTACGAATCCTCATCATGTCCACGGCTTGTAGTGTATTGCTGGCATTCCTGCTAATTCCGCAATTTGGCGCCATCGGCGCGGCATGGGCGGCAGCCCTTAGCGTCACCCTTTCCAATGTACTCATGGTCATCGCCGTTTGGCGCATGATTGGGGTAGATACCACTGTAATAGGATTGCAGCTACGCACGCGACCGGTATGAAACCAATACCAGATGGACCCAAACTCGCGATAGTGACGCCCACGTTCAACCGCGGAGCGTTGCTGAAGCGACTGCATGAGTCCTTGCTGGCTCAGGATATCGCACTCGATTGGGTACATATCGTAGTGGACGATGGTTCCGAAGATGATTCAGATACGAGGCACAACTGGCGCGACAGTAGTCATCTGGTCTTTGTGAAAAATAGAGAAAACCATGGTCCATTGGTCAGCAGAAATACGGCCATCGATATCGCAGTGGAAGAAAAGGCCGACCTGATAGCATTTATTGATGATGATGATTATGTTACCCAGGCATTTTTCCCTTACATAAAGCGTATATGGAAGGATATTCCTGGGGTGGGCTGGTACATCAGCAGATGCAAGTTTGTAGGGCCGGTGAACCAAGAGAAACAGCCCTGGCCAGATCATGACGGTTTCTTCGATTACGCTTGTGATATGCAATTGGACCCGAAATTTACATCGGACGTATTGCATGTTGTTTCGACAGCGCGCTTGGGAAAGCGGCGCTTTTCTCGGTTTGGGCGCTATCAGCGAGAGTGGACTTTATTGTCGAAACTGGCGCGCGACGGCAAGTTTTATGCAAGCAATGATTGCCTGCAGGTCCGTGAATACCTGCCCACAGGTTTGACCAATAGCAGGCGGGGCCGGGCGCCAGATTTGATAAGCACGGTAAACTACGTGCAGAGGTCTTTCACAATTCTCACCCTGGCGCCTTTTTCAGTGCGTGCCTGGCATCGTTTTTTCAGGCAATTGCTGGCATTTCCCGTTCGTGTTGTGCTTTTTCTTTTTCGGCCGCAGTAATATTAACAATGCTCAGGATTTGATTTAACCACGCCCATAACCATAGTAGCTATTGTCATACCCACCCTTTCCGTAGCTGTCCTGCTTTTTCGTATCCAGCCTGTTCAGCACCACACCGGTTAACGGGAGATTACTGTATTTGATCAGGTTGACGTTTTTCAGTACCAGTTTTTGCGGGGTCGCATCCGCCTTGACCACATACACCAGCGAGTCCGCCAGTGTCGCCACGATCAGCGAATCACTCACAGCGTTCACCGGGGCCGAGTCAATGATGATCCGGTCATACTGTTCACTGAGGAGTTTCACTAGATTTTTGAAATTCAGGGTCGAAAGCATCTCCTGCGGATTGGCGGGCGGAATACCTGCCGGCAGCACATCAAAGCCTGCCTCGGTTTTGTGCACGCAGTCTTCCAGCCTGTCACTTTGCGCAAGCACATTGCTGAGTCCGAGAGTGCCACCGGGCAACGCGAACGCAGCTGCCACGGAAGGCCTTCGCAGGTCAGCGTCGATCAGCAACACACGTTCCATTTGCGCCAGCGCCGCAGCCAGGTTGATGGCCACGGTACTTTTGCCCTCACCGGGGTTGGTTGACGTTACCACAGTGATCTTGTGCGGTTTTTCCAGCCCCAACAGCACCAAGCCTGTGCGAATACTGCGCACCGCCTCGGCGAAGCCGGATCTGGTGTCCTCCAGGTAACCGAGGTAGGGGCCATCGTGGCCCTTCTTCAGCTTGATATCGGGCAGGGCTCCGAGCAGCGGCGCTTTGAGCCTTTCGAGTACGTCATCGGGTGATTTCAGGGTGTTATCCAGCAAATCCCCGAGGATAGCCAACGCCACACCCAATAGTCCGCTGAGCAAAAAGGCAATGATTACGATGCGTCTTTTATCAGGTTTAATCGGGCTGATGGGGGGCACTGCTTTTTCCACCACTCGGGCGTGCGCGGCCTGGAAGCCAATCGTCTCGGAAGTCTCCTTCGCCCTATTGAAAAACATATCGTACAGGCGCTGGTCAGTATCCACCTGCTGCTCCAGTTCCCGCAAACGGAACTCCTTGCGGTTCAGGCTGGCCACGTCCTGCTTTACTGCTGTCAGTTGCTGGCCCAGGTTCTGTTCATTGGCCTGGGCCACCCGGTACTCTTTCTCAATGCCCGTGGCAACCTGCAGCACCTGCTGCTTGAGCTCGCCTTGTACACTCTCCACCCGGGCGTTGGCGGCCATCATCCGGGGATGCTCCGGCCCGTAACGCCGGGCCAGGTTGGTCACTTCCTGCTGCGCATCGGTTTGGGACTGCGCCAGACTTTGCACCAGGGGGTGCTGCAACACCTCAGGCATATTCATCAGCTGGTCCACGGAATAATTGGCGGTGCCCCCCAGTTCTCGATAGATATTTTCTGCTTCGACCCTCGCGCGACGCGCATCACCCAGTCGCGTGGTGAGCTCGTTCAGTTCCTGGGCACCCAACGTTTGTCCGCCTGCCACGTCAAGAATATCTTCCCTGTCCCGAAACTGCTGCAACGCCTGTTGTGAGGCGTCCAGGTTGGTCTTAAGGTCCTCCAGACGACTGCCCACCCAGTCGCCCGCCTCCCGCGTGGATTGCAACTTGGCGTCCATCTGGCTCTGTATGTAGACCCGCGCCAGGGTATTCACTACCTCGGCGGCCAGCTGGCGGTCGGTCGCCTCAAAGCTCACCACGACCAGTTGTGTATACTCCACCGGCTCAACGGACAGAGGGCCCATAATTCCGTTGATCACAGCGGCTTTGCGCCGCTCCTCGGGCTCCACTACCGGTGCATTCTTGTCCGATACGCTTGAAACAAGACCTGCAAGCCATGCGCGAATCTTCAGCTCTGTGCGCTCTTCGCCCTCGGCAGGCCCGGGAGGAGCGAAATACGGGTTGCTCCACAGGTCCAGCTCGTTGGCGACCAACTCGGCAATATCGCGATTCTTGATGATGTCAAACTGCGTTAAAAGGTATTCCGAGGTGGCCGCTGGCAGGCCGTACACCTCCTCAATAGAGACGGTTTTCGCCTGCTGGGATTCGATCATAATAGTAGTACTGGCCCGATACACCGGGTCTATCCGCATCACCCACAGAGCCGTTAACAGGCTGACTACAAAGCACAGACCCAGGATCCCCCGCCAGCTCTGGCGCACAACACGCCAAGTATGGCGTAGGTCGATAACGCCATCGTCAGGCGCAGAGTGGTCGGCAGGGAGACTGTGTACTTGCATGGCGTGACCTTGCGCTTTTTTGGTGCGTCGATCTAGAAGAAGCTTTGTTCGATGTTCACGACGTCACCGGGGCGAATACGATCGCTTAGCGTCGCCCTTCTGCGAGCCTCGCTGCTACCGTCTGAACTGTCATCAGAAATAATGTAGAACTCACTTTTGGACGCGCGCGAGGTGAAACCCCCGGCCATGGATACCGCTTTTTCCACCGTCAGCCCCGGTTTGAAAGGAAAGCCACCCGGGTTGGTCACTTCGCCGCGCACAAAAAATGGCCGGTATTCCATGATGGAAACATTCACCCGTGGATTGACAAGAAAACGCCCCCGCAGACCTTCGGTGATCCTGGTTTCCACCTGGCGCGGACTCAGTCCACGCACTGTAAGCTCCCCGAGCAATGGAAAGGAGATGGCCCCGGTGTCATCCAGGACCGCGTCAATACTGAGATCGGGCTCCTCGAACACGGTTACCTGGACGTGATCACCGGTACTGAGCGTGTAGGAGGGGTCGCTATCGGCTATCCCGTCCGCTATTGTAGGTAATGCCAATAATGACAGCAGTATCAGTAGCAGGTAGCACACACGTGACATGGCGAGCAAGAAAATATCCATACAGTTCGATTGTCGATCCGGACAATAGCACATAGCAAGCAATTACAGGCTCAACTCTACCCCGATGTTGAAGACGTTGTCGGTATAACTGAGGTCCTCGACGTTTGAGTCTTTATCGTCATAGCTGTAACCCGCATAGACATTGGCCCAGCGACGAAACTCGTAACCGAGCCTAAAGGAGACGTTGTAAATATCGTCCGTCCTGTCGTCGAAGGACTGCTCATAAGTGTCCACGCCAACAAAGGCACCCAACTTCGTGTAGATACGGTCAGACCAGTCGTGGGTCCACGCCACTTCCAATTTCTCGCGCTTGATGAAATCCCCCTGCAAGGTCGTCTCTTCAGGCTCGCGCGCGCTGCGCAAAAGGACTTTGTCCTGCACCCGCGGTTGCATCAACAAATCCACACTCCAGCCCAGGCCGTCCCAGTCCTTGCGCTGCGGGTTGTCAAAGTTCTTGTCCACATAGCTGGCCTTGGCGGTGCTGGTCAGGTTTGGCGTAATCTCCCACTGGGCGCCCAACGTCAGGTAGTTTTCCTCACTGTCCAGTGGTGGCGCGGCTACAAAGGGAGTCGGGTAGTGAATATCCTTGTACTCATACTCAACCAGAACATCCGTATTGGGCGCGACCGGATAATAAAATGTGCTGGCCAAAGTGGTCTCGTCCCGGTCGCGGGCGCGGGTGACTTCCTTGAAATTCTGGTACTCCCTGTCCATATAGCCCGCCCTGAGTACCAATCGCCCGACACCCTGGTCCGAGCCAAATTGCAGGGAGCCTCCCACATCGCCCTGGTCGTACTCGATAGGCTCGGGTATGAACTCGCCGATCAGGCCCTCCGACAGACCGGTACCGCGGTCTTCGTGCAGGGCCGCCCAGCGCATGTAACCCTCCGCTATCCAGCGCTCCGAGAACTCCATATGGGCGTCGCCGGAAAAGGTGTTGTCAAAGTAATCATTGCGGTCATTCTGCCGGTTTGCCTCGTACCGGCCGGCTTCTCCCTTGTAACCCAGCTGGTAGAGGTTGTTACGATCCTGTACCAGGGCATTGAGTGCCGGGCGTGCGAGGTATATCCAGCTGTCGGTAGTGTTGTTTTCCTGCAAGTAGATGTTATCGCGGTGTTTAACTTCGACTCCGGCGGTGGGCGTGATCGCCACCGGACCGGCGTCGATGACTGCGGGGCCAACAGGATTGACGGCCGCCAGAGTTTGATTGGCAAGGCCTAGTGCACATACGATTGCGGCCGGGGCGAGCACCGCCCTGGCCAAGACGAAATCCCTGTACTGCATGGGTGTGGTGTCCCTTTCACGTCGTTTGATTAACTGTGGCGCTGTACTCTTTGCGGCGACGACATTCTAGCTCAATATTCTTCAGATGATAGGCGAGTGTTGGCAATTTTGCCGTTTCAGGTATCCTGCGGGCGATGTCCGAGTCCGTAACTAAACCGTATCACTGGGCCAATACCGCCCTCTATTACTATGTCCTTGCCATTCTGGTATGGGCTCCCCTGCCTCTGGCCAGTAATCGCGACTGGTCTACCCGCTTGCTGGCAGGCCTGCTACTAGCCGGACTCCTCTGGGCCCTGCTTCTGCTACTCTTACGCCAGCTACGAGTGACGCCCGCCCTGCGCAAGGCATGGCCTGCCCTGGCCGCCCTGGTGGCAGTACAGGTTTGGGTGGGGATGCAGCTGATCTTTGCTATCAGTGTTGAGCCGGCCTCTACGCATATGGCGCTCCGCTTGGGTATGGGGCTGGTGGCCGCGTTTTTCCTGGTGCTGGTGCTGGTGGACTCACGGGAGCGCATACTGTCTATCACCCGGGTGATGGTGGCGTGCGGCGTGTTCCAGGCGTTTTTCGCCGGTGCCGCGATGATGAGCGACCTGGAACACGTCGCCTTTCTGGATAAAACCTTCGATCGGTCGAGCGCCAGCGGCACCTTCATCAATCGCAATCACCTGGCGGGATTCCTCGAAATGAACCTGGCGATCGGCATCGGCATGTTGATGGCACAACTGCATCGTCGCCCGGCGGGGACCTGGCGCGAGTTCCTGCGCCGCACCATCGACACGGTGCTGAGCGGCAAATTCAGGTTGCGACTGTACCTGGCAATTATGGTCGTCGGGCTGGTGCTGACGCGCTCGCGCATGGGCAATTCGGCGTTTTTCTCCAGCCTGTTGCTGTGCTCGGTGGTGGGCATGTGGATGCAACAACGCTTGACACGCAATGCGGTAATTTTCTTCGTCAGTCTGCTACTGGTCGATATCTACATCGTGGGTAACTGGTTCGGCGTGGACGAGGTCGTGGAACGTTTGCAGAACACCACCCTGGATACGGAGAAACGCGATGAGGTGGCGATTGACACCGTTGCCATGTGGCGGGACCATTTCTGGGTCGGTACCGGGGCGGACACTTTTTTCCAGGCTTACGTTTACGGCGGCTACATGAGCCCGGATTCACTTTATTACCGCCACGCCGAAAACGACTATCTGGAAATTGGCACCGGCTTTGGCTTTATCGGCTTTAGCCTGCTGGGCACCGCCGTGCTGACCAGCCTGTGGCAGGCTCTGCTGGCCCAGCGGCGGCGCGGATCCCGTATTCGGCAGGGTTTGGGGTTCGCCAGTACAATGGGCATTATCACTATCCTGATCCACAGTTTTGCCGATTTTAATCTGCACATTCCCGCCAACAGCCTGTGGTTTGTGGTGCTGCTGGCCCTGGCCTGGGTGGCAGTGTCCCCAGCGGATGGACGAGAGCAGGCGTGACCCCTGGTTGCAATGAGTAAGTTGCAATGCACAAATAGTAAGCCTATATTTATACTTCCATTTAGATTCTTCCAAAGGTTATGTGTCATGCGGTATGCCCTTCCCTCGCGCGTCCTGCTGTTCCTGTTAACAGTGGCCAGTATTAACGTCTGGTCAGCCGATGGCCGCATAATCAGCTTTGAAGGTGATGTGCGCGTCAATGGCAAACCCGTCACTGCTGATACCGTGTTAAACCGGGAAGACACCATCACCACGGCACCCGGTGCATTGGTTAAAATCATTCTGTCCGACAATAGCGTGCTCGACCTCGACGGTGGATCAGAAATCCTGATCAGTGATTACAGCTTCGATGCCGCTGCACCGGAGGCAAATATCAGCAAGGTCGATATCCTGGCAGGCACGCTGCGTTACGTCAGCGGTGCCATTGCCAAGGACGATCCTAAAAACATCAGCTTTACTGCCGGTAATTCCACCATCGGCGTGCGGGGAACGTTTATCAGTATCTCCGTCGATCCCCAACCCGAGAAATAAGCAGTGCTTTTACTGGTCAAATCCCTCTTCCTGCTGGCCCTGCTGGTTGCGGGGGCCACGAATGCCTGGTCGGCTGATGGCCGCATCCTGAGTTTTGAGGGCGATGTGCGGGTCAACGGGCAACCGGTGACCGCCAATACCGTACTGCACAGTGCAGATACGATCGTCACGGCAGCAGGCGCGTCGGTCAAGATCGTGCTCTCCGACAACAGTGTACTGGATATCGACAGCGGCTCAAAAATCAAGCTAAGCGATTACAGCTACAATCCCGCTGCACCAAAAGAGAACAAGAGTGAAATCAGCGTCGTCGAGGGCACCCTGCGCTATGTCAGCGGTCTGATAGCCAAAGAGGACCCTGACAATATCGGTTTTACCGCCGGCAATTCTACTATCGGGGTGCGGGGAAGTTTCACCGGGATTGAGGTCGATGGTGTCGTCGTGAATGTCGAGGCCATGATCGGGGAGGCCACCCTCATACGCAAGGATGGCGACGGCCAGAAGGACGCCATTGTGGTACCTACCGGACAAGTTACCCGGACCGATCCGAAAACCGGTAAGACCCTGGTAACAGCCTCGACGGTCGCTAACAAGGTAAATGAAGTTGTCCGTGCAATTGCTGCTGTGGCACCGGACGCCAGCAATAGATCATCGACTGATGAGGGTTGCAGCGAAGGGGTGAAACCCCTGCGGGACGTTGCCGATCCACCAACCGACGCGGAGACTGCGGCGGCCATTGAAGCCCAGTTGGCAGCCCTCAGTAACGGTGATCTGATGATGGTGATGGCGGTGTTGATCAACAACGCCAGGCATTTGTGTATCGATTCGGATACGGTGGCTGCTACTATCGCGATGATCGCAACGGCACGCCCCGATGCATTGAACGACGTGGTAAACGTGGCTACATTACTCGACCCGGACCATGCCGACAAGTATACTGCAATTGCCACCGTACCGCCCGACAAGGACACGAACCGGCAGCCTCTGGTGAATCCTGTCGACCCACCGATCAATAACGAGATACCTCCCGGAGGTGGCATTGGTACCCCTCCGAGTCCCGAATAACACGCAACAGGTGTCAGCGGGCACGGGGCTGATGCAAGAAACCCGCACATGAAGCATTACTTTTCTGAAAATCGATCCAGAATCGAGCTGGGAATCATTTTCACACTCCTCGCGCTGTGGCTGCAGATGTCCGGCGCTGATTCGAGCCGCACCATCATCAACCGCCTGGACTATCTCGCCTACGACCTGCGCCTGAACCTGACCCTGCCCGACCACCGCCAGGCCAGTGCGTCGAACGTACTGATTGTCGACATCGACGAGGCCAGCTTGAGGGCGGAGGGACGCTGGCCCTGGAGCCGACAGAAAATGGGTGAGCTGGTGACAGCGCTGAAACAGGCAGGTGTGCACACCATTGGCTTCGACGTGGCCTTTGCCGAGTCGGAGCGCAATGTGGCACAGGAGTTAATCGAGGCGGCAGCAGCAACCGGACAACTGCAGCATCAGGACTATCTGGAGCGGCTGATCCCGGACATGGACAGGGACCTCGCTTTCTCCAAGCTGCTCGCGGGCCAGAACATCGTACTCGGGTTCTTGTTGCACGCCACGGATGAGGGATCGGTGGGCGCGCTGCCATCGCCCTGGTCGGCGGTCTCGGCGGAACAGCAGGGCAAGCTCACCATACCGATGATGTCCAGCTACACGGGCAATATGCCGCTGTTGCAGAAAGCAGCAACCCATGGCGGCTTTCTCAACACCACCATGGATGCAGACGGCGTGTTGCGCAGTACACCGCTCATTCTGGGGCACGACGATATGATCTACCCGTCGCTGTCTCTGGCGATGGCGCGCCGCTATACCAAATCGCTGCGCTTCAAAATCGATACAGCGCATGCAGGTGCGACAGAACGCGTGACCGGGCTGTGGCTTGACCGCACCCTGATACCCACAGATCAGTATGGGAGAGTACTCATTCCCTATACCGGCAAACGCGGAGGTATTCCTTACATTTCGGCCACCAAAATTATTCGCGCAACGGCCCCTGATGAGTTCCCGCAGCTGAACAACGCGGCCGTATTGATCGGGTCGTCTGCGCTGGGACTATCAGACCTGGTGAGTACCCCGACCGGCCCCACCTTTCCCGGGGTTGAGGTTCACGCTACGGTGCTGGAAAGAATCCTGTCGGGCAAGCCCTTTCCCCGCGTGCCGGACTGGGCCAATGCCGCCAATGCGATAGCCGTAGCGGTATCCGGCTTGCTCCTGACCTTTTTGTGCCCCGCCTTCGGTGCCCTTGCGATCACCATTTTTGCTGTGTTCATTATTGCACTGGTGGTCGGTGGCGATGTTTGGCTGTGGACATCAGCGCAGTTGGCGTTGTCGCCTGTGATGCCACTGTTCACCGTGATCGCGATCATCATAATGAACGTGCTGTTTGGCTATTTTGCCGAGGCCAAGCAGAAGCGGCAGGTGCGCAAGGCCTTCAGCTCCTACATGGCCCCGGCCCTGGTCGACCAGTTGGTTGCGAATCCTGAGGGACTGCGTTTAAACGGTGAATCCAGGGAGATGTCGTTCCTGTTTTCCGATATTGCCGGATTCACTACATTCACCGAGACCGCCAGCCCTGAGTTGCTCGTGTCTGTACTGAATGAGTACCTGGACGCCATGTGTCGCGCGGTGATGGCGCACGGTGGCACCATCGACAAGATTGTCGGCGATGCAGTGGTGGGCATATTCAATGCCCCGCTCGATCAACCGGACCACGCGGAGAAAGCCGTACAATGCGCACTGGCCATGGATCGCATCAGCCGCGACTTTATCGCCAAGATGAATGCGCGCGGCATGGAGTTTGGCGTTACCCGGATAGGGATCAACACCGGCCGCGCCATCGTTGGCAATTTCGGTGGCAGCGGCCGCTTTGACTATACTGCACACGGTGATGCGATCAATACTGCGGCCCGCATGGAAAGCGTGAACAAGCATCTAGGCACCCAGATGTGTATCTCCGGGACCACGGTTGCACAGTGCCCCAGTCATTTTTTCAGGCCGGTCGGTGCGCTGATTCTGAAAGGGAAAACGGAGGCTATAGAGGCTTTCGAACCGATGACGAAAGAAGATGCCGGATCGGCGTTGACGGTAAGGTACCTTGAGGCTTTTGAACATCTGACGCACGCAGATCCAAAGGCGGTAGAACTGTTCACCCGGCTCAAGGCGGATTATCCGAATGATGCACTGGTAAAGCTGCACTACGAAAGGATCATCGAGGGAATACTGTCTTCCACTATCGTGCTCGCGGAGAAATAACATACAGCGCCTTATTGGAAAATCGCGGCACGCCCTACAGGAGTTGAATGCGGATCGCATCATATCGATCCTGCTGTCAGGCCTCATTGCCGGCATCGTCACGCTGATTTCCAGCGTAAGTTTCGCCGCCCTGATTTTCAACGGCGCCCTGACGCCTTTCATTTCCTCCGGTATCACCATCCTCATCTCCACCGCAGTAGTGGCCGGGTCACTGTTCAGCCTGCTTAGCGCTGCCCGGCCCGTGGTGGCACTGCCGGATGACGACACCGCACCCATATTGGCATTAATGGTAACCCTGATCATCGCCAACTCACCGGAGGGCACTCCGGGAGAGGTCCTGTTCGTAACAGCGTTTGGCGCGATGGCCTGTGCAGCGCTGCTGACCGGGATAGTGTTGGCTACCCTGGGCTACTTCAAACTGGGCTCACTGGTACGCTACTTACCCTATTCGGTGATGGGCGGGTACTTCGCCGGTGCCGGATGGTTGCTGATACAGGGTGCGCTGCGCGTGGTAAGCGATCTCCCGCTGACATCCGCGCACGGCTTTCTGGCCCTGCTAGATACAAATACTTTGTCGCGCTGGCTGCCGGCTTTGCTGGCTGCGGGCGGCATCCGCTGGGCCATACGCAGCTGGCACAAGTCGCTGGCCATGCCGGCAATTATGTTGCTGCTTATTGCGCTGTTTTATACGGTGATGGCACTGGCGGGAATTAGCCCGAGCGAGCTTATGGACGACGGTTGGCTGGTTGGGCCATTCCCCGCAACCGAGCCAACTCTGTTTAACCCGATCCTGTTCCAACGCTCGGCCGACCTCGACTGGACCCTGGTAGTTGGGCACCTGAGCAGTATCGGCACAATCATTATGCTCAGCGCTGTTTCGCTGATGTTAACAGCCAGTGGGCTGTCGTTGCTGCAACGCAACAACTTCGATATCAACCGCGAGCTGATGGTGGCCGGCTTCGCCAATACCGTCAGCGGCATGGGCGGCGGCCTGATAGCCCTGCCCTCCATGTCCCTGACCGAACTTGCGATGACTGTGGGTGCTCCCAAAAGTCGACTGGTCGGCCTGGTCGTGGCTCTGTTTTGCGCCCTCATGCTGTACTTTGGTATGCCGCTTATCGCCTGGTTTCCCAAAATAGTCCTGGCCGGCCTGTTAATTTTCCTGGGCGTGTCGCTGCTGGAGCGATGGCTGATCGAAGCCCGCAAGCAGTTGCCGCGACTGGAGTACCTGGTGGTCGTGGTTATCGTACTGGTCGTGGCTACGGTAGGCTTTCTGGAGGGCGTCATGGTAGGCCTGCTGTGTGCCATCGTACTGTTCGTGATCAACTACAGCCGCATCAATGTGGTGCGCTATGCACTGACCGGCAAAGAGCGCGGCAGCAATGTGGAGCGCAACAGCACCGAGGAAAAGTTCCTACGCGACAATGGCGCCCAGACACTGATTCTTAAATTGCAGGGTTACCTGTTTTTTGGCACCGCAGCCGCCCTGGCCCGTCGCATTGAGGAGCGTCTGGCGGATAAAGCGCAACCGGCGCTGCGTTACGCTGCACTGGATTTCGCCCAGGTCACGGAAATGGATTCATCCGCCGCGCTGAGCTTCATGAAATTGGCGCAGGACGCATCCCAGTACAATTTCTTTCTGTTGCTGACCGGCCTTACGCCGAAAATGCACGAGCGCCTGATGGGCAGCTGGTTTGAAAATGAAAGCACCAGCTATGTGCAGATCATGCCGGATCTTGATCGCGGGATCGAATGGTGTGAGGAACGCATTCTGCAAGAGCTATCCGTTAGCGAGACACATGAGGGCATCCTGCAGCAGCTTTTGCGGTACATGCCAGCGCCCGATGATCACAAGATACTGGAGAGTTACCTGGAGCATCGTCACGTTGCATCCGGCGACCAGCTTGCCCGGCAGGGGGATGCGTCCGATGCAATGTTTCTACTGCAGAGCTGCACTGCGTCCGTTTACCTGGACACCAGCTCGGGCAGAAAGCACCGGATTCGCCGGGCCGGGGCCGGAACAGTGTTTGGCGAGGTGGGCTTCTACCTCGGCACCCCACGCACCGCCTCGGTCATTGTCGACACCGGCGGTGAACTGTTTGTATTAAGCCAGTCCGCCAATGCCCGGTTGGAGCTGGAGCACCCCCACATCGCAGCCGCTCTGCACAAGTTCATGATCCGCGTAATTACCCGTCGACTGCAATTGACTACCACCACCTTGCAGGCGGTTTTGACCTGAGACCATTTTTGACCTGAGACGATACGTAAAAAAGGGAGACACACCATGGATTGCCCCAAGTGTTACACGCTGATGGAAGCGGTGGAGTTTGGCACCGACATCAGGGTCATGCGCTGCACCGGATGCTACGGTTTATTCTGCAAATGGCAAACGTTACAGCAACTGCGGGAAGAATGGCTCTCCGATAGCGTGCTGGATAAGGGCAGCCCGGCATTGGGAGCAAAGCACAATGAAAAGCGCGATATTGCCTGCCCCGAGTGCGGCACCACGATGGCGCGTGTCAGGGATAGCGAACAAGCACATATTAGGCTGGACAGCTGTCCCGACTGCGATGGCGTATTCCTGGATGCGGGCGAACTGACGGATATGAAATCCCTTACCCTGATGGATCACGTGCGCCGCCTGCTCTCTAAGCTTGGCAAATAGCGTATTCGCCAAAGTCCTGCTTGCGCAGATCAGCAGTATAGCGGGAGATATTGGACTGGGCCGTAGTTTCCAGACGATTTCTGAAAAACGGCGATTGATACAGGCTGGGCCAGCGCTGCAACTCACTCAGGAAGCGTAATTTTCCCTGATAATACTGCTCATCGCTAATGCAATCCGCCTCCTTTCGCAAGGCATTTGAATCGGCCACATAGCCCTCCCAGGGCAGGCCGAAGCCCGACAGGTCTATGTCTAAAACAAACGCGGTCGCAGCATCCTTGGCCGCTCCGGTGTGTTGCGTAGCAATAATAAATTCGCAGACCCGGTCAATGAACTGGGCCTGCATCGTTGGTCCGGCAACATTCCTCAAATAGGCTGCGCTCAAAATTTCGTTGTCTCTGGCCCCGTAGTGGTAAATGATATCGTGGAACCATATCGCCATCTCGGTGGCATTTAATTCCACCACGTGGTCTTTCGCGCTATCCAATTCGCCCAGGCAGTGGCTCAGGTGTCCGAGCGTGTGGTAGTGGCGATGAGGCTCCGTATAGTGCTGCTGCAATTGTTGCCACACCTGCTCGGCATTCGCCCCGGCACACGCCTGCCACAGGTTGCAAAAACGCTTAGCAAGATTGCTTTTGTCCACAGGCCACTCCACTACTCAATCGGCGAGTACACAACTCCCGTCAGTTCATGCCCCTTTATGGGGCATAGAGCTCCTGATCTGAGGTTTCCTGTTGCACACAAGCATCTAAACTTTTCATTGAGCTTAGCATAGAGCAATTGGCGGGGAAAAAATTTAGTGTCAACTACGTCACAGTTTGCAGATAGACATTGTCGGTCACTACCGCCCGGTTAAAAAATCGTTGAAGCGTAAATTTATCAATAGCCATAATAAGTTACAGCATAATCGAGGTGTCCCCGATTTGAACACAAATCCGGCAAAATCTACTCCTTATCGACCTTTGTCGCATAGAGGATTGCATGAATACCGGAAAGACACTGTTTGCCCAGATCATGGACTATCTCCCTTGGAGAACATTGCACCGTGTTGTATCGCGTTACCACGGGGACTATCGAGTCCGCACACTCCTGTGCATGGCGAATTGACAATCTACAACTGAAATCAGGTGAAGCTCGGCCCCGGTTCGCAGTTGCGTTTCACCAATCCCTTACCGTTCTTTAACTTACTCATACCGACCAAACAAAACGGCCCGGAGTCACATTCGAACAGATAACCGGATGGCTCAGCTCACTAATGCCACCGGCTTTTTGCTGAAAGAATGATGCACTACCCCATTTTTGGCCTACGTATTTTTACGTAGTCCTGCCTCAGTAATCACACTGATTCGGAAGATTGCCAAATCCCATATGTTGATCTTGCGAGCGTCGCGTCTTGTTGCAATTGAAGTCGCAAAAACGCATTTACATAGGAGATTGCAATCGTGCCAAATGAAATAAGCGGCAAACTGCTGTTTTCGAGTGTGCTACGCGGCTCTATCCTCGCAGCCCTGCTGACTACCGGTTGCGTTATCAACAAACCACCCGAGTACGAAAGTGCAGCGGTTACGGCAGTGTGTGCGGCTCGCAGTGGCGACTCAGTTTCGGTTAGTCATCTGGGAGTGACCAAGTTGGTCACAGTACACATTGTGAATTCATGGCAAGAACTCAATCACCGCTGCGGCGTCACGGGCGGCGCCTGTGTTACTCGGTCTTCTGCATGGAATACGGTATATGAGTACTGCCAAAAAACGGGAGGTGATTGTGTGGCCTTGCAGAAAAAAGCGGTTAGCAATATTTACCTAATAGACGATAGACGCTGTCTGCAACATGCCAGCCATGAGTTGGGACACGTCTTTGATATACCGAATCTGGATACCTTTGCCCGCGCCGCAAACCTGTCCTCCGCCGTTGTAAGCCGATGAGCTGCCCGAGGGGCCTAAACGTGGACAATTGCAATCAAACTTTCACAGTACTACTGCCTGCATTGAGCACTGTTTGCAGCGCCATCAGGAACAATTAAGGCAAATCTCGCAGAGCGCAAAATCGTAGGTAAAATGGCCTTTGTGGAAGCCGCATACAGTGAGAAACGCCGGAAATCCGCGTGAATCAGGGCTAACGAAGAAAAGATCCGATACAGGTACAAGATTTACGGGTTGTGCAGACGTTACTGGGTCGCTGCCGGAACCGAGCTCTGGTAGTTGCCCACCCTATTATGCATTGCACACCCAGCTACTTTGTCAGTCTTGCGCTCAAATATTTCAAACCGGTCACGCCCATTTTGCTTGGCTTGATACATGGCCGCGTCGGCGTCAGTTAACAGGTCGGATTGTCTTATAGAATCATCAAGTATGCAGGAACAAATTCCAATGCTACAGCGCAGATGAATTGGCGTCTCGGCTGTGGTTACTTCCATCGCCCTGAAGTCGGCGATGATCTTTGCGGCGATTTTTGCAGCGCTGGTCGACTCAGTATTTGAAAAACATACTACTAATTCCTCTCCACCGTAACGGGCCACCGCGTCCCCCGCCCGTTGACCGTATTTGTTGAGCAATTCAGCGGCCTTTTGCAGACAAAGATCGCCTATTGCGTGTCCGTATTTATCGTTTACTAACTTGAAAAAGTCCAGGTCTACAAGCGTTGCCGTCACTGGCTGGTGATTTCTGCACGCTCGCTTCCACGCTGTATCCAGGTGGTGATTGAAGTATGAGCGGGTATGCAGTTGGGTTAACGGATCGGTCACGCTCAGCTCTTTTAGTTCGACTGCCTTTTCCACCAGAAGCGCGCCATTAAGTATCGCGGACCAGTAATCGCCGTATATGTGTCTGGTCGCCGAGCAAATATAAACGAGAGATATAACGCATATGCAGGCCAGAATTAAATTCTTATTGTTGGAAATTGAATAGAAAAGACACCAAAAACGGCGCGATCATCAGGCCGGGATAGATCAGGCGGATGACTCTGTTGATAGCGAGTGTGGCAGTTCCTGCGCCCGAGTAATGGCCCTATAGTTCCGGTGAGTAAAGTCTGCATGAAGATGACCCAGCGACTCCCTGGCCGTACCCGTTACCAGAAAGATGGCTAGATTGTAATACAGCAGGCTCTGGTGCGTGTATTCAAGGTCATTTACTACAGCAATAACCAACCAGATGGGGGCGTAGAAATAACAGCCTATCCTGCCACGCCCAATTAGATCTGCAAGCGCTCGCCTATCCAGGTCGCAATGAAATTTTTCTGTACTCATCAGTGTGCATTGAGCACAAAAAAATCCTCAATCCCCGTCTTTTACCAGAACTCTGGCATACACCCCTTTTGGAAGACTCCACAATTCGCTGAACACTGTTCCATGCTAATTCGAATCGAACGCACACGGCTATACGTAATTCTTCGTACTCGATTTTCTATTTCTGTATCGCGGAAATCATTTCCGCCAGCTCAACTACCGAGCGGGCCTCCATCTTGTCGATGATTCTTTGCCGGTGAACCTCGATAGTCCTGCTACTTATGCCGAGGATGCGGGCAATGGCCTTATTTGAGTTTCCGCGCACCAACCACTTCACTACCTCGGTCTCGCGAGGCGTCAACAAGCCGAATTTCAACTCTGTATTCGCTTTCTGCAGGCGCAGATACCTGTTTTCCAAATCCAGCTGCATAGCTTTTTCTACGCGCTGCAAGAGATCGTCTCGCACAATGGGCTTTTCCAGGAAATCCTCAGCGCCCGCTTTAAGCGCTTCGACCGCTAGCTGCACTTTGGCCGCACCCGAAAGGAAAATAATAGGCGTGTAATTATTCCTTGCAGTAAGTGTCTCCTGCAGTTGCAGACCGCTCATACCTGGCATCATCATATCAATGAGGATGCATCCAGGGTTGGCTGGACTATAGCGCTCAAGAAATTCTATCCCGCTGATGTAGGTTTCTACGTTGAGCTTGGTAGCCGCAAAGATCTTCTGCAGTAGCAGGAGTACAAGGGGGTCGTCGTCAACAGCATACACCGTAGCCAAGTATGTCATATGCACAACCCATCCGAGGGTACTCCAGACGACAAAATCCGGATCATTGAGTATCCTCCACATTGCAAACAGGCGACGTACGCCAGATCAGTTTAGCCCAACATTTATGCAAGCACTACTGCTTAATTGCAACAGGCTTGTACCATCTATCGGGATGATGCACGGGCGGATATACATCATTTGCTATCGCTGATAATTGATCGTAACCTACGCAGCAGGCACGCCAGATTGTGTCCCGCTGCCCGGGAGGTGCGACGTGTTGAACGTCTCCGTATTGAGTGACCTCGTGGGAGACGATCCCGGAACACTGAGGGACTTGCTACAGCTGTTTCAGAACAGTGCCGCTGCAGCCATGAATGAGTTCGACACTGCGTGGCAGGCCAGGCAGTTATCGGGTCTGGTCCAAGTCTCGCACCGGATCAAATCATCCGCTCGTTTTGTAGGGGCGGTTCCACTGGCTGAACTCTGTGCCTCCCTCGAGCAACTCGCAACGCAAGAGGACATTCCTGGATGCGAAGCCATACTCCCCCAAGTTTACTCGGCTATCGAGCTCGTCAACGACGAAATTTCCAGATACCTGGAAGATTCCTGGCCTAATAAAACCGATGCGAGAGCGCCAGACATCTGAAACGGAACGAGCCCGAACACCAGACGCACAACCTGATCCTGGATGACGACCCTGTCGTACTTAAAATCCACGCAATGCTATTGGCCTAACTCGGTCGTGCGAATTCACCACGTTGCGAAAGCACCTGGGGGGTTGATTTGTACTCAATAAGCTCCCAGCGTTTCGATTGTAAGGCCCCAGAAGTGATTGATTAGAGATGATTTTATGCCCGTTTCTTCTGGTCTCAATTTGAATCGCTATAGCGGTTTCTGCCATGTTATCAATGCGGCTGCCGAGGGGACGAACTCCAAGATTGCGACTGTACAGAAACGGGCCTGTGGCTTTCGCAATCCGAAGTATTTCAAGACGGCCGTGTACTTCTATTGCGGTGGCTTAAACCTATACCCCGCTGCCTTGACCCATACAAATGTCGGATGAAGCGATTTTTATGACCAACTGTTTTTGTTCAACTAATCGTTGGGACACTACTTATGTTCGCTTCCCAATCTCTTTTTTGCTACCTTGATAGTTGCCTAACAGACAAAGTTACGCAGCCAGCAACTCAATATCTGACGGTCGGTCGGACGGTCTGGCGGTTGAGACACCAGTACTCTGATTCGCAGGAGGAAAGATGGCTCGTGATACGGCAGGCGCATTAATTAAGTCGAGTCTCCCAAAAAGTATTGCTCTAGGTTTTGGTGTGGTACTCGTTATTCTTGCATTGGTCTCTGTCATCTCATACCGCAGCATAAACCAGTTAGAAGAGGCCGCGCAAGCTGACGGCGGATAATCCAGCGCAACAGCGTCGGCTGGATAAGCTTGAGCAAGCCATCGCCAGGTTCGATAAGAATGGATCGCGGTCTGGCTATGAAACGACCATTTTTACCAGATCCGGTGAGGAACGCGTCGTTTTACATTACATTACCGCTCATGAAGGAGAAATGACGAAGATATGACTAAAAAACTGCGGGTGCTAATTGTTGAAGATTCGAAACGCGATGCCGCGTTGCTCAATCAGAACCTGACCAAGGCCGGATATGAGCTGGAGTCACAGCGGGTAGACGATGCGGCGGCAATGCGGGCCGCGATTCAGACCAAAGAGTGGGACATTGTCCTTTGCGATTACAGTATGCCGGGGTTCGACGCCCTGCAGGCCCTCGAAGTACTCAAACAATCACAACGTTATATTCCGCTGATCATTATTTCGGACGCAATTGGTGAAGCCACTGCCGTCAAGGCGATAAAGGCCGGCGCAAAGGATTATCTGATGAAGGATAATCTTGTACGGCTGACCTCGGCTATCGAACAGGCACTGACTGATGCGGAAAATCGGCAGGCGCGACATGTGGCCGAAACGGAACTGCGCGACAAGGAGACGCTACTTTCCGAATCGCAGCGGATCGCCCATGTTGGCTCATGGACTATGGACATACGCTCCGACGTTACTACTTGGACCGATGAAACCTATCGTATATTCGGGGTGTCCCGGGCCACGTTCGCTGTGAACATCGAAACTTTTCTGGATCGCATTCATTCCGACGACCTGCCGGCCGTGCAAGAATGGATTCGCGCCTGCAGTGCCGGCGAGCATCCCCGGGGGCTGGAGTTTTGCACCGTTTTGCCCAATGGGGAAGTCCGCACGCTCAGCGGTCGTGGAAGGCTGGAATATGCTCGGGACGGTAGTCCCCTCCGGTTGATTGGTACCGTGCAGGATATCACCGAGCGCAAGAAAGCCGACGACGCATTGCTCGAAAGCGTCGAAAAATTTAATCAGTTGGCCGCCAACATCGACGATGTTTTCTGGATCCAATCGTTGGATGGGCAGACGCTTCATTACGTAAGTCCGGCCTACAAGACAATTTGGGACGGGCCGGTAGAAGGCCTGTATTCCGGGAAAGTCAGGCTGACAGACGCCGTGATTGACGAGGATCGTGAGAGCGTTATTGCTACCTTCGCGGCACTTACTGGCGATGTTCTGAACGTCGATCTCGAGTGCCGGATCATGCGTACCGACGCCGAGCAGCGCTGGGTCCGGCTGCGCGGGTTTCAGGTCAGGGATGCAACAGGCCAATTGATCAGGACCGCCGGGATTGCCTCGGATATAACCAGTCAAAAGGAATCGCAGAAAATCGTGCGGATCACCCAGGAACGATATCGCGAGCTTATCGAAAACGCGCACGACGTCATCTACACGCGTGACCTCGACGGCAATTACACCTCGATCAACACGGCCGGCGAAAAGCTGTACGGCTACACGCGTGAAGAGTTCGCGGAAATGCACGTTACGCAATTGGTCGCTCCCGAGCATCTTGCGCGAGCCTATCAGAAGACCAAACAGAAGCTCGACGGCGCTGCAGGAACGTCGTATGAAATGGATGTTTTTGCGAAGGACGGCCGCCGAATCTCGCTCGAGGTCAATACGACATTGACGTATCGTGACGGCGTTCCGACCGGAGTTCAGGGCATCGCCCGCGACGTCACGGAACGTAAAAGTCTTGAGAAACAACTCTGGCAATCCCAAAAACTCGAGTCGATCGGGCGGCTCGCCGGGGGTATCGCCCATGATTTTAACAATATGCTCACCGCGATCAACGGCTACAGCGAACTAGTCCTGCTTAAACTCAGTCAGGACGATCCTAACCGTGAGAGCATTACCGAGATCAAAAAGGCTGGAGAACGGGCCGCTGCTCTTACTAGTCAATTGCTCGCGTTCAGCCGCAAACAGATACTGCGTCCCGAATTGGTGAAAATCAACGACATTGTCAAGGACACGAGCAAGATGCTTGAACGCCTGATAGGTGAAGAGGTGCAGCTGGTCGCGACCCTTAGCTCATCTGCAGGTAAGGTCAAGGCCGATCGCGGACAGTTGTCGCAGATAATCATTAACCTGGTAGTCAACGCACGGGACGCAATGTCCGGTGGCGGCATATTATCGATCGAGACAGAAAATGTAATTGCCGACTCCGATTTTGCAAGCCATCATATCGACATGCTGCCCGGGGAGTATGTCAAGCTTTCTGTCAGTGACACGGGGACCGGTATGACTCCCGAGATACAGGCGAGGATCTTCGAGCCGTTTTTTTCGACCAAAGCGTTGGGCAAGGGAACTGGTCTCGGCCTCTCCACGGTTTACGGCATTATAAAGCAGAGTTTTGGCTGTATATTCGTTGACAGCGTGCCGGACAGCGGCACCACTTTTTCAATTTTTCTGCCGCGCGTCGGTGATCAAACCGGAGCGGAAGCGGAACGCACGCAACAGTTTACAATTGCGACGGGATTGGAAACGATATTGCTTGTCGAAGATGAGGAACTGGTTCGAACTCTTACCCGTCATGTCCTTGAATCATGCGGCTATACAATAATCGAGGCAAACGACGGGGTCGAAGCCCTTGAGATTTTTGAACGTGACGGCCCCATGATCGACCTTGTTTTCACCGATCTGGTAATGCCGCGCATGGGTGGCCGTGAATTGGCCGAAATACTTATTGGCAAGGCGCCCGACCTCTTGATCCTATTTTCCTCAGGCTACACGGAAGATGCGGTCATTAGGCAGGGCTTCATGGAAAGTAATTTTAATTTCATTCAAAAACCGTTCACTCGGCATGATCTGTCGCGCGCGGTACGCGACTTGCTTGATAGAGTGAAGAAGTGAAAAACCAATGATTGGAAATGATAATCAACTCCCGCAAATTTTGATCGTTGACGATGACAGCGAGGTCCGCAGTCTCTTGGTAGCCGTTTTGAGTGATGAGTACACACGTTATACTGCCGACTCAGGCGGCGAGGCTCTCCTGTTGCTCGAAACACACCTACCCGATCTGCTCATTAGCGACATTAATATGCCCGGTACGAGCGGGATCGATTCGCACAAGATATTCATAACTGCCGCTTGTGGTATCAGCGTTTATCCCGACAATGCGGCAACTTACGCTCGGCAACGATCTGCGGCACGCGCTCAAAAATGGCGAACTCGAGGTTCATTATCAGCCTGAGGTCAAGATGGATGACGGCAGGATAGTCGGCATGGAGGCACTGATCCGCTGGCCGCACCTTGTAGGCTACCATTACTGCGGGCATTATCCGGTAGCTGCCATCGGCGGACTGCGCCGCTGTGGGTAAGATCACAAATATGGATTGCCATTTCGGAGTACGTACTCGTGGCTATTATCAAGAAGCGGCTCAACCTGGACGCCTCACTTTACACATTATTACCGATATTTTCGGTCATCCTGTTCGAGAAAATCGGTTTAAACAAACGCTTTTTCGCTACGACGTACAGTTCCGAGGGTGACATGCTTACTAACTAATTGAATTTATTTAACAATTAACCGGACAGTAGTGATTGTCAGTAACTTTCTATCCTAAGCAGCGGGTCCGGGTGCGTCCTGTGGGCCGCGACCTCCTCCTCCCCCGTCTATCACTGCGGATTTGATCACGAACAGGCAATGGCCGCAGAACAGCAGGAAGTAGCACAGCAGGCTCAGGTATTCAGGTATGCGTTCCAGGGCAAGACCCATGACGGCGCACAAGGTCGCGTAGCCCACCATGAGGACCAGCGTTTGCCGTCGCCCCAGACCCCTATCGATCAATGTATAGTGCAAGTGGGAGCGATCCGCTTGCATTACCTTATGACCACGCCTGACGCGGCGCGCCATGGTGGCCAGCATATCCATCAGCGGTACAGTCACCAGCCATAGCGCTGTTACCGGCCGGATCAGCGCGTCATCGCCCTGAGAAAAATATACCAGCGATGCGGTCACCAAAAAGCCCAGGGTCACGCTGCCCGCGTCACCGAGAAACATTTTCGGGAATAGACGGTTGTTGGGGCCCAGGTTGAATAGCAGGAATACTCCCAATGGCACCAACAGCAACAGCAGGGCGTTGGCCATAGGGTGGCCGGCCTGCAGGGCCTGCAGGTACAACACCAACAGTGGCAGGGCAATAGTACCGGCGGCCAGGCCGTCGATCCCGTCGATCATATTGTAGGCATTGCTCAGCCCCGCCACTGCCAGGGCGGTGAGCGGCACGGTGAGCAGCAGCAGTGGAATATCACCCATGGCGAGCAGGTTGCCCACATGGGTGATCGCTATGTTGCCGTAGGTCGCGAGTAAAATACCGCTGGTAAATCCCATCAGCAGCCGTGCGCTGGCGCGGATATGCCGATAGTCGTCAAATACTCCTGTGGCGAACACGGCAGAGGCGATAACCAGCATCGGGTAGTTGTAGGGCGCAATGCCCAGTGCAAAGGTACCGAACAGCAACGTGACAAATATCGCGATACCTCCGGCAAGGGGGACAGCCCCCAGGTGTTGTTTGCGCGCATCCGGCTGGTCCACCAGTCCCATGCGGGCACCGACACTCACCGTAATACGTGTAATCACCAAAGCAGCAAAAAAGACTTGCAGTATCAGCACATCGGCGGGCTCTTCAGGGACAGTGTCCGTTGGCAGGGGTGGTACTAAAGCAGCCCCTCAAAATACTGAATCGCTTTACGCAATCCCTCATCCAGCTGAATTTTTGGTTCCCAATGCAACCTGAATTTGGCTTCATCTATATTGGGTTGACGTTGCAAGGGGTCGTCACTGGGCAGCGGACGAAACACTATACTGGATTTCGAATGGGTCAATTCAATCACTTTCTCGGCAAGCTCGCGTATCGTAAATTCATTAGGATTGCCCAAATTTATCGGTCCGGTTATGTCATCGCCCGTCGCCATTAACCTGACGAAACCCTCAATGAGGTCGTCGACATAACAAAATGATCGCGTCTGGGATCCGTCACCAAATATTGTTATAGACTGGCCTTGCAGGGCCTGCATGATGAAATTCGAAACGACTCGGCCATCGTTGGGGTGCATATTGGGGCCGTAGGTGTTGAAAATACGGGCCACCTTGATTCGTAACCCATGTTGTCTGTGGTAGTCGAAGAACAGCGTCTCAGCGCAGCGCTTACCTTCGTCATAGCAGGAACGTTCCCCGATGGGATTCACATGTCCCCAATAGCTCTCATGCTGCGGATGGACTTGCGGGTCGCCGTAGACTTCGCTCGTGGATGCCTGGAAAATTTTGGCACGTGTCCGCTTGGCCAGGCCCAGCATGTTGATCGCGCCATGCACACTTGTCTTCGTCGTTTGTACGGGATCATGCTGGTAGTGTATCGGCGAGGCCGGACACGCGAGATTGTAAATTTCATCCACTTCAACATACAGCGGGAAAGTCACATCGTGTCGCATCAATTCAAAATTCGGCTGGTCCAATAGATCAGCAATATTGTCTTTAGCACCAGTGAACAGGTTGTCCACACAAATCACGTCGTGCCGCTGCTCCACCAGTCGCCGACATAGGTGCGAGCCTAAAAATCCGGCACCCCCCGTTACCAGTATCCGTTTTCTCAAATGCATAGTATTTTTAGTGCCCTCATTCATTAACGTGACTTTTGCCATTGCTCAATTGATTCTAAACAGATGTGCGGGTATTTTCCCATCGACCGGGGTGAATGTGCGGCGTAACGATGGCGCGGGTGATACCATCGGCCACCGCTATGCGGCAAAGTTCGAGAGATTCCTCGAACATATCCGGTCCGTCATCTATACCATGCAGCAGGTGGCCGCAGCTGGCTATTGTAGCCCATAATACCCAATCCGCCGCCAGTGCTTTAGCCGGATTCTAAACAGTGCAGCATACAGCCTATAACAACATGCCACACCAGTATGAGGTGTACGGCATCACACTGGCCTGCGATACACCGTTGCCGGGGCTGGAAGCCGAAAAAGTCGCGCAGCGGAGCATCCCGGACATCCGGATCAGCATCGGATTTATTCCCCGGGGGATACAACACCTCATTGAGCGGCACTCCACTGCGTACTATCTTGAGCCAGGCTACGACAAGGACGATCCGGACCATCTGATTGTTAAAAGTGTGCAGGGTGATCGGTATTATCATTTCATGTATGGGGAGGGTGTGGAATTCCTATTGGATACCCATGACTCTAACGTCTGGTGCAGATGGCAGGCACCGTTATCATTGGAAGATGTTGCCCTCTACCTGCTGGGCCCCATCATTGGATTCATGCTGCGCCTGCGCGGCACTACCTGCCTGCACGCGAGCGGCGTCCTGGTGAACGGCAATGCATTGGCCATTACCGGATCATCCGGCGCGGGGAAATCAACGCTGGCCGCATCCTTCGCGGCGGCGGGCTATCCAATCCTGACCGATGATGTGTTGCCCTTGACCACCATTGACGGAGTCATTCATACACAGTCAGGTTATAGCAGGCTGCGCCTGTTCCCGAATTCCTTTAAAAACCTGCAGGAACTTCCCGATGAACTGCCCCTGTTGGCACCGGGTTGGGATAAATGTTTTCTTGACCTTGCCTCAGACAACTACCAATTGCACAAGACCAGCGCCCCGCTGAAGATCATCTATATCATTGACTGGGGCGCACCTGAAAAACAGTTTCCCACGATTATGCCGATAGGGAGCACTGCCGCCGTCTCCCTCCTGGCCACCAACACCTACCGCAACGAGTTACTGAGTGCCGACATGAGAAAGCAGGAGTTTTATTTCCTGAGCACACTGGCTGCCGCGGTCAAGGTCAGGAAACTGTGCCCGGTTGATGATATCGCATTGATACCGCTGTTACGCGAGATGCTGCTGGCTGATTTTAAGCAGGTGACCGGGCTCGAAGAATTACAGCCTGTGGCGCAGGCAGAGAGCAGCGCACCGCGATGAGCGGCTTCATCGCGGTCGTCAATACCGACGGCACGCCGGTCGATCGAGCCCTGCTAGAGAAGTTGACAGCATCACTCTACTTTCGTGGCCCCGATCGCCAACAGGTTTGGATAGATGGTGCGGTTGGGCTTGGTCATACCCTGTTCAGGACCACTGACGAGGCGCGTCACGAGAACCAACCCGCTAGTATCGATGGTAAAGTCTGGATCACCGGGTGCATCAGGGTTGATGCGCGCGAGGATTTGCTCAATAGGCTCGACCTGCAACCCAAGATTCGCCTAGTGGACACTCCCGACTCGCATCTGGTGCTGCATGCCTACCGCGCATGGGGCGAACACTGCCTGGCGTATCTGCTTGGTGATTACTCCTTCGCACTGTGGGATAGCGAAGAAAGGAAGCTCTTTTGCGCCAGGGATCGCTTTGGCCTGCGCCAGTTGAGTTATGCACAAATCGGGCATACGTTCATTGTCAGCAACAGCATTTTCAGCTTACGGCAGCACCCTGCCGTATCAGATCGCCTGTGCAATGCGGCGATCGGCGATTTTTTACTGTTTGGTGACCATCGCTGGGGCGACCGGACGCTGACCGCGTTTGCCGACATAAGGACAGTTGCACCGGCCCACTGCCTGGTGCTCAAGGACCGTGAGCTAAAGACACGCCGCTATTGGGATACGGCTACGGCGGTGCCGCTGCTGCACTATCGCAAAGAATCGGAGTATGTGGACCATTTTGAGCAGGTGTTCAAAACCTGCGTGGCGGACAGGCTGCGTATTAAGGACATCGTTATCTCCCTAAGCGGCGGCATGGACTCCTCGAGTATCGCTGCGGTTATCCGGGAGTTACAACAAAAACAGAAACCCTCGCTGACGCTGCATGCAATCACCACCCTGCACGACTCCATACATCCCAGTGACGAGCGCTATTACGTCGAGCGAGTCAGTCGATATTTGCAGCTAGCGCCGCATTACACCGATGGTGGCAAATACCCGCTACTGACGCCGTATGTGCAAACTACCTGCCCGCTGGAGCTGTATCAGCCGCAGCTATCGTTGGAGACGGACAGGTATGACCCGACACGGGGCCGCGTCATGTTATCCGGAGATGGCGGCGACGAAGTACTGGCGTTTTCATCGGTCAGGAAAGCACTTAACGATGTCAGTGCTTTCACGGCATTAGCGACAATTTGCCGTTTCAGATTTCTTTACGGTACAACTCCAACCCTGGGCACTGGATTGAGGTTACTGAAAAAGCGCGTGTTTCAGCGCACTCGGGACGTTTACCTGCCGTATCCGTATCCTGGCTGGATCAACCCCGACTTCGAGGAGGAGCTGGAGCTGAAACAGCGCTGGACCACCTATTGGTCGCAGTGGCAAAGCGCGCCAGTATCGGACTCTCCACGTCACCCTCAAATCGCTAAAGCGATGCTGACCCCCGACTGGAACACGGACGACTTTTACATGAACAGCGGCTGCACCGTGATGGAACAACGCTGCCCGTTTCTTGATCCCAGGTTAGTGGATCTGATAATGTCGCTACCCGCTTTACCCTGGTTATTTAACAAGCATCTGCTGCGCCGTGCAATGGCAAATTCGCTTCCGGTGGAGGTTCTGCGTCGCCCCAAGACCCTTTTGGGCACGCTACATGAATCATTGCTTAAAAAAAATGTGCTGGAAAAATTCAGTCCGGCTGCCGCAACGGCACGCTACATTGACCAAGACTGGATCAATGCGTTACCCGCTGCTGCCACAAATACATCTTCGTCTTATATAAACCTTCGCCCACTGCTGCTTAATACCTGGCTTGAAGCACTGCACCCATAGAAACATCCTGTCGCCAGCTTTGCCCGCCCGCGATCTCTGCGAACATTTCTTACTATGACGCCGCCATCATATTCATACCACTATCATTGATAGGGCCGACTCCATGCTGCAACGTCAACTGCGCGACAGTGCCGAATTTTGACAGTTTCGGGCTGTCATACGGCTTCTTCCGGGCGCTCTTACTCTGGCCCGGGACAATTTTCTCATTCTCACTTTTCATGTGCATGCGTCTCCTTAAACCACTTTTATTAGAGCAAACATTCCCCGCGAAGGCTAGTCTCTGCACTGAAGGGGAGACCACAGGTAGTGCGCTAGTACGCCTCACCCCTCGAACGGATGGCGCAGCACAATAGTCTCCACCCGGTCCGGTCCGGTGGAGATAATGTCGATGGGGGCGCCCACGACGTCTTCAATTTTTTTGATATAACTGCGCGCTGCTGCCGGAAGTGCCTCCAGGGTTTTTGCGCCCAGGGTGGACTCGCTCCAGCCGGGGACTTCTTCATAGAGGGGGACAAGACCCTCGTAATCGTCGGAATCCATCGGGTGAGGCACGGGTTTGCCCTCTTTGCAGGTATAGCCGACGCAGATCTTGATCGTTTCCAGGCCGTCCAGCACGTCCAGCTTGGTGAGGCACAGGCCGCTAACGGAATTGATGTTGACGGCGGTGCGCAGGGCCACCGCATCAAACCAGCCGCAGCGGCGCGGTCGCCCTGTGGTGGCGCCGAATTCGTGGCCTCTTTTAGCCAGGTGCGCGCCGGTCGCATCAAACAACTCAGTGGGAAACGGGCCGGAGCCCACACGGGTCGTGTAGGCCTTGGTAATACCCAGCACATAATCGAGGTACAGCGGGCCGAATCCGGAACCGGTTGCAGTACCGCCCGCTGTGGTGTTGGAGCTGGTCACAAAGGGGTAGGTGCCATGGTCAATGTCCAGCAGCGAGCCCTGGGCGCCCTCGAACATGATATTCACCCCGGCCTTGCGGTACTCGTGGAGGATGGCGCTGACATCGGCCATCATCGGCAGCAACTCCCGGCCCATCTCGAGCGTGTCGGCCAGCACCTTGTTCACATTCAGCGCTTCAACCTGATAATATTTTTCCAGAAAAAAGTTGTGGTACTCCATCACGTCCCGCAACTTGCGGGTGAAGCGTTGCTCATCCTGCAAGTCACCCAGGCGCACCCCACGCCGGCCAACCTTGTCCTCGTAGGCGGGGCCGATGCCGCGACCCGTGGTGCCAATTTTATCGTTGCCGCGCTTGGCTTCCCGCGCCTGGTCCAGGGCCACGTGGTAGGGCAGGATCAGCGGGCAGGCAGGAGAGATTTTCAGGCGCTCGCGCACCGGTACGCCGTTGGCCTCCAACTCGGCAATTTCGCTGAGCACGGCTTCCGGCGACAGGACCACGCCGTTGCCAATCAGGCATGCCACGTCGGCGCGCAGGATACCCGACGGGATAAGGTGCAATACTGTTTTCTTGCCATCAATGACCAGGGTGTGACCGGCGTTGTGCCCGCCCTGGAAGCGCACCACAACGCTGGCCTGATCCGTCAACAGATCGACAATCTTGCCCTTGCCTTCATCGCCCCACTGGGTGCCCAGCACTACCACATTCTTACTCATTGCTTTGGCTCTTTTATTGATTCGGAGTTGGAATTACGTGCGCCGGGACTAGCCTACACACTGTCATTGATTTGCACGTTCTGTACCTGCCACTGGCCGTTCACTTCGACGAGGTGGCGATCGCAGCGCGGATCCGGGGCACCTGACAGGCAGTTGATAACCACCTCGCCTGCCGCCCGCAATTGACGCACCTGCACATCCAGTGCCGGATCGTCCGCATCCGGCATGCTGATGGCACCACCGCCAGCGCTGGCAGTGGGCAGCATGGTCAGCAGGGCCTTCAGGTCGGTGGCGAATCCGGTGGCCGGCCTGGCCCGGCCAAATACGGCACCCACATCATTGTAGCGACCGCCGTTGGCCAGCGCCTGGCCACAACCAGCAACATAGGCGGCAAACACCAACCCGGTGTGGTAGTGATAGCCGCGCAGTTCCGCCAGATCGAAATAAATATCCAGGTCCGGTAGCTGGCGGCGAATAGCACAGGCCACTTCCTGCAGGGCATCGACCCCCGCCAACGCATTCGGCACGGCCTCGGCAAACAACGTGCGGGCATCACCCAGCACCGACTCATCCCCGTGCAAATCTACCAACGCAATAATGAGTGCCGCACTGGCGGGCTCCACCCCGGCCAGGGCCAAGCGTAAATCCGGCACCGACTTGCGCTGCAAGGCATCAAATACAGTCTGCTCCTGTTCACCACCGAGGCCCGCCGTGGCCAGCACTGCCTCATAGATGCCCACATGACCGAGATCCAGGGTGATCCCGGTGAGCCCGGCCGTTTGCAGCGTCGCCAGCATCAGGCGCACAATCTCCACATCCGCGCCGAGGCTGTCATCGCCATACAGCTCTGCGCCAACCTGAATGGGCGAGCGTGAAGCCAGCAGCGACTTGGGACGGGTGTGCAGGGTGGACCCCGCGTAACACAGTCGCGTAACACCCTCCTCGGCCAGGCTGTGGGCATCGATACGGGCGACTTGCGGTGTAATATCAGCGCGAATCCCCAGTGTGCGCCCGCTGAGCTGGTCGGTCAGCTTAAAGGTGAGTAAATCCAGATCCTCCCCCAAACCAACCAACAGGGATTGCGTGAACTCCATCAGGGGCGGGATGACCAGCCGGTAGCCCCAGCCGCGATATAAGTCCAGCAGGGTGCGGCGCAAGTACTCCACAGACTCGGCCTGGGCCGGAAGCACTTCTTCCATGCCATCGGGAAGTTGCCAGTGATCTGCCGTCGTCATTTCATTCACCAGGCTTTAATGCACTAAGTACAAAATAAACACACCGACCAACAGACTCCCCAACCCGATAGTGCGAATCATAGGGTCGCCCATTTGTGCAGCCATGGCCAGCATCGCGCGCCAGCGGTTTGGACTGATAAACGGCAGCAGGCCTTCGATGATGAATACGAGAGCGATAGCGACCGGAAGTACCTGCCAGAAGTCCACACGCTCTCCGGAGACACAAAAAAAAACGCAGGTCCGACGGCTTGTTTACAAACGCCGAAACCTGCTACTTGCCACCTTTGGAGTCTTTCAGGTAACGGAAAAATTCGCTGTCCGGCTGCAACAGCATCACATCACCATTGCCCTGGAATGCGTCCTGATAGGCCCTGAGACTGCGGGTAAACGAGTAAAACTCCGCATCCTGATTGAAGGCCTGCGCGTAAATGCCTGTGGCCTTCGCATCCCCCTCACCACGAATCAGTTCCGAATCGCGGTAAGCGTTGGCGCGCAGAACAGTGACCTCGCGATCCGCCGCCGCGCGGATACCCTCGGACAGTTCCTGGCCCTGGGAGCGGTGCTCACGAGCCTCTTTCTCACGCTCGGCATTCATGCGTCGATAGACAGACTCGGACACATCCGGGGGCAGATCGATCTTCTTCACGCGCACATCAACCACTTCGACGCCCAGTTCCTCCTGGGCCACGACCGTGAGCTCCTTGGTGAGGGCTTGCATCAATTCGTCCCGCTCACCGGACACCACTTCCTGAATGGTGCGCACGGCCACCTGGTTACGCAAACCGTCGTTAATGCGCTGGGCCAGCAGCGCCATGGCCCGCGACTCCTCACCATTGGTGGCAGTGTAGAACTTGGCTGTATCCGCAATCCTGAACTTGGCGTAGGAATCGACAATCAGTGCCTTCTTCTCCTGGGTGAAATAGCGCTCGGGGGAGGAATCCACGGTCAGAATGCGGCCATCAAATTTGCGCACACTGTTTACGATTGGAATTTTGATGTGCAGCCCCGGCGGAATGTTGGGATTGACCACCTCACCAAACTTCAACAGGACACCGCGCTCGGTTTCCTTGATGACGTACAGGGATTTACTGGCCAGCACCAGCACTACCAGTGCGATAAAAACTAGAATCACATTGCGTCCAGACATGTTCAGCGCACTCCTCTGCGGCCTTCGGTGGCCGCGGCATCGCGGCGCAGTTGCTCGGTGACAGCGTTGGTCAATTCACGAATATTGGCACTGTCCAGACTGGCCTCGCCCGCTGTGTTGGTCCGCTGGCGCTGCTCCGTCAGTTTATCCAGGGGCAGATACATCACATTGTTGCCGCCCTGTACATCGACCATCACCTTGCTCGTTTGGCCGTACACGGCCTGCACAGCATCCAGGTACAGGCGCTCACGGGTCACCGCTGGCGACTTTTGGTACTCCGTCAGCAGCCGGTTGAAGCGCTCCGCCTCACCGTCAGCATTGGCGATCACCTGTTCCTTATAGGCATTGGCTTCCTCAATCTGGCGAGTGGCGCCGCCGCGCGCCTCAGGGACGACGGCGTTAGCGTAGGCCTGCGCCTCGTTCTGCACCCGCTCCTCGTCTTCCCGGGCCTTGATCACGTCGTCAAACGCGGACTGTACCTGCGTCGGTGGTTTGGACTCATCGACCGTCACCTTGCTGACCAGTATGCCGGTTTGATACAGGTCGAGGTACTCCTGCAGGCGCTGTTGCACATCGATGCCGATCTGTGCGCGCCCCTCCGTCAGCACCATATCCATACTGATCCCACCCACCACGTGGCGCAGCGCGCTCTGTGAGGCGTGCTGCAGAGAGCGCTCAGGATCGCGCACCTTGAGTACAAAATTGACGGGGTCGTTGATCACATACTGCACCGAGAGTTTCACATCGACGATGTTTTCGTCCTCGGTAAGCATGGTCTCGTGGAAGCTGGCCGAGCGGACCCTGGTGATATTCAGCTGGGTTACATCGTCAATAAGCGGCGGATTCCAATGCAGACCCGGCTGTACGGTATCGTAATACTCGCCAAAACGCAGCACTACACCACGTTCCTGCTCATCTACCTGGTAGACTCCGAACAGGCCCCAGATCGCGAGGGCCACAACAGCCAATACACCCAACGCTGCCCCGGAAAACCCCACAGGAACACGGCCACCCGAGGTGCCGCTACGACCGAACAGACCGCCCAATTTAGCCTGTAGTTTTTTAAGCGCTTCATCCAGATCAGGCGGACCCTGGTTGCCACCGCCCCAAGGGTCCTTGGGCTTATTGTCACCACCACCGGGCTCATTCCAGGCCATAACCCACTCCTATTTAAAACAGTGCAACAGTCTATCAAATTTTTTGTCGATGGTACGCAGTACTCTCTGAGCGTGCGCAACTAAAACAGCGGTTCCGGTCCTTTCTTCATCAATCGATTCCAGTCCGCGCGGGGCAGGCGCACGCTCAGGCGGGCCACGCCATTGTCATCGTAGTCCTCCGCCTCGACGGCACCCATGCTGTAGAACGCAGCGCGCAGGCTGCCCTGATTCGGGATCAGGTGCACTTCTTCGGCCACCATATCCTGACCCACCAGCTCAGCAATTGCCTGCAACAGCAGGTCGGTGCCGGCGCCAGTGGCAGCGCTCAGCCAGACGCGCACGGGCAGACCGTCTGCGTTGCGCTCCACACGCGGCAACTGCTCCAGCAAATCCAGCTTATTGAAAACCTGCAGCTGGGGAATATCCTCAGCGCCAATCTCAGTCAGCACTTCCTGTACCTGATACATGTTGCTATCCCGCTCCTGACTGGCGGCATCCACCACATGCAACAAGAGGTCCGCTTGCAGGGTTTCTTCCAGTGTCGCTTTAAAGGCCTCCACCAGCTTGTGGGGCAGGTGGGCGATAAATCCCACCGTGTCGGCCAGCACCACCGGGCCGACATTGTCCAGTTCCACACGCCGCAGGGTGGGATCAAGGGTCGCAAACAGCTGGTCAGCCACGTAGACGGTAGACTGGGTAACGCGATTGAACAGCGTGGACTTGCCGGCATTGGTATAACCCACCAGAGCAACGGTGGGGATGGCTGCCCTGGTCCGCGAACGTCGCCCCTGCTCTCGCTGTATGCGCACTTTTTCCAGCCTGGCCGTAATGGACTTGATGCGCACCCGCAACAGACGGCGGTCGGTCTCCAACTGGGTTTCACCCGGGCCGCGCAAGCCTATGCCACCTTTTTGTCGCTCCAGGTGGGTCCAACCCCGTACCAGGCGGGTGGACATATGCTGTAACTGTGCCAATTCGACCTGCAACTTGCCCTCATGGGTGCGGGCGCGCTGGGCGAAGATATCCAGGATCAGGCCGGTGCGATCCAACACCCGGCACTGCAATTCGCGCTCCAGGTTGCGTTCCTGGCTGGGGCGGAGCGCGTGGTTGAACATTACGATCTCCGCCCCGTGCTCACGCACTGCGCCGGCAATTTCCTCCAACTTTCCGCTACCCACAAACGTGCGCGGGTCCGGCGTCGGCCTGGCACCTATGACATAGGCGACCGGGTCACCGCCGGCAGACAGCACAAGTTCCTCAAATTCACGAGGGTCTTCGCGTTGCGCTTCACTGGCAAGATTCAGGTGGACGAGCACAGCCCGCTCCCCCGAATCGGGGCGATCAAAAAACAAGACTACCTCGTCAGGTTGGAACTAACTGGCGACAGAAACTCCACGGGCAACCGCCTGCAAAGCGTTTAACTAACGTCTTCTTCTTCATCTTCCAGCGGGTGTTGCAACGGAACACGCACCACGCGGGAGGGGACAACAGTGGAAATCGCGTGCTTGTAGACCATCTGGCTGACGGTATTCTTAAGCAGCACGACAAATTGATCGAACGACTCAATCTGGCCCTGCAGCTTGATCCCATTCACCAGATAAATGGAAACGGGTACGCGTTCCTTACGTAGAATGTTCAAATAAGGGTCTTGTAGCGTGTGCCCTTTTGACATAAATCTCTCCTGATGAGGCTCAATTCGAGCCGAAAAATTATAAAAAAACAACCTCTTATCACTGCGTAAAAGCCGATCTCTAGCTGCTTTCAGAGTGGATATCGGGTCTTCGGACCAACCGGGCACAGTATAATGCATTTACCCCAGACTTATAGTGGGGGCCGACCAAGATAGTTCAAGGCCAGAGCCAGCGGTTTCTCGCCGCGCCAGTCCGCCTGGTTGTCAGACAGACCACTTGCAGCCAAGTTCCCCGCATGATCGGTGTATATCCAGTCAAGATGCGGCCATTTTCGTAACCAGGTGAGTTGTCGCTTGGCGAGCTGCCGGGTCGCGGCGAGGGCATTTTTCACAGCATCGTCAAAGTTGCACTCGCCCTCCAGGTGTTGCCATAACTGCCGATAACCGACTGCGCGCAGCGCGGGAAGGTCGGCATGCAGGTCCGGACGCTGCCACAAGCGACGCACCTCCTCCAGCAAACCGGCCTCCAGCATCAGCGCCAAACGCTGGGCAATGCGTTGATGCAGATACGCACGCTCCAGTGGGCAGATCGCCAGTTGCACCACGCGGTAGCGGTCACGGGCATTCGCCCCGGTATTGCTGTGCCACTGAGTGAGTGTAATACCACTGGCCCGGTACACTTCCAGGGCGCGACTCAGGCGCTGCGAGTGTCGGGGATGGATGCGTGCGGCAGCCTGTGGGTCCACTTGCGCCAGTTGCTGGTGAATATGGGGCCAACCATGTGACTCGGCCTGGGCTGCAATCTCCGCGCGAATAGTGGGATCCGCGGCCGGCATTGCGGCCAGTCCATCAAGAAACGCCTTGAAGTAGAGCATGGTGCCGCCCACCAGCAGCGGTGTCTTGCCGCGGGCGATGATGTCCTGCACTACCCGGTGGGCATCCGTTACAAAGTCCGCCGCTGAATAAGCCTGGGCGGGATCGCGGATATCGACCAGGTGGTGGGGGTAGGTCGGCTTGGCACTGCCGATGTCCATACCGCGATACACCAGGGCGGAATCGACACTGACCAGTTCGCAGTCCAGCCGCTCGGCCAGATCAATGGCCAGATCAGTCTTGCCTGAGGCGGTGGGGCCCATCAGGCAGATCAGCAGGGGATTTGGTGGCTTCACCAGTGCCTCAACGGCCGCGCAAAAACAGCTTGTCCAGTTCGTCCAGACCGAGTTGAATCCAGGTGGGCCGGCCGTGATTGCATTGGCCAGAGCGCTCGGTTTCTTCCATATCGCGCAGCAGGGCATTCATCTCGGGGATAGTGAGGCGCCGGTTGGCGCGCACTGCGCCGTGGCAGGCCATGGTGGAGAGGATCTCATCCATGTGCGCCTCAATGCGCTCTGAACTGCCAAATTCGATCAGGTCGGCCAACACATCCCGCACCAGTTGCTCCACGTTGGAGTCGCGCAGGGCCACCGGAATCTGGCGGATGACCAGGCTTTCCTCGCCGCCCGCCTCGACGGTCAGGCCCAGACGCTGGAACAGGGCGTCGTGCCGGGCCGCTATCTGCACTTCCCGCTGGCTGACCGCTACTGATTGCGGCACCAGCAGTGGCTGACTGCGAATTCCTGTCGCAGCCCGAGCGGTTTTGAGGCGCTCATAGGTGATGCGTTCGTGGGCGGCGTGCATATCCACCAGGATCAGCCCGTGCGCGTTCTCAGCCAATATATAAACGCCTTTCAATTGCGCCAGCGCGTAACCCAATGGCGGAGCCTGCTCGGCCGATTCCTCCGCGGGCAGGCCGTGTAAGCGGGCATAACCGCGCAATTGCTCGCCCACCTGCGAACGGGTCGGCGCATAATGTCCTGCAGCACGGCCGGACACACCCTGGCGACCCGCCCCAGGGGCGCCCCAGGCCAGCGCACTCTGGCTGCGGATCTCGCCTGTATCCGTGTTTATCGCCATGCCGTCGTCGGTCGCCAGCAGGTGCGCGGACGGTTGCTCCCGCCCCGCCTCCTGGCCCGGACGCACTTCCGCAAGGGCGCGGTGCAAACTGGAGAAAATAAAATTGTGCACCGCCCGTCCATCGCGAAAACGCACCTCGTGCTTGGTGGGATGTACATTCACATCGACCTGGGCCGGATCCAGCGTCAGGTACAGCACAAACGCCGGGTGGCGTCCGTGGTACAACACATCGCGATAAGCCTGCTTCACCGCATGGGCGACCAAGCGGTCGCGGATGACCCGACCGTTGACAAAAAAGTACTGCAGATCGGCCTGGCTGCGCGAGAATGTCGGCAGCCCCACCCAGCCCGACAGATGGTAGGGCGGGGCTGGTGACTCGATCGCGATGGCCTGCTCCATGAAAGCGGGCCCGCAGACTGCGGCCACGCGGCGCTGCCGCTGGGCCTGTAGCGCAGCCGCTTTCAGGCTGTGCACCACCTTGCCATTGTGGCGCAGGGTAAACGCCACGTCGAAACGCGACAGGGCCAGGCGCTTCACGATTTCCTCAAGGTGATTGAACTCGGTCTTTTCCGTGCGCAGGAACTTGCGCCGGGCCGGCGTATTGAAAAACAGATCGCGCACTTCCACCGTGGTGCCGCGGGGATGAGGCGCTGGCTTGAGTTGCACCTCCATATCACGCCCTTCACAGGCAGCGCTGTTGCCCTCACTGCCCTGCTCGCTGGCGTTACTGGTGAGGGTCAGGCGCGAAACCGAACCAATGCTGGCCAGAGCTTCGCCCCGAAAACCCAGACTGCCCACCCGTTCGAGGTCTTCCAGGGAGGCTATTTTACTGGTGGCGTGGCGGGCCAACGCCAGGCACATATCCTCGGCGGGAATACCACTGCCATTGTCGCGCACCCGGATCAGCTTGGCGCCACCGGATTCCACGTCAATTTCGACCCGGGTGGCACCCGCGTCCAGGCTATTTTCCAATACTTCCTTGGCTACTGAAGCGGGGCGCTCGACGACTTCCCCAGCGGCGATCTGGTTGGCCAGCCTGGAACTGAGCAAGCGAATTCGGGACATGGAAACAGTGTTATCAGCTCTTCGGAATGGTCAACTTCTGCCCCACCACAATCTTCGAGCCGTCGAGACGGTTTTGGCTCTTCAGATCGGACAGGGGCACACTGAAGCGATCGGCGATGCCCGACAGTGTATCACCGCTGGCGATGACGTACTGCTGCCCACCCAGCTGACCGCGTTGTGGCACGCCCTGCTGCTTCTGCCAAGCCAGGAGTGTGCCCGAGGGTGGATGGGCCTTAAACCACTCCCTGATGCCGCGATGAATAGCACTGGCCATTTTTTTCTGGTAACTGCCAGTGGCCAGCAGACTGGATTCCTGCGGATTGGAGATAAAGCCCGTCTCCACCAGAATGGAAGGGATATCTGGAGATTTCAGTACGGCGAATCCGGCCTGCTCCACATTGCTCTTGTGCAGATTGGCGATGCTATCCACATTGCGCAATACCTTGTCGCCCAATTTCAGGCTGGTATCCAGGGTCGAAGTCATGGACAGGTCCGCCAGCACCCCGGCCAACACATCGTCCTTATCCGACAGACTTACGCCCCCGATCAGATCTGCCGCATTCTCGCGCTCCGCCAGATAGAGGGCCGCTGTGCTGGTAGCGCCGTTGGTAGAAAGGGCGTAAACCGAGGCCCCATGCGCCTCCTTGCGATTGAAGGCATCGGCGTGAATGGAGACGAACAGATCGGCCTGGCGCTTACGGGCCAAATCCCTGCGCCCCTTAAGGCTGATGTAGTAATCCCCGCTGCGGATCATGGTTGGCTGGAAGCCAGCGTCGGCCTGAAACAGTGCGCTCAGCTCCCTGGCGATCGCCAGTACCACGTCCTTCTCCCGCACGCGGCCGGGACCGAGGGCGCCGGGATCATCCCCACCGTGGCCCGCATCGATGGCAATGATCAGGTTGCGCTTGCCGGATTGCGCAGTACTCTTCTTGACCTCAGTGGGCTTGACCTGCTGGTCGTACAAATCCACGACCAGACGGTCCCCCGCCTGCGCATTGGCCTTCAGGGCAAAACTGCGGGGATCAATTGCGGCACTGATCTCCATGATCACTCGCAGGTCGTTGCCCGCGAGCACACCGGAGCGGACCGATGCTACCGGCGTATTCGCCAGCTTCAGGCCGGCCAGGTCAGCGCGCAGCTTCGTGTTTTGTAGATCCAGCACGATACGACTGGGATTGGACAGCAGGACGAGCGAGTGCTCGGCCGGCCCGGTGAGGTCAAACACAATACGGGTGTGATCGGGCGCACGCCACAGGCGCACGTCGTGCACCTCCGCGGCCCACGCAGAGGCTGTCCCCAGAAAACCAAGGACCACCAGGATCCATACCCTGCCCATAACACTCCCGCCCAATAGCTATTATTTTCTCAAGGCTCGGGGTTCTGTGCCCCGAGTTTTGCCAGCATGCGCGCCAGCACCCTCCTGCCCGGTTCGGTTGCGGCGGCATACGCCAATCGACGTCCCTGACCTTCCCGCTCTATGGTAATCACTAAATCCCCCGGGGGCAAAGCACCCAGGCCCCGCTCAGGCCATTCCACCAGACAAACCGACAAATCACCAAAATAATCGCGGATCCCCATGAATTCCAGCTCCTCGGGATCGCCCAGGCGGTACAAATCGAAATGAAATACCTGTAACTCCCCCAGCTGGTAAGGCTCCACCAGTGTGTAAGTGGGACTCTTGACCGCCCCCGCATGCCCCAGCGACTGGATCAAGCCGCGGCAGAAAGTGGTTTTCCCCATGCCCAGCTCCCCTTGCAGGAACACCACCAAGCCAGGCTCGCAAGCCGCGCCCAGCCGCGCCCCCAGCGACACCATGGCAGCCTCGTCGGGTGCGATAATGGTGTACTGCTCGCCAGTCATCCCAGCAGGGACCGCAGATGCGGGATTAAATCGCTGGCTGCCAAACCGCGCTGGCCCTCCCCGGCAGCAATATCCGCCGCCGCCCCGTGCAGGCACACTCCCAGAGCCGCCGCCTCCAGCGGCGGCAGGCGCTGGGCCAGTAACGCGCCGATCACGCCGCTGAGCACATCCCCCATACCGCCACTGGCCATACCGGGATTGCCGTAGTCGCTCAGCACGATGCCCTCGCCCCCCGTGACCAGAGTGCCGTTCCCCTTCAGGACAACCACGCCACCATAACGCTGCTGCAGCGCGGTGACGGCCGCGAAGCGGTCGGCCTGCACCTCGCTTGTGGTACAAGCCAGCAGGCGAGCGGCCTCCCCCGGGTGCGGCGTCAACACCCAGTTGCCAACAGGGCTGGTGCCACCCACGGTTCCGGCGGCCAGCAAATTTAGCGCGTCGGCATCCAGCACCAGCGGCTTGCCGGTGGCCAGCGCCAGTTGCAGTAACTGTATGGCCCAGGGGGACTGCCCCAGGCCAGGGCCCACCACCAGGACGGCGGCGGCCGCCAGCATCGGCGTCAATTCAGCGCCGCTATTCACGCCCCGGGGCATCACCTCCGGCGTGCGGGCCACCAGTGCCGCCACATGCTCCGGGCGGGTCGCCACCTGTACCAGTCCGGCTCCACAACGCAGCGCGGCCTCGGCGGCCAGCGCTGCGGCGCCGGCCGTCCCGTAGTCGCCACCCACGATCAACACGGTACCGTAGAGCCCCTTGTGGGCGGTCGCGGGTCGTGGCGGCAGGCGCTCCAGCAGCGCTTCCAGTGCCAGTCGTGAGCAGTCGGCGGGGACCGCGGCATAAACTTCCGGCGGGACCGCCAGGTCGGAGAAGTGCACGGCACCGGTGTAGTCCGGTGCCTGCAGGGTGAACAGACCGCGTTTCAAACCGATAAACGTGACTGTCAGAGCAGCCCGCACGGCCGACCCCAGCACCCTGCCGGTGTCAGAGCACAGTCCCGACGGGATATCGACGGCCACCACCGGGGCACCACTGGCATTGATTGCGTCAATGGCGGCAGCATAGACACCGCGCACCTCTCCGGTGAGGCCAGTGCCCAGCATGGCATCGACTATCACCCCCGTAGGCACCAGCGCTGCAGCGCCAAAGGGTACTATCTTTACCCCATTGGCCAGCGCCTGCTGCCGTGCCAACAATGCATCCCCGGTAATTTTCCCGGCATCGCCCAATTGCAATACCGTCACGGCGATTCCGCGCTTGTGCGCCAGATCCGCAAGCAGGAAACCATCGCCCCCATTGTTGCCAGTGCCGCACAGGACCTGCAAATGCTCCGGCGCCGGCCATGTTTCAAGCAGGTACCTGAAGGTAGCAGCGGCGGCCCGTGCCATCAGGGTGATGCCCGGGATGTGGTGTTCGTGGATGGCGCAGTGATCCAGGGCGCGAGTCTGTGCTGCGGTGTACAAGTTTTCGGTGCCTAGCATTTTTTCCGCCACCTTCTGTCGGGGGTGTGAACTTCCTTTTTAATTGTAAAACTGGCGGCAGAAGGTGGATCACTGCTCGCGGGGCACGCTACAAGCACATCCATGTGCGCTCGAGCTCGGCCGTCCATGGCCTCGCACGGCCCCGCAAGCAGTGATCCACCTTCTACCGCCTCCTCTCTCCGTAAGCATGTTTTTACCTACTTGCGTAGCGCGATAGCAAGGATGAAAGCCTGTGCCCATGCCGGACTGTGCGAGGCAGGACGCCGAGCTCAAGCCCCCATGGAAGGGTTCACGGCGTGTCCGGCATGGGCACAGGCTTTCATCCGCAATCCGCACAACACCAAATTAAAGAAGCACGCACTCGATCCAGTTCTGGCAGAATTATACCCACATGTCATCCAACGGTCGTTCCAATTTGCCGCAACAACTCACACCGCAGGAACAGGACGCGCTGCTGCAAAAAATCCGGGCATGGGCCACTGAACTTGGATTTCAGCAGATTGGTATCACGGGCGTCGATCTGGGCGAACATGAAGCCTACCTGCAACAGTGGCTGGATGCGGGTTATCACGGCAGCATGGATTATATGGCGCGCCACGGCAGCCGGCGCGCGCGGCCACAGGAACTGGTGCCGGGCACCCTGCGTGTCATTGCACTGCGCATGGACTACCTGGACCGGGACACACAAGCGCTGGAGGTGCTGGCAGCGCCTGAAAAAGCCTATATCTCGCGCTACACACTGGGGCGGGACTACCACAAGTTGCTACGCAAGCGCCTGTCCCGGCTGGCGCGTCGCATCGAAGATGAGGTTGGAGGCGGCCAGTACCGCGCCTTCGTCGATAGCGCCCCGGTGCTGGAACGGGCAGTGGCAGAACGCGCAGGACTGGGGTGGATCGCCAAAAACACCATGCTGATCAACGCCGACGCCGGCTCCTGGTTTTTCCTCGGCGAGATTTTCACCAACCTGCCTCTGCCTGTGGATGAGCCGCACACCAGCAAACATTGCGGCACCTGCACCGCCTGCCTGGACATCTGTCCGACGAGCGCCTTCACCGGACCCTTTCAACTGGATGCGCGCAAATGTATTTCCTATCTCACCATCGAGCATCGCGGCAGCATTGATCCCGCCTTACGGCCCCTGATGGGCAACCGCATTTTCGGTTGTGATGACTGCCAGCTGTGCTGCCCCTGGAACAAATTCGCGCAGGCGACGGACGAGGGCGACTTCCGGCCCCGGCACGGACTGGCGGATGCAGAGCTGGTGGAGCTGCTATTGTGGGATGAAGCAACGTTCCTGGCGAAAACCGCAGGCTCGGCCATCCGCCGCATCGGCTACGAGCGCTGGCTGCGCAACGTGGCGGTGGCGCTGGGCAATGCGCCGCGCTCAGACGCAGTGATCAACGCCCTGCTGCAGCGCCGGAGTTTCCCATCAGAACTGGTACAGGAACACGTGACCTGGGCGCTGCAGCAACACGGCGTTAGCCCAGTTTGAGGAAGTGCTCGCGGTAATAACGCAGCTCATTGATGGACTCGCGAATGTCGTCCAGTGCCAGGTGCGTGCCGGTCTTGATGAAGCCGGCTTCCAGCTCCGGTCGCCAGCGCTGCATCAATATTTTGAGGGTGGTCACATCCAGGTTACGATAGTGAAAATAAGCCTCCAGCTGCGGCAGGTGACGGACCATAAAGCGGCGGTCCTGGCAAATCGTATTACCACACATGGGAGAGGCACCCGCGGGCACCCACTGCGCCAGGAAGGCGAGCGTGTCCTGCGCGGCGTGCGCCTCGTCATGCGCGCTGGCTTTCACCCTGTCCACCAGGCCGGAGCGGTTGTGGTGGGTGGTATTCCATTCATCCATGGCGGCAAGTCTGGCGTCACTCTGGTGCACCGCGATCACCGGCCCTTCGGCCAGTGTATTGAGTTCGGTGTCGGTGACGACGGTGGCGATCTCAATCACCACATCCTGATCCGGCTCCAGGCCGGTCATCTCCATATCGACCCAAATCAGATTGCTGGCGTTCTGCATGCGCTATTTGCCCTGGATTATCGCGAGTGTCGGCAGTGTAACAAATTGCCTCGACAGACCAAGCCCATAACCCAATAATGTGGTCATGAGTAAACGCAAACTCAGCCGGCAACAGGCCTGGCGCATCGAGAAAATCCAGGGGGAGCGCGCCAAACGGGCCGCGCGACGTGATACTGATGCACAGGAAGCCCTCAGTGGCGGTGAGTTGGGCCCTGAGCAGGACGGGCTGGTCGTCGCACACTACGGTACGCAGGTTGCAGTGGAGTCGGAGCCGGGCAACAGCCAGCGCTGCCATCTGCGCGCCAATCTGGAGGGCCTGGTCACCGGGGACCGGGTCGTGTGGTGCGAAGGCGATCCAATGGGTGTGGTAGTGGCGCAACGGGAACGTCACAGCGTGCTGTCCCGCCCCGACCCCTACGGTAAGCTGAAACCCATCGCCGCCAATATCGATCAGATCCTGCTGGTCATCGCTCCCTTTCCTGAACCCCACGCCAATCTCATCGATCGCTACCTGGTGGCGGCTGAGGCCGTGGGCATTGAACCGGTCATCCTGCTCAACAAAATGGATCTGCTCGCTGCAGACGCCCTCCTGCGTGCAGCGATGGACGAACTACTGGCTATCTACCCAACCATTGGGTATCGGGTACTGCACACTTCGATCACGGACAGCGGGCTGGAAGAGTTGCACAGCGCACTGCGGGCGCGAACGAGCGTATTCGTGGGACAGTCGGGTGTAGGCAAGTCCTCACTGGTGAATGTGCTGCTGCCCGATGCGGACATACGGGTCGGCGCGCTGTCGGAAAGTACGCAGAAAGGCACGCATACCACCACCACCGCCCAGTTGCTGCACCTGAATTGCGGCGGCACCCTGATCGATTCACCGGGGATACGGGAGTTCGGCTTGTGGCATATGAGCAGGGCACAGGTGGAACAGGGTTTTCGCGAGTTTCGAGCTTTACTCGGGACTTGCAAGTTTCGTGATTGCCAGCATGAGCACGAGCCGGGATGCGCGATTCTGGATGCGGCGCAGTGTGGGGCGATCAGTGCGACCCGGCTGGACAGTTATCGGCGCATTGTCGCGAGTTTGGGCGAGCTCTGATATTCGTTAGTGCTGGAAATGCGCCCTGCCCCGACACCAATCCGAGCTACAGACAATAACCCAGAGCCTCACCCATGCGCGTCAAGGCTCCAGCGCCGTAGCGCGCATCAAAGGCCATAACACCTTCAGGAAACAATAAAATCACTGTAGAACCCAGCCTGAAACGCCCCATTTCGGCACCCTGGGCAAGCGCCACTGACTCCGGCAGGTTAACGTAATCCACCGTTATCGGATGTCGCGGCGGCGGCGCCACACGTCCTGACCACACCGTGTCAATCCCGGCGACCACCATGGCGCCGACCAATATCATGGCCATCGGACCGCGGGCCGTATCGAAGTAACACACCAGGCGTTCGTTGCGGGCAAACAGTCGGTCGACATGGTCGGCGGTGACGCCATTGACCGAAAACAACTGGCCGGGAATGTAACGGGTTGCGGTCAGCCGTCCCGCCACCGGCATATGCACCCGGTGATAATCCTTTGGCGACAGGTAAATCGTGGCGAACTGGCCGCCGCTAAACTGTGCTGCCCGCGCCTCGTCACCACCCAACAAGTCCGCTGCAGAGTAGTAACGCCCCTTGGCCTGGAATAACAGGCCGCTGGTAATCGCACCCAACTGGCTGATCGCGCCGTCGGCAGGGCAGAGGATATCCGCCGTGGCCAGTGGACGCGCCTGAGCGCGCAGGGCGCGGGTGAAAAAATCATTAAAGCAGGCATAGCGGGCACCGTCCGGCTCCAGCGCTTCGGTCATATCGACTTTGAAGAACTGGATGAACTGCCGAATGAGCGAATTTTTCAACCAGGCAGGACGGCGCAGCTCGGCCAGGACACCGGCACACCGGGATAACAGGTGCTGCGGCACAATGGTCTGCAACAGGATGAAAAATCTTTCCATAGCGCCTAGTGTAACCCGTAAGCGCGGCCCCTGTACGCGGGGGCCGCCTCTACGCCCTTACAGATTTTCCTCCGCAAAAGCCGCCAGGCGGGAACGCACAATCCCGTTGACATGCATGATGCCAGCGTGGGGATAGGCCTTACTCTTCTCCACCAGGTAGGTCAACCCCGAGGTCAGCGGTGAGATGTACTTGTTGTCGATCTGGGCCAGATTACCCAGCACCACAATCTTGGAGTCGGCGCCCACCCGACTGATTATCGACTTGAGCTGAAACTGGGTCAGTCCCTGCGCCTCGTCAATAATGATATAGGCGTTGTTAAAAGAGCGCCCGCGCATGAAATTGAGCGACTTGAACTGGATATTCGCGCGCTCCTTCACGTAATTGATACTGCCACGGCAGGACTCATCCGCGCCGTGCAATATTTCCAGGTTATCGTCAAAGGCCGCCAGCCAGGGAGCCATTTTTTCCTCCTCCGTGCCGGGCAGGAAGCCAATATCCTCAGCGATGGGCGGTGTGGAGCGGGCCACGATCAACTTGCTGAACTTGCGCTGCTCCAGGATCGCATGCAGACCGTAGGCCAGCGCCAGCAGGGTCTTGCCGGAACCGGCGGGGCCGGTCATCACGGTCATATCAACACCCTCATTATCGAGCAGGGACATCGCCATGGCCTGCTCCAGATTGCGCGGCGCCAGCCCCCAGAAGCGTTTATGCATGAGGTTGTCGCGACTGTCGCAGCGCAGGTAAACAAAATCCCTGTCGACCCGCTTCACGAAGGCGATAAATTCCAGGTCATCGTAAACAAACATATTGGGATAGGCCTGGGGAAGCGACTTACGCGGAATGCGATGCAGCGTGCAGTCGCCCTCGCGCAGCGTATCCACCTCGCTGATAGTGGACCAGAAATCTCCGCTTATATGCTCGTAGCCCGTGGCCAGCAGGTCGATGTCATCGAGCACGCGATCGCGGCGATAGTCCTCCACATGCAGCAGGCCGGAACCCTTGGCCTTGATGCGCATGTTGATGTCCTTGGTCACCAGGCAGATGAACTCCTTGGGGTTTTCCGCCTGCAGGCGCAGGGCCACGTTGATAATCCGGTTGTCGTTGGCCTGATCCGGGGTGCCATCGAGGTACGGCACCTCGGAGTTTGCGCTCAGGCGTTGATCCGGGTAGATGGCCAGTGTGCCTTGGGGGAATCCGTCCAGCGCAATACCGGGTATCGGGACACCCGCCTGAATTTCCTGTGGCGAAGCGAATTCCACAACCTTGTCGATCATCTGAATGGCAATACGGGCCTCACGGCTGACAGTTTTGTCGTGCCGATCTTTAATATGATCCAATTCCTCCAGTACGGTCATAGGAATGACCAGATGATGTTGCTTGAAGGCCGTAACGGCCATGGGGTCGTGCAGCAGGACGTTGGTGTCCAGTACATACGTCTTCTTGATAACAGGTTTCAGGGGTGTGGCTTTTTCTACACGCAGCGTAGAACCTGAGTCCATAAAGGAATCCTCATAATGATTGCACGGATAGTGGGCGGTACGGTTGTTGCAGTGTGCCCGATGCGTCCGGTCGGGTCAGGGATTTAAAGAAGGGCGTCGTAAACAATTGGGTGACGGCTTTAGCGGCGAAGAGTGCAGAGAGTGTAGCAGGCCCCTGCAGCTCAGGCTCGCTGACAGTGCTGTCGTGCTTGCTGTACGACACCGGACAATTGGCGATAACCAGTTTGATCGGCGTCCGGAATTTCATCAAAGGCGCGTCCCGGCGGATTGCAATCGCGTTGCATGGATTATTAAACTCCCGGCGCCAGACTGTCAATGCCGCAGCGCCATATTGCAGCCGCATTGTGGGATTCGACCACAACGCACTGACAGGGAGGGCGATTTCCGCTAGGATGCGGGGCTTATCTATTCAGAAGTTCTCCCACCAATGCTTAGCCAGGATACCCTCTCGCAGCTGCAAGGCCTGAAATCTCAAATGGAGGCCGAGAAGGAATACGCCGAAGCGGTGATCAAGGGCACCCAGGCCCGCTATGGCTTTGCGGTGCTGGACGATGGTCGCGAAATATTCATTCCACCGCAGGAAATGCTCAAGGCCTTCCCGGATGACCGCGTCAGGGTCTGTATCCGTCCCGCCAAAGACAACAAAACCATAGCGGACATTGAAAGACTGGTGAGCAGTCCCCTGGGAGACTTTACCGGACGCTGTGTGCGCAAGGGCAACGCCATTTTCGTAGAACCCGATCTGCCGCAGTTAAAGCGCTGGCTGTTTATTCCACCGCAGGCGCGCAGCGGCGCAAAGGAAGGCGACTTTTTACGCTGTGCCATCCTGCGCCATCCCATCCGCGACGGCAAACCGCAGGCCAAAGTGCTCGCGATAGTCGGCGACGAGCATGCGCCTGGCATTGAGAATCTCTACTGCATTGCCAAATACGGGCTCGCCGCGCAGTGGAGCAGCGCCAGTAAAGAGGAAGTGCAACAGTGCCTGGCGCGCAACCCCATGGAAAGCGATAAGCGCCGCGATCTCACCGACCTGGAATTTGTCTCTATTGACGCGGCGAAGACCCTGGATATCGATGATGCACTGTATGCAGAGAGCAGCAACGATGGCTGGACGCTGTTCGTGGCCATCGCCGACCCCACTGCCTACATTGAACCTGGATCAAACCTGCACCGGGAGGTAGCGGACCGGGGTACTTCAATCTACTTCCACGGTGACGTACTGCCCATGCTGCCCGAGGAACTTTCCCAGGCGAGCCTGGCGCTCTCGGAAGGTGCAGACCGCGCGGCACTGGTGTGCAAGATTGCGATCAGTGACAGTGGCGAGGTGGGAGAATTCGAGTTTATCGAAGCCATGGTGCGCTCTCGGGCCAAGCTGTCCTACTACGCGGTCGATCGCTACCTCAACGGCCAGTTCAACGAACTCATGAGCCATGCCACGCCGCTGGAAGCCCTGTACGCAGTCTACCGGGCACTGCGCGCATCGCGCGAGAGCAGCGACCTGGTCATGGACGATCGCCAGGAGTTCCGCTGGCTATTGAATGACAACAAGCAGATTGAGAGTATCGAGCCGTCGGAAAAACTCCTCTCCCAAAAACTGGTGGAGGAATGCATGGTAGCCGCTAATCGCTGTGCCGCGCGTTTTCTTAGCACCCACAAAGCCAGCGGACCATTCGTCTCACACCCTGGTTTTCGCGCCGACCGCCTCGATGAGGTGCGAAAATTCCTCGCCCTGCACGCACCAGAACTGGCGGACCTCGATCCCACGACGGTTGCGGGCTACCGCGACATCATGCGCGGTCTTGCTGCCCCGGGGCAGGCCCTACCCTTGCGCACCATGGTCAACCGTTTGTTGACGCGGGCTGAGCTGACCACCGAACCCACCCCGCACATGGGGATGGCGCTGCACAGCTACACCAATTGCACCTCGCCCCTGCGCAAGTACGTGGATTTTCTGGTACACATGCAGATCAAGGCTGTGCTGGGTGGCGTTGCCGCCCAAACGGTCACGCCGCAAATGCTGGCTGATATAAAGCAGCGACTTGCCGTCAGCCGAGCTGCGACACTGGAAGCGGAGCGCTGGCTGGCCAGTAACTATTTGACCAGGCTGACAAGGGCTAAGGCTCTGGTGTTCAGGGCGACTATCACCCACATCACGAGTGGCGGTTTTACCGCGCGCCTGGCAGACAATGGACTGACAGGCTTTGTCGACTTGCGCCAGGATCCGGAAAAGTTCAGTTATGACAAGTGGACGGCCAGCCTCACCAGCACCACTCGCCGCTTCCGGGTAAGCCAGCCGGTGGACCTGACCTATCTCGGCGTGGACAGGGATGTCCTGTACCAGGCGCTGTTCAAGCCGGTCGCAACTTGCGGGCTAAAAGCGGTGGTAGAAACGGACGCCGCGATCAAGTCACGGTCGACCTAAATTGGCTGCAGGCACTGCCTGTCCCCGCGTTGCGGACGGGATCTCGATGCTGTCATTGATGTGCTGTCGCAGCCGCGCCACCAGTTGAATCATCTCGCGCACACCCAGGCTGCGCAGGTACTCGCCCATCTCCTGCTGGCTGTCACGCAGGACATTGGCATCCACCGATCGAAATGCCTGAATAATCACCAACTCACGCGCGGAATCAGCCTCATCCCCAAAAATCAGTTTGGTAAAGGTATTTACGATGGCCATTTCGGTCATCGGACCGACATTATTTTTATTATCCGAGTGCTGCACGTTAAAGCCTCCACTGTCTCCGTACACGGAGGGAAGTTCACTGACGACCGCTTTCAGTATGGCTTAGCCAGGTCCACCTCCTGACCCTATTTTTGGTAATAATGCACACATTTTTCCCGGACGCTCGACAAACACCCTATTTGGGGCAGGTTTTCCGGGGGTGATAAGCGGGTGCGAACTTCAGAAAATGGCGTGGCCGGGGGTACGCGGGAACGGGATCGCATCGCGTACGTTGTCCATGCCGGTGACATAGTTGAGCAAGCGCTCGAAGCCCAATCCAAAGCCGGCATGCGGTACGGTGCCATAGCGGCGCAGGTCCCGGTACCACCACAGTGTCTCGCGCAGGTGTTCATCCATGCGTGAATCCAGTACCTCCAGGCGCTCCTCCCGCTGGCTCCCACCGATAATTTCGCCGATGCCGGGGGCCAGCACATCCATGGCCGCCACGGTTTTGCCGTCATCGTTAAGGCGCATATAGAATGCCTTGATGTCCTTGGGGTAGTTCATCACCACGACTGGCCTGCCCACATGTTTTTCCGTCAGGTAGCGCTCGTGTTCCGACGCCAGGTCCAGGCCCCAGGCCACCGGAAATTCAAATGGTTGCGCGCTGTTTTTCAGGATAGCGATCGCCTCGCTGTAGTCCATGTGTTCGAACCTGTTGTCGATGACGCCGCGCAGGCGTGCAATCACACCGTCGTCTATGTGTTGCTGGAAGAACGCGATATCGTCCTCCCGCTCATTCAGCACCGCAGCAATCACGTGTTGGAGCAGGTCTTCGGCGAGCTGCGCATTATCCGCCAGATTGGCAAAGGCTATTTCCGGCTCCACCATCCAGAACTCCGCCAAGTGGCGGCTGGTGTTGGAGTTTTCGGCCCGGAAGGTGGGGCCAAAGGAGTAGACCTTGCTCATGGCCAGGCAATAGGCTTCCAGCTCCAACTGTCCCGACACGGTGAGGAAGGACTCGCCGGAGAAAAAATCCTGATGGAAATCGACCGCACCGTTTGCGCTGCGCGGCAGATTGGCAAGATCCAGCGTACTGACCCGAAACAATTCCCCGGCGCCCTCGCAGTCGCTACCCGTGATAATGGGTGTATTGATCCAGTGAAAACCCCTGTTGTAGAAATAGTTGTGGATGGCATTGGCCAGCGTAGTGCGTACACGGGTGATCGCCCCAAACGTATTAGTGCGGGGGCGCAGATGCGCCTGCGTGCGCAAATATTCAAACGTATGGCGCTTTTTGGCGATGGGGTAAGTCTCGGGATCGTCCACCCCACCCACCACTTGTACTGCACTGGCCTGAATCTCCACGCTCTGGCCCTTGCCCTGGGACTGCACCAACTCGCCGCGCACAATCACCGCACAGCCGGTGGACAAGGGCAGCACCTGCGACTGGTAATTCTCCAGCGTCGCGGGCACCACAGCCTGGATAGCATCAAATGCCGAGCCGTCGTGCACTGCCAGAAAGGAGACGCCTGCCTTGGAATCACGTTTGCTGCGCAGCCAGCCCTGCACCGTGACTTGTGAACCGAGTGGCATCTGGCCCTTGAGTATGGCAACGATTGAACTGTGGTCAGGCATAGTAGTGGTCTATTTTCCTAACGCACAATGCGCGTCACACTGGTGCCATCCAGACTGAGATCGGACACCAACCCATCCTCGGAAAAGATCAGGCCGATCAACGGCGCTGCCGGTCCGATGGTCGCGACGCCACCCGCTGCATCGGTCAGCACCGGTACAGTCGCGTGCTCCCCGACTTTCCAGGCGCGGCTGTCGCGAAACGACTGCAGGGCTTCTTCCGTCATGAACAGGATAACCTCGGCCTTGTAATCAGCCTGGGGACCGAGGCCAAAAGTTTTGCCAGCAGCGGCGTAGTAGGCAACCGTTTCCCCGTCTACTATCAGCGTGCCTTCGCCAAACTCGCCCCCCACGCCAAAACCCATCTTCACCACATCGGGAAACACCAGAATACCGACCGCTCGATCGAGCAGACGGGCGGTGTCATCGCCAGACGCTCGCATCCATGACAGCGCCCTTGCTGTGTTGGCGTCGATGAGGGCCTTGTCATCCGCCCGTGAGGGCAGTGTTAGAGGCAGTGCAAAAAATCCTGCCAATGCGGTAACGAGTGCGATGGAAAAACGTGTGCACATAAAACTTCTCTCTCAAATCTCTAATGACTGTTCCACCAACTCCTCGGACAACGACCAGAGTCGCTCGGCGGCAGCCGCATCCAGTGCGTAGGACTCTACGCCACCGTTGCCGCCGTGTTTGGCCGGCCGGGCGATCTGGCAATCTTCCAGATATATTCCGCCCTGCCCTGCCAGCTCCGGCGAGGTCGCCGCCCACACCGTGGTCGCTGCGCCCTGCTCCAGAGATTTAAATACCAGTTCCTCGCCCGGCGGGGTCCTCGACATGAGCGCTTCATAGTCCGCCTGCTGCATATGCCGACTGAGATTCGTCATAATCACACCGGGGTGCACGGCAAAGGCGCGCACGCCGCGCTCGCGCAAGCGCCTGTCCAGCGCTACGGTGAACAGGATATTGGCGGTTTTGGATTCTCCGTAGGCCTGCCATTTGTCGTATTCACGATCGTAGTAGGCCGGATCATCAAAATTGAAGTTGGCGAACCTGTGGCCCCCCGAACTGAGATTGACCACCCGGCCCGGCGCCGCCGCCAGCAGTGCGGGGGCCAACAGGCAGGTGAACAGGAAGTGCCCCATGTGATTGGTACCAAACTGCATCTCAAAGCCCTGGGCGGTGCGCGCCAGCGGACACGCCATTACCCCGGCGTTATTGATCAGCAGATGGATTTGCGGGTGGCGCTGACGTATCTGCACGACGGCCGCGCGCACACTATCGAGGTCCGCCAGATCCATGCACTGCGTATGCAATACGGCCCCCGGCTGTTGCTTGGTCAGGTCCTGCGCGACGGCCTGCAGTTTGTCCTGGTCGCGGGCAATTAACAGTACGCTCGCCCCCGCAGCACAGAGCACGCGGGCGGTCTCTACCCCCAGACCCGAGGAAGCGCCAGTGACCACAGCGAGCTTACCTGCAAGTGCAATACCACTGATGACGTCGTCGGTGGTGGATGTCGCATCAAAGCGGCTCATGGTGAATTTTCTCCTGTTGGGCTAAGTGATGGCTATTGTAGCGCCTGGCAATTGCCGTTTTAATGACATCCGCGGCCAAGTTCCGTGCAACGCTAGCTTACAGGTTTTTTTATGAACGCCAACGAAATCGAGTTTTTGGAGGGCGGCAGCTATATCAGTTTTGCCACCCGCAAGCGGTCCGGAGAGTGGGTAGCCACACCCGTGTGGTTTGCCCCGGACCGGGGCAGCTACTACGTCTTTTCCGCCGGCGCCGCGGGCAAGGTAAAACGCCTGCGCAACTTTAGTGAAGCGCGTATTGCCGCCTGTACCATGAGTGGCACACTGACCGGTGAGTGGCGCGATACCCATGCCTATGTACTGGACAAGCCCGCCGACGGGGACACTGCCCTGGCGGCCCTGCGACGCAAATATGGCTGGCAGATGCTGCTGGCAGATTTTTTCTCCGGGCTCACGGGCAAGCTGGGTCGGCGGGCCTATATTCGCATTAGACGGTAAGCGTCCGCCCGCTGGGCTAAAAATGCGGCAGGCGTCTCAGGCGGCGGTGTGCAGGCCGCATTCGCGACCGTCGTGTACCTTCGTGGGATCGAAGTAATGCTTGCACGTGGGCAGGTCGTACCGCGCCATATAATCCTCCACGTCATCGTCTGACCAGTAGAACAGCGGCGCAACCTTGACCATGCCGCGGCCATCCATGGACACCAGATCCAGGCTCTTGCGCAGCTCAGTCTCCTCCCGCCGAATGCCCGTCAGCCAGATCTGTGGCTTAAAGTCCTCCAGCGCGCGGGTAAAGGGTTCCAGCTTCACCTGACTGGTAAAATTCAGATGGCGCTCCACTTCATCCACGGTGGGTATGCCCCCCATGATGGCGTTGCGCCGCTCGGAGGTCATTTGGGGTGAGTACACATGAATATTGACTTTCAGATCACGAATCAGGCGCTCTGCGACCACGTAGGTGTCGCGCAGGTTGTACCCGGTATCGACCCAGATAGTGGGCAGGGATTTATCGACCTGGCTCACCAGGTGCAGCATCACTGCTGCGTTGCGGCCCATACTGGTGGTGGCGATCGTCCGGCGCCCCAGCCCTACCGCCCACGCCACAACCTCGGCCGCACTGGCATCGCGCAAGGTATCGTTAATGCTGTCGAAGTCCAGATCCACGAGGGTGCTCACCATATCGTTTGTGACAGGATGGGCACTTTATATATTCAAAAAGGTGGTTACAAATAACTAGAAGGCATATGTATATGCCGGATCCCCCGCAGGACATCGATCACCCGACGCGTTGTGCAGATCAGGCCGCGGCGCGTGCTGCGGTCTTCTCCAGTTCCGCGTGCAAATCCAGGAATTGGCCGGTGAGTTTATGACTCGGCGCCAGGTCTATCAACGGGCGGTGATCGCGGTGCGATTCCTTCATCTTCACGGAACTGCTGAGATAGGACTTAAAGACCGGCAGACCCTCCGCTTCCAACTCGGCCACCAATTCACCCGGCAGGCGCGCCTGGCTGCTGAACTGATTGATGATGATGCCCTCCACTTCCAACTCCGGATTGTGGTCTTCCTGCAATTCGCCGATATTATCCAGCAGCGAGTACAGGCTCTGGCGGGCAAAGCTGTCGCAGTCAAAAGGAATCAACACGGTGTCTGCGGCAATCAAGGCTGATTTGGAGTAAAAGTTAAAGCTGGGCGGGGTGTCGATGTACACCCGATCGTACTCGTCATTGAGCTTGTCCAGCGCATCGCGCAGCTTGTAGATCTTGTAGCGGGACTCCAGTTCCTTTTCCATCTCCGCCAGCGCCGGGCTGGACGGCAGCAGAAACAGGTTTTCATAAGGGGTTTCCCAGACGAAGGAATCCGGGTTCTTGCGCATCTTCTTTGAGCCCACCGTCTGTCCGTACAGTCCGGCCACACCCTGCGCCTCTGCGGGGAACGCCTCCGCGTCGATTTCCCCCACCAGGTAGTGGGTGGTATTGCCCTGTACATCGAGGTCGACTACCAACGTGCGATAACCCATGGCCGCACTGATAGCCGCCAGATTACAGGCAATGCTCGTTTTGCCGACACCGCCCTTTTGATTGAATACAACGCGTTTCATAAGCAGATAGTCCATCGTGAGTGGAGGTGAACGATGCAGGACTAGTGTAAACAATGGCTCGCCGTATTGTAAGCGCGAGGCACCGAAGCGGGCCTGTTTTTCGCGCTCGCACAGAAATTTTAGCGGCGGCGCGCCTACCAGATATGTTGGTAGAGTTGCACAATATCCTGCGCCACAGGTACGCGTGGGTTGTTAGCGGGTGAGCCTGACGCCAGCGCCTGTTCTGCCATCAGTTCAAAGGCATCAAACCAGTCGTTGCGGGCAATGCCGAACGCCTGGGGCCCCGGCACCTGCAGGTCCGCGGTCAGTGCACGCAGCGCTTCTACCAGTTTGGCGCTGGCCATCCCATCACTGTCGTACTCGCCCGCCATGCCCATGTAGCGTGCGCAATGGGCATATCGCACGGGGGCGTGGTCTACGGACCAGGCGGTGACTTCCGCCAGCAACATGGCATTACTCAGGCCGTGGGGCACATGAAACAGCGCTCCAATCGGGCGGCTCATCCCGTGGATCAGCGTCACTGATGCGTTCGCGAACGCAATACCACCCTGAGTGGCAGCCAGCATCATCGCCTCCCTGGCCTGGCGATTGTCCGGCTCGGCGCAGGCGGTGCGGATATTCAGGTAGATGGTGCGCATGGCGGTGAGCGCAATGCTGTCGGTGAACGGATTGGCCTTGCGGCTGACGTAAGCCTCCAGCGCATGACACAGACTATCAATACCGGTATCCGCCGTGAGGCGATAGGGCATGGTGAGGGTCAACTCGAAATCAACCAGCGCCGCCACCGGCATCAGGCCCAAACCCATGCACAACATTTTTTCGTGGGTTTCGGTATCGGTAATGACGGCCACCCGGGTCGCCTCGGAGCCGGTCCCGGCGGTGGTGGGAATGGCGATGATGGGCAGGCCGGAATCCACCTGCCGGGGAACCTTGTAATCGCGCATGACGCCGCCGTGCGCGGCCAGTACCGCAACCGCCTTGGCCGTGTCCAGCGAGCTGCCCCCGCCGAGGGCGACCACACAGTCGTAATCGCCTGCGCGCAGCACGGCCAGCGCAGCGTACACGCTGTCGGTCGTGGGGTCAGGTACGCACTCGCTGAACAAACCGTAAGCGATACCCGCCGACTCCAGCGGCAGCTGCAGACGTTCGCAGTAACCGCAGGTGCGCATAAAGGGATCGGTCACCAGCAACGGGCGCGTCAGGCCCAGTTCGCGCAGCGTGGCGACCAGTTGCCCGCTGGCCCCGGCGCCAACGCGCAGGATGCGCGGCAGATTGATCGTGGCCGCCATTGGCGCTCAGGACTTGATGTCGATCAGGTGGATGTCAAACACGAGCGCCATGTTGGGCCCGATGACGCCACCAGCGCCCCGCTCGCCGTAGGCCAGTGCGGGCGGACAGGCGATGCGCCACTTGGCGCCCACCGACATCATCTGCAGCGCCTCAGTCCAGGCGGGAATGACCTGGTGCACGCCGAATGTGGCGGGTTCGCCCCTTGTCATCGAGCTGTCAAACACGGTGCCGTCCACCAGCGTACCGTGATAGTGGGTGACGACCATGGAGCGCGGGCCGGGACGAGCGCCGCTGCCGGCTTCCAGCACTTCGTACTGCAGGCCACTTGCAGTGGTGGTCACCTCCGGGCGCGTCGCATTGGTAGTGAGAAACTGCTCGGCCGCGGTGTTGGGAAGTACTGCCATAAAAACTCCGTTATGCTGCTTGTAAGGGAGACGAACCTTACCATATCAAGCGACTGACGGGAGCACCTCGCATGACGGACACCATTGCCGAGATCCACGATTTCTGGTTCGGAGAGCTGGATGAGAACGGTCTGTGCACTACCGAGCGCAATGCGCTGTGGTTCGCAGCAGACGAGCAGACCGATGCGACCTGCCGCCTGCGTTTCGATACATCACTGCAACTCGCGCAGGCCGAAAAACTGGCTACATGGGCACAGACCGATCGCGGCCTGGTCGCGCTGACAGTGCTGCTGGACCAGTTCTCGCGCAATATCCACCGCGGCACGGCGCAGGCCTTCGCCGGCGATGCGCTGGCCCTCGCCCTGGCGCAGGACACCATCGCCAGTGGCCGGCATCTGCGCCTGCCGGCCATTCATCGGGTGTTCCTGTACCTGCCGCTGGAGCACTGCGAAGACCTCACTGTACAAAAGGAGTGTGTAATTTTGTTTGAGGAACTGGCCGCGAGTACAGACCACCCACAGTTTGCGAATTTCACCCGCTACGCTGCGGCCCACCGCGATGTCATTGCCAGGTTCGGTCGCTTTCCACACCGCAACGCGGTGTTGGAGCGCCAGTCGAGCGAAGCCGAACAGGCGTACATGGCGCAACACGGCAGTTTTTAGCGCAGCGTCCCCGGATGATCAGACGGGCAATGGGACACCGGGCGCAGCTCGTAGCGACTCTCGGTCATCTCTGCCTGCCACACACCAAAATTGCCACTGTCCAGATCGTCGTAGGCCTGCCGAATGGAGTCATTGACCTGCGGGTAGGCGAGCTGATCCCAGGGACACTCCTGCCGCGTGAAAAAGCGACAAGCCATGGATTCCACACCGGGCAGGCACAGGTCGGACTGTACCGTGGCGCGAAAGCCCATGTAGATCTGGTTGATGAACGTGATGCTGCCGGTCATGTACAACTGTAAATGCTCAGCGGGTAACAAAATACCCGCCTCTTCATGCAGCTCCCGCGCCGCGCCTTCGGCCAGCGTCTCACCGAGCTCCAGGAAACCGCCGGGAATCGCCCACTTGCCTCGCGCGGGCGGGAGGTCGCGCTGCACCCACAACAGGCGCTCGCCACAGGCGACAAATGCGGTGACAACGACCCGGGGATACACGTGATGCGCGCTCTGGCAGCGCTGGCAAAACCAGTGGTTGCGCTGCTCGCCGTCCACCGCGTGACGCAACAGGGGGCCGCCGCAATCGGGGCAGTAATGGATGTCGGGCAAAGCACGCTCCTTCTGCCCAAACGATAGCACTTTGCCTTGGCAAAAGCATTGGCGCTATGCTGGCCACCCATACCGGTTAACGAGACCCCTATGCCAGACCCACAACTGCAGGTACAACTGCTGCTCACCGGCAACGAGATCATGAGCGGCGACACCGTGGACTCTAACTCCGCCTTGATCGCGCAGCGCCTCAGCGCAGTGGGTATCGGGGTGTACCGTAAGGTTACCGTGGGCGATGACATGCCCCTGCTCAAGATGGAATTGGCCGCCATGATTAACACAGCGGACCTGGTCATCGTCAACGGCGGACTCGGCCCTACTATCGATGACCTCACCGCAGAAATGGTGGCTGCGGTGGCGGGCGTAGCCCTGCAGCAATATCCGCAGGCGGTGGCGCACCTGCGGCAGTGGTGCGACAAACGCAACCTGCCACTCAATGCCGCCAACCTGAAACAGGCCATGCTGCCCTTTGGTGCGACCATCGTAGACAACCCCGTCGGCAGCGCCGTGGGCTTCGCAATGACAGTAGGCACCTGTCGCGTCATTTGCACACCCGGTGTGCCCGGGGAACTGGCCGCCATGCTGGACGGCATCGTCGCCGATCTCGCCGCGCGACAGCAGCGCCCCCCCGGGCGCAATATTCTGCGCCTGCAGATCTTCGGCCTCGGCGAGTCCACCGCTCAGCAAATCATCAGCGACGCCGTACCGGATTGGCCACAGGAGGTGGAGCTGGGTTTTCGCGCCGGAGCGCCGCAGATGGAGATTAAACTCAGCATCACCAGCGCCGCCGCACGCGCTGCACAGCAGCATTGCCGGGACCAACTGGAACAGTTATTCGGTGACCACATTATTGGCGAGGGCAGTATCTCCCTGGCCGAAAGAGTCCTGCAGTTGTTGCGCGCGCGGGGCGCCAGCCTGGCGACCGCAGAGTCCTGTACCGGTGGACTGATCGCCTCCATGCTGACCCGCATTCCCGGGTCTTCGGACAGCTTTCACGCCGGCTTCGTGACCTACTCCAACGCTATCAAGCAGGCGGTACTGGGCGTGCGCGAAGAAACCCTGGCCAAGTGCGGGGCAGTCAGTGAAGAGGTCGTGCGGGAAATGGCGCAAGGTGCCCTGCAGCGCTCCGGGGCGGATTACGCCATCGCCGTGTCCGGTATCGCCGGGCCCGATGGCGGCACGGCAGAAAAACCCGTGGGCACTGTGTGGCTGGCCTGGGGCGACCACCAGCGCATGCGCACCCGCTGCCTGTGCTGGCCGGTGGAGCGGACCCTGTTCCAGACCATGATTGCCGCCGGCGGCCTCGACATGATACGCCGTACCCTGCTGGGGATTGACGCAGAGCCGCGCTACTTCACGCAACGCCGGGCGCGCTAACTGTAATCTTGCAGTAGGTTGTTCGCGCAGGACACAACTCTGGAATCGACATAGCGACACTGACATCTGTGGTTCATCCTTGCTATCGGCTCCGGCTGGATCCCGACAACCCCTGTTCATTCCTGCTAGCGGCTCCGGCCGGAAAAGCCTTTTCGTCTGCTTCCCCGATACTCGCAAACGAAAAGGCTTTTCCGGCCGCACCCGCCAGAGCAAATGATCCGCCGCGAATCAATTCAGCCGACGTTTATGTGAACAACCGGGTGGGGTGACACAGCCAAACCGGGCAGCAATGCGCTATTCGATGTTGATTTCGATGTCCATATGGGCTTCGACGGTGGCCTGCCGGTGCCATACCAGGGAATGGAAACGGGTAGTGTCTTCCACCTGGTCCTTGCCACTGAGTACCAGTGTCTGCCCATCGAGCTCAGCATGACGCAGTTGCAGTGAACCCGTCATGTTGGGGTTAAGGCTCTGGGCGACAGAGTGGATAACGTCTCCGTCCCGTACCTGGTAACGACCTGCGTAGTGGAAATAGGAGGAAAACGCCGCTGCCCTGGCGGCCTCAGGCAGGGTGCGAAAACTCACATCAACGGGCAGCAGCGCCCGGTCCATACGGCAGATGGAAGCACTCATCCAGCCATCTTCGGTGTAGAGCAACAGGCCCCGGGGATCCTCACCGTAGGGATACGTAAAATCGTCGCGATCTGAGTAGCCAATCGTCCAGGATTCCAGTTCCCAGGTACCGCTCAATTGTTCCTTGCTAATCATCGCCGAATCTCACTCCACACACATTGTCAGGGCTGTAACTGCTCGATGTCCCAGTCGCCAGCGGCATTTTTCAGGTACAGAAAGCGGTCGTGCAGGCGGTGCTCACCACCCTGCCAGAATTCCATGCGTCGGGGCACCACCCGATAGCCACCCCAGAAGTCTGGCATAGGGATCTGGCCCTCACCGAACTTCCTGCGAATAATGTGCGCCTGCTGTTCCAGCAATGCCCGGGCACTGATGGGCCTGCTCTGGCGCGACGCCCAGGCCGCAATCTGACTCTCGCGCGGCCGCGTGACGAAATAACTGGCGGACTCGGCATAGCCCATCCTTTGGGCAGTGCCTCCGACAATGACCTGCCGGTCCAGCGCATTCCAGGGAAACAGCAAAGACACCGCCGGTTCCCGCTCGATGGCACGCGCCTTGTCACTGCCGTGATTGGTGTAGAACACAAACCCGCCGGCAGACAGTCCCTTCAGCAACACAATGCGCTGCCAGGGTGTACCGCTCGCATCGACCGTCGCCAGCACCATGGCTGTGGGATCGTCCAGGCCGGCTTGCACTGACTGTTCCAGCCAGATTTCAAACTGGCGCAGCGGGCAGGCCTCCAGCATCTCGCGGGTGAGCCCACCGGCGGTATATTCGCGTCGGAATTCCTCGTATCGCAATGTCGTATCCTGCTACGCTGTCAGCACGCTATAGTAGCCGTCAGACCAAGCAGAGGCAAAGCCCCAACGGATGGACGCACCACCCAACATTCGCAACGCTGACCGCGCTGATCTGGAAACACTGGTCGATACTCTCACCGACAGTTTCGCCTGTGACCCCATGTTCAACTGGGTGTTTGCCAGGACGCAGTTGTACCCCTTTTTTTTCCGCATGTTGGTCAAGGATGTCTACCTGCCGCGCGGCATAGTGCACATTGAAGAGCAGGGACGCGCAGCGGCCCTCTGGCTGCCGCCGGAACAACGCTTCCGGATAGCGCCGCGCCTGGGCCTGCTCAGTTTTGGCTTTAAGCTGATGCAGCAGGATGGCCTGCGTCCGCTGTGGCGCATGCACCAGCAGGGTGCGGTGTTTGCCAAACACCTGCCCAGTGAGCCCCACTACTACCTGCAGTTCATCGGTTGTCGCCACAGCGACCAGGGCCGCGGTATCGGTGCTACTCTGCTCCAACAGGGCACCAGGATCTGTGACGAGCGCGGTATGCCGGCCTACCTGGAGTGCTCCAACGAGCGCAACCTGCCCCTCTATCAACGCCACGGGTTCGAGATCAGGAATGCACAGGCTGTGGCAAAAAACGGTCCTACGGCGTGGTTTATGTGGCGCGAGGCGCAGTGAACTCCGGGGACAGATTTATTTAATT
>Ga0163144_10000714_pt1 | contig 78088 bp, 64 predicted proteins | sample OliLak19BULKMAT1_FD_123175 | JGI IMG/M metagenome (GOLD analysis project Ga0163144, IMG submission 123175) | Freshwater microbial mat bacterial communities from Lake Vanda, McMurdo Dry Valleys, Antarctica - Oligotrophic Lake LV.19.BULKMAT1 | ecosystem: Environmental > Aquatic > Freshwater >... | reverse complement strand
GTGAGTCGTCGTATCGTCCGCATGGGTGGTGTCCTTGTGAATGAGTGAGGCTTCCTTAAGCGGAAACACTTCACTCTAGTAACGAGGCACCACCCAAATTTCAACTAAGAATAGGACTTACCCGACCTGGACCGCCTCCGGCTGCGGCGTCTGGGTGTCCAGGTAGGCGCGCCCCACCAGGAAGTTCTTCTTGGGGGTGCCGATGATCACGACTGGTGTGTTGGCGGTATTGAGAATCACGGCGATCGCGACGCTGTCAACGCCGATACTGTTCATCGCCTCCGTGGTGATCGCGTTGCTGCCGGGTGTGAGCGGAACCAGGGCGGTGAAGGTCCCAGCCAATACATCGACCGTGGCGGCGACGCCGTTCACCGTCACGGTAAAGGCATCGGTGACAGAGCCTGACACGGTCACCGGGCTGGAGGTGACAATCGCCTGGTCCAGCGGAGAATCGATCGTGACCCGCGGGGCCGGGATCGTCACGATGACCGTCGTCTGGGCGGTGCTGCTGCCCGTGTGCCCGTCGCGCACCACCAGCGATACCTGGTAGCCTCCCACCAGGTCGGCAACGAACGCCGGGCTCACGCCATCGGGCGGGAGCAGCTCGGCGCTGCTGCCGGCCGGACTCGACACCATGGTCCACAAGAAGGTCAGGCTGTCGCCGTCGGCATCGCTGGAGGCGGTGCCGTCGACCAGCACCGTGTCGCCCCGGGCGGCGACCTGGACCGGGCGCACCACGGCCACCGGAGCGGTGTTGGCCGGGCCGGAGCTCGAGTCGGAACAGCCGGCAAGTGCCAGCAGGACAAGCAGCGGGGCGGCAAGCCGGAACTGCGGTGAGTCAGGAGACACAGAGACCTCCGAACTGTGGGCGGGAGCCATGCGCGGTCACCGGGCACCGGCTGGTGACTTGCCTCAGGCCAAATTACGCACCCTTTTTGCTTGGCAAGTGTTGCACCAGTTGGGCCGGGTCGTTGCCATTGCCATGGGAGGACACCGGCAGCACCTTGGAACCGGCTGCTGCCGCAGATTTGCAGCCGCACATCGTACTCCCCTATCGAAAGGACAGCTCCGTGCGCTCCTCGACTCTCGGAATAGCGGCAGTTCTCGCTCTGTCAGGAGGTTCCTTGCTGGTGGCCTGTGGGGACAGTTCCGGGCCCGGGCGCACCCCCCGGCCGGTGGCCATCGAACTGGCCTTCTTCGACCCCATTGGCGACCAATTGGTTCCGGAAGACACACCGCTGGACCCGACGAGCAGCGGTGCGGGCGTGACCGTGTCGGCCTTGGAGAACATTACGTACGGCCTGCTGTCCGGGAACAACACCGGCCGGAGACCCGTGGTGATGGGCGCGGGACCGCTGGACATCGCGACGTCGTTCTATATCACCTTTACCATCACCCCCACGACCCAGGGACTCGGCGTGTTCCTCGATAGCCTGACCTACACCTACGCGAGTTACAACGGCGGGTCCACCGGCACCATCAGCCTGCGCACCAGCGCCGACGGATTCGCGTCCACGGTGGACTCGAAGGCCTGGGTCGGTGGGAATGCCGTGACCTTCGTTGACCTCGTGTTCGACGCCAGCAGCATGCCCTTCGTCACCGGTCCGCTGGAAGTCCGATTCTACATGCACGATCTGGTCGGCGGCGAGACCGGTATCCCCGGCTTCCCTGACCCGGTGGACTGGGCCGACCTGGTGAGCACGGAAGATGGCGGCGATGGGCTGCGCGTGTTTGGAAACGTCCACACCCACTGACCAGACCCTGGGGGAGACGTTGCCGCAGGGCTGAGGAGTGAACGACGGCCGGACCAGCGTGACCTCCCTCACGCTGGCCCGGCTGTTCCAGCGCCAAGGCAGAATGGATCGGGCGGTTCGGGCGGTTCGCCGCCGGATTGTGGGTGTGGCTCAGCCCGAAGCATTCGCCTTAGGCGGGCGCCATCCGCGCCTACCGGAACTACCTCCGGTTACGGTCCGATCCCGAGTTGCAGGCCAATTTGGCGCGTCGTTCCTCCACTCTCACACCAGGGAGGCCCCATGTTCCGTCGCATGCTGCTCCTCGCTGCCCTGCTGACCCCGCCACTGGCCGCCCAGGAGCAGGCGACCGGCATCCAGTTCGACGACATCCCGTGGGAGCAGGGCCCGGTGCTGGGCGATCTCGGCGACGAGGCCGAGGTGAAGGTGCCGGCGGGGTGCATGTTCACCAAGGGGGACGGGGTGCGGATGTTCATGGAACTCACCGAGAACACCACCAGCCCGTCGGAGCGGGCGGTGGTGTTCTGCCCCGATTCCCTGGACGACTCGTGGTTCGTGGTGTTCTCGTTCAACGAGAGCGGCTACGTGAAGGACGACGAGCGGGACAAGCTGGACGCCGACGCGCTGCTCGCCTCCCTGCAGGAGGGCACCAGGGAGGGCAACAAGGAGCGGACCACCCACGGCTACCCGGCGCTGACCCTGGACGGCTGGGCCAAGCCGCCGTTCTACGATCCCGAGACCAACAACCTCACCTGGGGGACGCTGATCAGCTCCACCAGCGGGGGCCGCAGCGTCAACCACTCGGTCCGGCTGCTGGGCCGGGGCGGGGTGATGAACGTGGACCTGATCGTGGGGCGGGACCAGTACGAGGCGGCGCAGCCGGCGTTCAACACGCTGGTGGGCGGGTTCACGTACCGGGGGGGGCATCGCTACAGCGAGTGGCGCTCGGGAGACAAGCTGGCGGCATACGGGCTGGCCGCGCTGGTGGCGGGCGGGGCCGGGGTGGCGCTGGCCAACTCGGGGCTGCTGGCCAAGCTGTGGAAATTCATCCTGGCCGGGGTGGTGGTGGTCGCCGCGGGGATCAAGAAGTTCTTCGGAGGAAAGACCGCGACCGAGCCTCCCAAGGCGTGAGTGTTCTCGCGGGGCTCCTTGCCGGCGTGGAGTGGCCGATCGTGGCGCTCCTCGCCGGCACCGTCTTGTGGGAGGAGCTGCGCCAGGTGCCGCCGGGGGCCACGGTCTTCCGGGCGGTGCTGGGGCTGCCGTTCGAGCCGGTGACCAGCCGCCCAGGGCGGCGGCTGGTGGGGCTGTGGCCGCCGCTCACCACCACGATCATCGTCCCCCCGCCCTCCCCGGAAAGCGACTCGGCGCCGGCGCTGACGCTGGCGGAGCGCTGGGCGGTGGTGGGCCGCTACCTGGTGCTGTTCCGGCTACTGGCGGGGGCCAGCCTGCTGCTCCTGGTGCTCGGGGTGCCGCTGGCGGCGGCCTGGCTGGGTGGGGTGGGCCTGCTGGTCACGCTGGGAGTGACGGTGGCGGTGGCGGGACTGAACGCGTTCCTGGCCTACCGGGTAACCGGACTGGCGGGGGTGCCGACGAAGCGGCGACGCTGGCCCTCCCTGGGGCTGCTGTCTCCGTTTGCGGCGCCGAGGGTGGCGGAGGTGGTCCTGGAGCTGGTGATGCGGGGGGAGACGGTGCCGGCGGTGGCGGCGGCGCTCATGGAGCCGGGAGCATTCCGGGGGTGGGTGCGGCCGCAGGCGTACGACGCCCTCCAGGGGGGCGAGACTGACCGTGAGCTGGACGCCGTGCTCAGCACGGCGGAGCAGCGATCGCTGGTGGAGTCGGTGCCGGAGAACGCGGTCGCCGGCGAAGGCTACTGCCCCCGCTGCGGTGCGACGTACCTGGGATCGGCGGGGGCGTGTGCGCGGTGTGGGGTCCGGCTGGAGACAGTTGGGCGGTTAGGCGGTTAGGCGGTTAGGGCTGCATGCGCGGTCAGGTGGCGCGCATGCGCTCCCAGAATCCACGCGGCGTAAGGATAGGAATGGGGGCCTGGTCTGCCACGATCAGGAGATCGGCCTCGCCGGTGACCAGGAGTTCGGCGCCGCCTGCCACCGCCGAGGCGGGTACCCAGGCATCATCCGGGTCCCGGATGGGAATTGCCAGCAGTGACTCTGGGCGTGGAACAACAGTTTGGCTTTCCAGGACTTGCTTCGCGATCGCCCACGAATCCGCTGGCAGCGCAAACTTCGTCACCAGGATGCGCTCAACCTCCTGAAGCACGCCGGTCGGAACCAGGAGTTCGTGCTCCGCGAGCACGACACGCAAGACATCCGCCGCCAGCCCCCGTGTGGCGAACGCGCTCACGAGGACATTGCTGTCGAGACAGACCTTCACGTGACGTCTCGGTAGACGTCCTCATCTGTGAGATACCCACGAGCTTCGGCGAAAGGCATGATTTGACGGCGCGCCTGCTCGAATTGGAGCAAAGCGAGCTGTCGCCGCAGGGAGTCTCGGATGACGTCGCTCCGGGAGCGGCCAAGCTGCTTGCAGACTCGATCGAGGCGACGCTGAAGGTCTCGGTCGAGGCGGATGGTGACGGCGTCTTTCATGTATGACACTGTACGACACGGTGGGATTGCGGGCAAGTGCCCCGGCGATTAGGCGGTTTCAGTTGGGCCGGGCCCCTTGCGCGGCGGGGGTCTGGCAGCAGAATCCGGACAGCGCCGCGCCAGCCGCTGAGCCGGCGATTTGACGGTCGGTTGAGCCACCCGGGTTACTCACTCACCATGCCTCCGCACCCCTTTCTCCGTTGTCTGGGAGTCCCGGAGCTCCGCTCCGTGGGCGGGGAACCGGTGCGTTTCCGAACCCGGAAACACTTCGCCCTCCTGGTCTTCCTCGCGGTCGAGCCGAGGATCCATCATCGGCGCGACCGGCTGGCGGACCTCCTGTGGCCGGACGCGCCGCATTCGGAGGGCCGGCATTCCCTCGGCACCGCGCTCTCGGTGATCCGGGGGAGGCTGGGACCGAGGAGCCTGGAGACCACCCGCGAGACCGTCCGGCTGGTGGCGGCCGACCTCGAAGTCGACCTGGAGCGGCTCAGTCGTGGCGACGTCCTGGGCGACGGCATCACCCCGCCGCTGGAGGTGGCCGGCTTCCTCGACGAATTCGATATCGGCCGGGCGCCGGAGTACATGTTCTGGCGCGACCTGATGCGCGCCCGCCTCTTTCCCCAGATCCGCACCGCCCTTGCCGCACTCATGGACCGCTGCCGGCGCAGCGGCGATTTCGGCCGGATTGAAGGGCACGCCGACCGGCTGCTGGCGCTCGACGAGCTGAACGAGGACGGCATCCGCGCCAAGATGGAAGCCCGCGCCTTCGCCGGGGACCGGCTCTCGGCGATCCGCATCTACCAGGCCTGGCGGGACCGGCTGGCCGAGGAGCTGGGGGCGGCGCCGTCGCCCATGGTGGAGGGCATCGCGCTCCGCCTGCGGCAACGGGGCTACGAGCCGCCCGGCACCTCACACATCCCCACCGTCCCGACCGATCAGTGGCGCAATCGGGCCTTTGTCGGGCGGGCCTCGCAGTACCGGGTGCTGTACGAGCGCTGGGAGGAGGCCAACCAGGGCCGAGGACAGCATGGACTGGTGGTTGGCGAGTCGGGCATCGGCAAGACCACCCTGGTGGAGCGCCTGGTCACCGCGGCCGGCCTGGAGGGCGCGGTGTCGAGCCGGGTGCAGTGCTACGAGGTGGAGCGGGAGTTTCCCTACGCGGCGATCGGCACCCTGATGCGGGGGCTGCTGGACCGTCCGGGGGCCAGCGCTACGCCACCGGAGTGGCTGGCGGAACTGGCCCGATTCGTTCCCGGGGTGGCCGCCCGGTACCCCAATCTGCCGGCCGCGAAGGAGAGCGCCGGCGAGTCGGCGCGCCTCCGCCTGGCGGAGGCGGTCCACGAACTGGTGACCGCGGTGGCCGATGAGCATCCGGTGATTTTGGTTGTGGATGACGTGCACCTGGCCGACGACGTGAGTGTCGCCGTGCTGCACCTGCTGATGCGGCGGACCCAGGACCAGCGGGTGATGGTGATCCTCACGGCTCGGCAGTCGGAGCTATCCCAGGCGCCGCATGCCGCCCGGCTGCTGGACCAGCAGGGGCCGCTGGGCCTGGCGCAGGTGGAGCTGCCGCCACTCACCGAGGACGAGATGAACGAGATGATCACCGCCCTGGCGCAGGCGGTGGACGCGACCGTGCCACCGGCCGTCCGGCGGGCATTGCTGCGGGCCTCGAACGGGGTACCGATGCTGGCGGAGCTGCTGTTCGATGATTGGCGGATTCACGCCGATGAATGCCTGGCGCTGGCGGTCGGGGCGATGACGGTGGACGCGCTGGGCGAGGGCGGGCGCGAGGTCTACCACCGGATCTTCGAGCGGGTGCTGGCGGAGCTCACGCCGCCGGCCCAGTCGGTGCTGAACCTGGCGGCGATCCTGGGGGACCGGCTCAACGATCTCTCGATGTACGAGTTGGTGGACCTCACCCTGGCGCAGACCCTCACCGGCATGGCGGAGCTGGCCGGGCATCGGATCCTCCGCGACGGCGGCCGGGAGATGGAGTTCCGCAACGAGCTGCTGCGGAACTACGCCTACCTGAACGTCCCCTCGCCGCTGCGGCGGGCGCTGCATGGTCTGATCGCCGACCGGCTGCTGGCAGCGGAGTCGCGGGGCGAGCGGGTGCCGGGACTGATGCTGGCATGGCACTGCTTCCGGGCGGGACGCGGGGAGCGGGCCGTCCCGCACCTGCTCCGCGGTGCCCGGGAGGCCATCGAGGAAGGGGCACCCTACGACGCGGAGTTTGCGCTCCGGACCGGCATGCCGAATGTGGGCCAGGGCGACCGCCCGACCGCGGTGCTGATCATGTCGGAGTCGATGCAGGAGCAGGGACGGTGGTCCGACTCGCTGAAGGCGCTGGATGGGCAGGAGATGCCGGAGGGGATACTGCAGCGAGAGAAAGTCGTACTCGCAATCAGCGCAACCACGAACGAAGTGCGTACCGGAGACCAAGCTTTCCTAAAGCTCGTGGAAGTCGAGTCTCAACTCGAGGCCGAGACAGACCGATCCTTGGCAATCCGGCTGGTCAGGAGCGGCGAGCAGCTCGCATACAAACTCGGCGATCGCAAGGCGAGTGAACGGCTATATGCGCACGCAAGGACCCTGGCCAACGAACAACTTTCGCTGAGCGATAAGATTCGCCTGACCGCGTCCCTTGGAACGTTGGCCTGGCTGTCTTGCCGGAGAGGGGACCTGCATCCCATTCTCGAGAAGATCGCGGTGCTAAGTGCTCAGGCCAAGACTCAAGGGCTGCTTCACAAGGGCACCGCGAGGATGCTACATGTTGAGGGGTGCGTCAGGGCCGTCCTTGGTGACTACACGCAATCCCTCCGGGCCTCCTGTGAGGCGCACTCGCTATACAAGGGACTCCTAGACGAACAAATGGAGGGAGCCACCGCAAGCAACATCGCGATGTGCCACTACCGCCTTGGGAACTATCGTGAGCAGCAACACTGGGCGGAAATCTCGGTGGCGCGGTTCCCTCGTCATGCAGACCATTTTCATCGGCGGCTTGGGGTATTGAGAGCGGCTACAGCACGAGCAATGCTTGGCGATTACCGCCAAGCCATAGAGGCCATTGAACGCTCGCCCCTAATTGTGACAGATCCCGGACCATCTTGGAGTAGGCAGGCGGACGGAGTAAACACTGCCGATGTGCTATTAATCGCTGGCGAACGCAAGAGAGCGTTCAGGATCGCCGAAGAGACATTTGAGCGGGAGTCGGCAACACCGCTGACACCCGCATTTGCTGGGGTGATTGCAAGATGGATTTGCCTGATAGGGGATGCGAGCGGAAACTCACGGTGGGCGATCAGTCTTATCGATGGACTGATCGACAACCTCGCAGAACAAGACCTGGTGGACGCGACGGAAATACTGCTTTCTCGGCGACACCTGGGAGAGCGGACAGGTACTGTGAGGAACGAACTAACCTTGCGGACCCAGGAAACCTTGAAGATGCTGCCAGAATCCGTGTCTCTTCAAATGCGAAGACTCGAAGTTCTTACCTAGAACGCCCGGATCTTTGACCAGCTGGGGCGGCCACGTAGAAGGCTCATCGTGCGAGGCTGCACTCGCTTCGAGCCACCTTCCGAAGTGGCCTCGTCCGTCTTGAGACTTCCCGCCACCATTTCCGCCATGACTCGGCGCACCGTCACCGAGTTGACTACCAGATCCACCAGTTTCGGATCAAACTGGGTGCCCCGATACTTCTGCAGTTCGCCGATGACCGCCTCGAGTGGCAGCCGGCCGCGATACGGCCGATCGGTGGTCATTGCGTCAGTGGTATCGGAGATCATGATGATCCGTGCACCGAGGGGGATTGAGTCCCCCGCCATGCCGTCGGGATACCCACCCCCGTCCCAACGCTCGTGGTGATTGCGCACCGCGTTTTGAATCGTCCCCCGGAAGCTGGAGATGATTCCGACCAGGTCCGCGCTCTTGACCGAGTGGGTCTGCAGGAGTGCCGTCTCCTCGGGCGTGAGCTTGCTGTCCTTGCGGAGCAGGGGAGCAAACTCCTCATGAATCTTGCCGACGTCGTGGAGGATGGCGGCCGTAAAGACCTCCTCGACCTCCTCAGCCGACATCTTGGTTTCCTGGGCGATGGCCTTGGCGAGGGTAGCGACCCGCACGGAGTGTCCCGACGTGTAGGGATCCCGTGCTTCGATCGCCTTGACCATCAGGTCCAGCAGCTCGCGGCCAGAACTCTGCAGCTTACGGTAGAGACCATAGATGTGGCGAATGACGAGGATCGGAGCAAGCACCGCCACGAATCCAAGTGCACCAAAGCCGAGGGCGCGCTCGCTGACGACGTAAAGAAAAGCAAGCGCAACAGCCAAGGAACTCGCTGCAATATCGTAACCGAGGACTCCCTTGGCGTTCAGATTCCAGACTTCTCTCAACGGCTTGCCTGAACTGAGGCCGACCACCGCGCTCAGGAGGACAGTGTTGATACTGAAGTAGGCGAACGCGGCCACGAAGAAGAGTGCGAGATCTCCCTTGGCTGCGGGCGACAAGAGCCGCACGCCCTCAGCCAAATACTCGGGCGGCGTGCTTCCACCCGCTGCCTGGTAGAGCAGAAAGCCCACGCCGACGCAAATGGCGCGCTGGAACACGTTGAAAGTGACCTTGACCCAGCTGAGGCGCTGGTACAGCTGGAACAGCAGTGTGGAGCACGCAGTAATAAGCGCGCCCCAAAAGGGGCCGAAAAGAATTCCGGCGGCCAAGTGGACGACGAAGGAGGTCGAACCGACGGCCCCCACATGCAGTGGGTTGTATGTGAGATCCAGAAGAAAAGCAGCCACTACGAATGCAACGAACGGACCGACCCCAGGAAATGGGATCCCCGCCCCCCACGCCGAGGCGAGGACCGCAAGTCCTGTTGCGGTCACAAGTGCTACGAAGGCCACGGTTTGCGTTCGTCTAATCATAAAATAGCTATTGGCAGCGACCCCGGGTCAGGCGGCCCTGACTATTGCCAGGTGCCACCTTCCGTCACGGTGAATACTTTCACCGCAGCCCGCGCGGCAAACGCCGCGACCAGGGCCCACACACTTGCAAACATGAGCGTCTCCTGCTCGAGAGGAATAGTGCCTCGGGAAGGAGCCGAACCCCGCTATGGTTCAGCCGACGCTCCGCTCATCAGTTGTTCCGCTAATCTCCGCTACTACACTGCATTTACTCCAGAGACCAGGGCCGCTGCCGTTTGTTCGGTTTGGTTGTTCCTATGTGCTCGTGAAGTGAGGCCGCCCGCTCAGCCGGGCCGCCGGGATTCCGCCCACCGGTTGGTCGCATCCAGCACCGCAAAGACCGCGGCGCGCTCCGCACTCTCCTTGATCTCCGCGGTGCCGATCAGCAGGACGGCCTCACGGCCCCCCAGCCCCTGCACCGCCACCAGCACAAACTCCCGGTCAAACGCATCGGCGATCTTGGCCCCCTCGAGGGCCACCGAATGGTCCGACAGCAGCTGATCCAGCACCTGGATCGCCGCCCGCGCCGCCCCCTCCACCTTGCTCCGCGGCGTGTCGCTCGATTCCTCCTCCGCCGACGCCGTCCGCCCCGCAAACGAGAGCGTCACCGTGATGCTCACCCGGTGCGGCCGCTTGCCCGGCGCCACGAACAGCGACTCGAACAGCGCCGCCCGCCGCATGGCCCGCTCCCGCGCCACGCCCTTCTCCACCACCTCGATCGGCCGCACCTCGGCGGTCTGGGCGATGCTGATTTTCCGATGATCCACCTTGAGGCCGAGCTGCGCCAGTAGCGCCGACTCGATGTTGCGCACCAGTTGCTTGGCCTGCAGCCCCGCCTGGGCCAGGACGTGGATCTCCGACACCTCTCCCAGCGGCGTGGTCACCACCCGCGCCGACAGCACCCCCTCCAGGCTGGTGAGCAGGTTCTCCGCCCGCCGCACCCCCCACGGATCCGGGGTGTTCTCAAAGGCGCCGCCGCCGACCGAGCGGGCCGGGGCGACGTCAGGATGTCGGATGGGAGAGGGTCCGGTCACAATGCCTCACTCCGGTGTCTGTCCACCTCAGGCGACCACATTCCGCCCCGCGGACTTGGCCTGGTACAGGGCCCGGTCGGCCACCACGAGGAGATCTCCCTCATGCGGTCGGCGCACATCGTACTCCGCGACGCCGATGCTGGCCGTCACCAGTCCCACGGGATAGCCCAGCCGGCGCCCCACGCCCTCGATGCCGGCCCGGATCGCCTCGGCCACCCGGTTGGCACCCGCCAGCTCGGTGCGGGTCAGGATGCACACGAACTCATCCCCCCCGTAGCGGGCCGCCAGGTCTGAAGCGCGGATGGCGTTCTTGATCTCGCTGGCCACCGTCCGCAACACCTGGTTGCCCGCCTCATGGCCGTACTCGTCGTTCACCTGCTTGAAATGGTCGAGGTCAATGAACAGTACCGCGAACCCCTCCAGGCTCCGCTTGCTGCGCTCGATCTCGTTGGTCAGCCGGTCGTACAGGATCCGGTAGGCCGACAGCCCGGTCAGCGTGTCCACGGCGGCATCCCGCTCCGCCGCCTCCATCCGGTGAGTCTGGTGCGGCGGACACTGCCGCAGCGAGGCCCGCCCCCGGGCGGCCGCCTCCGCGAATGCCGCACAGGTCTCAAACCCGCAGGCCCGGCAATCCCACGCCTTGCCGTTGGGACCGGGACCGATCTCCTCGAGAATCTCCTGAATCCGCGTCGGGTCCGCCTGGACCAGCCGGGGCTCGATCTGGAAGGTGGCACCGTAACTCGCCAGCACCGCCGTGTCCACCACCGGATGATGCGCCCTGGGCGGCTCGCTGCTCTCCACCACCATCCGGCGCCAGAACAGCTCCTCCCGCGGGCCCGACAACGGGTGGTCCAGCCACCCCTCGTGCGACAGCATGTCCACGAAGCCCAGGTCAATCCGGTCTACCGTGATGGCCCGGGCGATCCCCCGCAGCTCCTTGAGCCCCCGCACCTTCCGGAACCGGCGGCTGGAGTAAGGCACCTCCTCCAGCATCTCGATGGGCAGCCCGCCCGCCGTGCTCAGGTACCGGCGCCGCTCACTGGGCACCCGCACAAAGAAATTGGGCTGCTGCACCGGACTCACCCCGCGCAGCCGGAACAGCTGCTCCAGATCGCGGAAGGTGATGGCCGCTTCCAGCTCGGGACGCCCCGCCGGCGGACAGACCCCGGCGAAGACGATCTCCAGCCCCTCTCCCAGCAATGCGTGCAGGTAGCGCGCTTCCGCCACCGCGGGAATCGTGACCGGCGCCAGGTAGGGGACCAACTCGGGATACTCCCGACGGATCGTGTCCACCACGACCGGATCGGTGGACCGGATCAGCGTGCCCCACACATGGTCCCGCCAGAGCTTCAGGTACTCCTCGGCGACCAGCTCGTCTCCCAGGACGCCGCGGTTGACCAGCCGGAACCCGGCCGCATAGCAGGCGTTGACCACCTGCTCCGGCGTGGCAGGATAGAAATGCGCCGCCGCCTCGGGCGAGAGGATGAGCACACCCCCGCCCCGCCCGGCGACCGCAACCGCCCGACCGATTTCTCCGGTGACTTCGATCGCATCGTGCGGGCAGGCTGGCACACAGAGGCCACACCTGATGCAGGCCTCGTCCGCAATGCGAACGAGCGGCTCCAGCACTTCCACCGCGCCGGTGGGGCATACGCGCACGCAGGCTAGACACGCGACGCATGCCGAAGGATTGATCGAGAAAATCACCGATGAAGACCCTTGCTGATGGGGTGGGGGTCTCGGCACGCCAATATGCTTGCCGGGTGGCCTGGTGTCAAGCAGTTCCGACCGCCAGAAGCCATAGATATTCCACGACTTAGGCCTGCTCACCTATTCTAGTTTGTAAGCCTTGATTTTCCGGTACAGCGTCCGCTCCCCGATCCCCAGTACCTCGGCCGCCTTGCGGCGGTTCCCGCGGTGCTGAGCCAGGGCCGCCGAGATGGCTTCCTTCTCCACCTCCGCCATGGTCATCCCGGGCCGGTAGACCACCGTCCCGCGGCTCTCCCCCTGCTCAAGAGGCAAAAGATCGGCCACCGACTGGCTCTCCCCCAGCTCGATCACCTGGACCCTCTGGGGGCGGCTGTCCAGGCGTCGCCTGACCTCCTCCAACTGGACCCGTAAGTCCATGATATTGCGTAAGATAAACTCCAATTCCTGGCCCCCGGAGCCACCCCCGGCCTGGGCCACCCGCATGGGCAAAAGCCGCCCCCCGCCCTCCAGAACGTCGGCCGGGATGTCGGATGGCCGGATTTCCCTCCCCGGGGCCAGGACGACCATGGATTCGATGAGGTTGCGCAACTGCCGCACATTGCCCGGCCAGGGAGCCTCGGCCAGCAGCTGCATGGCCTCCCGGTCGATCCCCCGGAAGGGCCGTTCGTGGAGCTGGCTGAACTCCCGGATGAACCGGCGGACCAGGAGGGTGACGTCGGTCCGCCGTTCCCGGAGGGGGGGAAGGTAGAGGTGCAGGACGTTGAGCCGGTAGTAGAGGTCGTCCCGGAACTCCCCCAGGGACACCGACTCCCGGAGCGACTTGTTGGTGGCGGCCACCACCCGCACATCCACCTTGATGGACTGGACCCCGCCGACCCGGAAGAAGGTCCGGGTCTCGAGGACGCGGAGCAGCTTGACCTGGACGCTGGCGGGGATCTCGCCGATCTCGTCGAGGAAGATGGTGCCCGTGTCCGCCAGCTCAAATCGGCCCAGCCGGCGTTCGGCGGCGCCGGTGAAGGCGCCCTTCTCGTGGCCGAAGAGTTCGCTCTCGAGCAGGGTCTCGGGGAGGGCGGCGCAGTTGACGGCAATGAAAGGCCGTCCCCGTCGAGGGGAGAGATCGTGGATGGCCTTGGCGACCAGCTCCTTGCCGGTGCCCGATTCGCCCTGCACCAGGACGGTGCTGGAGACCGGCGCCATCTGCTCGATGCGGACCAGCAGCTCCTGGATGGCGGCGCTCTCGCCCATGATGCCGGTGCGGAGCTGCAGCTCCCGCCGGGCGATCAGCCGCTGGGCCAGCTCCACCACCTCGGCGGGGGGCACCGGCTTGAGGGCCACCTCGGTGACGTCCACCGCACGGTTGTCCCGGTCGGCGTGCACGTCGGTGGGCTCCAGCAGCGCCAGCGTCGAGATCTCCGCGTCCCGCGCCAGGGCGGCCAGCAGCCGTCCGGGCGCCTCGTAGACAGCGCCGGTGAGGATCACCAGGTCGGGGGCCTCGCGCCGCAGGGTGCCCCGCGCGTCGTCCTGCACCGACACCATGGCGGTGGGATGGCCGGCGGCCTCGAGCGCGGCGTTCACGCGCACCGCAGTCTCGAGGTCGTCCATGGTGATGAGGATCTTGGCGGCCATTAGCGCTCGACGGTTAGGCGGTTAGGCGGTTAGTGCGCGGTCCTCGAGCCCCGGATCAGGTCCACGGCGTGACTCACCAGGTCATCGAGCACGGCCAGGCCGTCGCGCACGCCGCCGGGACTGCCGGGCAGGTTGACGATCAGGGTCTTGCCGCGCACCCCGGCGACTCCGCGGGAGAGCACCGCCCGGTGGAACTGCGGGTAGACGCTGAACCGCAGCGCCTCCGCGATGCCCGGTGCCTCCTTGTCCAGCACCCGCCGTGTGGCCTCGGGGGTGACGTCCCGCTCGGTGAGCCCCGTGCCGCCGGTGGTCAGCACCAGATCGGCGGCGTCGGTGTCGGCCCAGCGGCGGAGGTGGGCGGCGATCTCCGCCGCCTCGTCAGGCACCAGGGCGCGATCCACCACCGTGTGGCCCCGAGCCGCGGCCCACTGGGCGATCGCGTCCCCCGAGCCGTCGGCGCGCTCGCCCCGGGCGCCGGCGTCGGAGATGGTGAGGATGGCCAGGCGGATCACTTCTTGACGCTGCCGCCGGTGTAGAACGGCCTCTTCACCACCTCGGCCTCATGGTGCTCGCCCCGGATGTCCACGTGGAAGCGGGAGCCGACCTTGGTGTGGGTGGTCGGCAGGTAGGTGGTGCCGATGGCATAGCCCAGCGTGGGGCTCATGGTTCCGCTCCGGACAATGTCCGACGGCTGGCCGTCGGCCAGGGTGGTCATGCCGTGGCGCGGAATGCCCCGGCCCAGCATGCGGAATCCCACCAGCCGGCGGGTCACTCCCTTCACCTTCTGGTACTTGAGCGACTCCTCTCCCACGAAGGCGGCGCCCTTGTCCAGCTTCACGATCCAGCCCAGTCCCGCCTCGAGCGCCGTGGTGGTGTCGTCGATGTCGTTGCCGTAGAGGGCGTAGCCCACCTCGAGCCGGAGGGTGTCGCGCGCCCCCAGGCCGATCGGCTGGGCCTTGTCGGGCCCGCAGAGGGTGTTCCAGAGCGTCATGACGTCCACGGCCCGGCAATACAGCTCGAAGCCGTCCTCGCCGGTGTAGCCGGTGCGGGAGATGAAGCAGCCGGCGCCGGCCACCTCGCCGACGGCAAAGCGGTAGTACCCGATGTCCTTGAGCGGGGTCTCGGTGTGCGGCTGGAGCACCGCCTCCGCCTTGGGGCCCTGCAGCGCCAACAGCCCGACCTCCTCGGAGAGGTTGCGGATCCGCACGTTGGCGCCGGCCTTGTGGCCCACCACGTACTCCCAGTCCTTGGCGATATTGGAGGCGTTGACCACCAGCATCACCTTGTCGTCAAACCGGTAGACGGTGCAGTCGTCCACCACAGTGCCCTGCGGCGTGAGGAACGCCGAGTACTGCACCTGTCCGGCCGCCAAGGCGCCGACGTCGTTGCAGGTGATCCGCTGGACAAAGGCGTTGCGGTCGGGGCCGGTGATCTCGAACTCCCCCATGTGGCAGACGTCGAACAGCCCGGCCCCCTCGCGCACCGCCTTGTGCTCGGCGATAATCCCGGTGGGATACTGGACCGGCATCTCCCAGCCGGCGAAGGGGACCATCTTGGCGCCGAGCAGGCGGTGGATGTCGTAGAGCGGGGTGCGGAGCAGGGTTGTCATCTGGCGCGGGGGTGGGGGAATCGGGATCCGAGCGTCGGGCCGGGAGATCACCTGGCCGTGCAGGCGCACTCGGCCATTTTGGCAGAGCAGTCTAGCCCCGATTGCCCGGCACTAGCAAGAGAGGGCTCGGGAGACCGATACTTGGGACCGAACGGCTTGGCCTGAGACTGGGCGGAGGAGCGGCGGATGGCGGAATCGGAGGGGAAGCGGGACTACAGCCATGAGGTGCGCCTGGTGGCCTCAGGGCCGCTGCGCCTGTGGCTGCTGGCGGTCGGGCACCTGAGCGTGGGGTTGGCGGTCCTGGGGGCCTTCCTGCCGCTCCTGCCCACCACTCCGTTCCTGCTGCTGGCGGCGGCCTGCTACGTCCGGGCCTCGGCGCGGTTCTACAACTGGCTGCTCAACACCCGGATGTTCGGGCCGATGATCATCAACTGGCGGGTGCACCGCTCGGTGGCGCCCCGGCACAAGGCGATGGCGGTGTTCTTCATCCTGGTGACCATCGGCAGCTCGGTGGTGTTCTTCATTCCGAACGTGGTGGGAAAGGTGCTGATCAGCGCGATGGGCATCGGCTGGATCGCGGTGCTGCTGCGGCTGCCGACCCGGCGGCCGGAGCGCCTGACGGGACCGGCGGGCACCGGCGGCTAGGACTTCGGCTTTTCGATCGACTCGGTCAGCAGCCGCTGAAAGCGGGGATTGCCCCGGAGGGCCGCGAAGCTCGGGTCCAGGCGGAGGAGACCCGGCGTAACCGTATACTGTTGCGCCTCCAACTGTTCCAATAGCGCGATCGCCTTCTCGGCCTCACCGTTGGCGATATGAATCCGCACCAGCTGCAGGCTGGCATAGGGGCTGGTGCGGGTGCGGCGCTGAGTCGCCGAAAGCGCGACACCGCGCTCGGCCTCCCGAACGGCCTCGGCGGACCGCCCGGCAAATGCGAGCATGACCCCATAGAGAGCGTGGAGCTGCGGGTCGTCGGGATTGCTGGCCGACTGTTCCGCGGAGATCGCCAGGGCGGAGTCGGCATAGGCCCTGGCCCGGGTCTTGTCGCCGCGCTGCTGGGCGGCGATCGCCAGCGCCTGTCCCCACCACGCCCGGTCGTTGTCGAACGCCGCCGGCGTCAGCCGGAAGAGCAGTTCCTGCTCGCGGTCCTCCAGCACCCAGGCCAGCTCATTGTAGCCGGCGAAGTAGGCTACCACTTCGGGCGCGGCCACCGGCCCGATCAGGTCACGCACTACGGCGCGGGCGCCGGCCAGGTCGCCGGCGCCAATGTGGGCGAACACCGCCCAACTGGCCGTGCCGAGGTCGGTGGGCGCCACCGCCATGGCCTCCCGGCTGACCGCTACCGCCTCGTCGAAGCGGTGGAGATAGACCATGGCGGTGAGCAGGACGGAGAGGGTCTGCTGGGAGAGCGGGTCCAGGTCCCGGGCACGGGTCAACTTGGCCAGGGCGGACTCGAACCGGCCGGCCTGCAGGTCGAGGTTGGCCGACTGCGCCAGCACATCGGCGTCGGTGGGAGCCGCGGCGAGGGCCAGCGCCATCTCCCGGTCGGCGGCGTCGGGATCCAGTGAAACCAGGAGATGGTAGCGGGAGGCCGTCAGATGGGGGGTGGCTGACCCGGGGGCCAGGCGCAGCGCGCGATCCACCGCTTCCTTGGCGCGCCGGGCCACCACCGGCTCCCGGGAACCGTTGGTATAGACCGAACTCAGGGACCGTCCCAGCAGCGCCCAGGCCTCGGCGAAGGTCGAGTCCAGCGCCACCGCCTGCTCGAAGTAGCCCGCGGCCTGCCGCTGGGCCACGGCCGAATTGCTCTGGATGGCCTTGCCCTTGAGGTACAGGTCGTACGCGGCCGCATTGGCGGTGGGCCGGGCCGCCAGCTGTTCCTTGTCGGCGCTGCCCAGCACCGCACCCAGGGCGCCGGCCACCCGGGCGGCGATGGTGGTCTGCATCTGGAAGACGTCGGTGAGGTCGGCCTCGAAGGACTGCTGCCAGGATGTTGCACCGGTTCGGCCGTCCACCAGTTCGGGAACCACCTGCACTCTCCGGGCGCCGCCTGGTGCCCCGGCCCAGCGCACCTTGCCGATCAGCAGGTAATCCACCCGGAGTTCGCTGGCGATCTCCACCGGCGACTTGGTGGTGTTGCGGTACTGGTTGGCGCTGGTCGAGGCGATCATGGTGAGCTGGCCGACCTTGGCCAGCTTGCCGCGCACCTCGTCCACGATGCCATCGGCAAAGTAGGCGTCGTCGGCGGCGCCCTGGTTCTCGAAGGGCAGAATGGCCACCCGCCGCCCGCCGCCGGAGCCCCCGATGGTTCCGGCGCCGGCGCCCATGGCCAGCACCGTGGCGGTCATGGCCCAGATGGCCAGGGCGGCCACACCACCCAGCGCGGCGTTCCTCCAGGTGAGCAGGCCCTCCCAGCTCGCCAGGGTTCCTCCGGTGCGGCGGCGGCGCTCGGCCCGGGCGGTCAGGGTGAGCGTTGCCACCCCGCCGAGGATGAGGATTGCCGCCACCCCCAGCACCCACGGCGGCAGCCCGCGCCTGACAGCGGAGACCACGAACGCCGTGAGTGCGATGAGTGCCGCCACGCCGAAGCCCAGCCACAGGCGGCTGTCCGGCGCGCTGCTGGCCGCCGGCACCGCGCCACTCCCGGTGCGCACCTGGTCTTCGGCCGAAGCCAGCGCCTCGGTAAGGGAGGCGGCGGTCTGGTAGCGGTCCGCCGGGGACTTGGCCAGGGCTCGGCTCACCACGCCCGACACACTCGGGGCCAGCCCCTGCCGGGTGGCGGTCAGCGGCCGGGCGGTCTCGGTCATGCTCCGGGCGATGACGGCCTGCACGGTGGGCCCGGTGAACGGCGGCTCGCCGGCGATCATCTCGTAAATCACGCAGCCCAGCGCGTAGACATCGGACCGGCCATCCACATTGTCCGAGCCGGTGGCCTGCTCCGGGCTCATGTACTGCGGGGTGCCGATGGCCAGGCCGGTCTGGGTGAGGGTCCTCCCGTCGCCGGTGAGGGCGCGGGCGATGCCGAAGTCGGCCACCAGGGCGTGTCCGCCGCTCAGCAGGATGTTGGCGGGCTTGATGTCGCGATGAATGATCCCCTGCGCGTGGGCGTAGGCGAGCGCCTCCGCCACCTCGCGGCCCAGGCGCACCGCCTCGGGGACGGGGAGCTGGCGCTCCCGGGCCAATCGGGCCGGGAGCGATTCCCCCTCGATGAAGGGCATGACGTAGTAGAGGAAGCCGCCGGCGTTGCCGGAATCGAAGACCGGCAGGATGTGGGGATGACTCAGCCGGGCGGCGATCTCCACCTCACGCAGAAAGCGCTCGGTGCCGAGGGTCTCGGCCAGCTCGGGCCGCATCACCTTCACGGCCACGCGACGGCGGTGCCGAGGATCTTCCGCGAGGTAGACGGTGGCCATGCCGCCCTGGCCCAGCACCCGCTCGATCTTGTAGCGATCGGCCAGGGCGCGGGTGACCTTGGAGACCTCCACCGCACCGGTCGGGGCGGTGCGCGGCGGGACCCCGGGTTCGGTGGGGGTCGCGGTGCCGCAGTGGAGGCAGAAATGCGCCTGGGCCGGCAGTGGAGTGTGACAAGCCGGACAGGCGCGGGCGGCGGTGGTCAGTGCAGAATCCCCTGAGCGCGAGGTGTACTGGAGACGCTGAAGTAACGCCGGGTCTTGCCCTGCCGCAAGGCCGAATGGTCTCCGCTCAGACGAACGGCCGGTCGATGGCCGGGCTCTGGGGAGAGAAGAAGTGCGGCCCGTCCTCGCTGATGTACAGGCAGTCCTCCAGCCGGATGCCGAACTCGCCGTAGATGGCGATCATCGGCTCGTCGCTGAAGCACATCCCCGGCTGGATGCGGGTGGTGTTGCCCTTCACGAAGTTGGTCCATTCGTGGCCGTCCATGCCGATGCCGTGCCCAGTACGGTGGGGCAGCCCAGGGACCTGGTAGCCCGGGCCGAAGCCGGCATCGGTCAGCACCTTCCGGGCGGCATCGTCCACGGAGCCGCAGGTGGCCCCGATCCGGGCGGCGGCGAAGGCGGCGTCCTGGGCCCGGCGCTCGAGGTTCCAGATCTCGGTCTGGCGCGGGGTGGGCTTGCCGAAGACGGTGGTCTTGGTGATGTCGGCCTGGTAGCCCTCCACGGCGCAGCCGGAGTCCACCAGGACGATGTCTCCCTCCTTGAGCCGCTGCTTCTCGATGGAGCCATGGGGGAATGCGGAGGCGGCGCCGAGCCCGACCAGGACCCAGGTATCCTGCCCGCCCAGGCGGCGGAGCGCCTCCTCCTGGAGCTCGCCCACTTCGTACTGGGTCATCCCCTCGCGCAGCAGCTGGAAGGTGGTCTTGAACGCCGCCATGGTGATGTCGTTGGCCCGCTGCATCAGCGCGATTTCCGCCGGCGACTTGAACATCCGGCAGCCGGCGGTGACCCCGTCGGCGCTGGTGAGTTCCAGGGCCGGCGCCACCTGCCGCAGGCCGTCCATCACGAAGAAGCGCACCCGCTCCTCCACCCCCACCCTGCCGGTGCTGAGCCCGCGGTCGGCGAGCACCGTGGCGATGACCCGATAGGGGCTCTCGTCCTCCTGCCAGACCCGGACGTCGTCGGTGAACTTGATGAGCTGCCGGGCGCGGGCCTCCTCGAAGCCGGGGCAGACGAAGGCCAGTTCCCCCTGTGCCGGCAGGACGGCCACGAAGGGCCGTTCCGAGGGCCACCAGCTCACCCCGGTGAAATACTGCATGCTGGTGCCGGGCTCCAGCAGGATGGCGCCGATGCCCTGCTCGCGCATCAGGCGGCGGGCGCGGTCCATGCGGGCCCGTCGTTCATCGGCGGTGATCGGGAGGACGCCGACCGTCATCGGGGTCAGGGCGGCGATCGGTCCCGGCAGGTTGCAGGGATCGGTGCGTGGCGGCGCGCCGGCCAGGAGCTGGCGGAGCGGCAGGGCGGATCCCCCGAGCAGTCCGGCGAAGAGTCCGGTAAAGCGGCGGCGGTCAATCGGCATGGCGGAGACTCGGGGTGCGGGAATCGGAGAACGCGGGTTGGGCTACCGGACGATCAGGCCCACGAGTCGAAGTCCTTCTCGTAGGGAATCCCGGCCTCATCGAGCCACTTCTTGGCGGCGTAATAGTCGTCGAAGCGGGCCTGGATGAGCGCCAGGAGATGCTGGTCGGCGTCGGGGACGGCGGGTACCGGCTCCCCCTCGCTGGAGAGCCGGGCGATGAGCCCCGGCTTGTGCTCCGGCGCGATGATCATGAGATACGCCGCGTCCCGGCCCAGCCACTTCCCGGCTTCCTCGCTCCAGTCATAGACCTCCACCACCAGGCTGCCGTCGGGACGGATCTCGGCCGAGGAGGCCATGTCGGGCAGGCGGCCGCGCAACTTCACCCGGGCATCGGTCATGTCGAAGGGGCCTCCCGGCCTGGCGGTGCTACAGGATATACCGCCGCAGGTCGCCGTCGTCGATGATCTTTTCCAGCCGCCGCCGCACCCGCTCGCGGTCGAAGACGATGCGCTTCTCGGGGTAGTCGGGCAGCTCGAAGAGCACCTCGTCCATGACGGTGGACATCACGGTATGGAGGCGCCGGGCGCCGATATTCTCCATCCGGTCGTTGGCCAGCCACGCGACCCGGGCCACCTCGGCGATGCCGTCCTCGGTGAAGACCAGTTCGGCCCCCTCGGACGCCACCAGGGCCATGTACTGCCGGGTGAGCGAGTTCTCGGGCTCGGTCATCACCCGGACGAAGTCGGCCTCGGTGAGCGGGGCCAGCTCCACCCGGATGGGGAAGCGGCCCTGCAGTTCGGGGATCATGTCGGACGGCTTGCTCACGTGAAACGTGCCGGCGGCGATGAACAGGATGTGGTCGGTGCGGACGTAGCCGTAGCGGGTCTGGACGGTGCTCCCCTCCACGATGGGCAGCAGATCCCGCTGCACGCCCTCGCGGGAGACGTCGGGGCCGGGGGCGCCGCGTTCGCCGGCGATCTTGTCGATCTCATCGATGAACAGGATGCCGTGATTTTCGCTCCGGTCGAGCGCCTCGTTCACGACGTCGTCCATGTCCACCAGCTTCTTGAGCTCCTCGTCCACCAGGATCCGGCGGGCCTCGGGGATGCGGACGGTGCGGCGTTTCTTCCGCCGGGGCAGCATGTCCTGCATCATCTCCATGAAGTTGATCTGCTCGCCCTCGATGCCCTGCGGCTGCTGCATCATCTCCAGCATCGGGTACCCCTGCGGGGTGACCTCGATGTCCACCTCGCGGTCATCGAGCTTCCCGTCCCGGAGCAGCTGGCGCAGCTTCTCGCGGGAGCGATCGCGCCGCTCCCCCTCCGGCTCCGTCCCCGACTCCTGCTTGGCCTGTCCACCCGGGCTCACCACAAAGATGCCGGGCCGGCCGGCCCGTTCGGGGCTCTCCGCCGGCGGTCCGGGGGACGGCGGCAGCAGGATGTCGAGCAGCCGCTCCTCGGCGCGCTGCTCGGCGGTGGGGTAGACCTCGTCCTCGCGCTCGGCGCGGACCATGGTGATGGCGGCGTCCACCAGCTCGCGGACCATCGATTCCGCATCCCGCCCGACGTATCCCACCTCGGTGAACTTGGTGGCTTCCACCTTGATGAACGGCGCGCCGGCCAGCCGCGCCAGCCGGCGGGCAATCTCGGTCTTGCCCACGCCGGTGGGGCCGATGAGGATCAGGTTGTAGGGCGTGATCTCGTCGCGGATGTCCTCGGGCGTCTGAGCCCGGCGCCAGCGGTTGCGGATGGCAATGGCGACGGCCCGCTTGGCGGCATCCTGCCCGACGATGTAGCGGTCGAGTTCGGTGACGATCTGCCGAGGCGGCAGCTCCTCCAGCCACGGGGGCGGCGGGGCGGGCTGGGCGGTCGGGGGGACCGGGTCGGGGGTTGAGGTCACGCAGACTCCTCCGGCGATGCCGCGCGGCCAGCGTGCGGCCTCACAGCTCCAGGATGGTAAGGCTTCGGTTGGTGAAGACGCAGATGTCCGCCGCGATGCCCAGCGAACGCTCCACCACCTCCCGGGCCGACAACCGCTCATCGGGCAGCAGCGCCCGGGCGGCGGCGAGCGCGAAGTTGCCGCCCGAGCCCACGGCGAGAATGCCGTCGTCCGGCTCGATCAGCTCCCCGCCGCCCGACAGCAGAAAGGTATGCTCCCGGTCGGCGACGACCAGCAGCGCCTCCAGCCGCCGCAGGATCCGGTCGCTGCGCCAGTCCTTGGCCAGCTCCACGGCGGCCCGGGGCAGGTTGCCGGGATAGCGCTCCAGCTTCTCCTCGAACTTCTCGTACAGCGTCAGGGCGTCGGCCACCGACCCGGCGAACCCCGCCAGCACCTTGCCGCCCTTGAGGGCGCGCACCTTGGTGGCATTGGCCTTGACGACGGTCTCCCCGATGCTGACCTGCCCGTCGCCGCCGAGGGCCACGCGTCCGTCCTTGCGGACGGTGAGGATGGTCGTGCCGTGATAGGTACTCATAGGTCCCGGGTGGTAGTGTCAGGCACGCGGATGGGCCTTCTGGTAGACTTTTTTCAGTCGCTCCACGCTGGTGTGCGTGTAGATCTGGGTGGTGCTCAGGCTGGCGTGGCCCAGCAGCTCCTGCACCGCCCGAAGATCGGCCCCCGCATCCAGGAGGTGGGTGGCGAAGGTGTGCCGCAACGAGTGGGTCTTGAGCCCCTCGGCGCCGATGCTGTCGAACGCCCGGTGCACCACCCGCTGCACGGTCCGGGGAGTGAGCCGCTGCCCCCGCGGCCCGACGAACACCGCCTGCCGGTCTCCCCGGGCCACCCGGATGCGGTCCTCCCGCTGCTGCAGATAGCCGCGCAGGGCCCGGCTGGCACGAGACCCGAGCGGTACCAGGCGTTCCTTGCGCCCCTTGCCCCGCACCTTGACCTGATCGGACAGCAGGTCGAGATCCGACAGGTTGAGCCCGGTCAGCTCCGAGAGCCGGAGCCCGCTGGAATAGAACAGCTCCAGGATGGCCAGATCCCGGCGGCCGGCCGGATCGGGGCCGGTGGCCCGGAGCTCCGCTCCTGCAAAGAGCTGCTCGGTGCGGTCCCGGTCCAGGTACCCGGGAAGTTTGCGCGCCGCCCGGGGCGTCCGCGCCGCCCGCACCGGCGAGTGTTCCAGACCCTGGTGGGTCTGCAGGAACCGGTACAGGGCCCGGATGGCCGAGAGCGCGCGGGCCATGGAGCGCCGGGCCAGGCCGCGGCGTTCCAGCTCGCCCAGGAAGCCGCGCAACGCCAGGCGGTCCACCGTCGCGAACTCCCACCCGCCGTCGTGGTGCCGATCCAGGAACGCGGTGAACGCCTCCAGGTCCCGGCGATAGGCCTTCACCGTGTGGGGCGAGACCTGCCGTTCCTTCTCCAGATGCTCGAGGAAATCGGCGACCTCGGGTATTGGGCGATTCGGCGATTGGGCGATGGGGCGACTGGGGCTCATGTCAGGCTCCCGAGCCAGGCGCCGAACTCGGCCTGGGCCCGTTCCACCAGTAACGCCTTCTTGCGGTCCTTGGCAAGGCGCCTGGGCCCCGCGTCAGCGAGCGGCTCGAGCAGGCCAAAGTTGGCATTCATCGGCTGGAAGTGCCGAGGATCGGCTTCCCGAAGATACCGATAGAGGGCGCCGAGCATCGTGGTGGGCGGCGGCAGCGTGACCGGCTGCCCGGCGAGCCGCCGGGCCAGGTTGATCCCCGCGAGCAGGCCGGTGCCCAGCGACTCGGTATAGCCCTCGACCCCGGTGAACTGGCCGGCAAAGAAGAGGGTGTCGTCGTCCGGGGCGGTGAGCCCGGGCCCCAGGCAGGCGGGACTGTTGAGGTAGCTGTTGCGGTGGATGCTGCCGTAGCGCAGGAACTCCGCCTGGCCGATCCCCGGAATGGTCCGGAACACCCGCTGCTGGTCGGGAATGCGGAGCCGGGTCTGGAAGCCCACCAGATTCCACATCTGCCCGGCCCGGTCCTCCCGCCTGAGCTGCACCACGGCGTAGGGCTCCCGGCCGGTGCGGGGATCGGGCAGCCCGACCGGCTTCATGGGCCCGAACCGGAGCGTCTCCGGGCCGCGCCGCGCCATCTCCTCGACCGGGAGGCAGCCCTCGAAGTACGGCACGGCGTCGAACTCGTGGGCCGTGAACTGGTCCGCGGTGGTGAGCAGGGCGATGAACTGCTCGTACTCCTCGCGGGAGAATGGCGCGTTGAGGTAGTCGTCGCCGTCGCCCTTGCCGTAGCGGGAGAGGGCGTAGATCCGCGATTCGTCGAGGGACTCCCGGCTGACGATCGGGGCAATGGCATCGTAGAACGCCAGCGTGGCTGGGGGCTGGCCGGGCGATCCGGCGATCACGCGATCCGGCGCCTCAAGTGCTGCTCCGTGTGTGGCTGCTCCCCCCGAACTCGCCACCAGCGTGAGGCGACTGAGGATCGTCGCGGCCAGCCGCTCCGAAGTGAGCGGACCCGTCGCGACCACGCCCGGCGACGGCAGCTCGGTCACCTCGCCGGTGACGACCGTGATGCTGGGGTGGGCGCTGATCCGTTCGTGCACCAGAGTGGAGAAGACGTCCCGGTCCACGGCCAGCGCCGAGCCGGCCGGCACGCGGGCCTCATCGGCGATGGGCAGCAGGACGCTGCCCAGGCGGCGCAGCTCGTCCTTGAGCAGTCCGTGGGCGTTGGCGAGTTCGGTGGATTTGAAGGAGTTGCTGCAGACCAGCTCGGCCAGCCGCCCGGTCTGGTGCGCCGGGGTGGTGACGGCGGGGCGCATCTCGTGGAGCAGGACCTCATGGCCGCGCTCGGCGAGGGCCCACGCGGCTTCGGAGCCCGCGAGTCCCCCGCCGACGACGCGGACCCTCACGTGGCGGTCGCCTCCTCGGCGTCCATCACCACCAGCCGGTGCTGGCACTTGAGGCAGGTCCGGGTCTCTCCGTCCGCCTTGTTCATCTTCTTTTCCATGCCCACCCAGCCGCAGCTCGGGCAGGTGTCAGGCACCGGCCGGTTCCAGGTGGAGAAGTCGCAGGCGGGGTAGCGGAGGCAGCCCCAGAACGACTTGCCCTTCTTGGTGCGGCGCTCCGCCAGATCGCCGACATCGCACTTGGGGCACTTCATGCCGAGGGGGATGGAGCGGGTGCCCTTGCACTCGGGATACCGGGTGCAGGCCAGGAACTCGCCGAAGCGGCCGGTCTTGATGACCATGGGCGCTTCGCACAGCTGGCACTTCTCGTCGGTGGGCCGGTCCGGCGCCCGGGCCTTCTTGAGCGACTTCACGTAGTCGCAGGTCTGCTTGTAGTTGACGCAGGCAAAGTAGGGTCCGAAGCGCCCGGTGCGGAGTTCCACCTGGGCGCCGCACTTGGGGCACTTCTCCTTGGCCAGTTCCTCGGAATCGAGCCCATGGGCCTCGGCCACGATGGCGCCGAGGTTGACCGCCTTGAGCGCGGCGGAGAACGGCCCGTAGAAGTCGGCGAGCACGCGCTGCCACTTGATCTCGCCCTCCTCGATCTTGTCCAGCTCCCCTTCCATGGCGGAGGTGAACTCGACGTTGAAGATCGTGGGGAAGCTGTCCACCATGATCCGCTCGACGGTCTCGCCCAGCTCCGTGGTCATGAAGCGGCGCTGCTCCAGCTTCACGTACTCGCGGGCGGTGAGGGTGCTGATGATCTGGGCATAGGTCGAGGGCCGGCCGATCCCCAGCCGCTCCAGCTCCTTGACCAGGCTGGCCTCGGAGAAGCGTGGCGGCGGCTCGGTGAAGTGCTGGCTGGGGACGATGGCGCGCACCTCCACCCGCTCCCCCACCTCCAGCACCGGGATGGGCGAGAGGTCCTCGACGCTCTTGCCCTCCTCTTTTTCCCGGCCCTCGGTGTACACCACGTGGTAGCCGTCGAACAGCATCACCGAGCCGCTGGTGCGCATGAGATAGCGGCCGAGATCGAAGTCCACCACGGTCATGTCGTACAGCGCCGGGGTCATCTGCGAGGCTACGAACCGCTGCCAGATCAGCTGGTACAGCCGGAACTGGTCGGGCTCGAGATAGCGCTGGATCTCCTCGGGCCGGCGGCTCACATCGGTGGGACGGATGGCCTCGTGGGCATCCTGCACCTTGGCCGCCTTGGAGCTGTAGCTGTTCGGGGTCTCGGGCAGGTAGGGCTTGGCGTAGTTCTTCCGGATGAAGCTGCGGACCCCTTCGAGCGCGGTCTCCGACACGCGCACCGAGTCGGTCCGCATGTAGGTGATGAGGCCGGCCGGCCCCTCATCGCCGATCTCGATGCCCTCGTAGAGATCCTGCGCCGCACGCATGGTGCGCCGGGCGGAGAAGCCCAGCTTCTTGGCCGCTTCCTGCTGGATGGTGCTGGTGGTGAAGGGAGCGCCCGGCCGCTTCTTGCGGTTGCGCTTCTCCACCTTGGTGACCACGAACGGCAGCTTCTGGAGGTCGGCCACGATCTTGGCGGCATCGGCCTCGTTGGTCAGCTGGGGATTGTGGCCGTCGATCTTCTTGAGTTCCGCCGAGAAGAGCTGCCCCGCCTTGGCGCATTCGGCCGCGACGCTCCAGTACTCCTCGGGCGTGAAGGCCCGGATGGCCCGTTCCCGCTCCACGATGAGCCGGAGGGCGACCGTCTGGACCCGTCCCGCGGAGAGGCCGGTCTTGATGCTCTGCCACAGGATGGGGCTGGCCTTGTAGCCCACCAGCCGGTCCAGGATGCGGCGCGCCTGCTGGGCGTTGACCAGCCGGTCGTCGATGCGACCGGGCTTGTTCATCGCCTCCTTCACCGCCTCCTTGGTGATTTCATGAAACAGGACCCGGTGCATCGGGGCCTTGGTGTCCATCTGGTCGGCGACATGCCAGGCGATCGCTTCGCCCTCGCGGTCGGGGTCCGTGGCCAGGTAGATGGCGGACGCGCGCTTGGCAGCCTTCTTCAGGTCGGCCAGCGTCTGAGTCTTGCCTTTGATGGTGACGTATTGGGGCTCGAAGTTGTTGTCGACATCGACGCCGAGTTTCCGGGTGGGGAGATCGCGGATGTGGCCGACGGTGGCCTTCACCTCATAGCCCCGGCCCAGGTACTTGCCGATGCTCTTTGCCTTGGTGGGCGACTCGACGACGACCAGCGCGTTGCCGCTCGGCAGATCGGGCGCCTCGGCCTTCCGGCGCGGGGCCCGGGGCTTCTTCTCGGCCGCCACCGCCACGGCGGCCTCGGCGGCCTTGGGCTTGGCCCGGGCCTTGGTGGCCTTCGCGGCCTTGGCCGATTTGGGCTTCTTGGTAGTTGGCATGCGCTCCCGATCTAGCCAGCGGGTCTCATCGGCGGATCATCGCCGAGCGGACACAAGAAAACGCGTCATGTAGGGAGTTGGCAAGGCGGGGTTCCTCAACTCGCTTCATGTCAAGCGCTTACGTTCCCCAGCCGGCACGCTCGCGCACCACCTCGAGGAGGGTCTCCAGAATCTGGGCGGGAGTGCGGGTGTCAATTCTCGCCTCGTAATCGGCCTGGGTGTAGAAGGGCTCACGCGCCAGCAGCAGGTTGCGCATCACCTCAACGGGGTCGCTGCCCACCAGCATGGGACGGGTGCCCTCGCCGGCGGCGCGAGTGGCGGCAGTGCTCGCCAGGATCTTGAGGTAGATCACGAAGCCGTTGGCCTGGGCGGTCTCGAGCGCGCCGGGTTGCGCGGCCCAGCCGCCGCCCGGGGCCATGACGGTGGGCGGACCCCCCAGCGCGCGGGCCACGGCCTCGGACTCGAGCTGGCGGAAGCGGGGCTCGCCGTCCTCGGCGAACACCTGGGCGACCGGCTTCTGCATCCGGCGCACGATGACGGCATCGGTGTCCACAAACGGGGCACCGAGCTGCTCGGCGAGCAGCCGGCCGACGGTGGTCTTGCCCGACCCGGGGAGCCCGATCAGCAGGATGTGTCGTTTCATCCGTCCTCCTCCGCTCCTTCTGGGCTCCCGACGGCAGTCCACCGCTGGGCCAACTGGGACAGGTAGCCCTCGAAGTTGCGTCGCATTTCACGGAGCGAATCACCGCCGAACTTCTCCAGCATGGCGTCCGCCAACACCAGCGCCGTCACGGCCTCGGCAATGACCCCCATGGCCGGCACGGCGGTCACGTCGGAGCGCTCGCTCTGGGCCCGGGCCGCTAGGCCGGTGCGCAGATCTACCGTTGGCAGTGGTGACATCAGGGTGGCGATCGGCTTCATGCCGACCCGGATCACCAGCGGCTCCCCGGTGGTCACGCCACCCTCCAGGCCGCCGGCATTGTTGCTGCGGCGGCGGTAGCCGCCGCGGAGCGCGGGGGACGGGGCCGGCAGCCCGGGCGTGGCGGCGGCATCGATCGGGTCGTGCACTTCGGACCCGGGCCGGCGGGAGGCCTCGAAGCCCATGCCGATCTCCACCGCCTTGACGGCGGGAATGGCCATCAGCACCCCGGCCAGCCGACCATCGAGCTTCCGGTCCCAATGCACGTGGCTTCCCAGTCCCACCGGCAGGCCACGCACCACCACCTCACATTCGCCGCCCAGGGTGTCCCCGTCCTTCCTGGCCTTGTCAATCCGGGCGATAATCGCCTGCTCGACCCCGGGATCCAGGACCCGGACCTCGGAGCGATCGGCGGCGGCGTTGAGCGGCGTCGGCAGCGCCGCCACCCCGCCGGCGGCGGGGGGGACGTGGATGCCGCCGAGGGAGACCACATGGCTCCCCACCTCGATGGCGAACTCCTCGAGCAGCCGCCGGGCGAGGGCGCCGGCGGCCACCCGGGCCGCGGTCTCGCGGGCGCTGGCCCGTTCCAGGACGTCCCGCGCGTCGGTCCGATCGTACTTGAGCACGCCGACCAGGTCGGCGTGTCCCGGGCGCGGCCGGTTGAGCCGGCGCCGACGCTCTTCGCCCGGGGTGCCCTCCGCCGCCATGATCTCCTGCCAGTTGGTCCAGTCCCGGTTGTGGATGGCCATGGCGACCGGGCTGCCCAGCGTCTCCCCGGCGCGCACGCCGGACAGCCATTCGATGCGGTCTTTCTCGATCTTCATCCTGGCCCCGCGGCCGTAGCCCATCATCCGCCGGACGAGGTCCCGATCCACCGCCTCCGCGGTGACCGGCAGACCCGCGGGCAACCCTTCCACAATAGTGACAAGGGCCTTGCCGTGGGATTCGCCGGCGGTGAGGAGGCGCAGGGGCATGGGGTCGGGGTACGGGTCGAGTTCAGGGTGGCGGCGAGTACCTCAAAACAGCGAAGCCCGACCCACTGGCCGGGCTCGCTGCGAGAGGAAGGCTGCGCTGCCCGGCTATTCGCTGCCGTCGTCGATGATCCGGGGCGTGACCAGGATGATGAGGTCTCGCCGGCTCTCGGTCGTCTGGCTGAACCCGAACAGGCCGCCGATCACCGGGAGGGCAGACAGCAGGGGCAACCCACTGCGGTTCTTGGTGACTTCCGTGACGGTCAGGCCGCCGATGACCGCCGTCTCGCCGTCGTTGACCAGCAGCTGGTTCTTGGCGCTCTGCTTCCGGATGGTGAAGCCCAGGTCCACCGCCGACAGCAGCCGGATGTCCGACCGCTCCGCCTCGAGTTGCATCAGTACCTGGCGGTTGTTGGTGACGTGCGGCGTGACCTTGAGCTCGATGCCGGTCTTCTTGAACTGCACGGTGGCCTGGGGCTGGGCGGCGCCGCCACCGGTGCCGGCCGACCCGAAGTCCACGATCCGGACCGGAATATCCTCGCCCACCAATATGCTCGCCTCGCGGTTGTCGAGGGTGGTAATGGACGGCTCGGCCTGGACGTCGGCCAGGTCCACCCGCTGCAGGGCGTCGATGAAGCTGGTGAGCTTGAACCCGCCCACGGTGGCGGCCCAGACGAGCTGGAGGGCCGGGGAGCTGATCAGCGCCTCGGCGTTGGCAATGGCTCCGACCCCTTCGCCGCCAAAGACGATGGTGTTCGGATCAAACGGATCTCCGGTAGTCGGGTCGGTGCGCTGGCGCAGCTTGTTGAAGAATGGCCCGTCATCGGCCCCGAGATCGTATTTGACGCCGAGGGCCTCGATGTTGGTCCGGTCCACGAAGATGATCTTGGCCTGGATCGAGATCTGGGGGGTGCGGATATCGAGTTGCTTCACGAAGTCACTGACCACCCCGACCTTGGTGCCGGTCTCGGTGATGATCAGCGAGTTGGTCGTGGTATCGGCGACGACGGTGCCCCGCTTGGACAGCACCGACTTGACGCTGTTCAGCAGCTGGCTGGCGCTGGCATAGTTGATCGGCACCATGCGGGTGGTCAGCGGTTCGAGCGAATCCAGTGACGCGAGGGCGGCCGGGGAGTCGACCCGGATGATGCCGCCGGGCAGCTGGATGGCCTGGAGCCCCTGGGTCGCCAGCACCGCGGCAAAGGCCTCGGTCCACGGCTGATTCTTGATCTCGGCGTTCACCTCACCCTTGATGTCCTTGCCCAGGATGATGGTCCGGCCGGAGAAGGCCGCAAACCCGGCGATGACGTCGCCGATATTGGCCCGATCCCAGGTCACGGTGATCCGCGCCGCCTGACGCTGCACGTCGGCCGGCAACTCCGCCGGCAGCCGCACTTCGGGCTGGGCCCGGGTGAGGGCCGGGGCTGGCGGCGGCATCAGCTCGGAGGGGCTCACGCTGGACCAGGTCAGAAAGCTCCGGTCCGCGCCGAACCGGACCCGGACCGCGTCGGGGCCACGGTCGAGCTGGTAGTCGCGGGCGGCATCGAGATCGATGACGATGCGCACCACATCGGGCCGGAACTGGGAGTAGCGGATGTCCCGGATGCCGGCGCGCTGCACCCCGTCGTAACTGGCCCCGGTGCGCTGCAGACTGGCGCCCACCAGGTCCACGACGAGGCGATCGGGAGACCGCAGGACAAAGTCCCGGACCTCTATCGCGCCAGCGACGGCGATGACGATCTCGGCGTGTCCGGGTGTGGCGACGACGCTGACCGCCGTCACCTGGCCGGCGGGATCGGTGTCGTCGGCCCGGAGCGGCGCCGCGGCGAGCGGCGACAACAGCAGGCAGGCACCGAGCGCCAGCCAGGGGGCGGTGGGAAACGTACGCGTCATGGGTTCTGCTCCTCCCTCTTGCGAAGCGACAGGGTCTCCTGGCGCTCGAATCCGATGTCCTCGACGGTAAAGACCACATCCGACTGCCGGATCTGCGCCACCTTGAGGCGGCCGAGCCGGTCACCAACACGAAGGCTCCAGCGTTTCAGCGTCTTCTTGTCCCGCAGCACCGCGACGCTATTGCTGGCGCGGCGCTGGTCCAGATAAACGCCCACCAGCATCAGGTCGCCAAACTCGGGGCCGATCTTGTCCTGCGTAATCAGCGACACGAACGGGTCGCGGGCTCCACCGGAGTAGGTGAAGGTCTCGCGCAGCACCTCGGTTTCCCGGGCCAGCCGAAGGGAATCCGCCCGGACGCTTTCGGCCTGAGCGCGGCGGATCGAGTCCTGCCGGGTCCGCTCGGCCAGCACCCGGAGCGAGTCCTGCTTGGCCCGTTCCCGTGCCTGCCGGACGGAGTCGGCCCGCATCACCTGTTGCTGCTGGGGGGTCAGGCCCGGCTTGGTGGCAGTGGCCGGCTTGGCCGTATCCGGCTTGGCGGGCGCGGCGGCTACCGGCTTGGTCGTGTCAGGCCGGGCGGGCTTGGCACTGGTGTCCGGCTTGGCGGCCACCTGCGCCGGCTTGGCGGCGGGCGGGCTACCGCAGGCCTGAATGACTTCCGGCTGGATCATGCCCTGGGGGGCCGTGGCGAGGCGCCGCTTGCCGGCGGCACTCCGGGACAGCACCTGCACGACCGAATCGCTGCAGGTCGTAAAGCGCGCCCGCATGGTGGAATCCTGGGCGGCGACCCGGGCAAGGGAATCGCGCCGGGCCCGATTGGCCGCGAGGTCCACCGTGACCGGGGCGTCCTTCTTGCCGCCGCAGGCCAGGCTGCCCAGCGCCAGGCTCAGGAACGCGGCGCGCCGAAGCGTGTCAGGTGCCACTGGCCGTGTCCTCCGGGCTGGCGGTCTTGACGAAGGTGCGGATCTGGAAACGGGCCTCCAGCAGCGCCCCGGAACTGTCTCCCAGCGCCCGGGCGCGGTTCGCATCCACCGCGTCGATGCTCAACTCCACCGGCACGATGATGCGCTGCAGACTGGCGACGTCGGACATGAACTCGCCCAGCTGGTCGTAACGCCCGACCACCGCGTACTGGTACTTGTAGGTCTCGAACGGTGCCGGCCCCGCTTCCGTGGGAAGCGGCTGGAAGGTGGCCACCTGCACCCCGCGGATCTTGGCGCGGGTGGAGATCTCATCCATGAGATTGGCCACCTCGTTGCGATCCGGCACCAGGCGACGCAGCAGCTCGAGGCTGCCGCGGTAGCCGTCCAGCCGGCGCCGCAGGTCCTCCACGCTGCCGGAGGCCAGCAGCTTCTTGGCCGTGTCGGTGAGGGCGATCAGCGAATCAATGGACTTCTGCCGCCCCACCACGCTGTCCTGGGTCTGCTGGACGCCGCGCAGCCCGAGCGTGTCGAGCCCGGTGCCGGTGTAGCCCAGATACCCGACCGCCGCGGCGAGGAACACCAGGAGCAGCGGGACCTGCTTATCCTGCGGAATACCAGCCATGGGTCACCTCACCGACTGGCTGAGGGGAACCGTGCGGATGTACGCGGAATCCGCCCGCTGGAACTGCGCCGTGATCACGAATTGCGTCACCGGGCGCTCCTTTTCCAGAATCGTCTTGGCTTCCAGGGGCGTGACCTCCGACAGCCACGGAGACGCCTCCAGTTGCCGCATGAAGCGGGTATAGGCCTGCAGATCCACGGTCCGGCCTTCGATCCGGAAGCGGAGCGCCGGCTGGGTCGTGACCGTGCTGTCGACTGCGACCTTGGTAGCCTGGGTGCGGATGTCCACCAGCCAGGTGTACGGCGGCAGCGCCTTGGCGACCTCGTCCAGCACGTGGGGCCAGACGTAGCGGTCTCCATCCACGCCGCGAATGGTGGAAATCTGGGCCAGCAGCGAGTCCCGGATGGTCTCGGACCGGCGCTTCTGCCGCAGCAGGTTGTCGAATCGCTTCTGTTCGTCCCGGGCCTGTTCCAGGCGGGGCCCCAGTTCACTGTAGGCCCGGTTGGCCGAGACAAAGGACCAGCCCAGCCAGCCGGCGACGCCGATACAGGCGGCGGCGGCGCCCACCAGGAAGGGATCCTTGACCTTGGTGCCGGCGGCCCTGAACCGGTCGAGGATCTGCCGCGGGCCACCACCGGCGGCCTTGCGCTTCTGGCCGGGTCGAAGATTGACCGTGATCATCATGGGGAGCGGTCTCCGGGCGCGGGGGTCAGGCGGCTGACCTGAGCGCGAGCCCGATCGGCAGCATCAGCAGCGGGGAGATCTCATCCATGTTCATCGTGGAGAAGACTCCCTCTGCCACCCGCAGCCGGGCGAGCGGATTAGCCAGTTCGACCGGCAACCGCAGCCGGTCGGCGAGCACTTTGTTCAAGCCGGGGATACGGCCGCCACCCCCGGTGAGCCAGAGCCGGGAGATCCCGCTGGCCGACCGGCTGGCCGACTGCAGGAAGGCCGCGGCCCGCTCGATCCCGACGGCCAGCTCCTCACCGCGGGTCTCAAGGAACGGATCGAGGATCTCACTGCGCTCGAAGCCCTGGAGCAGCTGGTCTGCCTCTTCCGCCGAGAGCCCGCGCTCGCGCTGGATGTCCTCCCGGAAGCGGCGCGTCCCGACCGGAAGGTCCCGGGTCAGGACGGGGATCCCGTCCTCGAGGATGTTGATATTGGTCATTTCGTGGCCGATGTTCACCAGTCCCACGACCCCGCGCATCTCATCGGGGTAGTTGACCTCGAAGGCGTTGTGCAGGGCAAAGGCGTCCACATCAATGATGCCAGGCGCCAGGCCGGCTTCGGCCAGCAGCGCCACCTTGTTTTCGACCAGTTCCCGCTTGGCCGCGACCAGGAGGACCGTCATCTGGAGCCCCTCGCCTTCGGGGTCCAGGATCTGGAAATCGAGTTCGACGTTCTCCATGTCGAACGGCACATGCTGCTCGGCCTCCCAGCGGATGACCTCGCGGGCGTCGGATTCCTTCATCCGGTCCATCTGGATCTTCTTGATGATCACGTCCCGCCCGCCCACGGCGATGACGACCTGCTTGGCCTTGACCCCCGCCGAGGCGAGCAGCCCCTTGATGGCGTCGGCGACGATGCCGGGGTCCATGATTTCACCTTCCACGATCGCGTCGTCCACCACGCTCGTGTAGGCGACCTTGGTGAGGATCGGATCGCCGGCGCCATGGGTGATGGCGACCAGCTTGATCAGACCCGACCCGATGTCCAGGGCGACAGTGGTTTTCTTGCGGCTGAAGAGCCCCATAGTGTCCGACCATGTCTGGAAAGCTGGAATAGGGAGTGGCAGGCTACGCTACAACCCGCCCCGGATTTTGTCAAGCTCCCAACCTGCTTGAAGTCAAAACCACCAACCCATTGGAAAAATGCAACTTATGTCGCGGTTAGTCATACACAGCTTGAGGGATAACGGCCTCTACGGGCCCTATAGGCAGGGGTCATACCACAATCCGAGGTCATTATCGGCCGGTCTTGGAATTGGTTGAGGTGTCATACAGTAAGTTGTTACTGGCAAACACTTAATGCGAAATCAGCCCAAGATTGGCCGACTGGCCAGCCCCAGGCTGATTCCCGAGCAAAGACAGTGCGGCGGGCGACCCGTGAGGATCGCCCGCCGCCCTGCAGTCAGCCAAGGCTTACCAGCAGGCCGGCGCGCCTTCCTGACTCACCGCCGCGTTCGGCGAGTTGGCGATCGGACCAGTAAACACACCGCAGTTGGTCGGGTTGGTCGTCACGGCCGGGTTGAGCGCCGTCGCGCTCCAGCCAGCCGCGTTGACGTACGTGATGGTCACGACGTTGCCGGTGCTGGGCGAGAAGACCAGGGTGCCCGCACCGCCGACGCCGTTGGTCTGGGTCAACGGGCTCATGCTGCCAGCGTAGTCGTTGTTGTCCGAGAAGAACGCTTCCTGCGCCGTCACCAGGTTACGCAGATCCGACTTCATGGAGGCAACGATCGCCTTCTGCTTGGTGTTGGCGAACTTCGGGATCGCGATGGCGGCCAGAATGCCGATGATGACCACTACGATCAGAAGCTCAATAAGTGTAAAGCCCTTGCGATTCATACTGCCTCCCCTTGAAGTCATTAGGATACCCGCCCCGGTTACCAGATACTCTCCCCCACGCCGCCTACAAGGCAACCCATATGCCACGACTTGGAGGTGCGAAGTATGTTATTGCAATACATGGACTTAGCACGTTTTTCCGAGAATTGTACCCCTGCGGCCGCACCGGCTAAGATGCCGGATTTTGCGTGACTTCTCTCCCGCCCCTGCGAGTTGCCATAGTCTCAGGGCCACTCCAGGGCACCCCTGGCAACCGGCCTGAGAGGCCTGGCACTCCCCTCCAACCCGCGCCGGACACCGCAGGTGGAGCGCTGCACCAGGGCATTCCCTCCGACCAGGAGCTGGCCCTGGACCAGGACCACGCCGTAAACCTCTGCATCATCCTCCAGCACAAGATCGGCCAGGGCGAGGATGACCCCGCGGAACTGGCTGGTTCCGCTCAGGGTGAGGCTCCCGGCGGCCAGCAACAGCCCCTGCCCGGCGCCTCCCGTTACCTCCGTCCCCGGACTGGCGGCGATGATGGGGAAATAGTCTCCGCAGGGCGCACCCGGAGCGAGCGGGTCCCCCCAGTTGTCGGCCCGCTGACGATCACACACCGCCCCGGCCAAGGCCGGCCCGGGGACCACCACACCGGAGACAAAGGCCTCCGCATGCCTCACCAGGACCGCCGGGGTGGCAACGCCCATCTGGGCGAAAAGTCCACCCGGAAGTGCCGAGTCGGTGGAGGCCGGAGGTGAGCCGGTGAGGCACGCCCCACTGGGGCACAGGGTGGTCACGCCGGCGCTCGGCGCCGAGGCCACGCCGATACCGGGGACGGTTGCAGGGGGACAGACCGAGTCCCAGAACGGGGGAATCGCGTCCTCTCCGCGGATGCCGGAATCGGCGGAGACGGTCACGCCACCTCCCACGAATGCGGCAACGGAGTCCGGTATGCCCGGCCCCTCGAGACGGATCAACCGGGCCACCCCCGCCCTTGCCTCCAGGTGCCCGTCCGCCGCCCGCCGCTCCCCCACCGACCGGACCAGATACAACCCCCGCCCAAGCCGCAGCAGGGTATCCTGCGACCCGACGCCATTCATTGCCGGCCTCGGAGGCAGCGCCGTTGACGACCCAATGCCCAGGCGGCCCGCCACGATGGGATCCCAGGCCGCCTCGGCCCGCTCGACCCCGGCCTCAGCGGCGGTCACCGCGAGCGCCGCGGCGAGGGCGTGGGCCCCTGCCAGGCTGCGGAGCCGACCGGCGGCAAAGGCGAGCGCCCCCAGTCCGCCCAGCAAGAGGATCAGCAGGAGGGCACCGAGGAGGGCGCCACCGTTTCGGCTCATGGGAGAAGATTGGCGGGGGCCCAGTGCGCAGCGGCGCTGTCGGTCCGGCCTGCGGCCGAACCACGGACCACGACGGCAATGGAGCGGACCATACCGGACGAGGGGGTCGGCTGGGCGGCTGAGTCCAGGTAGGAGAATCGCAGTCCGCCCGCCAGGAACGGTCCGGCCAGCGGCTGAATCACCTCTCCCGCGGTGACGGATCGCCCGCCGAACCACCACGATCCGAGCGAACTGTACAGCCGGACCTGCATGATCTCGAAGACGCGGACCGGGACCAGGGCGGGGAGTCGGCCAAGCGGGGTCAGAGTGGTGTCGAGCGAGGTCTGGAGTCGGAGGGCCGGAGCCCCAGCGCAGCTGGAGGACGAGACTCCGAGTATGGGCAGGGCCAGCCAGACGAGAGAGTCAGTCTGGAGCGAATCCGCTCCGGCATAGAGCAGCAGGCTGTCTCTTCCCGGCTGCGGGAGCCGAGCGCCGCCCCAGCGCCCTTGCAGGACACGCACCTCCGAGGAACCCACCAGGCAGGCCAAACCCACTCCGCGGGTGGCCCGCCAGGTGAGCGAGTCCGCGCCCAGCCGAAGGAGGTCGGCCCCGGACGGGTCCGTTCCGGCGTCCGCCAGCTCACTCTCGAGAAAGTCCAGCACGGTGTCGAGGTTGCGGGCCAACTGGCCCGCCTCCCGGGTGTGCCGGGTGGACCGTTCTGCGGCCAACCCCAGCCCCACCATGATGGTGCCCAGGAAGGAACCGAGCACGATCCCGATCAGCAGTTCGATCAGGGTGAGTCCACGCCGCGTCCCTATCGGCATGCCAGGAATCCGAGAGCGGTGTCGGCATGCTGTCCTCTGACTGTCGGGAAACTGATCAGAAAACTGAGATCCTGACCCCCGGGGCGAGGACTGACCTGCCAACGCACCTGTTCACCGTCCGGACCGGAGACCTGTCCGCCGGACAGGGCGAGACAGCTCCCGCCGGCTTGCCGGACTCTGAGACGAAGCTGGCCGGTCTGGGCCGCGAGCAGCCGGGCCGCCCTGCCGGCGCGATTCCCCTCCACCACGGTCCGGAGTGCATAGGCGGCCGTTCCCCCGGCACCGAGGGCGCCGATGGAGAGCATGGTGAGGGCAACCAGGCACTCAACAATGCTGATACCACGGTTGTGGATGTTCATCGACCCTGCGGTGGCCTGAGGTGGTGCGAAGTTGCAGGTCCGAGGGCGGGGAGGCGGGCACGAAACGCTGCGGGACGGCGCCGGAAACTGCGCTGCCCGATTCATTCGGTCGGGGTGCTGGTCTCCTCGTATCGCGACAGTTTGCGGTAGAGCGTGGACGGGTCGATCCCCAGGACCTCGGCGGCCCGGGTCTTGTTGCCGCCTTCGGATTGCAGCACGTACATGATGTACGCGCGCTCGATCACTTCGAGCGTGGGATTGGGGTAGGCCCGCTCGGCGACCAGCGGCTCCTTGCGGCGGCGGGTGATCCGCTCCGGCAGCGTGGTGGGGTCAATGAGGTCGCCACGGCTGAGGACCCAGGCATGTTCGAGCGCGTTCTCCAGCTCCCGGACGTTGCCGGGCCAGTCGTAGACCATGACCGCATCCAGCGCTTCGGCGGAGAGCGCCTTGGGGCCGGTGCCCTGCTCCGTGGCCAGCCGCTGCATGGTGGATTCGACCAGGAGCAGCACATCCTCGCGGCGCTCCCGGAGCGGCGGCAGATGGATGGTGATGACGTTGAGCCGGTAGAACAGATCCGAGCGGAAGCGGCCGTGCCGGGCCTCTTCTTCCAGGTCCCGGTTGGTGGCCGCGATGATGCGGACATCCACGGGAATCGCCTCGGTGGCGCCCACCGGAATGGCTTCCCGTTCCTGCAGGACGCGCAGCAGCTTGACCTGCAGCGGCGGGGGCATTTCGCCGACCTCGTCCAGGAAGAAGCTCCCGCCGCGCGCCGCAGCGAAGAGCCCCTGCTTGTCGCGGACGGCACCGGTGAACGATCCCTTCACGTGCCCGAACAGCTCGCTCTCCAGCAGGTTCTCCGGCAGCGCGCCGCAGTTGATGGAGAGGAAGGGCCCTTCGTTCCGGGCCGAGAGGTTGTGGAGGTACCGGGCGATGACCTCCTTGCCGGTGCCGCTCTCCCCCTGGATGAGGACGGTGGACTCGGTCGGGGACACCTGCTCCGCCAGCTTCATGACGTCGAGAAAGCTGCGCGACTTGCCGATGGGACGGCTCACCCCGGCCCGGTCCCGCCGCTTGATCTCCTGCCGGAGCTGCTTGTTCTCCACCCGGACCGCGCGATACTCGCAGGCCCGGCGGAGGATGGCCACCAGCTCGTCGTTGGCGAACGGCTTCTGGATGTAGTAGTAGGCGCCGGCGTTGACCGCGCCGATGGCGGTCTGCAGCGAGGCCTGGGCGGTCATGAGGATCACCGGGGTCATCGGATCCTGTTCCCGCGCCGCGGTCAGGATGTCGAGCCCGCTGACCTGGGGCATCCGGACGTCGGTGAGCACCAGGTCGTGGGTGCCCGACTTGATCGCCTCGAGGCCGGCCTTGCCGCCCTGGGCGGTGGCCACCTCGAACCCCTCTTTGCGGAGCAGGATCCGGAGGGTATCGAGAATGCCGGATTCGTCGTCGATGACAAGGACTGTCGGTTTCTGGCTCATGCCGCTTCCTCCGCCGCGCGCCGGGCGGGAAAGAAAATGGTGAAGGTGGTGCCCGTCCCGGGCCCCGATTCAAGGAGCACTACTCCGCGGTGGGCCTCGACGGCCCGCTGCACGATGGCGAGGCCCAGGCCCGTACCCCCCGCCCGTCCGGTGACGAACGGCTGGAACAACCGCTCGCGGAGATCCTCCGGGATCCCCGGCCCGTCGTCCTTCACCTCCAGACAGACCGGCTGTTCGATACTGCACCCGACCGGCAACTCGGCGGCACGAGCCGACCGCGTGAAAACATTCACCACCGTCGGGCCGCGGGCGGCCTGGACCGCATTGAGCAGCAGGTTGGCCACCACCCGGTGCAGCAGGTCTTCGTCGCCGTCGAGGACCACGCGCGCCCCCTGCACCCGGATCTCGATGTCGGGCCGGCAATCGGGGTGCTCGCGCACCAGGCGGGCCGCGGCGGTCACCACCGCCTGCAAGTCCACCGGGTAGAAGTCGGTGGCGCGCACCCGGGCAAAGTCCAGAAACTCCGACAGCAACCGGCTCAGGCGGTCGCTCTCGCGGACGATCAGCTGGGCAAGATACCGGTCATCCTCGTCGACGTGGGCCGACCGGGCCAGCTGCTCGACGCTGCTGCGGATGGACGCCAGCGGATTGCGGATCTCGTGGGCCAGCGAGGCCGAGAGCGCCGCCACGGCCTCCAGCCGCTCGGCCCGCAGGTTCAGCTCGTTGAGCCGCTTGAGGTCGCTGATGTCGGTGAAGATGGCCGTCACCGAGGGCCGGCCATCGGAGTCTCGCTCGAAGGTGGTCGTGGAGAGGCCGATGGGGAAGATCCGGCCGTCCTCGTGCAGCACGGTGCCTTCCCCGCGGCTCACCTTGCGGCCGTGCCGGATCGCGGCCACCATGGCGGCCCAGAGTTCGGGCGAGCGCAGCTTGAGCTTGTCCAGCACCGGCAGGCCGGTGGAGGTTTCGCCATCCACCTGCAGCAGACGTTCGGCCATCGGATTGATGAACGCCAGCCGGCCGGCATCGTCCACCGTCATGACACCGGAGCGGATGTTGCGCAGGATCTCATCCGCGCGCAGCCGGACCCGGCGGAGCTCGGTCTGCAGCGACTCCCGCTCGGCTCCGGCCGCCCGGAGCCGGCTGGCGAGGGCACCGAGCAGCACGTACGCGGCGATGAACACCACCACCTGGCCCCAGAACGCCAGGCCCGGCGCGTCCGGCGGCAGGCCCAGCCGGGGCGGCTGCAGCCAGGTGATTTCGGCGAAATACGCCCCCGCCACCAGCAGCGCCACGACCAGCCCGCCCCCGAAGGACATCAGCAGGGCGTAGGCGGCGATCACCAGGATGTAGAGCGCCGGGAACGCGCTCTTGGGTCCGCCGGTGAAATGCACCAGCAGGGTGATCACCGTGATGTCGGCCAGCGCTTGGAGGAAGAGGAACAACCCTCCCGCCGTCTGCTGCCGGGGCCAGACCCACCAGTAGGCGTACACCGCAAGGGCCAGGGCCAGCAGTACCCCCAGGCTGGCCGAGAAGGCGAATCCCTGCTCGGACCCGCGCTCCAGCCCGGCGAGCACGAGCGCGACCACCGCGAGCACCACGCGGGCGACCAGGACCCATGTCAGGATGGTCTTCTGGTCGGGAAGGGAGCGATCGGGCGGCTGGGCGACTGGCGCTGTCATGGGTGTCGTCGTGTAAAGTAGCCAGTGAGAGGGCCACATGGCGACGGGCCGCCACCGAGTCCTGTCGCGGTCGCCCTCGGGTTAGCTTCTCCCCCATGCCCTGGTTCGTCTACCTGGCCCGCTGCGCCGATGGCACGCTATACACCGGCGTCGCCCGTGACGCCCCGGGGCGGATCGCGGCCCACAACGCCGGCCGGGGCGCCCGCTACACCCGCTCCCGGCGCCCGGTCACCTTGGCGCACATGGAGCCGGCAGCAAGCCGGGCCGCCGCGCTCCGGCGCGAGTGGGCCATCAAGCAGTGGACCCGAGCAGACAAGGAGGCGTTCCTCATGGCCCCCCGTGCCACCACGTTCACGGCCGTCCGACCCGCGGCCCTGCGGTTCTTCCGGCAGCTGAAGCGCCAGAACACCCGGCCCTGGTTCGAGGCGCACCGGGCGGTCTACGAGACCGAGGTCCGGGAGCCGTTCAAGGCGCTGGTCGAGGAGGTGGACCTGCGGCTGGCGCGCTTCGCCCCGGAAATCGTGGGAGAGCCGCGGCGGTCGCTCTTCCGCATCCACCGGGACGTGCGGTTCTCCAAGGACAAGTCGCCGTACAAGACCAACGCCGGCTGCTGGTTCTATCACGCCGATGCCGGACGGGGCGTGGGCGGGGAGGCGGAGGGCGGCGCGGGATTCTATTTCCACATGGCCCCCGGTGAGTGTTTCCTGGGCGCCGGCCTCTGGATGCCGCCGAGGCCCTCCCTGAACAAGGTCCGGGAGGCACTGGTGGAGGAACTGAAGGGATTCGAGCGGATCGTGCTCAATCCGGCCTTTCGGAGGCGCTTCGGTACGCTGGACGAGGAGGCCATGCTGGTGCGCCTGCCCCGCGGCTATCCCGCCGAGCACCCCGCCGCGCGGTGGCTGCGGTATCAGTCCTTCAGCGTCGGGCGCGCCCTCACCGAGCGCGACGTGTTCTCCCCCCGGCTGCCGGCCATCCTGGCCCGGGACTTCGAGCGCCTGACGCCGATGGTCCGCTGGCTGAATGCGGCGCTCGGGTTTCCGCCGCGACGCAGCCGCCTCTGATCGCAGCCGCGGCGGGCACCCGCCCGGACGGCGCCACTGGCCTCCCGGGCGCCCGGCCTGCTACCGTTGCTGCATGCTGCGGACGCTGACCCTCTTTGGACGGGCCCTCCGGCTTCGGTGCCCGCACTGCGGCGGGGGGCGCCTGTTCGTCAGCTGGTGGCGGATGACCCCGGCTTGCCCCTCCTGCGGGCTGCGGACGGAACGGGGCGAACAGGGCTACATCGTCGGCGCGTACATGTTCAACATCGTGGCGGCGGAACTGCTGTGGGCCGTGGTGTTTCTGGCCACCCTGGCGCGGACCTGGCCCGACCCGCCCTGGGACCTGCTGCTCTGGGGCGGGGGCGCGCTGATGCTGATCCTGCCCTTCCTGCTCTATCCGTTCTCCAAGACCCTCTTCCTGGCGTTCGACCTGCTGTTCCGGCCGATGGCCGACACCGAGGGGGACCGGGCGTGACCTCCGCTCCCGGGGTCCGGCTCGACAAGTGGCTGTGGGCGGCGCGGTTCTTCAAGACTCGCCCGCTGGCCGTGGCGGCGATTGACGGCGGCAAGGTCCGCGTCAATGGTGACCGGGCCAAGCGGGCCAAGCTGATCAAGCCCGGCGACCGCCTCGACATCCAGCTCGGTCCCTACGCACACGCGGTGGTGGTCCGGTCGTTGTCGGAGCGGCGCGGTCCTGCGGAGGCCGCCGCCAAGTTGTTCGAGGAGACCCCGGAGAGCATCACCGGACGGGAACGGGTGGCATTCAACCTCCGGGCGGCCCACCTGCTATTCGCCCCCGACACCCAGGAACGGCCCACCAAGCGGGACCGAAGAAAGCTGGAAGCGTTCCGGAAAAAGGATGCCTGGGACTAGGCCCTCAAGTTTGGCCAGCGGCCGCCGATAGTCCGTACTAGCGGCCCCGGGTCCACGGATGACCCCCAGCACGCCGCGTGACAGTCTGACCGAGGCTACCCCTGATGCCCGTCACTGGCACCGCTTTCTCCACGGCGCTCAACGCGCTCAAGCTCTATACCCGGCGGGTGGATCTCGCCGCCGCACAGATCGCCCGGGCCGGCCTGACCGAGGTCCCGACCGACACCGAGGGCGAGCCGTCGCCATCCAGCCCGGGTGCCGAGGCCGTGGGTGCCGCCGATCTCGGGTCCGCCATGGTGAACATGATGATCGCCCAGCGGGCCTTCTCGGCACAGCTCCGGGTGCTCCGCACCGCCGACGAGATGCTCAAGGAGACCGTCCGGGTCGTGAAGTAGTTCGCCTGGGAAGGTCGGCCGGCCGGCGCCCCGCCTCAGGGGGCTCGGCTGGCCAGCGACAGCAAGGCGCCCTGCTGCACCAGGTGCCCGCCATGAAAGCGGGTCACGGTCACGTTGACGCCCGCCTCAGTCAGGGCCACCCCCATGCGCTCGATGGACTCCGCCGGGACATAGGCGTCGCGGTCCCCCGCCACCAGGTGGAGCGGGCGACCCTCGAGCCGCTCGGCCAGCTGGGCCGGGGGAACGTCCGCCGGCGGTCCCGACCCCCAGAGCATCACCATGTCCGGCCGCACCCTGCCCTCGGCGACCCAGCGGGTGGCCAGCGCCGCACCCTGCGAGAAGCCCAGTATCACCACCCTGGGACGGGCGGCGACGCCCACGAGCAGCGTATCGTGGAGCCGGTCGAGATATCCGAGGTGGTCGTGCAGGTCGGCCTCGCGATCCTCACGCGTCAGCCACGTGGCGCCGATGGCCTTGCCGTGCCGCCCATCCATCCCGGTCTCGAGGTAGAACCGCGACAGCGCCTCCGGCGCGGCGATCAGGGTCCGGCCATTGTCGAGGGGAGCAAGCCATCGCAGGAACCGGGACGCCAGCTGGGCGTACCCGTGCAAGCCAATCCACATCTCCTCGGCGGATCCGGCTGGCGGGCCCAGCGTGAAGTACCGGGCGGTGCGGGTGACATCGAGGCGGTTGAGGCGCATGCTGCCCTAGATAACCGGGTCGAGCGCATCGCCGCCACTGCGGGGAGAGGACCCCCGCCGGTTCAGGCGGCCGAGGTGACGTGCCGGGGCAACGGGGTGACCGGCGAGGGCAGCACCCGACGCGGTTCCTGGAGCAGCCGCTCCAGCTCGACCGGGGTGAGCGGCGGCGCAAAGTAGTAGCCCTGGCCGTACCCACAGTCGAGCGCGCGGAGCGCGGCGCACTGCTCGGCGGTCTCGACGCCTTCGGCCACGGTGCGGAGCTTCAGGGTGTCTCCCAGCCCGATGATCGCCCGGGCCAGTGCCGCCCGATCCACGCCGCTGGCCAGGTCCTCGACGAAGGGCCGGGCCACCTTGATGATGTCGATCGGGAAGCGCTGCAAGTAGCTCAGCGACGAGTAGCCGGTCCCGAAATCGTCGATGGCCAGTCGGACACCGAGCGTGCGTAAGGCGGTGAGCCGCTGCAGCACGACGTCGGTATGCTGCATCAGGACGCTTTCGGTGATCTCCAGCACCAGGTGCTCGGGGGCCACGCCGCTCTGGGCCAGCGCCGACCGCACCTCCGCCACAATGTCCAGTTCATGGAGCTGGCGGCCCGAGACGTTGACTCCGACGGACAGCGGCACCCGCAGGCCCTGCGCACGCCAGGCGGCCACCTGGCGGCAGGCCTCATGCAATACCCACTGCCCCAGGGCAATGATCAGCCCGCTCTCCTCGGCCAGGGGCACGAAGTGCTGGGGCAGCAAGGCCCCGAACTCGGGGTGCTCCCAGCGCACCAGGGCCTCGACCCCGGTAATCTCTCCCGTGGACAGGTTGTAGACCGGCTGATACAGGAGGAAGAGTTCCCGCTGCTCGATGGCGGTGCGGAGGGCTTCCTCCTTGGCCAGCCGGTCCTTCACGTCGTCGTACATATGGGCCTGGTAGGTCTCGCACCGCCCCTTGCCCCGCCGCTTGGCGGTGTACATCGCCATGTCCGCGTTGCGGAGCAGGTCGTCGGCGGTTTCCTCGCCGATGGCCGTGGCCACGCCGACGCTCACGTTCACGTGGACGGCATTGCCGCTGAGCTGGAAGGGCCGGCCCATGGCATGCTGGATCCGTTCCACCAGGGCGCTCACGCCGTCGCTCGACAATCCGTCCTCGAGCAGGACGGCAAACTCATCGCCGCCCAGCCGGGCCACGGTATCGCCCGCCCGGGCGCAGTGCCGGAACCGGTCGGCCGCGGCGACCAGCAGGCGGTCTCCTTCGGCGTGCCCCAGGCTGTCGTTCACTTTCTTGAAATCGTCGAGGTCCAGGAACAGCACGCTGACCGGCTGATGCTGGCGCCGCGCCAGGGTCAGCGCATGCCCTACCCGGTTGCGGAAGAGCGGGCGGTTGGCCAGCCCGGTGAGCGAATCGTGGAACGCCTGATGGGTGAGTTCCCGCTCGAGGCGCTTGCGCTCGCTGATGTCGCGGGTATTGAGCACCAGGCCGCGGACCGTGGGATCGTGGACCAGGTTGGTGGCGATGCTCTCGACGTCGAGGGCCGCCCCGTCGGGCTGGCGGAAGCGCCACTCGATCGGCGGGGACACGCCGGGCGTGGACTGCACCATGTGCAGGAAGTCCCGGGCGCGACCCCGATCCTCCGGCTCGACCAGATCGAGCAGCGGGCGGCCGGTGACCTGTTCGGGGGCCAGGTGCAGAATCCGGATCGCGGACGGGCTCACGAAACTGATCTTGCCGTCGGGCCGGATCACCAGGATCACGTCGGAGGAGTTCTGGACCAGCGACCGGAAGCGGGCCTCGTTCTGCTGGGCGGCCGTCTCGGCGAGCAGGCGGACGTTCTGGCGCACCGCCAGGAGCTGCCGGGCCACGACCATCACCGTCATGACGACGGCGCCCACCGCGATGCCGCTGTAGGGATCGGTCCAGGTGGTCAGGGCTGCGGCCAGCAGCAGGCCATAGGTCGAGCAGATGGCCAGGTAGGGCAACGGGCTGATCTGCTGGGGCCGGGGGCGCCGGCCACTGGGGGCCTCGAGCGCGGTCGCCGGCGAGCGCAGGTAGAGCTCCCCGCTGGCGGTGACGATCAGGTAGAACAGCAGGTAGACCCCGTCCACCCAGGCGGCGCTTCGTTCCATCGCCTCCAGCAGGACCAGGTTGAACGCCAGGTCGGCCACGATGCTGATCAGTGTGCCCGCCACCAGGAGGCGGAAGGCCAGCAGATTGCTCTCGGGCCGGCCGCGCATCAGGACCGTAGTGGCGCCGAGCATCACCAGCAGGCTGGCCAGCGGATAGGCAAAGGCGAGGATGGTGACGATCAGGCTGCTGCCGGGGGCCGCCCAGGTCGGCCGCACGTTGAAGTACCAGATGGCTACCGCCCCGCCGACCAGCACCATGCCCGCATCGAGCGCAAACTTGTAGCGTTCCAGGCGGACCCGCCCGGCCATGGGGAAGGCCATCAGGCCCGCGAGCATCAAGGCGCTATCGGCGAGGTAGAAGGCGTCCGCCCACGATGCCAGGGGCGCTTCGCCCAGCGTCACGATGTAGCCCATGTTGATGGCGTTGCCCACGAATACCGACAACGACCCCAGTCCGAACAGCAGCAGCGCCCGACGGGTATCGCGTCCCAGGTCGGGCTTGCGTGCCGCCGCCAGAAAGAGCACCGCGCACAGCAGGTTGAGCGGCATGAAGGCGCCGGTCCCGATCAACTGCCGCGTGGCCTCGTCGCCCCAACCGCCGCGCTCCCACACCAGGTAGATCAGCCCGTAGACCGCCATGAGCGCCGTGATCCCGCCAACCGGAATGGCCGGCGGGGCCGCCGACATGAGTCGGAGGTGTTCGGGAGCGGGTTGACTGGGGCGACGCTGGCTCAAGACCGGAAACTCCTTGCGCTTCACCAGACTCGCGAGTCGGGAGAGTACGGGCACCTTCAGGGGTGCCCATCGTAAACCAATGGCCATAATGCACTTAGGACACGGCGACCGATTCGTCTGGGCGGCACGGGTCGGTGCCGGAGATAATGAGGGCAAAGGAAGTGCCGCAAATGGAAACGGGCCGCCAGAGGCGGCCCGTTGGGGGCAGGGTTCTGCCATGTCAGGGGCCCGGCGGACCCCCTAAGGCGCAGCGCTGGAATCCACCGTCAGCTCAAACCGGCCAGCCCCGGCGTCGAGCCGAACCACCTCCCGGCCATCCTTCCCACGAACCCGGAGCGAGGCGCCGGTGGAATCGGCGACCAGGCGCAGCAGGGAGTGGCCCAGCCGGTCACGCAGGTGGATGGACGCCCCGGTACTGTCGGCCAGCACCCGGACCGTGGCGCCCTTGCCGTCGCGCGCGGTGACCTGCACATCGCCGCCCAGATCGGCCCGCGCATCGAAGGGCTCACCCTGGCGCAGGCTGGCCTCGTGGGCCCGCGAGACCAGGATCGGGCGGACGATGTCGCCGGGAACGAAATGCGCCGTCCCGATGCCGATGAGGGGCCGCTCGTAGGGCTCGGCGCAACGAAAGCCCTGCTCGGGATCGAAGTCCTCGGCGCCGTGCCGGGTGGCCGGCACCAGGTCACACCGTGCCAGACGTTTCAAGGAGGCGGGGTCCTGCAATGCGACTTCGATGGCGACCTCCGGCATGTCCCCCTGACGAACCCGATGCACCGAGAGGTGGCGCAAGGTGCCGAGCCGCTCCCCGTCAAGGCGGAAGGCGAGTTCATGCATGGCGGCCGTGGTGACACCCTGGACGGTGCGGTGGAGGACCTGCCCGACGGCCTGGCTGGTGGCGGCCGCGGCCTGGCGGAAGACCGTCAACCCCAGCATGCCGACGGCAAACACCACCACCGCGCCCAGGCCGATCTTCGTCCAAAGGCTTCGCATGCGGACCTCCTGTGAAGACAGATGTTCGTGGGAACACTTGGTCTACGGGTGGGTCGGCAGGGCAGTTTCAGCCTGGGACGGCGGTCAGTGGCGGGGAAGCTCGCGCAGAGCGCGTTCGACGGCGGAGCGATGGCCGGGCACCGTGAACGCCAGGAATCCGGCGGGATCGATGACATGCACGAGGGCGGCGTGCTGGATGTCCCCCGTGGTTTCGCTTCTGGAACGTTTGACCCCCCACGCATCCAGCGCGCGTTCCACGGCGGGAACGTCGCCGCCGAGCAGATAGGCGTCGGAGCCCATATGCCAGGACTCGGCGATGGCAGAGAGTCGTTCGGGTGGGTCGCGCCAGGGATCGAGCGTCATCGCGACGATCACGGGCCGGGGCGCCGCCGCCGCCTGGACGCCCAGCACCTCCTGGATGACGGTGGGACACACGGTCTGGCAGTGGGCAAATGCGAACGTCACCAGAACCGGCCGGCCCAGGAAGCGGGCCAACGAGATGGTATCGCCGTCCTGATCCACCAGCCGCACGGCGGGCATCGCCCGATGCTCGGGTGCCAGACTCCCCATCCGCTCCAGGGAGCCGGGATCGAACGCTTCGCCGCCGTCCGCGAGCCGGGCTCCGGTGAGCACCGTGCCGGCGACCACCACCACCACCACCGCGCCGATCAGGGCCTGCCCCATGCCCCGGGCCGACATCCGGTGGAGCCCCGCCCGCAGCTCCTCGCCCCAGACAGCCAGCAGCACGATCACCATGCCGACGGGCTGACCGATCAGCAACAGCCACCCGCCGGCGTCCGGGAGCCCCGAGGGCAGGCTGCCGAAGCAGACGTAGCGGGCCCGTTCGACCCAGGCGGGGGCGGCGGGGAGCGGCGCCAGCGCGAAGCCCCACCACCCCACCGTCACCGCCACGATGAACCCGAGCGCGGCGACCGCGAGTCCGCCGCGCCGGGTGGCGCTCAGCCGATCTTCCATACTCCGGACAGGATCTTCCAGTTGACGAAGAAATACACCACGAACGCCGCCAGGAATACGAACACCAGTACCATCGTTCCCGGCGCCGGGCCGAGTCGGCTTGGGGTGTTGTGAAACTGCTCGTTGAGCTCATCCACGTTGGCGGCGTGCCGGGGCGGATGGGTCAGGCCCTGGGGCACTCCGACGACGGCCACGCCGGGCACCAGCTCCCCGATCGGCTTCCCGAAGAAGACCGAGACGACGGCAATGGCGATGAAGGCGAAGGCGCCCACCGCCGCCGTCAGGCCACCCAGCGCCATGATGGCGAGCAGCAGATCCACGACGGGATTGAACTGCACATCGAAGGGCGCCTGGCTGAAGCTGATGTCCCAGTGGCGGCGCGGCACGCCAAAGCTGCCGGCGAAGGTCATGAAGATGGTGAAGACCAGCATGCCCCCGGCGAACAAGTACGGCTGGATCTTCGCGAGGCCCCAGAAGGCGACCCGTTTCCGGAAGATCAGCGGGATGAGGTAGTATGTGGCGCCCATGAAGGCCATGGCCGTCCCGCTCACCACGGTGGCGTGAAAGTGTCCGGGGGACCGCAGGGTGTTGTGGACGATGATGTTGATCTGTTCGGTGCCGATGGTCACCCCGGTGATGCCGCCGACGAACCCGAACACGACCACCGAGAAGACCAGGGAACTGAAGCCGGGATCTCCCCAGGGTGCCTTCCGGAGCCAGCCGAAGAGGCCCTGGGTGTACCCCCGGAGCCGCTGGCCCATTTCCATGCCTGCCGGGACCGTAAAGCCATGGATCATGCTGGCGAGCACCGCCATGTACATGAAGTAGGAGGTGTTGACCACCTTCCAGGCCGGGCCCATGCCGGGATCCACCAGCAGGTGGTGGGCCGAGGCCATGGAAATGAAGAGCACATACAGCACGAAGGCGGAACGGCTGACCTTCTCGTTCAGCACCACCGCCCCGATTGTGAGGGCACCGAGCATGTACCAGATGGCCACCATCGCCGCGACGTTGATCTGCTGGGAGGAGTGCCCCAATGCCCACCAGATGAGCCGGTAGATCTCGGGGTCCATCGGCATCAGCCCGAGCGACCAGAGAAACGTCGGGATGTAGATGATGGCGCCGTGTAGCAGGGTGATGACGGCGATGATCGCCGCGGTGACGGCGCCGTAGACCACCAGCGGCAAGGAGCCCTCGTAGGTCCGCTCCCGCTTGGCGACGACCAGGTTGTAGAAGAAAATCCCGGTCACAATCAGGGCGCCGACCGCGAAGAGGATGATCCCCAGGTAGAACAGCGGGTGGGCCTTGAGTGGCGGGTAGGAGGTGAAGAGCACATCCGCCTTCCCCGTCCACATGAGCCATTCCACCATCAGGGCGCCGAGCACCATGAGCCAGAACGAGAACCACCCCAGCCTGGGCGCGGCCATCCGGGCGTCAAGCAGCACCGTGCTGGCGAAGTGCAGCACGGCCATCTCGAAGAAGATGATGAAGAAGATGAGCATGCTCATGCCATGCACGCCCAGAAGCCGATAGTACCATTCCGCCGGGAGCAGGTGCACGGCCTGCCACCGGGTGAGCACAATCAGCACCGCGGCGATGGCCCCCACGAGGAGCGCCACGATGGAGACCACGGCATTCACCCGCACCAGTGCTTCCGCCTGGGCGTCTACCCGCCGTCCGGTCATGGGGCAGACGCGGAAGGTCGCGCTATTCATGGTTGCCTCCCCGGAAGACGACCTCCTGACCGGCACTGTCCACGACGATCACGCGGCCCACCATGGTGTGGTGCCCGATACCGCAGAACTCATTGCAGATGATGCGGAAGTCGCCGCTGGCCGTGGGCGTGACCCGCAGGCCATAGTCGTACCCCGGGAGAATCTGAAAATTCACGTTGACCGGATAGAGGCTGAACCCGTGGTTGACGTCCAGCGAGGAGAGGTGCAGTGTGTACTCCTTGCCCTGTTCCAGCTTGAGAATCGGTGTCCACATGAAGGTCTGGGCCATCAGGTAGACCTCGCTGCCCGGCGGGGGAGCCACGATGGGCATGCCGCGATCATCCCCGACCTGATACTGCTTGATGAACTCCTGGGTCCGACGGTAGAACGCCGCGGGCTCCACCCGGCGACGGATGCCGGAGGGGTTCTGGTTGCCCTTCAGATGCCAGAGCGGCATCATGGCAAACAGCACCATGCACCAGGCGAAGGCGATGGCGACCCAGGTCTTTTCGGCCCGGTGCGCCGGCCGCCACCAGATGCCGCGGGGCGACTCGAGCCCGGTATGGGTATCCGACTGTGCGGTAGGCATGGGGGCTCTCAGGGCAGCGTGGCGGGTGGCAGGGTCAGGATTTCCCACAGACCCCAGCCAGTGAACAACGCGAACATGATGACCAACCCGAGGACCAGGAGGAGCCAGACGTTGTCGAAGAGACGCTGGCCCAGGGGAATCTCTTCCTCTTGCCCCGGGGGGGGGTGGTGCGATGCCGGCATATGACCTCCGGAGAGACTGTCGCGGACGCGGGACAGCGTGTAATTATCATGTAGACATGTCATTATCCCCGCAAGCCCCCCTCCGCCCATGCCACTGATCCTCGAGTCCGCCCTCCGCCGCCCCCTCCGGGTCCTCGATACTCTGGTCACGCGGCTCTGCGGGGAACGCAGCAACCCGCTGTATCAGAGCGGGACCATCGCGGTCCTGATGCTGGTGGTGGTCCTGGTGACCGGGCTCTGGCTGCTGTTCCTCTACCGGATCGGCGCCCCCTGGGCCTCGGTGGCCGAGCTGGAGCAGAACCCGTGGCTGGGGAGCTGGGTGCGCGCACTCCACCGTTACGCCTCCGACGCCGCCATCGTGGCCATCGTGGTCCACCTGTTCCGGATGTACGCCCAGGGACGAAGCTGGGGACCTCGCGTGCTCGCCTGGCTCTCCGGCATTGTCCTCCTCGGCCTGGTGCTCATCTGCGGATGGACCGGCTTCGTGATGGTGTGGGACAGCTTCGGGCGTCAGCTCGCCGTCGAGGGCGCACGGATGTTTGATGCGCTGCCGTTCCTCTCCGAGCGGTTGGGCCGCACCTTTGCCGGCGAGCGGCCGCCACCGCCCGCGTTCTTCTTTCTGAACCTCTTCCTGCATGTGGCCCTGCCGCTGGGGCTGGGCGCGGTCTTCTGGTTGCATGTGTCGCGCGTCGCCCGGCCGCTCCTGCTGCCCCCCAGGCGGCTCAGCTGGGCCCTGCTCGGCGGCCTGACGCTGCTGGCCGTCCTCTGGCCCGCCCCGCTGGGCCTCGAGGGGGATCCGTTCACCCGGCCCGCGACGATTCCGGCGGACCTGTTCTATGCCTTCTGGCTTCCCTGGAGCCCGTCGCTCAGCCCGGCCGCGCTCTGGGCGCTGCTGGGCGCGACGACGCTGGTGCTGGCCCTCGTGCCGCGCTGGAGCCGCCGGGCACCCGAGGAACTGCCGCCGTCGGTGGTCGACGAGCAACTCTGCACGGGGTGCAATCAGTGCCCGGTGGATTGTCCCTACGGGGCGATCAGCATGATTCCACGCTCGGACGGGCGGCCCACCGAGGTGGCGCGGGTGGATCCCACCCTATGCGTCAGCTGCGGGATCTGCGCCGGCTCCTGTGCGCCGATGGGGGTGGGTCCTCCCGGCCGCACCGGCCGCGATCAGCTCGACAGGATCCGGGCGGTCATGGCGACCGACCCCAGGGCGGTCGGGGGGACCCTGGTGATCAGCTGTTCCCGTGGGGCCCTGCCCCCGGGCGCCGTGGTGGAGCAGGCGGGCGGGGTGTTGCACCCGGTGGACTGCGGAGGGAACCTGCACACCTCGGTCATCGAGTATGCCCTCCGGGCCGGCGCCGCGGGCGTCCTGGTGCTGGCCTGTCCGCCCCGCGATTGCTGGAACCGGGAGGGTCCGCGCTGGCTCGACGCCCGGGTGTATCATGACCGTGAGGCGGAACTGCAGGCGCGCGTCGATCGCCGACGGGTGCGGCTGGCGTATCTGGCGGCCGGCCAGGTAACAGAAGCGATCACCGTGCTGCGGGATTTCACGGCCAGCCTCCACCCGCCCGACCCCCAGGCGGACCAGACGATCCATATCGAGCGGGAGTGTGAGACCCAACCTGTCGGCCGGGGAGCGACGCCATGATCCGGTGGTTCGCACGGGCCGCCGGGCTGGCGAGCGGGATCGGCGGTCTGGCCCTTCTCGCCGTCCTCTCCGGCTGGCGCTACCACGCCAACCCCGATGACCACGCCCTCCTCCGGCTGGCGCTCAGCGCCCGCCCCGAACGCCTCGAGCACTGCCGGCAGGTGAGCGAGGCCGAACTGGCCGAACAGCCCGTGCATATGCGGCAGCGGATCCAGTGCGTGGGCAAGGCGGCGACCTATCGACTGCACGTGCGGCTCGACAGCCAGACCATCACCGACCGGGTGCTCCGTGGTGGGGGACTGCGCCACGATCGGCCGCTCAGTCTGCTCGTGGAGCACCCGGTCCAGCCGGGGGCACATCACCTGGCAGTCCGGTTGGAGCGGGTCGAGGCGATTGATTCGAATGCCGTGGTACTGGTGGACAGCACCCGGCGCGCCCGGCAGCCGCCGCTGCCCGCGCGCCTGAGCCTGGGGGAGTCCCAGTGGTTCGAGGCACGGCGGGTTGTGCTGGTCAGCTACGATATCGAGCACCGGCGGCTGGTGATCCACACCCGGCCGGGGACAGGCGACCAGCCCTCACCGACTGGAAGTGAAGCCGCGCCGTAAGCAGGAGCGGGAGCCGGCGTTGGCCGGCCCCCGAGAGCCGCTCACCGAAACAACGGGTTACTTGAGGCGCGGCCGTGCCGAACGGGGCGCGGGCTGGCACTCCGGCCAGCTGGCCGGAATGAAGCGTCGGTTGGCACCGGCGGTGGTGTCGGCCCGGGCCGCCTCGGCGGCGGCCACCAGATCCACCCGCTCGCGGGTAATCATCGTGGAGTCCTCCGAGGCGAGGTAGGCCAGCATCGCGGTGAGCGTGGCCGTGGAGCGCAGGTCGTCGAAGACGACCTTGTCGTAGCTGTCCCGGTTGGTGTGCCACGTATAGGACCCGTAGTCCCAGGAATGGGCACCGAGGCTGAAGGCGGGCAGGCCGTAGCAGGCAAAGGAGGCATCGTCGCTGCCGCCGCCCGACGGGAACCCGACGCCTCCAAAGGCGATCTGCTGGCGCAACTCCTCCGGCACGACGTCCAGCCAGCCGCTAACGTGCGCCGCGGCATCCGGCAGGCCGCCGGCGCTCATTCGCACGATGCGGCCGGTGCCGTTGTCCTGGTTGAGCAGCAGCTGCAGGCCGGCCAGGATCTCGGGATGATCCTCGGCGAAGGCGCGCGATCCCACCAATCCGTTCTCTTCCGAAGTCCAGTGCCCCACCAGGATGGTCCGCCTGGGGTTGGGATAGACCTGCTTCAGGATGCGCATCGCCTCCAGCATGACCAGGCTGCCGGTGCCGTTGTCGGTGGCCCCCGAGGCCCCGTCCCAGGAGTCAAAATGGGCGGAGAGCATGACGTACTCGTTGGGCAGCTCCCGGCCGGGAATGGTGGCAATGGTGTTGAAGATCGGCTGCTCGCCCTTGAGCTCGGCGTCGAGGTTGAGGCGGAGCCTCGGCCCCTGGTTGCGCTCGGTGAGGCGGTACACCAGGCCGTAATCCTCGCAGCTCAGGGCGACGGCGGGGGCGCGGGTGTTATAGGTGTCGAAGATCTCGATGGTGCCCCAGGCATCCTTGGGCCGGGAGGTGATGACACCCGCCACGCCGCCCTGCTCCAGGCGCAGGCCCAGTTCCCCGGTCCCCAATGCCAGACTGTACCCCGTGCCCCGCACGTTGGGATTGGCCCAGGCGCGGCGCACCTGGGCGCGGAGCGAGTCCATGCGTTCCTTGGACGCGGGCGTGGCGTTCTTTTCCCAGTTCTCCGCCGGCCGACAGGTCGGCTGCGGCGCCGAGACGAGCACCAGCTTCCCCCGGGCCTGGGGCAGCCAGGCGACGAACTCGGCGCTGTCCGCGAAGCTCGGCAGGATGATGGTGGCGGCGGTCAGGTCCTTGCCCCGGGTGCCGGGACTGAAGCCCAGCATGGTGCCCTCGAGCGTCCGGGCCCGCGGGCTGATGAGATCGATGTGGGAGTGCCCCCGGCGCCAGCCGCGCCAGGTGCCGGACTGTTCGTTCCGGGCGCTGATGCCCCAGCTCCCGTAGGTCCGCACCAGCCAGTCGTTGCCACTCTTCTGGCCGGCGGTTCCGCTCAGCCGCGGCCCGATCGAGTCGAGCAGCACCTGCGCCAGCGGCTCGGTGCGCGAGCTGTCCATGCCGAGGGTCCAGATGCGGCGGAGCACCGGGTCCGGCGAGGGGACGGCCTGGGCGGCGAGCCCCGGAAGGGGAGCGCAGGCGAGGAGCAGGGCGGCGAGGGCAAGTCGGTGGCGTGGCATGGCGCGTCCAGGGCTGGGTCGGGGGAGGAGACCAACAACCCCGCGGAACCGCCGGTGAAGGCAGTCCGCGGGGAGTGGAAAACCCGGGGCAGCGGTCTTACTGGACCGCGTTCATCATGTCGAAGATCGGCAGGTACATGGCCACCACCATGCCGCCCACGATGACGCCGAGGAAGACGATCATCATCGGCTCCAAGAGGGACAGCAGGGCGCTGACCGCGACGTCCACTTCTTCATCGTAGAAGTCGGCGATCTTGGAGAGCATCTCGTCGAGACCGCCGGTCTGCTCACCGACGGCGATCATCGAGATCACCATGGGCGGGAAGACCTTGGACTTCTGCAGCGGGCCGGCGATGGTCTCGCCGCCGGCGATGGAGTTGCGGCTCTCCATGACCGCATCGTGGATGACCCGGTTGCCGGCGGTCTTGGCGGTGATCTCCAGCCCGTCCAGAATCGACACGCCGGAGCTGATCAGGGTGCCGAGGGTCCGGGTGAACCGGGAGACCGCCGATTTCCGGAGCAGGTCGCCCAGTACCGGCGCGTTCAGCATCAACTGATCGAGCCGCAGCCGGCCCTCGGAGGTCTTGTAGTACTGGCGGATGGCGTAGACGATCCCGATGATGATGAGGATGATCGCCCACCAGTAGTTGATCAGAAAGTCCGACATCGCGATCACGATGCGGGTGGGCAGCGGCAGTTCCATGCCGACGCTGGCGAACATCTTCTGGAAGGTCGGGATCACGAAGATCAGCAGCACGGCGATGGCGATGCCGGCCACCGACATGATGACGCCCGGATAGACCATGGCGCCTTTGACCTTCCGGATCAGGGCGTCACTCTTTTCCAGGAAGGTGGCCAGCCGCAGCAGAATGGTGTCCAGGATGCCGCCGGCCTCACCGGCGGCGACCATGTTCACATACAGCTCGGTGAAGGCCTTGGGGTGCCGGCTGAAGGCGTCGGCCAGGGTGTGGCCGCTCTCCACATCGAAGACCACCTGGCGGGTCACATCGGCCAGGGCGGGGTTTTCGGTCTGCTTGGCCAGGATGTCCAGCGATTGCACCAGCGGCAGGCCGGAGTTGATCATCGTGGCAAACTGCCGGGTGAAGATGACGATGTCGCGGGTCTTGATGCCCTTGGCCCCGAAGTTGAACGTGATCTGTTTGGGCTGTTCCCGCACGTTCACCACGATCATCTTCTGCTGCTTGATGTGCCGGAGCACCTCGTCCCGGCTGGGCACGTTGAGCGTGCCCTTGAGGATCTGGCCGGTGCTGGCGTTGCGCGCGGTATACTCGAAGACTGGCATCGTCGGCTCCTGGTGGTGCTAGCGGCGGGCGGCGGGACGGCTGGGCTTCTCGACCGCGCCCATTTCCTGTTCTTCGAGCGGCGTCTCGCCGCACATCCGCATGAGCTCGTTGGGCTCGCCGGAGGCGCGCAGGCACTCCTCCAGCGTGACCTCCCGGCTCATGTACAGCTGGAACAGCGAATCGTTCATGGTCTGCATGCCGTGCTTCTTGCCGGACTGCAGCGCGGAATAGATCTGGTGCACCTTGTCGTCCCGGATCAGGGCGCGGATGGCGGCGGTACAGACCATGATCTCGCAGGCCATGGCGCGGCCCCGGCCCTTGGCCTTCTGCAACAGGGTCTGGGTGATGACCCCCTCCAGCACGAACGACAGCTGGGCCCGCACCTGGGTCTGCTGGTTGGGCGGGAAGACGTCAATGATCCGGTTGATCGACTCGGCGGTGGAGTTGGTGTGCAGCGTGGCCAGGGCCAGGTGGCCGGTCTCGGCGATGGTGAGACAGGCGGACATGGTCTCGAGATCCCGCAACTCACCCACCAGGATCACGTCGGGATCCTGCCGCAGCGCATACTTGAGCGCGTTGGAAAAGCTCTTGGTGTCGGTCCCGACTTCCCGCTGGTTGATGATGCACTGCTGGTGCCGGTGGATGAATTCGATCGGGTCTTCCACCGTGATGATGTGCCCGTGCCGCTCCTTGTTGATCTTGTCGATCATGGCGGCCAGCGTGGTGGACTTGCCCGAGCCGGTAGGGCCAGTGACCAGAATCAGCCCCCGCGGCTTTTCGGACAGCTTGGCCATGACCGGCGGCAGGCCGAGGTCCTGGAAGGTCCGCACGCTGAAGGGGATCATCCGGACCACCATGGCCACGCAGCCGCGCTGCTTGAACACGTTGCCGCGGAAGCGGGCCAGATTCTGGATGCCGAAGGAGAAGTCGAGTTCGTCTTCCGTCTCGAACCGCTTCTTCTGGTTTTCCGTGAGCACCGAGTACGCCAGCGAGAGTGTGTCCTTGGGCGTGAGCACGTCGGGGGTGGAGGCGTTGATGATGTCGCCATCCACCCGGATCTTGGCCCGCTCCCCGGCGGTGATATGCAGGTCGGATGCGTCCTTCTCGATCATTTCCTCGAGCAGGGCGCGCAGGTTGATCGTCATGCTGCCGTCTCCTTGACCACCTCTTCCAGGGTGGTCACGCCGCGTTCGATTTTCTTGATGCCGTCCATGCGGAGGGTGAGCATCCCCTCGCTGACGGCCGCATCCCGGATCTCCGCCACCGAGCCACCCCGAAGGACCAGCCGGCGCAGTTCGGGCGACATGGTCATGACTTCATACAGGCCGGCCCGGCCCTTGTAGCCGGTGCCGCTGCAGGTCTCGCATCCCCGGCCCCGCATGAAGGCGATCGGCCGCAGGGCATCGGCATCTCCCAGGGAGATGAGTTCCTCCTGCGTGTACGTGTGCGGTTGCTTGCAGTCCTTGCAGATCCGCCGGACCAGGCGTTGTGCCACCACCAGGTTGACGGCGCTGGAGACGTTGAACGCCTCGATGCCCATGTCGATCATGCGGGTGATGGTCGAGGGAGCGTCGTTGGTATGCAGGGTGGAGAGCACCAGGTGGCCGGTGAGCGCCGCCTTGATGGCGATGCCGCCGGTCTCCAGATCCCGGATCTCCCCGATCATGATGATGTTGGGATCCTGCCGCAGGAAGGCCCGGAGCGCCACGGCAAAGGTGAGGCCGATCTCGTTCCGGACGAGCACCTGGTTGATGCCCATCAGGTTGTACTCGACCGGGTCCTCCGCGGTCATGATGTTGGTCTCGATGGTGTTCACCCGCTGCAGCGCGGAATACAGCGTGGTGGTCTTGCCCGACCCGGTGGGGCCCGTCACCAGCACCATCCCGTACGGATTGAGGATGGCCTTCATCAGGTCCTGCTCGGCCTGGGGCTCGAACCCGAACTTCTGCAGGTCCAGGGTCAGGTTGCCCTTGTCCAGAATCCGGAGCACGATCTTCTCGCCGTAGATGCAGGGCAGCGTCGAGACCCGGAAGTCGATGACCCGGCTCCCCAGCTTGAGCTTGAGGCGCCCGTCCTGCGGCACCCGCCGCTCGGCGATGTTGAGCTGGGAGAGAATCTTGATGCGGCTGGTGAGGGCCGCCTTCATCTTGATCGGCGGCTTCATCACTTCCAGCAGCGCCCCGTCGATCCGGTAGCGCACCCGGATCTCGTGCTCGAACGGCTCGATGTGAATGTCGGAGGCGCCCCGCTTGACCGCGTCGGTCAGGATGCCATTGATCAGCTTGACCACGGGCGCGTCGTTGATCTGCGCCTGGGTGGCTGCCTCCTCCTCCTGCTCCTCCACGATCTCGACGTCGCTCTCGCCGATCTCCTCCATGTCCTTCAGCAGCGTCTGCAGCTGCTGGTCGGAGGACTCGTAGTGCTTCTCGATGAGGTTGCGGAGGGTGTACTCGCCGGCGATGACCGGGAAGAGATCGAAGCGGGTGATGAACTTGAGGTCGTCCAGCACCCCGGTGTTAGTCGGGTCCGGCATGGCCACGGTGAGCGTGCGACCCTCACGCTTGAGCGGCAGGACGACGTGCTTCAGGGCGAAGTCCGACGGGATCAGGCGGATGATCTTGAGGTCCACCTCGAAGCGCGTCAGATCCACGGCCGGCATCCGGAACTGCCGGGCCAGCACCTTGGTGACTTCGAGTTCCTGGACCAGTCCCAGCTTCACCAGGACGTAGCCCAGACGGTGGCCGGACGATTTCTGCTCGGTCAGGGCGGCCGTGAGTTGATCACGGGTGATGAGCCCCTCGCGAATCAGAATGTCACCCAGCCGGTCGCTCCCACCGGCCGCTGCAGTAGCCATCGCCTCTGTGGTGCTGGATTGTGAAGTGCGACAAGGGGTTACGGCTGTTCACCAAAGCTAGGTCAGTGAGAGAGCGTGTCAAGGTCAAAGCGCACCAGGGGGAGCCACCCCTCCGGGCCGATTTCCGGCGTACCCGTCTGCTCCTGTCCCGGTGGTCCTGCGGGCACGGCCGAGGCGGCCATTCTGTTCCCTTCCCGTGTTTTCTGGTACCCTGACCGGTGCGAACCGGATCTACTCTCCGTCCATGTCTCCGGAGCGCCGGGCGGTCCTGCTCCTCCTGGGGTTGGCGGTGGGAGGCCAGGGGCTCCGGGTATGGTGGAGTGCGCCCGGATCGGCGCCAGGCGCCGTGACGCTGTTTCCCGGGGTACCCATGGGTGCGCCGCTGGCCCACCGGGATTCGAGCATTGCCCTGACCCGTCCGCTGGAGCCGGGGGAGACGATCGACCTGGATCGCGCCCCGGCCATTGAACTGGCCCGGCTCCCGCGGGTCGGGATGGCGCTGGCCCGGGCCATCGTGGCGGATCGGGAGGCCCGGGGACCGTTCGGCACCCTTGAGGCGCTGGATCGGGTTCCAGGGATCGGTCCCGGTCTGCTTCGGACCATCGGCCCGCACGCCCGTTTTTCGGCCCCTGTCCCGACGCCATCCGTACTGGCGGACCGGACGGACACTCGCGGGGAAGGACGGCCGGCACCGCTCGATCTCAACAGCGCCACTGCGGGCCAGCTGGAGGCGCTGCCCCGGGTGGGTCCTGCCCTCGCCGGCCGGATTGTGGCGTTCCGGGGAGCGCACGGGCGGTTCGCCGCCGTGGACAGCCTGATCGCGGTGCCCGGCATCGGCCCCGCGATCCTCGCCGACATACGGGACCGCCTCCGGGTGGACTGAAGCGTCCCGGCCACCACGCCCGGCGACTCGGCGAGGGAGCGCCGGCCGGCCGGACTCAGCGCCGGTGCAGGCGGATCAGGGCCATCCCCACGTCGCCGGTGATCCGCAAACTGTAGGCAGACACCTTGTCGAGGGTGTCCTCGGGCGTGTGCCACCAGCCGTTCTGCGGTCCGTAGTCAAAGTCCACCACGTCGATCGCCTTGATGCCCACTCGCTGCAGCTCCACGTGGTCGTCGGTCAGGGTCGGGCCGGGTTCGGCGATGAACGCCGCCCCATGGCCGATCTCCCGCGCGGTCTGCCAGACCAGGTCCACCACGTCCGGCGCGCCCAGCAGACTGTTGCCCTCCTGGAGCAGGCGGAGCTCCTTGTCGGCCACCAGATCCAGCAGCACCGCATACAGCGGCTTGGGGCCGGCCGGCAGGTGCTGCGCGTAATACCGTGAGCCGATCAGGACGTCGTCCTTCTCGGTGCCGAAGTTGCCGTAGTCTTCGCCATCCACGAACAGCAGGTCGACCCCCACCGTGGCGGGCTTGAGTTTGAGCGCATCGGCCATGCCCAGCAGCACGGCCACGCCGGAGGCCCCGTCATTCGCGCCGGGGACCGGGCGGGTGCGATCGCCGGTATAGGACGGATTGTCGGAGATCGGGCGGGTGTCCCAGTGCGCCAGAAAGAGGATCCGCTCGGTGGCTCCGGGGTTGAACCGCGCCAGGTAGTTCCGGAGCGGCAGGGTGGTGCCCCGTGCCGTGACGTGGTCCCAGGCCTGGACGATCAGCGTATCGGCCCGCTCGCGGAGCAGCGAATCCAGCCAGGCCGCGGTGCGCGCGTGGGCCGGCGTCCCGGGGATGCGGTACCCGAAGCCCACCTGCTGCTCGAGATACCGGAAGGCCGTCGCCGCGTCGAATTCTCTGGGCGGCGGCGTGGTGTCGCGACAGGAGAGCAGACTCAGGGCGGAGAGCACAAGAAATCGCATGGGGATGGGAGCGATCAGCGGTCCGGTATCCAGCAGCGGAGCGCAGAGAGGTGGGGGGAAGCGGTGCGCCAGGCCGACGTTCGTAAACCTATCGCTACCGGGCGACGGGCAACAGGCAACGGCACGACGCGGGCGGGTCGCCGCCGAGACAGGCCACGCCCCCGTGCCGACCGCAGCCGACGGGTCGGGCCGCCCTAGCGATAGTCGCCCGCGAACAGCGACAGCTGGAAGGCCGCCGTCAGGATCAGCTGAGAGACCTTGCGGTCGAGGTGGCGCGCTTCATTCACCGAGTAGGAGAACTGCAGGCCGCCGGTCATGGTCCGCAGCAGGTCGGTGTCGAAGCTGGCCCGGTATTCCCGGCGCCGGGTGTCCGAGACGACCAGGCAGCCTCCTCCAATGCCGGCCTGATTCAGGCAGACGGTGTTCTCGGACAGGGTCGTGGAGACCTGCCCGCGCACCAGGCGCTGGATCCGGCTGAGGGACCGCGGCAACGGGATGCTGTGACTGAGGCTCAGATTGAGGTCCTGCTGGGTGATCTCGGTGCTGCGCCCATTGCCCTGGTTGCTCTGGCGGAAATCGAGGTACGAGCCGGCGAGCGCCATGCCGTTGCGGAACGTGAACGTCGCGTCCGGCGTCAGATTGCGGGAGCGCGTGGCGGTGATGGCGGTGGCCCCGACGGCGGTCGGCGTCGTGGTCACGCCCTCGGTGGTCCGAAAGCTGGTGCCCAGGCTGATCAGCGCGATGGGACCCTTTTTCAGTGGCCGGAGGACCCGGGCGCTGCCCCTGGGCCATTCCCGCTGCAGCGCCTCGGTGACAAAGAACCTTCCTCCGGACAGCTGGAAGCGCGAGGTCCGGGTCCGGGCATAGCCCAGCGTGACCGAGATCCCCAGCGGCAACTCCATGCCGGAGGTGAGCGAAGTGCTCTTCACCTCGGTCGCGCCGATCGCCTTGACGCCGTCATGGGACAGGAAACTCCCCAGCCCGCCAAGGCCCAGCTGGAAACCGAGATTGGGATCGAAGGCGGCCAGGTCGTAGGTGGCATTGCGGGTGGTGCGGTCCGCGATGTCCAGCGGGCGGAACCGGCGGAAGGCCCGGCCGAAGCTGCTGGAGTCTCCCACCAGTCCGGACAGGAGCAGCCCCACCTCCACCGTAGCCCCGGTCTCGTTGGACCGGCTGTTGTTCAGCGTCTGGGGCAGGATGAAGGCGCCCGCGGTGTCCCCATCTTCGCGGATCGGATTCCGGCTGGTGAGGGTCCGCGACAGGACGAAGGAGCTGCTGGTGATGAAACGCGGGCGCAGCCAGCGGGTCACGCGCGGCGTCACCCCGATGGTGCTGGAGAGCTGCCGGTCGCGCTCTACGCCGACGTCCAGTCCGAGGAAGCTCTTGCGGGCGGTCTCCGCCACACGGCCCAGGGGCGTGGAATCGGGGTAGTGCCGAAGATCGCGGGTGCTGGCCAGGTCGGCGCCCAGCGACAGCATGCCGAGCGGCTGCCAGCTCATCCCGGCCGAATTGCGCCAGGTGTGGCTCAGCGAGAAGATCGGCTGGGTTGCGGAATCAGCCGCACGATGGACCGGGACCTGATAGCTGAGCAGATCGCTCTGGGTCCGGCTGATGCCGCTGGCCAGCGTGAAGGAGGAAGGCACCGGGTTGAAGGTCGGCCGCCTGAGCCCGGTCCCCGCCTCGGTGTTGCGCAGGAACCCGGGGAGGCGGTCCACCACGCCCCCGAGTCCGAGGCCGATGCGGCGGGCGCCGGGAGCCAGGGTGTAGGTGGCGTTCACGGCATGGGAGCGGGCGCGGTTGTCGGACAGCTCGGTGACGCTCTGCCCGCGGGTGAGACTGGCGCTGACGCTCAGCGGGTCCACGAACCCGCGCACCAGCCAGTGGCGCCCCCGCTCCACCCGGCGGACGGCCACGTTCCACCCCAGGCTGTAGCTGCTCGGTTCGCGAACGCCGCTCAGGTCGACGCGCTGGATGTCCGTCCCGCTCAGCAGCTCGGCCACCACGGCGGTGCGGACGTAGTTCACGCTCACGGGCACGGCGATCCCGAGCCTGGGCGGGAGGAACCGGTCGGCCTGGATGGTGGTCGCCGCCTGCAGGACATTCGAAGTCTGATAGGTCGGCTCCCCCCCAATCTGCTGAAAGCGGCCGTCGCGGCGGGTATACGCCACGGACAGGTCGGCCACGTTCGACGCCAGCAGCCGCATGTCCACGGCCATGGCGACGCCGACGTTGGAAATCGGTTCCACCAGGCGGATGTCGTCGATCCACAGCTCGGCATCCATGGCGGGATCCAAATTGCCGCGACGGAAGACCCCGGCCGACAGCTCCTGCACCCGGGCCAGGTTGGGCGGGGTGACCGCGGGGTCCTCCACGTAGGCGAGGTAGGGCCCGTCGCAGAGCACATACGCCACCGAGACGGTGTCCCCGCCGCAGGCGACCCGCGCCACGCTGTCCGCGGGCAGCCCGCGGAGACGACGCTCTTCCACGGCCGTACGCAGGGCCCGCCAGCGCTCCAGGTCGATCCGCATCTCGGGGTCCCACGTGGTGCTCTTTGCCGGCTGGGAGAACTGATAGAAATTCCGCGCGTCGCTGCCGACGCGGACATAGGCCTCGAAGTCCCCGTTGTCCCAGCCCGGCCCGCGGCCCCGGGCCCACACCCGCATCTCGCGATAGCGGAGCAGGTTGCGGGCGCCGCTGGGGAAGCGCAGATAGCCCTCCGCCCGGTCTCCCACGGCGAGCTGCTCGGCCAGGATGCGGAGCGAGCGCTCGTTGATGATGGTCCCGAACTCGTCGCGGCCCCCGCCCTTGCGGTCGAGACCGCTCAGCACGCCGGGCGGGGAGACATAGCCCAGCTCCAGGTTTTCGGTGGACACCGTCGACACCACCAGGGCGCCGGCGGGATTGGCGGTGGAGCCCGCCAGCCCCCGGATCGGACGGTCGGCGCGGCGCACCCACGGCGAACCCAGAAAGCGCAGGCGGGCCAGGGCGATGTCGGCGCGCACGTCGGCGGTCCCCTGGTCGGCCTCCCCCACCACGGTCAGGCGCAGATGCTTCACCAGCCGGATGTTGGGCAGGCCCAGGCTGAAGTCCGGCGTGCGCAGCGGCACCCGGTACAGGACCCACCCCCCGCTGCTGTCGGGTGTGGACACGCCCCGGCGCACGAAGTACCTGGTGGTATCTCTCAGGTCCACCACCCACCGGAAGGTGTTGTCGGTGGGACCCGACGCGTCGAGCCGGTTGTCGCCATCGAGGTCCTCGGTGTCCAGCAGTCCGTTGCCGCGGGAACAGCGGCTGTCGAGGTCGCCCCGCGGAAAGACCAGCACGGTGCCGCTCAACTGGCGGGTGCATAACGAGGGTCGCAGCACGGTGGTGCCGTTGACCACCAGCGAGTCGGGACGGTCCCCCAGGATGCCGTTGTCATCGGTGACCGCGTTGAAGATCCCGGTGAAGGGGTCCACCTCGGAATTGAGCACGCCCACGCCGGTGTATTGCCGGCCGAAGTACAGGGAATCGGTTCCGGTCACCGTCGCGGTGGCGGGGGCGAGCGCCAGCGCGTCCTCGCTCACCTCTCCCAGGTCCAGCACCAGCCGCAGCCCCGCGGAGTCGGCGCTCTTGTCCCCCCGGAAGACCCAGAATTCCAGGTATTCGTTGCGCGACAGGTCGGCACCGGTGGTGCTGAGCGGGGTGACCATGGAGCGCCACCTGGGCCGGTTCAGCCGAGTCGGCAACACCCAGCGCAGGGTGGTGTTCCGCCGGGTCTGGCCACCGGAGGTGTCGGGATGCAGGGTGGTGTACAGCACGGTCTCGAGCTGGTCCCCCTGCCCCGCCACCCGCAGCTGCGGATCGATATCGCTGGCCCGGAGTTCCGGGGTCCCGGTCGCGGTCGCGATGAGATTCTGCCAGGTCAGCTGTACCGCGTCGGCCGAGTCGAACGCCACCCCCACGATCTGGTCCACACCGTCGGTGAAGCGAGGCCGGCTCCCCAGCTGCCAGGCCGATTCCCGCAGCGAGACCGCCACCCCGGGATCGCCCTCGAACGACTCGAGGTAGGCCTGGCCGGACCGATTGGGGTCGGGCTTCGACAGCGCCAGTTCGGCGTTGAAGTCCAGCCGCGACGGAGCGGTGCTCGGCGTGCTGGTCAGGCGGTTCATGAACCGGGTCACGGCCTGGGGCCGGAACCGCAGGTCGGTGCTGACGCCGCCCATGAGGTGGGCGGAGGACTCGAACCCCAGTTGCGGCCGGTTGAAGGCGCTCCCTTCGACCTGATACACGCCGATGAGGTTGACGCCACCGGCCTCGCCCAGCAGGTAGCGCGCGGCCAGGCCGTAGATCTGGGTGGGAGCCACGGCAAAGATGCCGCGCTCCTCGAAGCGCGCCTGCACCTGTCCGCCGCTCTCGCCAAACAGCGCCCGAGGATCGCTGAAGGTGACCTTGCCCAGGTCGTAGTTGATGGTGTAGTCGGTCCCCCGCTCCAGCCGCCGTCCGTTGAACAGCAGCTGTTCGCTCCCGTCACGGATCTGCAGCGCCCCGAGATCCAGGGAAGACACCTCCCCCGTTGACGTGGTGGCGTACTGCAGCCGGAAGGCGAACTTGGCCGCGGGTCCTTCGGTCAGCAGCAGGTAGTCCGGAATCCGGTAGAGCGAGTCGTTGCGTTCAGATGGGGTGAGCCGGGCCGGATCGGCGAAGGGCTGGAGCACCGGAAACACGATGTAGTGCTCCGACAGGGTCAGGGCGGCACCGGGATCGCGCTGGCGGGGAAAGAGCCGCTCCGCGCTGTTGAAAATCGCGGGGTCGTTCGGCGTGGCCAGGCCCAGCGCCGCCAGGTAGGTGCCTGCCCCGCCGCTCAACGGGCGCTCGGAGTGATTGAGCGTGAGGGTCACTTCGAGCGTGGCCAGATCCAGGTCTCCCCCGGCAATCTGGTACACCTGGCGCATCTCGTGGCGGAAGGTGACGCGCTGCGCGCCGGCCCTCGGCTCGACGATCAGCCGCAGGGTGTCCCGTGGTGGCTGGCCCGGCGGCACCGGCGTATCGGCGGCCGGGAAGGTGCCGACGGGTCCGGCTGCGGTCTGATAGCTCACCGCCAGGAACTCGTTCTCGAGCAAGCGCCGGGTCAGCACCACCCAGAGCGCGCTGGGGTCGGCGTAGTAGTCCACATTGGGAGCCAGCAGCTCCCACTGGGCGGTGACCCGCTGGGTGGTATCCGCCCCGAGCCCGAGCGCGGTGATCCCGCCCAGGTTGGGGTTGCTCCCACCCCGGCTGGAGGGCCGGTACCGGTAGATCCGCAGGTTGCTGGTGGAGATCGGCGCACCGGCCGGCCGGGAGGATTCCCCCAGCGCCAGGATGTCGATGGCGGGATAGCCCGGCAGGGCCGTCGGATCCACCACCCAGAAGAACCGCTTGGCCTCGTAGTCCAGGTCGCGGGCTTCCCGGTCCTGGGGCTGGGTGGTGGTCTGGCCGATGGAATAGGTCCGCTCGGCGATCTGACTACCCTTCTGGGTGGCCGCGAGGGTCTGCAGTTCGAGCGCACCCACCTGGAAGGTGGCGTTCACGCCGAAGTTGTTGGCGGGGATGGTGGCGGTCAGGAAGCGCGAAGGCGGCGGCCGGAAGGTGACGGTTCCGACCTCCACACGGCGGACGACCTCGTCGTCCAGGCCTTCGTAATAGATCAGGATATTGTTGCGGGCGCTGAAATCGCGCTCGGTGTCGTAGTCAACGTCCACGTGCAGGCGCCGGCCGATGAGGCCGCCCGCCCGCATGGACAGGAAGGTGTCCAGCCGGGGCGCCTTCCAGCCGCCCCGGCAGCCCGAGCTGAGGTCCAGGAACTGGGCCGAGGTGCAGCGATGGTTTTTGAGTTTCTCGGTGCGGATCTCCACGCGGGACTGCCCGTCAATGTTCAGATCGGCGTAGCGGGAGGAGAGGCCCAGGACGCCCCGCTCTTCCGGGGTCTCGGCGCCGGGGATGGCCGCCCGCCCATAGATCCGCCGCAACCGATGAGCGGTGGCCCGGGCCGTTCGGGCAGAGTCGGCCGACCGGGCCACCGACTCGGCCCAGGCCGCCCCGGCCTGCTCCGGCGTGCGCCGGGGCCCGCCCGCCCATGGGCTCCGGTAGATTCCGGGCTCCACAAGCGTGAGCTGCACCCGCTCCGGGAATCGGAGCCAGCGCGTAAACGCCGTGTCGGCTTGCGCCGCGAGCGAGGCGGGCGCAACCAACAGGAGCGCCAGGGTGGCCAGGGCGCGCACTAGCGGGGCGGCAGAATCGGTTGGACCTTGGACGTCGGGCTTGAAGGCGTGGGACACCGGGAATATACTGGCCGGGTAGAGGGCTCACAACTCATTACCAGACGGGGATTTCGACTCTCGTGCGACTGCTCGATCGGTACCTGATCCGCCAGTTCCTGGCCCCGCTCATTTTCGCGTTCGCGGCCATGACGAGCATCATGCTGCTCAATCAGGTGGCCCGCCGCTTCGGGGCGCTCGTGGGCAAGGGGCTGCCGTGGTCGGTGATCGGGGAAGTCTTTCTGCTCTGCCTGCCCTTCATCATTGCCATGACCCTCCCGATGGCCGTGCTGGTGGCCATGCTGCATACGTTCAGCCAGCTGGCTTCGGACAGCGAGATCACCGCCATGCGTGCCAGCGGAATCGGCGTAGGCCGGCTGGTGCGGCCCATGCTGCTGAGCGGCATCCTGCTGACGGCGGTGAATTTCTGGTTTACCGACCAGGTGCTGCCCGACTCCAACGCCCAGCTCAGGAACCTGCTGATCAACATCCAGCGGAAGAAACCGACGCTGGAGATGCGCGAGCAGGTGATCAACGAGATCCCGCCCAGCGGGATGTTCCTGCGGGCCAGCCGGATCGACCCCAACACGGGGCGACTCCGCAGCGTGACCATCTACGACATGTCGGGCACCGACAACCGGCGGGTCATCTACGCCGACAGCGGGGCCATGGGCTTCACCGATCAGGGCACCGACCTCCAGCTCCGGCTCTATCACGGCGCCATCCACGCCTTCAAGCAGAGTGACCCGGGCCTCATGCAGGTGACCGACTTCAGCACCAACACGATCCTGGTGAAGGAAGTCTCCAACCGGCTGGACCTCCAGGCCAACGACGGCGTCCGGGGGGACCGGGAGATGGGCACCTGCGAAATGATGGAAGTCGTCCACGGCGCGGAGCACGAGGTCCAGCTGGCGGAATACCGCCGACGCGTGTCGGCACACCGGGATCTGCGAGCCCTGCTGGGCCTGCCCGCGGCGGCCACCCCGGGTCGCCCGGGACCTCCCGGGCCGACCGGATACTGCGAGGCCATGGCCGCCCTGGCCCACCGGCTGGGGACGGCCCCCGCCGATTCGGCCGCACAGGGGGCCGCGCTCTGGGACGACGCCGCGAGCTACCCCGACGCCCCGAGCGCCAGCGGCCCACCGAGGCTGGCCGGGGACCACCCGGCCTCGACGGTCCTCCTGGGCTTGGCCCCGACGCCGGGCGCTCAGACGCCCCCCCGACGACCCCAGACCCTCACCGCCTGGGCCGAGGTGTCTTCCGCCCGGGACGAGATCAAGTCCTCCGGCGCGCGGGCCAATCAGTACCTGGTGGAAGTCCACAAGAAGTGGGCGATCAGCGTGGCGTGCCTGGTGTTCACGATCGTCGGCATCCCGATGGCGCTCCGGTTTCCGCGCGGCGGGATGGGCCTGGTCATCGGCGGTGGACTGTCGGTGTTCTCGGTCTATTACGTCGGCCTGATTGCCGGCGAGGGGCTGGGCAACAAGGGCATCGTCCCGCCCTGGCAGGCGATGTGGGCGCCGGACATCATCTTTGCCATCGTGGGCCTGCTCTGGCTGCTCCGGATCAACAAGGAATCCGGGTCCACCCGTGGCGGCGACCTGGCCGAGCTGTGGGAGAACCTGACCGGGCGATTCCGGCGGCGGAAGGCGGCCTGACATGCGCATCCTCGACCGGTATGTGGTGCGTTCATGGTTTCTGATCTTTGTGCTGACCGCACTCGGCTTTCCGGTGGTGTCCATCCTGATCAACATGACGGACAACCTCGAGAAGCTGCTGGACCGGGGGCTCAAGCTCCCGGAGATCTTCGTCAGCTACATCTACGCCCTGCCCGAGAACGTCTTTCTGGTCATGCCGGCGGCGGTGCTCTTTGCCACGGTGTTCACCGTGGGCAACCTGGGGCGCCACTCCGAGCTGACCGCCGCCAAGGCCGGCGGCCAGAGCTTCTTCCGGCTGACGCTGCCGCTGCTGGTGGCGTCGGCGCTGGCGTCGGGCCTGGCCTTCGTGGTGGGCGAACTGGCCCCGGAGTCCACCACCCGGCAGCTGGAGCTGCAGAAGACCAAGATCGCCAGGCCGCGCACCGCCCGGTACAACTTCGTCTTCCGCGCCGACCAGGGCTGGGTCTACACCATCCGCTCCCTGGATGTGCAGAACCGCTCGCTTCGGCAACTGGTCTTCGAACGCCAGGGCAAGAGTGCGGAGTACCCCAACCTGGCCATCACCGCCGATAGCGCCACCTACGACGACAGTCTCAAGGCGTGGCACCTCTGGTCCGGCACCAGCCGCCGGATGACCGGCCCGAGCGGCCAGCTGAGCTTCCGCTTTGCCGAGGCCCGGCTCAAGGCGCTGTCGCAGGAACCGGTGGACCTGCTGGCCGAGCCGAAGGCCCCGGAAGAGATGCGCTATGCCGAGCTGACCCGATACATCGAAGCGCTGAAGCGCTCCGGGAACGATACCAGCAAGATCGAGGTGGACCGCGCGCTCAAGATCGCGCTGCCGGCCACGTGCCTGGTGATCGCGCTGTTCGGGGCTCCGCTGGCGGTCAGCAGCCCGCGCCAGGGTGCCGCCATCGGCATCGCGATCAGCCTGGGCACCACGGTGGTGTTCCTCTCCCTGATCCAGCTCTCCAAGGCGGTGGGGGTCTCGGGTATCGTCAATCCGGTGGCCGCCGCCTGGGCGCCGAACGTGATCTTCCTCGCGGCGGCGATCTGGCTCATGGCCAAGGTGAGGACGTAACCGGCATGGGGTCAACCTCCCGTCCCATCATCGTCGGCTCGGGGATCGCCGGGCTGTGGACCGCCTGGCGGCTGGCCGCGGAGGGACAGCCCTCCCTGGTCCTCACCAAGGGCAAACTCGCCGACAGCGCCAGCGCGTGGGCCCAGGGCGGCATCGCGGTGGCGCTCGGCCCGGGCGATAGCCCCAGCCAGCACGCGGCGGATACGCTCGCGGCCGGCGACGGGCTCAGCGACCCCGAGGCGGTCCGGGTCCTCACCAACGAGGGGCCTGACCGCATCCGCGAACTCCTGGCCCTCGGCGCCATCTTCGACCGCGGGCCAGACGGGGCGCTCCGGCTCGGCCTCGAGGCCGCCCACACCCGGCCGCGGATCATCCATGCCGGCGGAGACCAGACCGGCGCGGCGCTGGTGGCATTCCTGACCGAAAAGGTGCGCCGGCATCCGCTGATTGAGATCCTGCGGTACACCGAGGTCGCCGCCCTCAGCCACGACGGCCGGCGGGTCACCGGCGTGCTCGCCATCCGGGGCCGGGACGCGGTGGAGCTGGAGGCGCCGCACGTGGTGCTGGCGACCGGCGGGGTGGGCCAGCTCTATGCGGTCACCACCAATCCGCTGGTGGCCACCGGGGATGGCTGGGCGCTGGCCTGGCGGGCGGGAGCGGACCTCCGGGACATCGAGTTCCTGCAGTTCCATCCCACCGCGCTCAAGCTCCCCGGCGTCAATCCCGCGCCCCTGATCACCGAGGCGGTGCGCGGCGCCGGCGGGATCCTGGTGGACCGCGACGGCCGACGCTTTGCGTTCGACGCCGATCCCCGGGGGGAGCTGGCCCCGCGCGACGTCGTGGCCCGCGCCGTGGAAATGGCCGACGCCACCGGGGGCGCCTGGCTGGACGCGCGGGAGATCGGCGACTTCGCGAGCCGCTTCCCCGGGGTCACCCGGATCCTGGAGCAATACGGCCTCACCCCGGCGCGCGACCTGATCCCGGTGGCCCCGGCGCTGCACTACGCCATGGGCGGCATCCGCACCGACCTCGAGGGACGGACCGTGCGGGAGGGTCTGTGGGCGGTGGGAGAAGTCGCCAGCACCGGCGTCCACGGCGCCAACCGGCTGGCCAGTAATTCACTGCTGGAAGGGCTGGTCTTTGCCGACCGGGTGGCCCGGGCCCTGGTGACGAGCGGCGCGCCCGGAGGCGCGGCCGAATGGCAGCACGGGACCCACAGCCGGCCGGTCCCCTCCCGCCGCAGCGAGTCGTTCACCGCGCGCTGGCGTCAGGCGCCACCGATGCAGTATCCCGTCCCCGAGTTTCCACCTGCGCCCCGGATCGATCCCGGCTCCCGCTCCGCCGAGACCGCGGCCCAGGGTCTGGTGGCGCAGATGCGGGAGATCATGACGACCGAAGTGGCGCTGGTCCGGACCGAGACCGGGCTGCGTCAGGCCCGGCGGGCGCTGGCCCGGCTGGCCCGGCAGATCCCACCCGAGGCGTGGCGGAGCGCCAACCAGATTCTGGTGGCTCGGCTCATCACCCACGCGGCGCTCCGCCGACGAGAAAGCCGGGGCGGCCACCGCCGTCTCGATTATCCTCCGATTCCTGCTGCCCCGCCCGGGACCCGCGTCCCTGGCCTGACACCCTCATGAGCCTCGCCCTGCCGGTGATCCGGCCCTCCCAGTTGAGCGTGACCGAGATCGCCGAGATCCAGCGGGAGATCCGCGACCTGGCCATGCGCCGGAAGGCGATCCTCCTGGCCCACAACTATCAGCGCGCCGAGGTCCAGGACGTCGCCGATTTTGTGGGTGACAGCCTGGGGCTGTCCCGCAAGGCGACGGCCACCGACGCGGAGGTCATCGTCTTCTGCGGGGTGCATTTCATGGCTGAGACCGCCGCGATCCTGGCGCCCGCCAAGCGGGTGCTGCTGCCGGACCTCGAGGCGGGGTGCTCCCTGGCGGCCACCATCACGGCCGAAGACGTCAGGAAATGGAAAGAGCGTTTCCCGGGTTACATCGCGGTGGGGTACGTGAACACCACGGCCGAGGTCAAGGCGGAGCTGGACTACTGCTGCACCAGCGGGAACGTCATCGAAGTCGTGGACGCGATCCCGGCCGAGAAGGGCATCCTGTTCCTGCCCGATTTCTTTCTCGGTGCCCACGTCCGGCGCCTGCGGCCGGAGCGGCGGATCGAGGTGTGGCTGGGCGAGTGCCACGTGCACCGGGACATCAATCCGGTCACGCTCGAGCGCATGCGGTCCGAGCACCCGCAGGCCGAGGTGCTGGTGCACCCGGAGTGTGGCTGTGCCGGGCAACTCATCTACGCCATGGGCCACGGCGATATCCCTTCGGACGGGGTGCATGTGGCCAGCACCGAGCGCATGGTCCAGCTGGTCAAGGAGCGCCCCGCCACCGAGTTCATCGTGGCTACCGAAACCGGAATCATGCATCGCATGCAACTGGAAGCGCCGGAAAAGCGGTTCTTCGCAGCCGACCGGGGCGCGGTATGCGCCTACATGAAGACCATCACCCTCGAAAACACCCTGGACGCGCTGCGCCTGGACCAGCACCATATCAGCGTCCCGCCGGAGATCGCCGAGCGGGCCCGGGGCTCGCTGGATCGGATGGTGGCGCTGGGGCCCGCGGTGGTGAAGAAGCCGGGCGACTAGGAGAGGCGGCACAATGGCCAGGCGGACACTACTCATCGGTGTGGCGATGGCCGGCGTGCTGGCCGGCACCGCCGTGGTCACCGGCACATCGCTGGTGCCGACCCGGCTGGCGCTGGGGCCCTGCCTGCGCGACTGGACCAGTCCCTCGTCCTACGAGCGGAGAGCCAGTCCCCTGGCCACGGTCCGTATTCCGGTGGGCGATGGGACGGTGGAGGTCTGCTACGGCCGTCCCTCCGCGCGGGGACGGCCGGTCTTTGGCGGGCTGGTCCCGTACGGTGAATTGTGGCGCACCGGCGCCAACGAACCGACCCGCTTCTACACCGATCGGGCGATTGCGGTCGGCGGAGTCGTGCTCGCGCCGGGCCGGTATTCGATCTACAGCCGGCCCGAGGCCGACCGCTGGGAGATCTTTCTCAACCGCTCCACGCTCCACTGGGGCAACGACCTCTCGCCGCCGGTGCTGGCGCAGGAGATCGGCCACGTGACGGTCCCGGTGGAGCGGCTGGTCGTCCCCGTGGAGACGCTCACCGTCCACACCGAAGCCATCTCCCAGGACGCGGCGGACCTGGTCTTCGATTGGGAAAACACTCGCGTCCGCCTGACCCTGCGCACCGCCCCCGACGAGTAGGAGGAGTACATGATCGAACGGGACCTCCGCATCCGGATTGGCGCGGACGCCAGGCGGGTGGCCGAACAGGCGCTCGCGGAAGACGGCATCCAGGATCTGACCACCCGGTTCACCGTGCCATCCGGCCTTCTGGCGACGGCGGCGCTGGAGTTCCGCTCCGCCGGTGTGCTCGCGGGCACCCCCTACGCGGACGCCGTGGCGCTCGAGGCGGGGCTGCAGCCGATCACCTGGTATCAGGCCCCGGGGTCCCCCATCCCCGCCGGAGGAACGGCCGGGCTGGTCCGCGGAGACCTCGCCATGGTACTCCGGGCCGAGCGTCCCATGCTCAACCTGCTGCTCCGGGCGACGGGCATTGCCACCGCGACCCGGGCGTTCGTGGAGCGGGTGGCGGGGACCCGGGCGCGCATTCTCCATACCCGGAAGACCGCGCCGGGCCTGCGGCTACTGGACGTCACCGCGGTGCTGGCCGGCGGTGGGCACGCCCACCGGCTGGACCTGGCGGGAACGGTGATGGTCAAGGACAACCACTGGTGGGCCCTCGAACGGAGCGGCCGGAGCCTGGCGGAGGCGCTGGATCAGGCGCGGTCGGAGGGGGTGGACGAGTGTTTCGTGGAGGTCGAGACGGTGGAACAACTCACCCAGGCATGCCAGGCCGGCGCGGGCCGGCTGCTCATCGACAACCAGACCCCGGCCACGGTGCGGCAGTGGGGCGACATGGCCCGGGGACTCTCTCCGGAAATCGAGATCGAGGCCACCGGCGGCATCTCGCTCGACAACGTGCGCGAATTCGCCGAGGCCGGCGCCGACTGGATTTCCGTGGGTGCGCTGACCCACAGCGTAATGGCGGCGGATGTTTCGCTGGAGATCCGGCCGGCGTGACCGAGGATCAACTCCCCCAGCGGCGCCATCCGTAATACACCGGCACCCCCGACAGAATCACCAGCACGTCAATCGCAAAGACTTTCGGCTCGGACACCAGGTAGTTCCCCAGCAGGAACAGCGAGGCTATGAGGAACAGCAGCGGCACCACCGGATAGCCCCAGGTCCGGTACGGCCGCTCCGCCTCCGGCCGCCGCCGCCGCAAGACGAAGACCGCCGCCACCGCCATGGCGTAGAACGGCCAGATGCCGATGATGAACTGGTCCGCCAGCTCGGTGAAGGTCCGGATCAGGATGAAGATCACGCCCAGCACCGCCGCGAGCAGGATGGCCGCGGTCGGCGCCCCGGTCTGGGGATTGACCCGGGCGATCGCCTTGGGGAACAACCCATCCTCGGCCATGGCAAAGAAGATCCGCGGGGCGGTCATCATCGTACCGTTGAGGGTCCCGAAGGTGCTGACCGCCACCGCCGCGGATACCGCCACGATGCCTGCCGCCCCGATGAGCAGCTGGGCCACGTCGGCGGCCACCAGCTCGGCACCCTTCATCTCCTGGATCGGAATGAGGTGGAGATACACCACGCTGATGCTCAGGTAGAGGACGACCACGGTCGCGGTGCCGAGGAACAGTGCCCGGGGCAGGGTCCGCTGGGGGTCCTTCACCTCACCGCCCACGAAGGCGAGATCGCCCCAGCCGTCGTAGGCCCAGAGGATGGACACCATCGCCAGGAGGAAGGGAGAGACCGCCACGTCGGCCCGCTGGCCCAGCACCTGACCGGCGCTCATTCCCTCGCCCAGGAGAAAGCCCAGCAGCACCAGCAGCGCCAGCGCGCCGACCTTGAACGCGGTGCTCAGGTTCTGGATCACCGCTCCGCGCTGGATGCCGAACCAGTTGACCCCGGCCACAATGATGATGAACCCGGCGCCGAGCAGCTGGTCGCCGCGAACCGGCACGCCGAAGAACTCGGCGGCGGGATCCAGGCCCACCGTCCGGAGAGCATACGCCGAGGCCGTGATACCGATGGCGCCGTAGGCGCCGGGGCGAATGATCAGCAGCTCTGCCCAGCCGAACAGAAAGGCGGGCATGGGCCCGAAGGCCTCCCGGATGAAGACGTAGATGCCGCCGCTTCGGGGATACATGGCGGCGAGTTCCGAGTACGTCAGCGCGCCGCAGAGTGAAATCAGCCCGCCGATGACCCATGCCAGCAGGTACAGCGGCACGTCATCGATCCGCTGGGCAATCGCGGCCGGCGTGCGGAAGATGCCGCTCCCGATGGTCGAGCCGATCAGGACGGCCACGGCACTCCAGAGACCCAGCCGGCGGGGGAGCCGTTCGCCCCAGGGATCAGCAGTCATGGGTGAAGTCGGTGGGGAACGGAAAAGGATTGAGGGGGACAGGGGGTGGCACGCTCGGTTCCTTCATGGCCTAAGATCCCCTCCCCCGGGTCGCTTGACAACCCTCGCCCCAAACCCGTTCTTTAGCCCCGTTGAGCGCCCCTCCCGGGGCGTTTCTTTCCCTTATACAGTCGCAGGGTGAAACCGACATGAATCAGCCGCCGTCCGAGGGCACTCAACTCTACCGCCGCGTGGCCATGATCGCGGCCGGACTGACGGTCGGGCTGATCGCGCTGGGCGGTTACGTCCGGATCCAGGGCGCGGGGATGGGGTGCAGCGACCACTGGCCGCTCTGCAACGGCCGGCTATTCCCCAATCTGGCCGATCCACTGGAGGTCCTGGAGTGGAGCCATCGGTGGGTGGCCGTTCTGGTAAGCTGCACGGTAGCCGGGCTGGCGGTCCTCGGATGGCGGCGGCACCGCCACGATCCATCCCTCCGCAATCCCGCGCTCCTGGCCGCCGTGCTGCTGGTGGCGCAGGTGCTCCTCGGGGCGGTGACCGTCAAGCTCTGGAATGCCGCGCCCAGCGTGGTGATCCACCTGACCAACGCGATGGTGCTGCTGGCGGTCCTGGTGACCGCCGTGCTCCGCTCCGGTGACCGGCTGCAGGGCAGGGACCCGGCAGAGAACCCCGGCCGGCGCAGCGCCATGGTCCTGCCCGCCTTCGCCCTCCTGGTGGTCTTCTTCGGCGCGCTGGTGGCCAACTACGATGCCGGCCTCTACTGTCTCGGCTTCCCCCTCTGCGGCGGGGCGCTGGCACCGCCGGCCTCTGGGCTGGGCCAGGTACAGTGGGTGCACCGGCTGCTGGCCTTCCTGTTTGTGGGCCACACGGTCGGAGTGGCGGTCCGGAGCCGCCGGGTGGGCGGGGATGGGGATGGAGCCTACCAGCGGGCATCATGGACCCTCGCCGGCCTGGCGCTGCTGCAGGTCGGGCTCGGCGCGGCCATGGTGATGCAACTCCTGCCCCCGGGGCTCAGGGCCGCCCACCTGCTGGTGGGATCGCTGGTGTGGGTGTCGGCCCTGGTGGTGGCGTACCGGTCGCGGTGGATCGGGGCGGTGGTGCCTGATCGCGTGGGGGCATCGAGCCCCCCTGCTGCCTCAGAGGCTGCGGCCGAATCGCCCGATGGCCCAATCGCCCAATCGCCCGCCCCTTCCCTGGTGGCGGACCTCGTCACGCTGACCAAGCCGAGAATCATCTCGCTGCTGCTGCTGACCACCCTGCTTCCGATGTTCATCACCGATCGCGGGCTGCCCTCACCGATGCTGGTGCTGTGGGTGATGCTGGGCGGGTACCTGATGGCGGGTGGGGCCAATACGGTGAACATGTGGTTTGACCGGGACATCGACATGCTGATGTCCCGGACCAAACTCCGCCCGATCCCTTCGGGGCGGATCCCGCCCATGGCGGCCCTGAGCTTCGGGCTGGCCCAGGGGGGGCTGGCCTTCTGGATCTTCTGGACCCGGGTGAATCCGCTCAGCGCCTGGCTGGCGTTCGGCGGCTACCTGTTCTACATCTTTGTGTACACCGTCTGGCTCAAGCGGATCTCGCCGCAGAACATCGTGATCGGGGGCGCGGCCGGCGCCTTCCCGCCGCTGGTGGGTTGGACCGCCATGACCGGCTCACTGGACCTGACGGCCATCTACCTCTTTGCCATCATCTTCTTCTGGACCCCACCGCATTTCTGGGCGCTGGCGCTGATCAAGCGGAACGAGTACGCCAACGCCGGTATCCCCATGATGCCGGTGGTCCAGGGCGAACGCTGGACCAAGATCCAGATGCTGGCGTACACGCTGATGCTGATCCCGCTCACCGTCATGCCGGCGGTGTTCGGCGCACTGGGGCTGTTCTACGGGGTGGCGGCGCTGCTGCTGGGCGGACGGCTGCTGTGGTACAGCGTGCGGGTGCTGCGGGAGGCGGGGGTGACGCCGACGGCGTGGAAGATGTACAAGTATTCGCTGCTCTACCTGGCCCTGCTCTTTGTGGCCATGGGTGTGGACCGCGCGGTGCCCTTCGGGCACGGCTTTGAACGCTCACCGGTCCTGATCCTCAGCCAGCCCGATCAGGAGGCAATGGGGGCGGGGATGGAGCACCAGGGGCACTAGGGAAGCTCTGAATAAGTCTCTCGACACGCCGGGCACAAGTTCCGATATTGGGGTGGTGCCGGTGCCATGACCTCAATGGGGAGCCCAGAGCGATGAGCGCACAACGGACGTTTGCGTC